>Ga0207864_1001305_pt1 | contig 28168 bp, 25 predicted proteins | sample HigsolmetaAR202D_FD_184834 | JGI IMG/M metagenome (GOLD analysis project Ga0207864, IMG submission 184834) | Ionic liquid and high solid enriched microbial communities from the Joint BioEnergy Institute, USA - AR20-2-D (SPAdes) (version 2) ... | reverse complement strand
GGCCGCCGCTTCGTCAAAGTCTTTCGCCATGACTGCGACTCTAGGCATGATCGACTGCGCGGTGGCGCCCACCAGACTCACCACTTCCAGATACCGAAGGATCTCTGGCTGGTAATACACGTAGGGAACCCAGCGGTCGAGAGGTACGGCGTCAGGAGCTCTCAGCCCAGCGGTCAAGCCCGCTTTGAGCCGCAAAACAAAGGGATTCGAGAAGCGGCCCCCGCCGTGAAGCTGGAGAGCAATGTCGAATCGCTCCGCGGCCATGCGTTGGAAAAAGTCGTTCAGGTCGTTCGGATCCTCCGCCTTGCCCGTAACTTCATTGATGCCCCGGCTCGCGGGCACTTCGATTACACGGTCGATCGGCGATGGCCGCCCTTCCAGAAACACGCGATGCCAGCGTAAACCGAGCAGAACAATCTCCGCAGAAGGATACGCCGCGCGCACCGCTTCAAGAGCAGGGAGCGCGAAGATGAAGTCGCCGACGGCATTGGCTCGAAGAACGGCGATTTTGCGAACTTTCATGACAGCCGCTAGAACTCTCTCGGCTCCGGCGTGTGGTGCGGCGCCTCATCGAATCGTATGACGCTGATCCGGCCATCACTTTCCATGTGCGCGCTTTTCACGGCCGTTATGTCCTCCACGCCTTGTTCACGGAGCTGAGACATCAGTTCTCCCTCCGTAATCAGCTCACGCCTCATGTTCCGTCTCAAAATGCGCCCGTCCTTCACTAGCTCGAGGGGAGGCGGCGTCAGCCATCGCTGAAACGACGGAAAGCGAAAGCCCAACCAGTCGAGCGTATAGCTCCAGAACAGAATCGTTGCCACCAGGAACAGCCCGTCGGTGACACTTACGTAATCGTTCGCCATTCCGTTCTGAGCGGCGTCGGCAAGCAGCACCACAACCAACAGGTCCGTCATCCCCAGCGTCGCTGATTGCCGCTTTAACACGAGGCGCAACATCACGAACAGGCCCAGATACATCAATGTTCCGCGAAGGAACATCTCGAGCAGAGGCGTCTCCGGCCGAAAGATGCTCCCCCAATCCACTCCTAGAATCGATTCCCACATTCACTTGGCCGCGGAGCCGCCAGGACGCGTGTCGAGGCCGAGAATGCGAGGCGCGTCAACGTTTCGATTGCGAACGGTTGTCGGCAGCTCCTGATGATAGACGCCAGAGGGAAGAAGCCCGCACCCGCCGAACCTGGCCATGACACGCAGCTGCGCCAGAACGTCTTCCCCGCAGTGATCCTCCGGCAGTTCCCGCCAGAATTCGAATCCGCCGGCATCGCGCAAAGCATCGGCGCGGTACATCACGCATCCGCCGACCCACGCTACCCGATACTTGCGAACTTCCCCGGGAGCCAGGTTCAGGCGCTGCTGCACGTGGTACAGATTGGCTGCATTATGGAGACGGTAACGCTGCCACATAGGAGACTCGGGAGTCACGATTTCCGGCTCGACGGGCCCGTCCCAAAACTCGATCTCCTGCTCGTGCGGTCGAACATCATCCAGGTAACTCAGACCGATGACCGCGCACCCCGCAAACCCGCAGCCGTCCTCGCGCAGCACGCTATACATCCGTCCCACAACTTCCGGCTCCAGGATGACGTCGTCATCGAGAAACAGGAGATAGCGCGCGCTGGAATGATCGAGCAGGAACTGCCGCTGGTGGGCGAGCCCTCGCCGTGGAAGATTCCGCAAGAACTTCACCCTGTGTCCCAGTGCCGACAACACCCGGAGCACAGCGCAGACCTCGCCGCTGTCCAAAGCGCTGCCCGGTTCGCTCTGGTCCGAGATCACAACATCAAACTCACCCATCTGCTGTCCAACAAGGCTTGCAAGCGTAACAGCAAGAGCACCGGGCCGGTTGTACGTGGGAATGAGCACTTCGACTTCAGGCATCCGCCGGAAGCACCTCCCTCAAAGCACCCTGCCGGGTCTCTCTGTACAGGTCCAGCGCAGCTTGAACGACTGCTGACGGTGCGATCCTGCGCAAGCAATCGTTGTGACCCTCCGGGCAGATACTCTTGTAGCAGTACTTGCAGGGGACGTCGAACGACAGCACACGGTTCGCCACACGCCAGGGCGTATGCTGGGGATTCGTAAGCGCGTACAAATCTACAACGGGCGTGCCGAGCGCCGCAGCGATATGCACGGGTCCGGTATTGTTGGAGATCAGGAGAGGGGCGAAGGATAAGAGGGCAGTAAGACCATCCACACCGAGCCGTCCGGCGAGGGACACGCCCGGAGCATTCATCGTTCGCAAAATCTCCTCGGCAAGAGGAGCTTCTTCGGCTGATCCGGTCAGAACGATCCGCCATCCATGCTCAACAACAAGAGTGCGGCAAGCAGCAGCAAACAGTTCAGGCGGATAACGCCGCGATGGAGCGCTCGCGCCCGGATGTATCACGGTCCACGGCCCTTCGCCCCAAACACCGCACTCCTGCAAGAGCTTCCTGACTCTCGCACACACCTCCGGATCGGGACGCAGCGACATGCGGGCATCGGTGGCGTGAAAGCCGACGCTTGCGACCAGATCCAGGTGGCGGCGGCATTCGTGGCGAATGCCCTGCTGCGGCTCCGTCTCCGGAACCCAATCTGTCAGCAATTGATACGGGTTCTCGCGGCAGTGCGCCAGGCGAAGCGGGATATCTGCCATGTAGCAGAGCAAGGCCGCTGGGAGAGGACTCTGGCTGTAGACGGTAAAGATGACGGCCGCATCGAAGGAAAGACGCCGCAGACGGCTGGCGAGATCGAACTCAGGGCCGCTGCTCTCCCGCCGCCCGGTAGCTTTCATCCAGGGCGCTTCGTAGATAAGAAACTCATCGATCTCCGGCACCATCGACGCGACAGCCGCGCCCGACGGGGAGGTCAGAAGCGTGATGGAAGAAGAGGGGACGTATTCACGGATCGCTCGAATTGCGGGGGTCGTCATGAGCAGGTCTCCCATCGCATCGAGACGAACACAAAGGAACCGCCGTGCTTCTCTCCATCGACTCATCGCGCGTTCCGGTAGCCGGCTGACGCAGTTGGCCGGGCGTCAACTGCAGGCAGCATGCGGGAAGACCCGAGAATGTATTCCGCAGCGCTGGCGAGATCGGTGGCGATGTAGTCAGGCCAGCGCGAAGGCGAGATTTTCCATTCCGTCTCGTTTCCGTTCGCGATCAGAATAGAGCGGCATCCGGCGGCATGCCCGGCTTCGACGTCGTCCAGAATATCCCCGATCAGCCAGCTCGACCCGAGGTCCAGATTCATCTCCGAGGCGGCGCGAAGCAGGAGACCGGGACGAGGCTTCCGGCACTCGCACGGGGACGCATAAGGAGGCACAACACCGGCCGGATGATGGGGGCAGTAATAGAAGCCGTCCAGCACGACGTGGATCGTATTCAGCAATTCAGCAATTCTGGAATACACGCGCGCGAGGGCCGCTTCCGGGAACAGGCCCCGCGCAACACCCGGCTGGTTCGAAACGACCACAAGGCGAAATCCGGCGCTGCACAAGCGCGGCAGGGCGGACTCGGCCGACGGGGCGAGACGAATTTGACCCGGATCGACGTTAAACGGCACGTTTTCGATGAGCGTCCCGTCCTTGTCGAGAAAGATCGCCTTCCTCTTTCCGCTCATGGCCAGGATGTTTCCCGAACCGGCAGCACCATAATCTCCGGGATCACAGTTTCATCGGGCTGCGAGAGCACGAAGCGCACAGTCTCAGCAACGTTCCGGGGATCCTGCAGAACATTGGGATCGAGGTCCGGGAAGCGGTCGAGCAGGAACGGCGTGCGCATGCCGCCGCAGATTACTGCCGTGACCTTGATTCCCACGGGCCGTCCTTCCACATGCAAGGCGTGGCTCAGGCCGAGAAGGCCCCACTTGCTCGCGTGATAAGCAGCAGCGTTGGCCCAGGCGCGCTTCGCCGCGGTGGAGACGATGTTGACGATATGTCCCCCTCCGGCACTCCTTAAGACCGGAAAGACCGTCTTGGCCATGACGAACGGTCCGCGTAGGTTCGTCCGTTGAATGCGGTCCCAGTCGTCAAACTGCAGCTCCTCAACCGGCACAGTCACATCGGTACCGGCATTGTTGACGATGATGTCGAGACGTCCGAAGTTCTTCAGTACGTGCTGAACCAGAGACGCCGTCTCGCGCTCATCGCCAGCGTCGAAGGTGTAAGGTTCGGCCCGGACTCCGTTGGTGATCGCAGCGGCTGTCTGTTCCGCAAGATCGCCGCAGATGTCCGCGGCAATCACGTTGACTCCCGCAGCGGCGAGGTTGTGGGAAATCGCCGCGCCCAAACCCCGGCCCGCGCCTGTCACGATCGCGACTCTTCCAGCTAGATCACGCATGCGTCATCCTCCTCCAGTCCCTGACTACGAAACGGCTTTGCTCGGACGAAACGGCCCGGTCCGCGCCTGCGGGTGGAGGCGGGGCAGCTTGACGACGGTTCTTGACACGGGACGCTGATCCTCCAGCCGGCGGCGGAATCCGAAGCGTTCTTCGACGAGCTCGCACAGCAGATGCACGATCACCATCTGCGCCTCCTGGATGTGCTGCGCGTTTGAAGAAGGAACAAGAACGCAAAGATCGGATAGCTGATTCAGCTCGCCGCCGGTGCCACCCGCAATTGCAATACAGCGCAAACCCAGGCGGCGCGCCATTCCAAAGGCTCGGATGAGCCCAAAGGAGCGGCCCAGCGGGCTGATGCCGAGGAGGATATCGCCGGCCTGGCCGAAGGCTTCCACCTGACGCTCGAGCAGTTCATCTCCCCCCAGTTCCTCCGAGCACGATGCGAAGGAGCCGAAATCCGGGTTCAACGAGATCACGGGAAGTCCCGGGCGGTCCGTTCGCTTGAAGCGCCCCAAAAAGTCAGCGGCAAAGCGCTGGGCTTCCCCGCCCGCGCCGCCGCTGGCGCAAATCAGCACCTTTCCTCCCGAAGCAAAGCAGTCGCTTAGTGCTTCCGCCACCTTCAGAATGCTGGTCCGGAGGCGCCGTGATGATTCCTGCAATACCTGAATAGTTTCCTGGAAGCCCCGTTCTACAGGGTCAAAATGATCCTCGGCCCGATGACGGATCGGATAGCCCGCCGTTAGGACTTCTTCGTAAACGGCAGCGACAGCGTCCGCTACTTTCTTCCACGTGAACAGATCATTGACGCGGCGGATTGCCTGCCGGCTGAGGACGCTCATCAGCTTTGGATGCTTATAGAGGTCGGCGATCCTCTCGGCGAGCGCCTCCGGATCATTGGGCGGGATGAGATACCCGGTTTCGTTATCGCGAACGGTGAATTTGATTCCACCGACATTCGATCCGATCACCGGAGTGCCGCAAGCCATCGCCTCTACGGGTGTAATGCCGAACGGCTCGTACCAGGGAGTGGTTACGAAGATGTCAGCCGCGCTGTAGTAATACTTCAACTGCTCGCGGTCACACCGTCCTGCAAAGTTGACGAGTTCAGCCACTCCTTCCTTCTCGGCGATATCCTTCAGCCGCGCGATCTCTGGCTCTTCAGGCGCATTGGCGTCGCTCCGCTCTCCGCCAACGATGAGCAGCCGGGCTTCGGCGCCGTGCGATTTGACAAAGCGTCCAAAGCCCCGAATCGCATTGTCGATCCCCTTGCGCGGCACGATGCGGCCAAGCTGGAGGATGACTCGTTCATCGTCTTTAATGCCGAGGTGATTGCGCGCCACAGGCTTGTGAATCGGCCACAGCTCGGAGGGATCAAAGCCGCAGGGAACGATCGTGATTTTGGCAGGATCGGCATTATAAAGGCGAATGAGATCCTCTTCATCCTGCGGACATTCCGCGACGATTCGGTCGGCTTCCGCCACGATGCGGTCTTCTATGGCGAATCGCTCATCCGGGAACTTGTCGTTCGGTCCTTGATACTTCCTGCGAATGCGGCCAAGCGCGTGGAAGGTGATCACGAAGGGAATTCCGAGTTGCTGCTTGATGTCCGCCGCAACCAGGCCGGACATCCAGAAGTTGGCGTGCAGGATACAGTAAGACTGCGACGTGCTCCGGCAGAAGTCGATCATGTAGGCCGTGAACTCCGGCATCAAGCCCAGCATCTCCTCCTTCGGAACGAACACCGCCGGGCCGGCTGGAACATGGATCACACGGACACCGTCGCACCACCGCAGGACTTCCGACAGCTCCGGGCTGTCCCGCCTCGTAAACACGTCCACCTGGTAGCCGCTCGCCGCGAGATTGCACGCGAGCTGCCCCACGTACACGTTCTGGCCGCCGCTATCCACCGTTCCGAGAGCGCATAGCGGAGATGCGTGTTCGCTGATGAGCGCGACTCGCCGGATCATTGCGCTGCCTCTCCCGCTGGCATCCGGATGCCTTCCGCATCTGCCGCGCGCCATCTTCGAACAGAGGAGCGAATGGCATCCTCCCAATCTCTGGTGAAGCGCTCCAAGGAGAAGCGCTGACGGGCTGTCGTCCGCGCTCCTTTGCTGAGGCGGTGCGCCTCACTGCGATCGTTCAAGAGTCGTTTCATATGCTGAACCAAACGACTGACGTCCGTGTCGACGTAGCCTGAAACGCCGTTTTCCACGGCGGTGGCCATCTCCGTCGTGGCCAGACCGATAATTGGAAGACCGACCATCATCGCCTCGCAGACCGCAAGCCCCAGGCTGGTGTACCGGATCGGATTGAAGAGGAACCGGTAGCGCGAGGCAAAGTAAGGGAGGGCCGCATGTCCCACCTCGCCAAGTCCTCCCATCATTTCGGACTCCATGCCTACGAGGTCCAACGGCACTTCAGCCCGCACGCGTTCGAAGATGTCAACTCCCAGACGCCGCCCGCGCGATCGTAGCCCATTGATTATGACCAAGCCGCGTTCCAGCTCTCCGCTGTACCGGGCATCGTCCGGAACGGTAACGCCGTGCTCAATGACGCGTATGGGGGTGGAGCGGCTATCCCACATCAATTCGTTAAAGGGCGTGACGTGAATTAGCAGAACGCCGGGGTCGTCGACCGGGTGAGGAGTGTCGGTCGGACTGTGCCGGGGCGGATCGTGTTCCAGGTAGATGCGAGGGAGTAGCCGCTGCTTTTCGCTCAGAATCTCGTACTGGTCTTCGAGATAGTTCTTCTGAGACTGAAAGAGGATGCAATCGAACTCATGACGCCGCACCTCTTCGGCAGGCAACTCCTGCAGGTTCTCCGGCCAAGGCAATGTTCCTCCGCGTCCTCCATAGCCTTCGGGACGATCCGGCTTGAAAGGTACGACGAAATCGATGTTGGCGTGCGCGAGATAGTAGAGATAGCTTCCATGGATGTGCCAGGTGAGCACGCGCAATCGAGTCACGCAATCCTCCTGGTCGAGTGAGATTGGCTCGCGGTCGCAAAGGAACCAGCGCCGAGATCGAGCAATGAAAGCGCAGTCTCAGCCAGCTTCTTCGGCGGCGCCTCCGGTGCTGGCACGCGGAACGGTGAAACGAGCGGGGCCCATTGAGAAAGGGGACGCGCAGGAGGTCGAACGCACAGAATCGGGATCCGAAAGGCATCGGCGATCGAAACCAAAGACGGCCTGCCGGTAAACAGCAGAGACGCGGCTGAGATCAGGGCCGCCAGCCGTGAGAAATCGTTGAGAGGCGGCAGGAGGCGGACGTCCGCGCTACCGAAGACGAGGCTGATCGCCTCTCGCTCCGGACCATTCGCGACCACGGCCAAGGGCAGCTTGGCCTCCTGTGCGGCAAGCCTGGCCCCATCCAGCAGGCGCCACAGCTCGCCGAGTTCCTCACGTATGATTCCGGTAGCCTCTGCCTGCACACGGTGTGGAGCGGCGAACAGCAGGAATGGTTGGTCAAGACCCAATCCCACCTGCCGCAGACTCGCATCTGCCTCCGCCCTCGCCTGCGAGGGGAGCCTCAGCTCAATCTCCGTCCTCCGAACTTGAAATCCGAGATCCTCGACAAGGTCCAGGTGGCGGTTCACAAGATTTGTGTTGAGATTGGAACATCGGACCCAGTCCGTCAGCAGCGCGCCTCCGAATTCCATCGACTGGGCAGCCCGCAAAGGGATACCCGCAAGCGCGCAAGCGTACGCGGCGGAATAAGGCGATTGTCTTGGGTTCGTAAAGAGAATGGCGCCATCGAAACCGCGCGACGCCAGATTCCCAATAAATTCCGATTGCTGGAAGGGATCGATGAAGATGCCATCCGCTTTCGTTTTTGCGGAGCGCAGAATCAGAGAGTCGTCAACCCAGGGCAGCAAGGGCACAGCAGCGCTGCCGGCAGCCGTCGAAGCAAGGGTAATGGTTGCTTCAGGAAGGGCCTCGCGCAAAGCGCGGAGGGCGGGTCCGCACTGGATCACTCCTTCGGGTGGTCCCAGGCGGATTGCAAGCAGCTTCCTGACATGCTTCCAGTCATCCCGGGGCTGCAACCAGTCCGACTCGAGAAGTTCGAGCGCGGGCGCAAGGACCGCCTCTGTTTCGACATTCTCGACGCAGGGATGATGGATGGGGCACTCCTCGTACGAACAGGGCCGGCAGTCGACAGGAGCAAAGATCGCCCGGTGACGCCGGGTGTCAAGCGGAGCCCAGCGGACAGGATCAGCTGCGCTGAAGATCACAACGCTAGGCACGCGAAGAGCTGCCGCCAGATGGGAAACGCCCGTATCGTTGGAAACAACCAGGCGCGCCCGGGATAGCAGCGCTGCGAGAGCTCCGGCGCTCATATCGCACGCCAGATTCACGCACGGCTCATGCATCGCCTGCGCCACCGCTTCGTTCAAGGCGGCTTCGTCCTGCCTGCCCGTCAATACGACCTTCAGGTCGTGCCGCGCCAGTTCATCTGCCACGGCCGCGAAGCGCTCAGGAAGCCAGCGCCGGGATGCCGTTTTCGCGCCCGGGTGTATGCACACGTACTCGTTCGGGCGGAGATCCTTGGCGCCTTCGACGCGATCAAGCTCCCCGAAGTCAGCGGAAGCAAGTGGGAATTCCAAATGCTCGCCGCTACACGGAATCCCCAAGTGCTGAAGGAGCGCAAGATTTCTCCGAATTTCGGAAAGATTGCCGGGATATTCAAAGAAGAGTCCGTTTTCGGGGCGATAGCGGCCCTCTTCAAAAAATCCTGCCGTCCGCTTCGCTCCAATCAAGGAGATGAGAGTATTGCTAATCGTTCCGCTGCCGTGAAGTTGGAGGGCGAGGTCGTACTCGCGCTGCTGGACAGCAGCCAGAAAGGAGGGCAGTTCACGAACCGTGTGGTCTTCCGCCTCCCAAATTCCCGGGAACGCCGGCAGCTTCAGGAATTCATCAAAGTAGTGACGGAACCGCTGCGCAAAGGGTTCGGCCGACGGTAAACCCAGCAGTGTGATCCGGGCATGCGGTAGCGCACGCCGTAAAGACCGTGCCGCCGGCACCAAACAAAGCATGTCGCCAAGGCCGGGCAGCGCGCGCAGAACGATGATGTTGCGGACATTGCCGATTTTCAAATCCAGACGGAAGCCTCCCGCTGCGTTCTTCAGCCGGTCGCTTCTTGTTCCTGTGCCGTCAAAGTTGGACACAGGGTCAAGATAGGTCCGTCTGTAGGACTTTTAGATTCCCTCCCCAGTTTCACGCCTTAACCCGGGAAAGGCCGATGGCGGGAGCCGTAACTTGCAGAACTGGCTGTGGGTAGATCCTGGAAGGCTCTGCGGCTAATTCAGCTCGGAAACCGTAAAGCTCGGCGCTTCCGGTTCGGTGTAAACGGACAGATTCCTGAAATGGATCATGAGCTCGGCGGGACCCCAGAACCGGGTATCGACGGTGCTCTGAATCTGTTTCGGCAGAGCACGTCCGTCGCGAATCTCGTAGTCGCGCACAAACTCAATCTTCTTGAGGAAGATCGACGGCGTCTTTACAAGCCGGCCGGCTTCACGGACGGGGAGGCAGGTGACCGGATCAAGCCACAGTTCCCCCTTGTATAAGCCGACTCGCTTCTTGCGCGGCGTCAGTTGAAAGACGTGGTATTCTCTACCGTCCCTCTCCGTCAGCCCCTTGTACTTGAACTTATAGTTCTGCGGGGTAACGGCGACGTCGCCGCTTGCCGAGCCTTCCTGAGCCTGAGTTTCCGCCTGCATGTAGCGGGCGATGACGTCTTTCTTGATCGAGTTGTCGCCCACGAAGCGCTCGACAACATACCGGATCTCTCCCAGCTTTGAGATGATCCGGAGCGCCTGCAGCCTCCCTTCCTTCTTCAGCTTGGGAAGCTTCGCCTCAAAGTCCACCTCCATGGACACGCCACGAAGTGGGGGCTGGCTAGAGGCGGCAAGGTAGCGGCAAAGGACCTCCGAGCTGGGGTCCTGCGGAACCGCAGGCGCAGCCAGCAAGAAGAAAAGAAGGATCGCGGGCAAGCCCAAACGCTGCAACTGTAAACACCTCTAGCTCGGCCCAAAAGGCCCAAACAAACCCGTATTTGTTTACTCTACCAAGTAGGGATGCCTCAAGCAATTAGCCCGTTTCCAGTGATCCCGGTCCAAATCGTAAGGATTTGTATTCCCCAATGTGCCGCAGAGGATTGCCGGCTCGCGGCAGGCCGGGTTGGAAAACAGGGAAGCCTGTTGTAGAATTGGAAATTGTGGCTCCGACCGCGCGCCCGCCTAGGGTGCGTGAACGTGCTAGTAGCCCTCCAATCGACGCCGCTCAGGGTGCTGTACTGGAAAGCTCGAAGCGGTGTACTGGGAACAAGATCAGCGAGGATTCCTTATGTACGCAGTAATTGAAACCGGTGGAAAGCAATATCGCGTCTCCCCGGGCGAGTTAGTCCGGGTGGAGAAACTTCCGGGCGAGGTAGGGGCTGAAATCGAGCTCGGCCGCGTGGTCGCAGTCAGCAAGGACGCGGGTCAATTGATTGCGGGTTCGGATCTTGGCAGCGCGAAGGTGAAAGGCACCATCCGCAACCATGGCCGGGGCGAAAAGGTCACGGTTTTCAAATTCAAGCCCAAGAAACAGTACAAGCGAACCATCGGTCACCGGCAGGATTTTACGGAAGTGGAAGTCACCGAAATCCTGGCCTAGCGGGGAACGGAGTTTGAAATGGCACACAAAAAGGGTTTAGGCAGTTCAAAGAATGGCCGCGATTCAAATGCCCAGCGTTTGGGCATTAAAGCCTTCAGCGGACAGATGGTACCGGGCGGCGCCATCATTGTGCGGCAGCGCGGGACACGCTACAAGCCCGGCGAGAACGTCGGCATCGGCAAGGACGATACCCTCTACGCTCGAGTCCCCGGAATTGTGGAATTTCGTGACCGCGGCCGATTGGGGAAGTTTGTGAATGTGCTCAGCCAGCCGGCTGGGCAGTGACGAAAGATTTCCTTTACGCTTGAGGCCGCCCGCTTGGCAGGGCGGCCTTTTTATTTTTGCGATCCATCATGTTCATTGACGAGGTCAAGATTTACGTCAAGGCCGGCGATGGCGGCAACGGCTGCCTTGCCTTCCGCCGTGAAAAATATGTGCCTCGCGGCGGCCCAAGCGGGGGCGACGGAGGACGAGGCGGTGACGTCGTCATGGTCGCAAGCGAGCATTACAACACGCTCCTGCACTTCCGCTTTAACCCCGAACACAAGGCGGGACGCGGCCGCCACGGCGAAGGAAGCAACCGCACCGGCCGTGACGGGGAGTCCATTGAGCTCCCTGTGCCCGTCGGCACGGTCGTCTACGACGATGAAACCGGCGAGCTCCTGCACGATTTCACGAAGCCAGGCGAACGCTTTATCGCCGCTCGCGGCGGCCGCGGAGGGCGTGGCAATGCCCGGTTCGCCACCTCCACGCACCAGGCGCCCACCGAGCACGAACCGGGAAGGCCGGGCGAAGAGCGCCGTCTGCGGCTGGAATTGAAGCTGCTTGCCGATGTGGGACTCGTTGGTTTTCCGAATGCCGGCAAGTCGACGCTCATCTCCCGCATCTCCGCAGCACGCCCCAAGATTGCCGATTACCCGTTTACCACCCTGGAACCCAACCTCGGCGTTGTCAGCCTGCCGGAAGACGGCCGGACCTTCGTTGTCGCCGACATTCCCGGATTGATTGAGGGCGCTCACCTGGGCCACGGCCTGGGCATCCAGTTCCTCCGCCACATCGAGCGAACCAGTCTCCTGGTGCATCTTGTAGATGTCTCAGAGGCGAGCGGACGCGATCCGGTACACGACTTTCACGTCGTCATGAAGGAGCTTGCAAGTTTCAGCGAGGATCTCGCGCGGAAGCCAATGATCCTGGTTGCTTCGAAAATCGACGCAGCCCAGGATCCCGAAAGGGTGGCGGCTCTGGAGAGGCTGGCCGCGGAGAGCAGCCTTGATTTCTACCGCATCTCCAGCGTGACTGGAGAGGGAATCGACAGGCTGAAGTTCGCGATGGGCGAAAAGATCTTCAGCAGCTCCGCGGCCTGATCCGACTAGTTACTGCAGCAGGACTGCGTGGAGACCAGCGCAGCGGGCGTAAACGCATTTGCCTTGCTTTCGGCAAAGTAGCGCTGCTCGGACAGATTCCGGTAGACGTTCCCTGCAATACCGGCCGCTACCGGTCCATTTACAGGTTTCCCGCCGGTGAGCATCACGACGACTACGATCGGGTTGTGGTCCACATCATTGAACGATCCGAACCAGCCCATGTGAGCCCTTGCCGGGTCCGTGCACGTACCGGTCTTGCCGAGGATCGGCTCGTTGGGATCGTAGGCGGCGCGGCGGGCAGTGCCATATTCCACGGCACCCATCATGCCCGGCTTGATCTCGGGAATCCACTTTTGAATATCAAGATGCCGCTTCACCCGCGGTACAAACGACTTCACTTCCTCCTGGTTCCGCGGGTATTGCAGATAGTAGAGCGTACCTCCATTGGAGATCGCCGACATCAATGCCGCAAGCTGCAGCGGGCTGAGCGAGATTCCTTCACCGAAGCTCGTCATCATTCCCACGCCGCCATTCTTTGGCGGAGCCGAGGGCAACACGCCAGCAGTTTCTCCCTCGATATTCAAGCCAGCCGGCTCACCCAATCCGAACAACCGTGCATAATAGGAGACCTTCTCGAATCCAAGCTTCTGCCCGAGGATTGCAAAATAGGGGTTGTTGGATCGCGCGAGAGCTTCGGTGAGGTTCATGCTGTACTTTCCACCCAGCTTGATCATCGTATTTCGGTTGATGATTCCCTCGCTTAGTGCTGCGAGACCGGCGACGATCTTGATCGTGGAGCACGGTTGAAAACTGCTCCTCAGCGCAAGCTTCTGGTTGACGATTGTCAGGATGCGACCAGTCTTGGGATCGACAGCAACGACAGTTCCGTTGTATGGACCTAGCGCCTCAACGGCGGCACGGCGGACAACAAGATCCTCGCCGTCGACATTATCCCCGTAGGTGGAATCAGCATATGTCGGGGTGACCCAGGGACTGTAGGAAACTTTTCGTTGGGCCTTCGCGGTTGAGCTCTTGGTAGAACGACTGTAACTGGCCTTCTTGGCCTTTTGAGCGCTGGCCTTCGCAACAGTGGCCGTAGTTCTCTTCTTTGCAGTCTTTGTAGCGGTCTTTTTCACTGGCTTCTTCGCCGTCGCAGCCGCTAGTGGCGAGCAAGTGCCTCCAAGCAGACAGACCACCAAAGACAGGGCAACCAGGCGTGATATCGCCAAGCGATACATGGAACTCCTCTAGAATGTGTTCGACTCGCGCTAAAGCGCTCGCCTTGTTAGGGTTGTTGCCAAATTTCCATTGTGAGAAAAATTACATTCACGGGTCAAGCTCGGGTCAGGCTGCGGTCCAACCCCCGTCTATTGTATAGACGGCCCCAGTAACGAAACCCGCTTCGGCCGAACTTAAGTAAAGGGCCAGATGAGCAATCTCTTCAGGGCGTCCCAAACGCCCAATTGGCTGCCTCTGGTTCAGTTCAGCCCGGACCTTCTCCTTTTCGTGCTTGTGATACTTTTCCAAATACCCTTCGACGAACGGGGTATCTACAGTGCCAGGACAAATGCAGTTTACGCGGATTTCGGTGGGATAATCTACCGCAAGCTGCCGGGTCATTGCTACCACCGCGCCCTTTGTAGCGCAGTATGCGTAGCGCTTTTTCACTCCGATCAACCCGGCGACTGATCCGATGTTGACGATCGAACCGTGGGAGGCAATCAGCAGCGGCATTGCCTGCCGGGTGACCAAAAACATTCCCTCAACGTTTACTTGAAAGAGGCGCCGGAAATCCTCAAGTTCCGTCTGCTCGATTCCGCCGACAAGTCCAATACCGGCGTTATTCACTAAAACATCGAGCTTTTGAATTGTATCAAACAGATCCTTGACAGCGCGTTCGTCGGTAATGTCGCAGCGCCTCGCGGTTGCGTTGGGTAATTCAGACGCCAGCTTGCACGCCCGGGCCTCGTCTACGTCAACGATGATCACCTTCGCTCCGGCCGACGTGAATACGCGGCATATCGCTTCGCCAATGCCGCTCGCACCGCCCGTGACCAGGGCCACTCGTCCATCAAGCCGAAAAGGATGATCCATTTTCTCGATTGTAAAGCCGTAGACTTTCGTCTTCCAAGAGCTTCATCGGCTCGCTGGCCGAAATTCGTTAATCCGTGGACAGAGTTGCGTGGTGATTGACCGGACCGGAGCCGCGGCCGAGCCCGGGACTGGTCCGAATGGCCTCCGTTATAAAATGCTTCGCACGCTCGACCGCCTTACAGAGGCTCACACCCTTTGCCAGTTCGGCAGTGATCGCTGCCGAATATGTGCATCCGGTGCCGTGTGTGTGCGCGGTTTCAAAGCGCTCCCCAGTGAAGCGGTGCAGCTCATCGCCGTCAACCAGAAGATCGATCGCATCTCCGGGCAGATGACCACCCTTCACCAGGACTGCCCCAGCGCCCAATTCCACAAGGCGCCGAGCGGCACGCTCCATGTCGCTGATCGTATCAATCGGAATCCCGGTGAGCGCCGAAGCTTCATGAATGTTCGGCGTTACCAGGCGCGCGCGAGGAATCAGCTTCCGCAGCACTACCCGGCGGGCCTCCTCATCCATCAGCGTGGCGCCGTGCTTGCTGATCATGACCGGATCAACGACGAGAGGGAATGCAAACGATGCCGCCAGGTCCGCGACAGCTTCAACAACGGCTGCGCTTCCAAGGGCGCCCGTCTTTGCTGCGTGCGGCGGCATGTCCCGGAGCACAGCCTGCGTTTGCCGCACAACCAGCTCGGCCGGCATCACCTCCACATGCTCGACGCTCACCGTATTTTGAACAGTGAGCAGCGTGATCACAGCCTGACCGTAAACTCCGAATTGGTGGAATGTTTTCAGGTCGGCCTGGATTCCGGCTCCGCCGCTCGGGTCCGAGCCGGCAATGCTCATCGCAATCGGGACCATTCAAGACCAGCGTACTCTACGTGCGCTGCTAGAAAGGAATTTGCCTGGTCCGCGCAGTCCCAGCTGCGTTCTCTACCTCCACCTCGACGCCCTGAATCAAGGAGGCGTCTCCGCTAACGGGAAACCGGACGCGGAGGCCGAAGACACCGCCAAGTGTTGATGATTCGAAGTATTGCCTGAACTGCTCGGATACCGTCACCCGCACTGGTCCCGGCGGTAGTTGTGAACCATCGCGAAGGTAAAAGAAGAACGCGAGCGAGGAGATCGACCGCGTGTTGTCGAAGCCCGTTAAGCGAACCTCGATCTCTGTGCCGGTCCTTGCGCCCTGCATGGAATCAAAGGAGACCGGCGCCGGATTCAGAGTCAGCCTCAGCGTCTCCGTCCACGATCCGAGCCTGGCAACGAGCTCAATTTCCCCGGCAGTCGTGCCGGTTTGAAACTGCGCTACCGCGCCTGTATCGAAGAAGGCGACCGTCTCACCTTCCCTGACATGAAAGTCCAAAACGCGGCCGCCGTTGGCAAGAAATTGGACAGCGTCGTCAACGGCGCCGGGAGAAGCGGGGATCAGCCGCAGCTCCAGCTGCCCTGTGCCGCTCGAAGGAGAGGCAACGCCGAGACGGATCGAAACGCTGCCCACCATCGCATTTCCGGGTACGGGCGGATCGAGGATGATTACCGGTTTAGGGAACGGCGGACCGGTTGCAACACCGGCGAGGCGGAAGGCGCGGTCGTCGACCTGCAGCCATCCTTCATGTGTCCCGGCGTCGGCCGGTTGAAAGGAGACGTCAAAGCCGAAGGAAGCAGACGGCGGAAGATCGACCGGCAAGGCGAGATCCGCGGGGCCGTGGAACGACTCACCCAAAATGCGTATTAGACCGATGCGCAAAGCGGCGGGCGTGTCATTCCGGAGCGTAATCCGCCTCGTCACAACGTCGCCGCGGGCAACCTGTCCAAATTCGAGATTGGCCGCCGGGTCCAGAACGACAGAGTCCGGTCCGAGAATCGTCGGGCCCGAAATTGTGCGGCCAGCGAGAATCACATTGATCGTGTTGACGGTGAGGTTTGAGCTGAAGCTGGCGCCATAAGTCCGAGGACGAAACCGGACGCTGAAGTCAACGGCATCGCCGGGAGCGAGGACGTACGGGACCGTAGGATGACGGATCAGCTCAAACGAAGACCCCGCCAGGAACAGCTTGTCGATCGTAACTCGGACAGTTCCCGTATTCTGCACGCGAAAGTCCTTCTCGACGGCTGCGCCGATGTATACCGCCCCAAAGTCCAAGAAGCTTCCTACGGGTTGCTCCACGCCGTTTTCCACCTGCGAAAGGCGGATTTGTCCGGCTGCAAGGCCAGAGAACAACGCCAGGATCATCGGCAGGTATCTCATTGCTGCCTCCGGGAGTTCGGAAGCGGAAAGATCTGGAGGCGCTCCGCCTCCAGGCGAACCAGATAGAAGCTCGAGCCGCTCCGGACAACGAGAGCGTCCTTCCCCGCCTCTCCGATTGCATCGGCCGGTGGCGCAGGCACTGCGCGTTCGATGCCCTCCGCATCGCGGACAATGAGAGCGCCGTCGCGAAAGAAGACGACCGAGGCGTCAGGCCGAACCAGAACCGGCGGCTTCACATCGGGAAGCAGCATGGAACATTGGACCGCTCCCGTAACAAAATCCGCCTCTAGCAGCCACACGTCGTCATCGCGCAAGATGGCTGCCTTCAGAGACTGGCCCTGCACCACCGCAATTGAGATCGGATCTCCAGCCCAAAGCGAAGTGTCGACCGCCAAACCTTCAGCGATAAGGTCAATGCGTTTGGCCTCGGGATACCAGACCGCCTTGAGCGCGCCGCCGGGTGCGAAGCCGAAGAGGGCCCGGCCGGGCGGCGCCGGAAGGACGGAGGTCTCTTCAAGCGATTCGTTGAGAAGGATGAGCTGATCCTGGAGCTTGACCGCACCGGATTGCCCTGTAAACGCGCCCGAAACGACAGGATCCGGCTTCACGGGCGCCAAGGTGAATCCTCCCCAGATACCCCGCACCTGCCAAAGCCCCTGTTCGCCCTTCGCGATCACGGCGATGCGGGGCTCAAAAAGCCCTCCTTGTGCGAGGAGCCGGAGCGACAGGCAAAAGCCGAGCAGAGCCGTTCGATAGCTCATGGCTTTCCCACGATGATCGAAGGCGCGCCAATGACAGGAGGAGCGCTGGTAGCAGGCGGAGGAACAGCCCCCGACCCGCCAGTTCCGCCGCTGCTCCGGCTCAGGAAGGCCGCTGCACCGCCTCCGGCGCCCGCAATCAGCAGTGAAAGTGCAATCCATTTCAGCCGCCCCGAGCCCTTCTCCGGCAAGGTCCGTACTTCAACAGCCGCATCCGAACGGTTCCTCGCCGATAGAGCCTCTTTGGCCGGCGGCTCGGACACATATTGAGAGACGAGGATTCCCGCGCGTGCTTCCCCTTTTGCGGCCGTGACCCGGATCTGCGTTTGCCCGACCGCTTGATTCCATCGAACCCCCTGCAACGCCGCCCGCCCGTCGGCTCCGGAAATCGTAATCTCTGTCTTTAGTCCGGAAGATAGGGAACCGGTCGGGCCATCTTCCGGCAGGCGGAAGCTGACAGCGGCGCCGGAAACCGGCCGTCCCGTCTCGTCGGTGATCTGAACTAAGAGGACGCGTGATGACGAGGATCCTGCGATATGGATTGCCCCCTCTCCCTCAATCACACGGATTTGGAGGATGGCCGGCTCGTTCGCCGGATTGCCCCACACGGGCTGAATGGTAAGCCAGACAATCAACGGGATCGCCAGAAACCGTCGAGCACGCTGTTTCATGTCGTCTCCAGACACGCTCCGGCCGTAGCTCCAGAGGCACATGAGCGTTACGAGCCTCCGGTCAACAGCCGGACGAGAGTTCAGGCGTTCTTGCTTTGGAGAAGGACGGCAGTGATATTGTCAGGTCCGCCGGCTCTCCGCGCAGCCTCGATTAGGTAGTGGCATTTCGCCTCCAAAGTTTGCGGACCAGATAAGACTTCAGCGATATTTTCCGGCTCGACAACACCGTGAAGGCCGTCGCTGCAGAGAAGGAGTTGGGCCGGGCCGGTGGGCTTATAGGAGTAACAGTGGATTCTGAGGGCGGAACTGACGCCGATCGCCATGGTGAGGACATGGCGCATCGGATGCGACTTCAGGCTTGCCTCATCCAGGCCGAGCCTTCGTCCGACTTCGTTCACCCAGGTCTGATCTTCTGTAATGGGAAGGAGCTTGCCATGTTCGTAGAGGTAGACGCGGCTATCGCCGACGCTGGCAATCAGGATCTCATCATCGACAACGAGCGCTCCCACCAGCGTCGTGCCCATTCCCTCCAGCCGAGCGTCTTGCATGGCGGCCTCTCTCACCCGGCGGTTGGCCTCCTCGAAGGCATCGCGCAGCACGTCGGCGCTTGGCTTCGGCGCCCGCTGAACGACCTCGAGAACCGTATCGACGGCAAGCTTCGACGCATGCTCTCCGGCGCGCGCCCCTCCCATGCCGTCGGCTACCAGATACAGCCCATGTTCCTCGGAGATGAGGAAGCTGTCCTCATTGTTCGACCGCACGCAACCGATATCCGACAGGCCGAACGCTTCGATCATTGGTTTTTCGATTATAGCGATTTCCCGCCCACCCTATATCGCGATATCACAGGACAAATCGGATCACCATTTGAAAAATTCGGCCGTCATTTAATGTATTCGTAATGCGGCCGAACGAAGGTGAGGACAGGTTCCTCTGCGGCTCATCGAATTGGGGTGTGTTGGTCAGGTTGTAAGATTCGGCGCGCAGAATGGCCAGGCGCTCCGCTCCGCCTGGGAGCCGCCACTGCTTGGTAATCGCACCGTTCAGATTCGCAATTCGCGCGCGGCGAAACGTGTTTCTTCCAAGCGATCCGCGTGATTCCCCCGGCTGAATGTAGGCAAACCGGTCACGCCTCAGAATTTGCGGGGCGACATCCGGGTGAGAGATCGTCTTATGTAAGATTGAGGGGTCGAGGATATTGGGGCGGTCGCTGGAACCACCGTCCACATTTCCGAAGCCTGGAGCATCCGAGCCGATGTAAAGGGTGAGAGGCGTTCCCGATTTTACAACCGAGGCGCCCGATAGTTGCCAGCCGCTCAAAATGAATCCTTTCCAGCCATTGGCGCCACGCGCGATCGGCAGGTCGTAGGCCCACGTTAAGCCGAGGATGTGTCGGGAATCGAAGTTGCTCAAGCCCTTCTTGTCCTTGAGGACGTCGTACTGGCTCTGGCTCCGCCCCGACAGCAGATCCCGGTTCGCCGCTGTGAAGGCAAAATCGCTACCTTCGTCGATTGCCTTTCCATAGGTGTAGCTCGCGTTGGCGGTCAGCCCGCGAAGCGATGGCAGATCGATCGATACCTGGCCTGCATCGAAATATGCAATGCCCGCGTTTACGATTTGCCGCACGTCGTAGAATCTCGGATCTGCCCTACGCTCGTCGACTGTCGAGGTGGTGAGCGGGATTCCCGGAACCACTTCGGCACGGTTCGTGATGAAGGCATTCATCAACTTAAAGCTCCGGCTGCCGGTGTAGCCTAGCCGCAACATGGCGCGCGCAGGCAGCCGGCGCTCCAATGTAAGGCTGTACTGGTGCGAGTAGGGCGAGACGAGATCGGGCGAGAGATAGGTCGGGGTGTGCCTTCCCTCCGAGCCAAGGTCGATGCCTGCGAGCGGATTGAGCAGGTCCGGATTTTGAACGATCACGTAACGCACATGCGGGAGGTTATTCCGCACCTGCTGCCAGGCGACCGGAGGAATCCGCCCGAAGGAGACTCCATAGGAAGCCCGGGCCACCCATCCCCTCCATGTTTGCCATGCGATCGAAAAGCGAGGGCTAAAGTTGTTGCAATCGCACCTGTAGGGGATGACATCGAGATGATGGATCTCGACGGGCGCCGTCTCCAGGTTGTATCGCAACCCGAGGTAGAGCTGAACGCGCGGATTGAGCTGGAACCGGTCGCCGAAGAAGAAGTCCGCGCCCCAGTTGCGGTAATGGCGGGCAAGATCCCCCAGGGTCACGTCATAAAGACTCGGCGTCCCGAGGAGTAAATTCTGGATCGCTGTTCGTCCGAAGTTGTTCGTGAACTGAAAATACCCGCGCTGGTTGTTGGTTTCGACTCCGTTTAGCTGGTAGCGGAAAAGGTCGCCGCCAAACGTCAGGTGATGACGCCCTCCCTGTGTTTGGCGGGCTACCTGGGCGCCATACCGGAACGTATTCTGAGCACGGTTGATCGGATAGTGGCTGTCCGGGCCAAGCTCTTCGATCTGAAATCCGAAGCGGACTCTCGGGCCAACAGCGTTCGGTTCCGGCTGGAGCAACGAGCGGGAGCGCAGAAACGTGAAGCCCGTGGAGAGCTCCATGCCAGGTCTGATCGTTCTCCGATAGTTGATGCGGGAATGGACGGTGTGGATGTCCGAGTCGGGATTCTGCCCTGCCACCAGCTGGAATGCGTCCGTGTGCTGGCGGGTGATCCCGTGAAAAACGGTGATGCGCCCGTTCGTTCCTGTATCACGGTCTAACCGAAGGCTGCCGTCGACCTCGTCGATCGATTGCGGGGCATTGGTGTTGAGTGCCCTGGGATCAAAGTCGTTACGGTTCGGAGCAACGTCGGGATAGGCCGCGAGAAAGCGGGAGATGATGGCGCGAACCGCAGGGTCCGTCGCGAGCGGAGTCCTCTCATCGGGAAGGGGCACCAGGACATTGCCGTTGACCATGCCGCGAATCTTACGTTGGCTGAAACTCCCGGTGATGGCGCCAAGCAGAGGCACTGTTCCGGTGCCTCTCGTGCCATAGTAGTTCCGTCTGGACGGCTGGACGGGCCCGACCTGAAAGAACGTGCGTGCATTAAAGACGCTGTTCTGATGCATTCCGAAAAGCTCGGCGTGCCAGCTCGACGGATCCGGCAACGACGGGAGCAGCAGAGCTTCGCCTGCCGGGCGGCCATGCTCGACCGCGTACAGGGACGACTCGACGGAGGTGTACTCCACCAGCCTCGGCATCGTTCCGAGCCGGATATTCGCCTCCTTGATAGCGTCGTTGTCTATCTGGTAAACCGCGACATTCTCGTTCCTCTGGGCCGAGGAAGCCATTCTCCCCTGCTCCGGCGCCGGTTTCGGCACGGGCTTGGACGGCGGTTCATTAGCAGCAGCGAAGAGGACCGGGACAACAACGACCCACGAGAAGCGAGAAAAGGACATATACGCTTCTCTATAGCACACCGTATTTCGCTATTGATTTTGAACGACTTTCAGGCGCGAAATAGAGCTTACCTGGACTTCTGCAGCATCGCCTTGAGCTGCCACCAGGCGGTCTCGTAGTAGGTATCCTTCAACCGCTCGAGTCCGTCGCTTTGCGGGTCACCGGGGCGCGGACCGCTCCTCTTGAGACAGCGGGCCAGAAGCTGCTCCGCATCTTCGTCCTCGGCATTGCGCTCAAGCACTGCCCGAAAGCGTTCCGCCGCCTCGTCAAACTGGCCTCGCTTCCACAAGACGTAGCCGACGTTGAAGTGGTACACCGGATCGGCTTCATCGCCTTCAAGGGCCCGCTTCAGGTTCTCGAGCGCCGCCTCCTGATTTCGCCGGCTTTGGGTTACCCCAAGATTGTTCAAAACTTCGTTGAGCGGAACAGTCTCCGCCACTTGCTGGAAGGCTCTTTCCGCTCCTTCAAAGTCACCGGAATAATAGCGTGCAAGTCCAAGAAAAAAAGTCGCTTCCCGGTAGTTTGGATCCCCCTCGGGCACCCGCTGCAGCCAATCGATGGCGGACCGGTAGTTCTTCGACTGAAATTGAAGGCGTCCCACCTGGAAGCAGGGCGCCGAGTATTCGGGATCGAGGAGAGCAGCCTGGGTGAAGAACCGATGCTTTTGCTGATTCGTGGTTGCGAGCAGGCCACGGACGTAGTTCTCGATCGCGTCCAGCCTCACCGGTTTTCGCCGCTGGCGGAACTCGTCTTCCGTGGGAGCATTCTTAGGAAGCACGAACCGCAACGCCTGCCAGGAAAGATGGGACTGCAGGGAGGCGAGATCTTCCAGGGCTCCAGATTCCACAAACTTCGGCCCTTTCCGCAGCCGTTTGATATCGAGCACCTCGGCGGTAATTTGCAGCGCCCCCTTCGTGGCGGCTTGCCCCTCGGGCGGCTTCGACACGTCGAAGTCGCCGTAAATGACGTAGTCGGCATCCAAAGACTCGGAAATCTGAATGACGGACGCCCGCGTTAAAACCGCATACTGGCGGATCGATAAACGCCGGTATACCTCAATCCGATCGTCGCGGTCTACGACGAGCACTCCCTCGGACGCCAGAGTATCCCGGATGGATTCGCCGATGCTTTCGCCAATCCAGTCCAGGTTGGAGGAACCGCTGCGATTGAAAAAAGGAAGGACGAGGTAGGTCTGCGCGGCGGTCTGGCTGCAAAAAATCGGGGAACAACAAAAGAAGAGAAAAACGAGGGAAGCCGGAAGCCGGAACATCAAGCCTCATTCTAGCAAACAGCTCCCGGCTCAATTCGGACAGGGCGCCCGCATAAACCCGAGCAAAACTTATGGTTTAGCGGACGCCGCTGCGGAGGAGCCTGATGGATTCCTCGACCGCCAACTGCAAACTCAGTTGAAGACGAGTTTGGTGTTGGTTCCGCCAATCCGGATTTCCTGGACGCGGTACTTGCCATCACCATTGGAGTAACGAACCGACGTTGAGTTGAATTTGGTATCGGTCGTTTCGACCTTCACGTCAGCCTCGATCGACTTCCTGCCGGAAATAATGATTGCCTTATTATTCTCAACCTTGACCTTATAATCCCCGGGCTTCAACTCTGTGCCGTTGATAACGGCAGGTTGAAAGAACGTGACCCTGTAGGATGCAGCGCTGGCCACAGCCAGGGCTAGCGTCGAAAACACGAACAACAGCTTTTTGGTCATCTTGAACTACCTCTCCTTTGAATCTTGAGCAGAGCAGGAGGCTGCCCCGGCGACGGATCTAACACAGGCCTTCCGGGGTTGAAGGGCTGGGAACGGTTATTCCCCCACCCGCCGACTGAGCAATGCCCGGCCGTTTCATACGTCGCAGTAGCAACCGCCCTGCATAGATATACGCGCGACTTCGCTGAAGGTTCGCTTGATGAGCCTTAATGTTTGAAAACTATTGGAGGAATTTCCGAGCGGCGTCGAGAGCGGCGGCCTTAATGTTCGCGTCAGAGCCAAATCCTTTCAGCCACAATACGTTCGGATCACGGCGAAACCAGGTCCACTGCCGCTTCGCATAGTGCCGGGTTTCAATCCGGGTGGACTCCACAGCTTCCGCCAGCTTCATCTTGCCCTGCACGAGCAGGAGCGCCTGGCGATATCCCAGGGACTGGAAAGGCTTACTCTCGGGCGATACCCCTCGGGCAAGAAGGGATTGCACCTCTTCGATCAGTCCCGTTTCAAACATTTTCTCTGCTCTCCGGTTGAGACGCTCGTACAGGGCTTCGCGAGGAGGATCGAGGCCGAGTTCTAAGACACGGAAGCCCGACAGGCGGTCGCGGCCTTGCTCGAAGACTTCCGAAGCAGGACGGCGCGCCAGAATGCAGATCTCAACCGCGCGGATCGCCTTCTGGACATCGTTGGGATGGACGCGGGCGGCGACTCGGGAATCCAGCCTCGAAAGCAACCGGTGAACGCGCCCCGGCCTTCGCTTCTCCATGGCTTGCAGGCGTGCTCGAAGCGCGTCGTCGCGTGCGGGACCAGGTGCAAGCCCCTCTAGCAGCGCTCGAAGGTAAAAACCGGTCCCTCCAACAATGACGGGCACCCGGTTCCTGGAGCGGATCTCGTTGAGCGCGTTCCGCGCCCGCCGGGCATAGTCTCCGGCTGTGAACACTTCCTGCGGCTCGAGGATGTCAATCAGATGATGCGGAATGCCCTGTCGCTCGGCTTCCGGTAGCTTGGCGGCACCAATGTTGAAATACCGGTACATCTGAATTGAATCGCAATTGACGATTTCTCCGTCCAATTGCTTAGCAAGCTCGAGTGACAGTTCGCTTTTGCCCGATCCCGTCGGTCCTACGACGGCTAGCAGGGGCGCCAGTTCAGAGGGCTTCACTTAACCATAGTTTAGAGCATGACTCAGGACGTCACTCTTTCCGAAAGCAGAAGCGCGGGCGCCTTTTGCCCGCGAAATGCCGCAAGGAAGTTTAGAGCTATACTGTTTCAGAGACAATTCGACCAACCTGGGCGTGTAACCGGGTCGGCGAAGGAAAGTCGGGGTCCGATGACCGAGAATATGTCCAAGGCGTTCCTGTCGTTCGCAGCAGCGCTTTCTCTGACAGCAAACGCGGCACTGGCTCAACCCAGTCAATCCGCGCCCTCCTCAACCGGAAAATCGAACAAGGCGGCAGCTTACTACCACTATTCCATGGGCCACATTTACGCCGAGTTGGCGGAAGTCTATGGACCTAGAGGTGACTACGCGTCCAAAGCGATTAACCACTATAAGGAGGCCCTCAAAGCCGACCCCAGCGCCGCTTTTTTGACCGAGGAACTGTCCGACCTATATATACGGACGGGTCAGATTCGCATGGCTGTCGAGGAAGCGGAGGCGATGCTTCGTCAGGATCCGGAGAACCTGAGCGCAAGGCGAATTTTGGGCCGCCTTTACAGCCGCATGATCGGCGATGCGGAGCAGAACCGCATCAATGAGCGGATGCTGCGCGAGGCAATCGAGCAGTACGAGAAAATCACGGCCAAGGAACCCTCCGACCTGGAAGCATGGCTGATGCTCGGCCGCCTGTACAAAGTGGCCCAGAACTCGCTGGCATCGGAGAAAGCCTATAAGAAAGTCCTCGAACTCGACGCCGACAACGAGGACGCGTTAACCGGCCTCGCCATGGTTTACGCTGACCTCGGAGACACCAAGGCCGCCAGCGAGCTGCTGCGAAAGGTCGCTGAAAAGAATCCCAATCCTCGCACGCTCACGTCTCTTGCCGGGCTTTACGAGCAAATGCGGGAATTCGGCCTGGCAGCCGAGAGCCTTCGCCGGATCCTCGAATTAGCCCCGGGCAATATCGATGTGAAGAAGGCGCTGGCGCAAAACCTGCTCTATTCCGACCAGCTTGACGAAGCGCTGAAGCTTTATCAGGAGATCGCGAATGAGGACCCGAAGGACCCGCTGTCCTTCCTGCGGATGTCGCAGATTTACGCCCAGCGGCGCAAGTTTGACCAGGCTCGGGAAGCAGCCAGGAAGGCGCGGGAACTGGATCCGGACAATCTGGAGATCCGGTACAACGATGTTAGTCTGCTCGAGGCGGAGGGCAAGACTCAGGAAGCCATCACCGTGCTCCAAGGCATCCTGAAAGAAACGGAGAAGAAGGAGTACACCCTCGGCGAACGCAGCAACAGGATCCTCCTTCTGGAGCGCCTCGGAACATTGCAGCGATTAACGGATCAGATTGACGCGGCCGTCGAGACGTTCCGGTCCATACACGCTTTGGACAGCGACCTCGGTCCCCGGGTGTCGGCTCAGATTATCGAGACGTACCGGATAGGCAGGAAGTTCGCGAAGGCCGAGCAGGAGTCGGAGGAGGCCATACGGAAGTATCCGGACGACCGCGTCATCCGAAGCGTACGCGCTTCGGCGCTTGCCGAGGTGGGCAAGGCTGCACAAGCGGTGGAGGAGCTCAAACGCCTGCTCGACGGTAAGAACGACCGTGAAGTCTACCTCTCGATTGCCCAGATCCACGAGAGGACCAAGAACTACAGCGAGATGGCTACTGCCCTCGACGCTGCGGACAAGCTCTCAAAGACAAAGGAAGAGCAGGAAGCGGTGCGGTTCATGCGCGCCGCGATGTACGAGAAACTGAAGAAGTTTGACCAGGCCGAAGCCGAGTTCCGGAAGATCCTTGCAGACAATCCAAAGAATGCGTCCGTGCTGAACTACCTCGGGTATATGCTGGCGGATCGCAACGTTCGCCTTCAAGAGGCGAAGGAACTGATTACCAGAGCTCTCGAAGAGGATCCGAACAACGGAGCCTACCTCGACAGCCTCGGCTGGGTGTACTACCGGCTCGGTCAGCTTGACCAGGCGGAAGAGTATCTTCGCCGCTCTCTCGAGCGGGTAACGAAGGATCCAGTTGTTCACGATCACCTCGGCGACGTCTACGCGAAGCAAGGCAATCTGAAAGACGCCATTGCGCAGTGGCAACTGGCGCTGCAGGAATACGAGGCCGGGTCCCCGAACGACCACGACCCTGCGGAAATTGCAAAGATTCAGAAGAAGCTCGAAGGCGCCAAGGTGAGGCTGGCCAAGGAAGGCGGCCCCCAAAACAAGCAGAGGTAAATAAAAAGGCAATTTTGAGTTTCGGCAGGAGGGTTGATTGTGCAATCTTAGGAGATTGCGAATCGCCCCATGGAACGCTTTGCGATCGTCCTTTGCACTATAGCCTGCCTGCCGGCCGTCGCACAGATCACCACACGCGCCGACGAAATCCAGGAGGAACGCCGCAAGAAGCAGGCTAGCCTCGAACCGGATGAGACGCGAGGCATCGAACGCGCACTCCAGCAGATCAAAGAGTACAAGGTCCTGGAGCGCTTCACGGCGGGAATCGCGGGTTTTCGCCTTCGGCTTGGGGGCATGGCAACCGGATCGGGCTTTGCCATCGGCCCCGAGTATCTCCGGCGCGACCTGGCCGACGGGAAGTATACATTCCGCGCTTCCACCGTGCTTTCCACGCGAAGCTGGTACTTGCAGGAAGTTCAGTTCAGCGCCCCCCATCTGCTTCAAGATTCGGCGTTCTTCGACCTGTCGGGCGTCCACCGCAATTTCGGCTCACTGAATTACTACGGCCCTGGCCCTGACTCCCAGAAAACCGGCCGGAGCAATTTCCGGCTCGAAGATACGGATTTTTCTGCTACCGCGGGCATCCGGCCATTCAAGAATGTGGTCGCCGCCGCTACAGGCGGCTATCTGCTGGTAAACGCCGGACCGGGGATCGATTCGCGTTTCACCTCCGCCGAGCAGATCTATACAGAGGCAACCGCGGCAGGCTTGACCCAGCAGACGAACTTCCTTCACGCGGGCGGCCAGTTACAGTACGATTACCGGGATAATCCAGGGGGACCACGGCGAGGGGGCAACTATTTCGCCAACTTCAACTGGTACCTTGATCGCGACTTGAACCTGTTCAGCTTCCGCCGCCTGAATCTGGAGGCACAGCAGTATTTCCCGTTCTTTCATGAACGGCGAGTCATTGCTCTTCGCGCGCGATCCGCAAACACCTATGCCAGCAGCGGGCAGCGCGTTCCTTTTTATCTTCAGCCCGTGCTGGGCGGTTCGGATGATCTGCGCGGATTTCGCCCGTTCCGCTTCTATGGCGACAATCTTTTACTCATGAATGCCGAGTACCGGTGGGAGACATTCAGCGGCCTGGACGCCGCGCTTTTCGTCGACGCCGGCAAGGTCTACGATCGCAGGTCCCAGTTGAATCTGCACGACCTCGAAACAAGCTACGGGTTTGGACTCCGTGCGAACGTGCGGAATAACGTTTTCCTTCGAGTGGATGTCGGATTCAGCCGGGAAGGATTTCAAGTGTGGCTGAAGTTCAATAACGTCTTTTGATCCAGTTCTCTCCAGTTCGCCCACGGAAGCTAGAATGGGAATATCGGTACGGGCATCGAACCTGAGCGAGGGCACGTTTCAGCCCGGGCAGGCGGGCAATCTGCGGGGAGGCCTGACGGTCGTTCGAAAGACGCGTTACTAAAGCAGGCAACCATGGCAGTGAAATTTCCAATACTCCCCTTCCTGGCGCTCACGATCCTTGCTCCATTGTTCGCGGAGAAATTCCATCCGGACGA
>Ga0207864_1001297_pt1 | contig 28253 bp, 24 predicted proteins | sample HigsolmetaAR202D_FD_184834 | JGI IMG/M metagenome (GOLD analysis project Ga0207864, IMG submission 184834) | Ionic liquid and high solid enriched microbial communities from the Joint BioEnergy Institute, USA - AR20-2-D (SPAdes) (version 2) ... | reverse complement strand
CGCGAGGCCGTACCACGTCGCCGCGATCCCGCCACTCTCCTCGTACCCGCGCGCCGCCTCCTCCGGCAGGTAGCGACGCATCTCCGCGCCCGCGGCCTCGACGAAGCGCCGCGCCCGCTCCTCGTCCGTCCCCGGCTCGTCGAGCGACGTGCGCACCGCTTCGGCCCACGCGAAGAGCCGCGCCTCGAACTCGTCCAGGTGCGCGGCTACGTCGTCCAGCGGGCCGAAGTGCGTGACGAAGAGCCGCTCCGGCTCCCACTCCCGGATCCGCGCCAGCGCCTCTTTCCACGCCTCCAGGTCGATGTCGGGCGGCGGCGCGGGCGGCAGCGCGAACGGCAGCGCGTTCACGCGGATCCCCGCCGCGTCGCCCACGTACGCGATCCCGGTCTCCGGGTCCAGGTACGAGACGTGGTGCACCGCGTGCCCGGGCGTGTAGGCGACGTCGAAGCCCCGACCCGCGACGTCGATCCGCTCGCCGCCCGCGAGCGCGACCACGTTCGCCGCCGGCACCGCCGCCACCTCGCCCCAGAGCACGTCCATCCGATCTCCGTAGATGCGACGCGCGCTCGCGAGGAGCCGCGACGGATCGATCAGGTGCGGCGCGCCGCGCTCGTGCACGTAGACCCTTAGCTCGGGGTTCTCGCGGACCAGCACGCCCGTCGCGCCGGCGTGGTCCAGGTGGATGTGCGTGAGGAGCAGCGCGCGCACGTCGCGCAGCCCGAACCCTTCACCGGCCAGCGCGGCGCGCAGCCGCGGCAGCGTCGACGCCGGGCCGGGGTCGACCAGGACCGGCCCGCCCGGCGCTTCGACCAGCGCGGTCGCGATGTGGAACGGGCGACCGAGGAACTCGAGATCGATCAACGTCGTGTCGGACGAAATCGAAGACATGCGAGGACCTGCTCGTGGTCGGTTCGGAAGTGCCGGTGAATTCTAGCCCGGCCGCGAGAGCCCAACAACACCGGCGGCAGGCCCGGGGCCTGGACCAGAGGCGACGGACGGCGCATCGTTGAGCTACGTGCGGGGCTCGGCGCGCCCCGGTCGCGATGCCCGACCCGAGTCGGAGCATCGCGCTCGGATCACGATCTGGACAGGTCACGCCATGCCAGACACCCGGGAAGTCCACCGTTCGGACGCAGCCGCCGATCGCGCCGCTCGACCGCGCGCGCAGACGGACGCCTGCAAGGTCTGCGGTAACGCCGACGACAACCGCGAGTTCACCGCCCGCGAGATGATGTTCGGGCTCCGGCACGAGTTCCGGTACCTCGAGTGCGGCGCGTGCGGCACGCTCGCGATCCTCGATCCGCCGGCGGACCTGTCGCCGTACTACCCGGACGACTATTACTCGATGCGGCCGCCGCCGCGCGAGAACCCCCTCAAGGTCTTCCTCAAGCGACGCCTCGCCGCCTACGGCCTCCGCGGAACCGACCTGCTCGGCCGACTCCTCGCCGCGCGCTTCGGCATCCCCCGCGAGGTCGAATGGCTGCGACGGGCAGGCGTCGGCTACGACGACGCGATCCTCGACGTCGGCTGCGGTGCGGGGCACCTCCTCCTCCACCTCCGCAACCTGGGCTTCACGAACCTCACGGGCGTGGACCCCTTCATCTCGGCCGATAGCGAGCCGGCGCCCGGCGTCCGGCTGCACAAAGCCGACGTCCACGACCTCGACGGCGCCTTCGACTTCGTCATGCTCCACCACACGCTCGAGCACGTCGCGGATCCGGAAGCGGTCCTCGCGCAGGCCCACCGCCTCCTCCGGCCCGGCAGCTTCGCACTGATCCGGATCCCCGTCGCCGGGACGTTCGCCTGGCGCACCTACGGCGCCGACTGGGTCCAGCTGGATGCGCCGCGCCACCACGTCCTCTTCACCGAGCGCGCGCTCCGGGGGCTGGCCGAGCGCCTCGGCTTCACGGTCGAGCACGTCGACTACGACTCGACCGGCTTCCAGTTCTGGGGGAGCGAGCAGTACCGCCGGGGCGTGCCGTTGATGGACGCCCGATCGGCAGCGGTCGACCCGTCCGCCTCCGATTTCACGCCGTCCGAGCTCCGGGCGTTCGACGCGCGCGCCATCGAGCTCAACGCAAAGCACGACGGCGACCAGGCGTGCTTCTACCTTCGCCGACCCGCCTAACTCTCGCGCCCGCCCCGACTTGACCACCACGACGGCCGCTCGTATCCTTTTCCGTTGGGCCGAATTCTGACCCGGTGCCGGTTGCGTCGGGCTGGACGACCCTCAACGACGACGGGGCCGGTCGGGCGGAGCAGGATCCGCCCGGGATCCGGCCGGGTCGCCCGCTCGACCCATCCGACACACGACACCTGCGCCGCGCCGGGACCCGGGCCCGGGGCGGCGCATTTTCGTTTCGTTCGCAGAACGGAGGATCCATGATCGCTGTCGAGGGGGTTACGAAACGCTACGGCGCCCTCGTCGCGGTCGACGATCTCTCGTTCGAGATCGACCGCGGCCAGGTGGTCGGCTTCCTCGGCCCGAACGGGGCGGGAAAGACGACGACGATGCGCATGCTTGCGGGCACGCTCGAGCCGGATGCGGGCGTCGTCCGCATAGACGGCCGGCCGATCGCCGAGGCGCCCGTCGAGGCGAAGCGCCGGATCGGCTACATGCCCGAATCCAACGCGCTCTACTCCGAGATGCTCGTCTCCGAGTACCTGGACTTCGCCGCGGAGCTGCGGGGCATCAACGGCGCCGACCGTCGGCGCGCCCTGGGCGAGGTGGTCGAGGCGACGGGGATCGGCGGGGTCTACTACCGCCCCATCGCCGAGCTCTCCAAGGGGTACCGCCAGCGCGTCGGCCTCGCCGCCGCGATCCTGCACCGTCCCGAGATCCTGATCCTCGACGAGCCGACGGAGGGGCTCGACCCGAACCAGCGGCTCGACATCCGTCGCCTGATCCGCGACCTCGGCCGCGACCGCACCGTGCTGGTCAGCACGCACGTCCTGGCCGAGGTCGAGGCGACGTGCGACCGGGTCCTGATCGTGAGCCGCGGCCGCCTCGTCGCCGACGGCGCGGTCGCCGACCTCCTCGCCGCGCAGCGGAGCGGGCCGCGCTACGTCGTCGAGGCCGAAGGCGACGGCGTTGCCGACGCGCTCGCGGCGCTCCCCGGCGTCGTTCGGCACGAGACGGAGCCGGTCGACGCCCGCGTGCGCGTAACGCTCCACGCCACCGGCGACGACGACCTCCGCCCGACGATCTTCCGCCTTGCCGGCGAGCGCGGGTGGACGCTCTGGGAGCTGTACCGCGAACGCGCGAGCCTCGAGCAGGTCTTCCGCCAGCTCACGGCCGCGCCGCCGGGCGCGGACGGCGCCGACGAGGCCGAGCTGGTCGAAGCCGGTGTGGTGAAGGAGGTGGAGGCATGAGGCAAACGTGGACGATCGCGCGCCGGGAGTTCCGCAGCTACTTCGACCACCCGACGGCGTACATCCTCGTCGTCGCGTTCCTGGCGCTCGGGCTGTTCCTGGCGTTCCGCTCGCTCTTCGCGCTGAACGTGGCGTCGCTGCGCAGCTTCTTCTCGCTGCTGCCGTGGCTGTTCAGCGTGTTCGTCCCGGCCATCACGATGCGCTCCTTCGCCGAAGAGCGCCGCAGCGGCACGTACGAGTGGCTCGCCGCGCAGCCGGTCCGGGAGACCGACCTCGTGCTCGGCAAGTTCGTCGGCAACTACCTCTTCGCGCTGGTCGCGCTGGCCGGCACGCTCCCGACCGCGTTCGGGATCCTGATCCTCTCCGACGCCGACGCCGGCATCGTCCTCGCCCAGTACATCGGCGCCGCGCTCCTGGCCGCGCAGATGACCGCGATCGGACTCTTCGCCTCCGCGGCGACCCGCAACCAGATCACGGCGTTCATCCTGGCCGGCGCGATCTCGTTCGGGCTCCTCCTGATCGGGCTCGACGTCGTGCTGATCGGGCTGCCGCCGACGCTGGCGGGCGCCGCGGCTCGGCTCTCGCTGCTGTCGCACTTCGAGAACATCGCACGCGGCGTGGTCGACCTGCGCGACGCGCTCTACTTCGTCTCGACGGCCGCGTTCTTCCTCGGCCTCGCGTACTTCCTCCTGCTCCGCGAGCGCCTGAGCATCCTCGGCGGCGCGTACCGACGCCTGCGCGCGGGGATCGCGACCGCGGCCGTCGGCGTGCTCATCCTCAACCTCCTCGGCGCGCACGTGCGCGGCCGGCTCGATCTGACCGAGGACCGGCTCTTCACCCTTTCGGAAGGGACGCGGAAGGTGCTCGCCGGGCTCGACGACGTCGTCACGATCAAGCTCTTCGCGTCCAGCGAGCTGCCGCCCGAGATCGCGCTCACGCTCCGCGACGTGCGCGACCTCCTCGCGGACTACCGCGCCGTCTCCAACGGCCGCGTCCAGGTCCTCGAGATGGATCCCGGCAGGGACGACGATGCCGCCGAGGACGCTCGCTCGCTCGGGATCCGCGAGATCCAGTTCAACGTCCTGCGGAATGACGAGTTCCAGATCCGCAACGGCTGGCTCGGGCTCGCCGTCCTCTATGCCGATCAGCGGGAGTCGATCCCGATGATCGCCCGGACCGACGACCTCGAGTACCAGCTGACGTCGATGATCGCGTCGCTGACGACCGAGGAGAAGCCGCGCATCGCGTTCCTGACCGGCTACGGCGCGCGGGAGCCGTTCCGCTACCCGACGCTGCAGAGGGCGCTCGCCGAGCGCTACGACGTCCGGGCCGTCTACATCGCCGGCGACTCGGTCCCCGAGTTGTCGCCCGACTCGTTCCGCGTCGTCGTCCTGGCCGGCCCCGAGGAGCCGCTGGGCGAAGCAGCAGTCTCGGCCATCGAGGGCTACCTCGCCGCCGGCGGCGCGGGGCTGTTCCTCCTCGAGCGCGGCGTGGTCGACCCGAGGATGCCGTTCTCCCGGCCGGTCGAGACCGGGCTCGACTCGCTCCTCGCGCGCCACGGGATCACGATCGCGTCGGGGCTGACCTACGACCTCCGCTCCAACGAGCGCGTCTCGCTCGGCCAGCGCGGGATCTTCAACCTGATCGCGCCGTACCCGCTCTGGCCGATCGTGGTGCGGACGGACGAGGATCACGCGATCACGCGCGGGCTGGAGGCGCTCACGCTCGGCTGGGCGACGTCGCTCGAGATCGCCGAGGGCGCCGCCGCCCGGCCGCTGTGGCGGACGACCGAGTTCTCGGGCGTGACCGAGGCGTCGGGCTCGATCATGCCGGACGGCCTCGTGCTCGACACCGACCCGGTCGCGCTCGGCTCGCGCATCGTCGCGGCGGTGGTCGATGGCCTCGGTGGGAGTGATGGCGACGACGCCGCCGGCGACGAGGCGAGTTCCGGCCGGCTCGTCGTCGTTGCCGACGCCGACTTCGTCGGCGACGACTTCGTGCGCGGCAACCCGCAGAACCTGGCCTTCGCCGCCAACGCGGTCGACTGGCTCGCACAGGACGACGCGCTGATCTCGATCCGCTCGAAGGACCGCACGCCGCCGCCTCTCGTCCTCGAGTCCGAGGCGCAGCAGGCGATGCTGAAGTGGGGGAACCTGATCGGTGTGCCGCTCCTCTTCGTCCTCGGCGGCGCGTTCCGCGTCGCGCAGCGCCGTCGGCTGAGCGGCAGGAGCTGGGAGGGAGGTTCGGACGATGAGTGAGAAGACGCTCAAGACCATTGCCGGCGTCGTCGCCGCGCTGATCGTCCTCTACGCGGCGGCCACGCTGCTGTCCGGCGCGCCGCGCTCGGTGGACGGCGGACCGCTGGCCGCGGCGCTCGAGAGAGCCGGGAAGGACGCGCGCGAGATCCGGATCCTGACCGCCGGCGACACGATCGAGCTGCGCCGCGAGGCCGCGGGGTGGACCGTCGACGGCCACCCCGCCGACTCCGCCCTCGTCGCCGGCCTGCTCCGCGCGCTCCGCGAGGCGCGCATCGGCCACCTGGCCGCGTCCAGCGTCGCCAACCACGAGCGGCTCGGCGTGAGCGACAGCGCCGCGCGGGTCCTGGAGGTGGGCACCGGCAGCGGCGCGCCGGTCCGGATCCTGGTCGGCAATGCCGGCCCGTCCTACGACGCCGTCTACCTGCGCCTCGCCGGCCGGGACGAGGCGTTCCTCGTGCACGGCTCGATCCGCCGCCACACACTGCGTCGCGCCGAGGAGTGGCGCGCCGAGCCCGAGCCGGAGCCCGCCGAGTCCGAGCCCGAACCGGAGTCCGCCGACTCGACGGACACGCACGCGGAGCCGTAGCCGACCGACGCGCCGACCCGCGGCGCGCGGAAGTGCCGGACGAAGAACGGCCCCCGCGGCGATCGCCGCGGGGGCCGTCGACATCTCGGCCGCGTCCCCGAGCCGACCGGCGCCTCAACGCGTGCGTAGCACGGTCAGATGCAGGGTGCTCGGCAACGACCCTCCGCCGGGCGTCGTCGCTTCCAACACCGCCTTCGAGGCCGCATCGACGGGCACCCGCACGATCACCGTGCCGCCGCCCCTGAGCGCCAGGTTCACGGCGTTCTCGCCATCGAACTTACGGTCCGAGAGCGGGAACGTCAGGTTGAAGATCCCGACCCTCGGGAGAATCGACCGGAAGTTCCAGCTCGGCTGCTTGTACTTGTCCGGGACGCCGGATACGAAATTGTCCGTGTAGATGGACACCGCCCAGTCACGCGCCATCTCGGTGGGGTCCTCCCCGGAAACGCGGCCCAGGTTGGCCAGGCCCGCGGTCCTGGAGTTCACGAGGTCGCGGAAGAATTCTTCGTCGCTCTTTCCGCTCCGGTCGGCCACGTACCGCAGGAACGCCCAGCTCCCGCCTCGACCGGCCAGGTCGTACGAGAAGATCGACGCGCCCTCGATGTCCTGCAGGAAGATCCCGTACCGCACGAAGTTGTCGACCATGTATCGGTTGACGGCGTCCGTACGGCGATTGTTTGCCAGGAGGTCGTCGACGTGGATGTCCCGTCGCGGCCCCATCCCGGACGCCGCGTAGAAGACCAGCTCCTCCGCCACGTGGCTGAGCGCTTCGTCGAGCCAGATCTCCTCGAACGTTTCGGCGTCGTTGACGTAAATGCGCCGCGCCGAGTTGATCAGGTGCTGGTACTCGTGCGCGATGATGCCCATCGCCAGCTCCTCGACCCAGAACAGCGAGAAGATCGGCTCCAGCTGCGCCCGCTTGGGGTCCGGCACCATCATGTAGAACATCTCGGCCTCGTTGCTCCCCGCACACCCGTTGACCCCGCCCTGCGGGAACAGGTCACGGGCGTAGAAGAAGCCGAGAATGACGCCTTCCGACCCCGGCGGCGTCAGGTCGTTGACCGCCGAGGTGAAGAAGATGATGACCTTGCCGTTCCCGTCGATGTCGGTCGGCTCGCCGAACGTCCCGGTGAGCACGGGGTGCACCAGCTCGTCGAACTCGGCGGCGAACGCGCGGTAGTGGCTCTCGTCGAAGCCGTTCGCGGGGTTCAGCGTGTCGGCCACCACGATCGCGCGCTCCGAGATCGCCATCACCTTGCCGGTGCGGTACTGCGGATCGTCGCACGGCACGTCGGCCTGCACGTTCAGGGTGACGAGGTCGCCGACCGCCGCGCTGGCGAGCGCCAGATTCCCGCGCCGCGCCGCGATCGACCGCCGGACGCTCGCCTGGTCCGGCACGCCGCGCCGCATCAGTTCCGCCGCCTCGCGGCGCATGCGCGTGCGAAGCTGCTCGTGGGCGCGGTCGGACGCCGCGACCGCGCGGCCGAGCCCGACGCCCGGCCGCGAGCGATCGGGCGAACCGAGCATCCGGCCCGCGCGGCCGAGCTCCTCGCCCTCCGCCAGCGCCAGGAGCGGCCTCGGCGCCGCGACTCCATCGCCCCGCAGCGCGAGGTCCAGCTCCTGATCCTCCCGCGCCGCGTAGAACGGCACGACGATGTACTCGGCGCCGTTCTCGCCCCCGAGCAGCGGGAACGACCCGATGTCCCCACCCCTCAGCACGTACGCCTCGCCCTTCTCGAGCCCGCCCAGCACGCTGTGGATCGCGACCTCGAGGGCCGGCGACATCGTGGACTCGGAATCGCAGCCGGCCAGCACCGGCACGGCGGCCACCAGGCTCGCCGCCAACCTCCGTTTGATCGCCATAGTCGTCATCCGATTCAGAATTGGTAGGCGAGCCCTACGTCCACGCCGAAGTGCGATACGTCCAGCGATCGGTCGGGCACGTTCTGGAAGTCGAACTCGGTCGTATAACGCACGTACCGGATCCCCGGGGTCACCTTGAACGGCCCCGTGAAAGGCAGCGTGATGCCGGCGCCCAGGTCGAAGCCGATCCCCGGCTTCGACGCCCCGCTCCCGTCGTCCCCGCTGAACTTCAGCTGGCGCCGGACGAGCCCGGCGCGGACCCACGGCGACAGGCCGGGCGGTCCCATGGGAACCGCCATGACCGCCCCGACGCCGATCCCGTCGTCGACGATCGTGTTGTCGAGCACCGGCGTAGCCGAACAAGCGTCGCACGTCATCTGAGCGCGCTCGTAGCCGACGTAGACCTGCATGCCGGGAAGCACTTGCAGCCGGCCGTTCACGCTGGCGGCGTACCCGTTACCTGCTTCGAGCGCCTTGCCGGGCGCGGCAAAGTCGCCGGTAGCGAAGGCGCCGCCCAGTCGGGCTTCGACCGAGAGCGCGCCGGGGAGCTGCGCCGCCAGCCGGGCCGGTGCGATCAGCACCAGCGCGCAGCAGGCGATGGGGACTACGATCCTCTTTCTCATTGGGTAGCCGCAAATCCTTTCGGGTGGGAGCGATGTCCGCGTTGCAGACACATGTTAGCCCCCGCTTCACCCGGGGGCCAGTCTTGGCGACGCTGCCGAGCGCGTCGGAAAGCCGGCGGGCCTGCACGGGGAATGCCACGGAAGGGAGCCGCGCCGAGCGATCGGCCGGCGCGCGCCCCTCTACAGGGACGCGCCATGCGCCGGGTGTGTGACACCGATCACGCCCATCCCCGAGATCTCGTCGTGGACCTGTCGGTCCCCTCGACGATTCCGCTGGCCCGACGCGCGGCCACACGCGCGTTCGGTTCTCGGGCGTTCTCTACACGCCGCCGGGTCGGGATGTGCCGGCGGCGACCAGAACGGCCGTCGCGTCAGCGGCCGTGCAGGTAGATGGTCGCGATCCCCGCGGCGTAGAGGAAGATCATGACGACGGCGATAGGCTCGATCAAGCGCGTCCTGCGCTCGGCGCCGTAGGTGATCGCCGCGAGCGCCGTCGCCATCAGTACGATCCCGATGAGAGCCGTGACCGCGTGCGCCGGCGCCACGACGGCAAGGATCGGCGAGCCGCCGTTCGCCACGTCGAGCGGTAGGAAGAGAGCCATGTTCAGCGCATTGCTGCCGAACAGATTCCCCACGGCGAGTCCGGTCGCGCCGATCCTCGCGGCGGCGATGGAGGTGGACAGCTCCGGCAGCGAGGTCGCCAACCCGACGAGCCAGGTGCCGACGAATGTCGTCCCGGCGCCGGTCAGCACCGCGATCCGTTCCGCCGAGGCCGCGAAGATCGGCGCCGCGACGGCGACCACGAGCACCGCCACCACGAACGCCAGCATCGCCCGGCGCAGCGACGGGAGCCGTCGATCGACGGGTCCCGACCTGTCGCCTCGCGCCAGCTTTTCGGCGACTTCCTTCTCGCGCAGCGCCGTACTCTGATGATAAAGGACCCGCGCGCCGAGCAGGTAGACCAGGATCAGCAGCGCGGCGCCGGGCCCGATGCCCAGCACGGTCCCGGACGGCTCGACCAGGATCGCGATCCCTGCGACGGCCGCCAGCAAGATGGCGAGGGACGCGGAATAGCCGTGCTCGACGGCGGTCTCTCGGAACGGCTCCACGCCCGGGATCAGCGCGACCACCGCCAGGATGAGCATGTTCGCCATGTTGCTGCCGAACAGGTCGCCCACGGCGAGGTCCGGCGCGCCCAATCGGATCGCGGAGATGTCGGTCAGCAGCTCGGGTGTGGACGTCGCCGCGGCGAGGAGGACGGAGCCGACCCACACCCCGCCGAATCGCGTCCGCGCCGAAATGACCTCGCCGCTCCGCGCCAGCGAGATCCCCGCTGCAGCCACGACGACGGCGCTGGCCAGGAACACGGTGACTGCGCCGCCGAGCGATTCCATCTGTCGCCTCCGGTGGCGCGGTTGGAAGGATTGGCGTCGTGCCGTACGGCGAGGATCCGGCGGTCAAACGCCGTGCCGCGCGCTCGGCCGGAGCCGCTCCATCGCCGCGCGAACCCGGTCCGGCAGCAGCAGGTCGTCCGCGATCGCGGCGATCTCTTCCGCCTCGCGCCACGCGGCCTCGAGCAGCGCGAGCTCGCCTTCCAGCGCGGCGCGTTCCGCGGCCTCGTTCGCCGCCATCTCGAGCGCCAGCCGGATCTCCGCCGGCTGCGTCGCGAGCGACGCGTACCCCCGCCCCTTCTTGCGCGCGCGCAGCTCGGCGGCGGCGAAATACCGTTCGGGCACGCCAACCTCTTCGATCTCCCGGACCGCCGCCTCGATCCGCCGCCGCGAGGCTCCCTTCGCGTTGACGTGTGGTAGGATCAGACCGAGAGCGTGCGTCGCTGCCGGACCGGTGAGCGTCGACTGGCCGTCTCTGTGCGCGAGCTCGAGCCGCCAGCCATCCGGGACGTCATCCGCCGGACGGATCTTCGTCTGATAGAGGTGCGCCGTGGCGAGTTCCAGGGTCGCGCCGTCTTCCGTCGGAACGTGGATCCGCGGCTTGCCAGACATACGCAGCTGGCGCACGAGGCTGAACAGTTGCGCCGGAATGAGCCCCGCGGTAAAGCCGGCGAGCCCGGCCGTGCCGAGGAACACGCCGCCGATCCCGCCGCCGACGAGCGCCGCCGTCACCGTCACGATCGCCGTGCGGCGCCGCCGGCCGAACTGGTCGCCGTAACGCCAAGCCGCGAACTCCGGCCTGAGCGGCTCGCCGATCCGAACCAGCTCGAGCCCCTCCGGCAGTCGCGCCAGCCCGATGTTCTCCGTCGCGATCCGCTGGCGCGTCCCGCGGTACACCCGCTCGCACTCTTCGATCGCCTCCCAGCGCTCCTCGAGCGGCGTCAGGTTCCAGCGCTCGCAGTTGCGGCAGACGACCCAGAGCCGGCCCTTCGCCGCGTCGAACGCCAACCTTCGCCCGACGGGGAACGACTCGATCGATTCGTTGGCAGGGAACTCGGATGCGCAGAAGATGCAGTGGCGGTACACAAGCCTGGGGTGCCCTCACCTGGGATCCCACTTGAACCACTCGAACGCCGTGCGGCAGCCGTGACACCAGTAGGTCACGACCGAGAGCTGCGAACCGAACGGCGCGTGCAGTTCCGTGTCGTCGCTGGAGCAGAACGGGCACGGCGGCCGGTCGGGGAGCCCGAGGTCCGCCGCCGTCACCGTGGTCCACGAACGGGTCCGTCGCGACGCACCCATCAGTCGACCAGGAACATCCGGTTCTTGTCGCCGCGGATCCGCGCGACCGTCTCGCCGTCCGGCCCCGTCGTCGAGACGCGGCGCCGCGCCTCGTCGAAGCCGTCGAACGACGGCGCATGCGACCGCATCGCGGCGCCCCGCGCACCCAGCGCGTCCAGCAGCCCGCCGATCCGCTCGAGGTACCGCTCGCGCAATGCACTCCCGGCGGCGTCGACGACGCCGGCCTCGACCATCAGCCGCGCGCGATCCGAGTCCGGGCCGAACCACCGGAGGATCCCCGGGACCGTCGCCTCGGCCGCGGCCGCCAGCGCGTCCGCCGCGTCGCCGCCCGCCCGGGCCAGGCGGTTGAACCACGCCGTGCCGTGCGCGCCGTGGAAGCGCTCCTCGTCGAGCAGCTTCTCGACGCGCTGCGCCAGCGGCGCGTACGACGAGCCGCGTAGCGCCTCGCATTGGACCGACAGCGCCGTGTCGACCAGCGCGTTCATCGCGACGAAGCCGAACCAGTCCGCCGGCTCCGCGTCCAGCGCCTCGATGCTCGCGTACTGGTGCGGCTCCCGGCCGTGCTCCAGCATCGCCACGTCTTCGCCGAAGTCCTTCAGCAGCGCGTAGAAGAGACGGGCATGGCCCCACTCGTCCTGCGCCATCGCCGCGCACGCGATCCCGGCCTCCAGCTCCGGAGCGCCCAGAATCCACTGGCCGTACCGCATCCCCAGCAGTCGCTTGCTGTCCGCGAGCACCAGGATCAGGTCGCGCACCGCCTCCTTCGCCGCGGCCGTGAGCCCGGCCGCCTCGACCGTCGTCGCCATGTTCAACGCCCCAACGCCGTGTTGCGATCGGAATTGAAGACTTCCAGGAGCCGGTCCCTCGGCGCGACCCACATGTCGAACCAGCGCTCCTCGTCGTACATCTGGTACGCGTAGACACGCGCCAGATCGTCGTCCGGCGCCGTCAGCCACCCGATGTGCCGCAGCGGCTCGCCCCGCGCTTTCCTGGCAAAGACCTCGTAGACCGTGCTCATACCGTGATTCTCGTCACCCGGACCGAACCGATCCGTCACTCGCCGTCCCGGCAATCCGCCGCGCCGGCGCTCCTTCGCCGCGTCGCCTCTACGCCGCCACGCCGAACCGACGCAGCTGCTCCCGCGCCGCCTCGCTCAGCCGCTCGCGCGTCCACGGCGGGTCCCAGACCACGTTGACCGCGACCTCGTCCACGCCCGGCTCCCGCTCGAGCCGCTCGCGGATGTCGTCCTTGATGAAGTCCATGCACGGGCACGCCATCGCCGTGAACGTCACGTCCACCTCGACCCGACCGCCGTCGCGCCGGATGTCGTAGACCAGCCCCAGGTCGACGACGCTGATCGGGAACTCCGGGTCCAGGACCTCCCGGAGCGCCGTCCACAACGGACCCGTCCCCGGCCGCACGTCCACGAACGACGGCAGCTCCGCCGGCACGTCCGGCGCGCCGTGCGCTCCGGCGCCCGCCGCGCCCGGCGTCGCCACGCCCGCTACGCCAACCTGCTCCGCGACCCGATCGCTCATGCGGCCGCCAGCATCGACTTGAGCGGGCCGTGGCTCCGACGCACCGACTCGACGTAGAACTCGTTCATCGGGCCGCGTCCCTTCCAGCGCGCGAACACCTCGTCCCAGGTGATCTCGCCCTCCTCGAAGAGCCACCGCTTGGCCTCCGCGTCGTACCGGCACGGGAACGGATACTCCAGCACGTACTCCTGACGCGCCTCGTCCCAGTGCGCCGGGACCTTCAGCCCGTTCTGCTCGCACAGCGGCACCGTCGCCGACATCCACTTCTGGCGCAGCTGGTCGTTCGTCATCCCCTTCAGCCGGTACTCCAGCTGGTCGCTGTGCCGCTTCAGGTGGTCCGGCAGCCCGAACCACTCGACCGTCATCGGGAACATCCAGTCGATCGCCCGCTGGAGCTGCTCCTTCACCTCGCCGCCCATTTTGGCCAGGCGCTTGAGCCAGTTCTCGCCGTGGCGCAGGTGGAAATTCTCCTCGAGGTCCACCTTCACCAGCGCTCGCTTCAGCGGACCGTAGCTCGTGTTCTGGTAGACGTCGCCCAGGAGCGTGAAACCGGCGCGGTCGTAGAACGCGTTCGCCACCACCAGCTCGACCCAGCTGTCGAGCGGCTGGTCGAAGCCGTACGGATGCTTGAACTCGTGCGGCGCACGGTCGTACAGCAGCTTCTCGCGGCTCACGCCCAGGTCCTCCAGGATCCGGTACGCGATGTTCGCGTGCGCCAGCTCGTCCTGGATGATCGCGACCGCCGAGACCTGCGTGTTCGTGGACGGCGCGTGCTGCGCGGCCATCCAGTACGCCGGCGCGCTGATCAGCTCCGTGTCGCCCTGGACCGTGAGCTGCACGATCAGCGCCTTCCGGTACCCTTCGGTCATCTCGTCCGGCGATTCCAGGATGTAGCCGTTCTGGACCTTCTCTTTGAGTTGTTCTTCGGTCAGCTGGCTCATGGTCGGCTCCGCTGTTCGAACGATCGTTCGATACGTACACTAGACGCCGGCTTCGGCGGAGTCAAGGGTGGATGCAAGACGGCGCCCGGCACGGCGGCCGGGGCTCTCGATCGCGCGGCCCGGTTCGGCGTGCGGTGGCGGCGCCGGAAACGGGAGCGGGGTGTGGCGGCGGATCGACCGGCCACACCCCGCGCTCCGGATTCGCGAGTCGGCGAGCGCTCAGTTCCCGGCCTGGCAGGCGTCGACCGAGAACTTCTCGACGTCGCCGGGCCTCAGGACGACCGCTAGCTCGACGGCCTCGCCCTCGTAGAGGCGCTTGGAGATGGCTTCTTGCAGCTCGTTGAGCGTCTCCGCGCCGAGGGCCGGCATCTCGACCTGGAAGCTGGCCGCGGCGCCGTCGAACCGGTGGACGGTCACGCGCGCGCAGGAGACCGCCTCATCGCGCGAGTCCTTCTTCTTGGCCTCGAACCGGCGGACGTATTCGTCCCAGGTCATCTGGTATCCGAGCATCTCGCGGTCGGGGCAGCCGATCTCGTCCGCGTACAGCCAGCTGGGTCCGAAGCCGAAGCCCCACAGCGGCGACCAGCTTCCGAAGAAGGCGCGAGAGAGTTCCCAGCGATCGGCCGGCGACAGGTCGTACCAGCGCGCCTCGGAGGCGCAGAACCTGGACCAGCGGTTGCGGTACCACCACCCCCACATGCCCCAGCCCCAGACGACGGAATTGCCGCCGCTGGTGATCGGAGGAGTCGTCGCGCCGTCGTCGCCGTCATCGCCGGGGTCGTCGGGCGGCGGCACGAGCCGGCCGCGCTCCCGGTTGGGCACGTGAGGCGACTCCGGCCCGTCCGACGGTTTGGCGATCTCCGTCTCCTCGTCTCGAGTCGTGGTTTCCTTGTTCGCCTCGAGCTGCTGGCGGGTCAGGAGATCCTGGAGCTCCAGGAGGATGCGTGCGCGCTCGGCGGGGCTGTATCCGTCGAGTCGCAGTACGACGGCGCCATCGTCGGCCGCCATGACCGCCTCGGTCAGCGAGCCGGCCGACACCGAGCCGCCCTGACGGCCCCTGGTCGACGACGTCGGGGCATCCAGCCGGATCTCCTGCCGCTCGGGGAACCGTTCTCGGTTCCGGATCATCTCTCGCTCGATGCGGGCGTCCCGGTTGGGCTGCCGCAAGCGGTCCGCCGGGTCGTTGCGCGGGAAGTCGCGCCGGATGGTCGGCTGGGTGGCTGGCTGCGTCGGGGGCCGGTTGATCGTCGGCGACCGTTCCGCGGCCGGGCTCCGCACGACGGGATCACGCGTGGCTTTGCTTTCGGGCCTGACCCGCTGGTCGTCCGACGACTGCCTCGCAATCGCCGGAGCCGCGGCCAGGGCGAGAGCGAAGACCGTCGCGGCGGCGAGCCGCAATGCACCGTGAATACGCATGGCTCCACTCCTTCCGGCACCGTGCGGGGCGGACGATCCGCGCCGCGTTCCGCACCGTGTTGAAGACTATGACGCCGGCACCCGCCGTGCAATGGTATCGTCCTTGCCCCGTGGCCGCTCGTGTGCGTGCAAGAAGCGATCCGGGGCCGGCGGCATCGACCGGCGGGGCGCGCGCTGGCAGCCGTTCTCGTCGTCATCGCCCTGGCGGCGATGATCGCCTGGATCCTATGGGATCGCTGCGGGTTGAAAGGCTGCCCCGATGTAGAACGCCTGAAGGGGTACGTTCCTGACGAGGCGTCCATCGTGGTCGACCGCGAGGGGCGGGAGATCGCGAAGCTGTACCGGGTCCACCGGGTGATCGTCTCGCTGGACTCGCTGCCCCCGTACGTGCCCGCCGCCTTCGTCGCCGTCGAGGATCGCCGCTTCTGGGAGCACGACGGCGTGGACTGGCCACGGGTGCTGGGCGCCGCGTGGTCGAACGTGCGGGCGCGCCGCATCGTCGAGGGGTTCAGCACGATCACGATGCAGCTCGCGCGGAGCGTCTTCCCCGAGCGCCTGCCGCTGCGCGAGCGCACGCTCTCGCGCAAGCTCGCCGAGATGCGGGTGGCGAAGGAGATCGAGGCCCGCTTCACCAAGCGGCAGATCCTCGAGATGTACCTGAACCAGATCTACTTCGGCGGCGGCGCCTGGGGGATCGAAGCGGCGTCGCAGGAATATTTCGGCAAGCCGGCCTCGGAGTTGACGCTGGCGGAGAGCGCGCTGTTGGCCGGCGTGATCCGCGCGCCGAACCGGCTGAACCCGCGGGCCAACCCCGACGCGGCGCTGCGGCGACGGACGGTCGTTCTGCGGATGATGGCGGCGCAGGGCAGGGTCGCGGCGGCCGAAGCCGACGCCGCGATGAACGAGCCGCTGCAACTCGGTCGGGGCTCCGTGGACCTGGCGGCGCGTGCGCCGTACTTCGTCGAAGAGGTCCGCCGCGAGGTAGAGGACCGGCTGGGCGAGTCGGTTTACACGGAGGGGTACACGATCCACACGACGCTCGACCTGTCGGTGCAGGCGGCGGCGGAGTCGGAGCTGGCCGCGCAGCTCGAGGCGATCGAATCGGGTCGGTACGGCCGATACGTGCATCCCGTTTACGACCCGGACGCGACGAAGGCGGCGGGGAGCACCGACTACCTCCAGGGCGCGATCGTCGTCATGGACGCGCGCAGCGGCGACGTCCTGGCGCTGGTCGGCGGGCGCGACTTCGAGGACTCGAAGTTCAACCGCGCGACGCAGGCTCGGCGTCAACCCGGCAGCGCGTTCAAGCCGTTCGTCTACGCGGCGGCGCTCGCGGCCGGCTACCCGGCGACGTACGTCCTCTCCGACCTCCCGCTGCAGCGGGTCATGTCGAACGGTGCCGTCTGGGCGCCCCGCAACTTCGGCGGCTCGTACGCGGGCGCGGTCACGATGCGGACCGCGCTGGTGCAGTCGCGCAACGTGGCGACGGTCCGGCTGGCCGAGCAGATCGGGCTGGACGCGGTGCTGGAGATGGCGCGGCGGTTGGGGCTGGACGGCCCGCTCCCCGCGGTGCCCTCGGTCGTGATCGGGGCGGGCGAGGTGTCGCTGTTGTCGATGGTCGCGGCGTACGCCGCGTTCGCGACGCTGGGCGAGCGGCCGACGCCGCGCTTCGTGACCCGCGTCGACGATCGCAACGGCCGGGTCGTCTTGCGCAACCCGTCGGTGTCGCGGCGGGTGCTCGACCCCGGCGTGGCGTTCCTGGCGACGGACCTCATGCGCGACGTCGTGGACCGGGGGACGGGGACCGCGGTGCGCGTCGAAGGATTCGCCGGCCCCGCCGCGGGCAAGACCGGCACGACGAACGACGGCGCGGACGTCTGGTTCGTCGGCTTCACGCCCGACCGCGTCGCCGGGGTGTGGATCGGGTTCGACCGGCGCCGTACGATCGTCCCGGGCGCGACCGGCGGCCGCCTGGCCGCGCCCGTCTGGGGCCGCGTCATGCGCCGTACCGCGCCGACCGGCACCGCGTGGACCGTGCCGCCCGGGGTGGAGGCGCGGCTGGTCGACGAGTACGGCAACGTGCTGCCATCGTGGTGCACGCCGTACGGCGCCGCCCGGCGCGAGTACTTCCTGGCCGGCACGACGCCGCCGGCGAGCTGCCGGGCAGGCTACCCGACCTGGCCCGACAGCCTCGGGCCGGACCTCCTCGGCGTGCCGGTGGAGGAGCCGGATAGCGGGCGCGCCCGGTGGCGGAACCGCGGCGGGCATATCCCCGCCGACCCGGACAGCGCGGCCGACGGCGACGCCAAACGCCCGCCGCGCTCGCGGCCCGACACGCTCCGCCCCGTCCCGCACGACGCCGGTCGCCCGCCGGCGACCACCGCCCCGGGCCGTGATCGTCGATGGCGCGACGACGAACCGCCGAAGCTGCTCGGCCGACCGGCTCGGCCGGGTGGGGGACGGTGACGACGGCTGCGAACGGCGCCAGGACGTGCGCCGCCGCGCGGCGTCCCGGCGCCCGTCGAGGCGCGCCGCGGCCTATCCTTCCGCACCCGCTCCGCCCGACTCGCCCGCGAGCGTCCGTACCTCCGCCGGCGCCGTCGGCACCCGCGTCGTCTGGCCGCGCCACCCGAACAGGAACTCGCACGCGGGCCCGCAGACCCGCGCCTGACACGGGCCCATCCCGATACGCGTGTAGAGCTTCGCCTGGCGGAAAGACCACGCGGGGTCGACCATCCCGCGGGTGACGTCTTCGCAGCGGCAAAGGATCGTGTCGCCCCGCGGCAGATCGCGCAGCTCGGCGCGCAGGGTGAAGGCGCGCTCGAGGGCGCGTGCGACGCCGTGTTCTCGCCGCCGGATCCTGAAGAGGCGACGCCGATCGTCGGCCGCGCCTGCCGTACCCGGCGTGCCCGCCGCACCCGACGTGGCGACTGCGTGCGCCCCGGCGATCTCGCCCTCCGCCAGCGCCGCGTCGACGCCGGCGATCCCCGTCGGCTCGCCCGCGCAGTACACCCCGGCGACCGAGGTGCGCTGCCACTCGTCTACCCGGACCCGCCCGCCGTCCACCCCGCACCCCAGCATCTCGGCCAGCTCCGTGTTCGGGACGAGGCCGTAGCCCGTGCAGAGAACGTCGCACGGCTCGGTCCAGCTCCGCCGGCCGTCGGTCAGCGTGACCTCCCGCACGGCATCGTCGCCGTCGGCGCGCGTGACCCAGCAGCCGACGGCGTACCGGGCGCCGCCGAGCGCGGAGCGGAGGCGCGCGGCCTGCGCGATCCGCCCGGGCGACCGGAGGAGCAGCGCAGCACCGAAGCGCGCGAGCGCCGCGCGACTCGCCTGCTCCGCCACGACCGCCACCCGCGCGCCCTGCGAGGCGAGCGTCGCGCCGACCGCGAGGAGCAACGGCCCGGACCCCGCGACCACGACCCGCTTCCCGGCGAACGACGCGCCCGCCTTGACCAGCGCCTGCGCGCCGCCCACGCCGAAGACGTTGGGGAGCGTCCAGCCGGGGAAGGGGAGGAAGAGCTCGCGCGCGCCCGTGGCCAGGATCACGCGGTCGGCCGCCACCTCCAGCCGCTCGCCGTCGACCTCGGCAACGAGGCGGAACCCCTCGGGCGCGGCGCCCCTCGAGCCCGCGGCGGCCCACGCGTCCGCGGCGGTCCATGCGTCCACGACCTGCGCCCCGGCGATCAGCCGCGCGCCGGACCGGTCGAACCGCTCGAGCCAGGCGCGCGCCCGCGCCGGCAGCTCCTCGCGCCGCCGGTGCCGCCAGATCTGCCCGCCGGGCCGCGGGGCGGCGTCGAGGACGACGACGTCGCGACCCGCCTCCGCCGCGCGCGACGCCGCCGCGATCCCGGCCGGGCCCGCGCCGACGACGGCGATCTCGGCGTGCAACACCCACCCGGCCGTGGGGGGAGCCGCTGCCTCATGGGGAATCGCAGCCGCCGGCGGAGTCGCAGCCATCGGTCCAGTCTCACCCATCGGTCGACACCTTCATCCCGGCCCGCACCGGCGTCATGCACGCCCGCCGGTGCGCCACGCCGTCGATCGTCACCCGGCACTCCTGGCACGTGCCCATCCCGCACAGCGGCAGCCGCGGCTCGCCCGTGACGGACCGGCGGAACGCGCCGACGCCAAGGTCGAGCAGCACGGCCGCGACCGTCGCATCCGCGGGCACACGGAACGCCCGGCCATCGACCTCGATCTCGACCTCGGTGTGCGTCGTATCCACACTCTGCTCCTACTCGTGCGGTGCGAAGACGCGGTCGGGCCGGAAAGGCGCCGGGTCGACCGCCGGCTCGCGGCCCAGGATCTGGTCGGCCAGGAGGCGCGCCGTGCCGAGCGACGTCGTGATCCCGAGCCCCTCGTGCCCCGCCGCGACCCAGACGCCCTCCAGCGCCGGCCACCGGCCGATCAGCGGCAGCTTGTCCGGCGTCGCCGGGCGGAAGCCGACCCACGTCCGGATCACCGTCAGCCGCGCGAGCCCCGGCATGAACTCCATCGCCCGCCGGAGCATGCGCTGCAGGATCGATCGGTTCGGCGAGGCGTCCCACCCCACCAGCTCCCGCGACGAGCCGATCAGGAGCTGACCCGTCGCCCGGGGCTGGACGTTGAACGCCACCGACTCCGACGTCATGGTGTGCGCGCTCTTGTGGTAACCCAGCTCGACGAGCTGGTGGCGGCAGAAGCCGGGGTAGCGGTCGGTAATGGCCAGGTGCCCTTTCCGGGGCACGATGGGCAGGTCGGGGATGAGGCGGGCGGCGGCCACGCCCGCGGCGTCGATCACGACGTCGGCCTCGAGCCGCTCCCCGCCCGCGACGACGGCGCGGTCCTCCAGCCGCTCGGCCGCGCACCCTTCGCGAACCGTCGCGCCCAGGTCGCGGGCCCGGTCCACGAGCCAGCGCGCCACGTACGGCGGGTAGACGACCCGGTCGCCCGGGACCCGGAGTCCGCCGGCCAGGGGCGCCCGCAGGTTCGGCTCCAGCCGCGCGACATCGGCGCCATCCACCACCTCCGCCTCGACGCCGCGGGCCAGGTAGTAGGCGTGCTTCGCGTGCAGAGCCTCGAGCTGCTCGTCATCCTCCGCGACCCAGAGGGTGCCGCACCGGTCGACCTCCGCCGCCCGCGGCAGCTCGGGCTCGAGCTCGTGCCAGAGCCGCGTCGAGTACGCCGAGAGCGCGAACTGCGCCTCGGAGTCGTCCATGACGACGACGTGGCCCATCCCCGCGGCCGTCGTCCCGCCGCCGACGCACGCGGCGTCCAGGACCAGCACCCGCATGCCGGCGCGGGCAAGCTCGTAGGCGCACGCGGCGCCGATGATCCCGCCGCCGACGACGATCGCATCCGGTCGCCCCATCACATCGCCCTCACGCCGCCGTCGGACCGGCCCCGCGCGGGCGGCGTCCCGCCTCCGCCACCGTCGCGCCGATCATGTGCCCCTCACGCCGGTCCGAACCCGCCGCGGAACGGGTCCGCGGGGTCGAAGCGCAGCACGGCCTCGCCGGTCACGAAGGCGCGCCCCCGGATCCACGGGACGAGAGCGTCGCCTTCCCGCGTCAGCCACCCGGTGAAGCGGCCGCCGGTGATGCTCTCCTGGCGCCACTCCTGCCCCGGCTCCAGCTCGCCGCGGGCGTGCAGCACGGCCATCTTCGCCGATGTGCCCGTCCCGCACGGCGACCGGTCGTACTCGCCGCCGGGGCAGAGGACGAAGTTGCGGGCGTCGACCTCCGGGCTCGAGGGCGCGCCGGTCAGCTCCACGTGGTCGATCACGGCGCCCTCCGCGCCCGTCACGCCCTGGCGGCCGAGTGCGCCCAGGATCGCCCGCGTCGCGGCGAGCAAATCGCTCAGCCGCGACAGCTCCAGAGGGATGCCCGGGAGTTGCGTGATGAAGAACCAGTTGCCGCCCCACGCCACGTCGCCCACGACCCGGCCGAGGCCGGGGACGTCGACGGCCACGTCCAGCGCGTGGGCGTAGGCGGGCACGTTGCGGATCGTGACCGCGCCGCCTCCCCCCAGCTCCGCGCCGACCGTCCCGACCGGCGTGTCGATCCGGACCGGCCCGGGCGAGAGGCGGCCCAGGTACTCGAGCGTGCGCACCACGCCGATCAACCCGTGGCCGCACATGCCGAGATAACCGACGTTGTTGAAGAAGATCACGCCCGCCGCCGAGCCCGGCTCGACCGGCGGCGTGAGCAGCGCGCCGACGACCGCCTCGTGCCCCCGCGGCTCGCGCACCACGGCGTTGCGCAGATGATCGTACTTCTTCGCCAGCTCCGCCCGGCGCTCGGCCATCGTCCGGCCCTCGGGGAGCGGCCACCCCTCGATCACCACCCGCGTCGGCTCGCCCTCCGTGTGCGAGTCGACGACCCTGATCGTCTCCGGAAACTCCAGCACCGGCCCGCCTCGGGGATCACCCCTGGATCTGTATCGTCTTGATCTCCGTGTAGAACTCCCGCGCCGCGGGGCCCTGCTCGCGGCTGCCGGAGCTCGACGCCTTGAGCCCGCCGAACGGCGCGTGCGGATCCACGCCCGTCGTGTCGCCGTTGACCCGGACCATCCCGACCTCGATCCGGCGGATGTAATCGAGCGCCGCCCGGATGCTGCTCGTGAACAGCGACGCGCTCAGCCCGTAGCGCGTGCGGTTGGCGAGCTCGATGGCTTCCTCCAGGTCCTCGACGACGAACGCCGCCAGCACCGGGCCGAAGATCTCGTCCTGGGCGAGGCGCGAGTCGGGCGCGACATCGCGAACGAGCGCCGGCTCGATGAAGTAGCCCCGCGAGAAGCGCGGATCCGTCGGCGCGCCGCCGCCCCGCACCACCTCGCCCCCCGCGTTGGCGACCGCCTCCCGGACGCGCTCCAGCGCGGTCTCGCCGATCAGCGGACCGACCGCGGCGGCGGGATCGTCGACCGGCCCTAGCGGGAGCGCCGCGATCTCCTTCGCCAGCACGTCCAGGAAGCGGTCGGCGACGTCCTTCACCACCACCACCCGGCTCGTCGCCGTGCACTTCTGCCCCGCGTAGCGCATCGCCCCCGCGGCGACGAGGCGCGCGGCGTGCGCCAGGTCCGCGTCCGCGGCCACGATCGCTACGTTCTTCCCACCCATCTCGGTCTGGTAGCGGACGTTTCGCTCCGAGGCGATCGCGGCGACACGCGCGCCGACCGCGGTCGAGCCGGTGAAGCTGATCCCCCGCACCGCCTCCGCCCCGAGCAGCGCCTCGCCCACGACCGGGCCCGCGCCGGGGACCACGTTGAAGATGCCCGGCGGCAGTTCGGCCTGCGCCGCCGTCTCAGCGAGCAACTCCGCCACGCGCGACGACTGCTCCGCCGGCTTGAGCACCACCGTGTTCCCGAACGCCAGCGCCGGCGCGGCCTTCCACAGTGGGATCGCGAGCGGGAAGTTCCACGGCGTGATCAGCGCCACCACGCCCAGCGGCTCGCGAAGCGTGAACTGCAGCATCCCCGCGCCCTGCGCCGGGATGACCTCCCCCACCTCCCGCACCGCCTCCCCTGCGTAGTACCGCAGGATCGCCACGCAACGCTGGACCTCGCCCCGCGCCTCCCCGATCGGCTTCCCGACCTCGCGCACGACCGCGCGCGCCAGCTCCTCCCGCCGCGCGTCGATCGCGCCCGCCCAGCGGTACAGATGCTCCGCCCGCGCCGGCCCCGGCAGGCGACGCCAGCCGTCCAGCGCGTGTGCCGCCGCGGCGACAGCCAGCTCCACGTCTTCCGCCGTCCCCTCGGGGACCCGCGCCACGACATCCGCGCGGTCCGATGGATTCACGCTCGGGATGTGGCGGTCCGAACCGCTCTCCCGAAACTCGCCTGCGATGAACGCCCGCACGGGCGCCGCGGTCGTGGTCACAGTCATGTGCCCCTACCGGTTGCCGTCGCCGTCGGCGCCGCCCGCCACCCGGGCAGCCACCATCCACGTTCCCCACGCGATCACGCCTCGAGCCCCCTGTGCTTCCGCAGGAAATCCACGAGCGAGCGCCCCGCGCCCGTGATGTGCGCCGCCAGCAGCGCGCAGGCCCGGTCCGCTTCGCCCTCGCGCACGGCGTCCAGGATCGCGCGGTGCTCCTCGTTCGCCCGCGTCTGGCCGCTCGTCAGCGAGAGCTGCAGCCGGATGTAGCGGTCGCTCTGGTTCTGCAGACTCTCCACCACGCCCATCGTGAGCGGACGCTCGGCCGGCGCGAGGAGCGTCGAATGGAACTCCCAGTTCAGCTCGCCCCACTCGCCCACGTCTCCGCTGCGGAACGCCTCCTCGTATTCGTCCAGGATCTCGGCCGCGCGCTCCAGGTCCGCGGGCGCCATCCGCGGGATCGCCCGCCGCAGCAGGTCCGCCTCGATCAGCGCGCGCAGCTCGAACAGCTCCCGGACCTCGTCGATCGAGAGCGACGAGACCGTCGCGCCGTGGTGCGGGTTGATCGTGACCAGCCCCTCCGCCTCGAGCTGCCGCAGCGCCTCGCGCACCGGGATCCGGCTCACCCCGAACTCCGCCGCGATCGCGTCCTGCCGCAGCGGCGCGCCTTCCGGGTAGTCGCCGCGCAGGATCCGCTCGCGCAGCGCCTCGAGCGTGAGCGTCACGACCGTCTGGCGGCGGAACGGCGGGGTCGCCGCCCGCGCACGACCGTGGCCGGCCTTCGTCATTGCCCGGCTCCCGTCGCCGTCCGCTCAACCGCGCTGACGCGCCGCACCTTCGGGTCACCGGCGAAACGCCAGCGCGTCTCGTAGTCCGGCGTCAGCCGCTCGCCGGTCAGCCGCGCGCGGACCATCTCGATCGGCATCCGGCCGCCCAGCATGACCGCGTCGTGGAACTCACGCTCGGTCATCCGGCCGGTGTCGACCAGCTCCTTCCGCAGCGCGTAGAGCTGCAGCCCGCCGATCATGTAGCCGACCTGATAGAGCGGCGGGTACGTCCCGTTGAACGACCGCCGCACCTCGCCCTCCGCGTTCGCGCGCTCGTGGCCGACGCGCTCGACCAGGAAATCGACCGCCTGCTGCGGCGTCATCCGCTCGAGATGGAAGTTGAGCGAGAAGATGATGCGCGCGGCGCGGTGCATCCGCCAGAACAGCATCCCGATGCGGTCCTCCGGACCCCGCGGGAACCCCTGGTCCCACAGCACCAGCTCCCAGTACAACGCCCACCCTTCGCCCCAGAACGGGGTGTTGAACATCGAACGGTGGTCGTTGAAGCGACGGGTCATGAAGCCCTGCAGGTGATGCCCGGGGATCAGCTCGTGGTGCACCGTCGCGCGGTTGAAGTGCGGGTTGTTGCCCCGCATGCTCATGAGCTTCTGCTCGTGCTCCATTCCGTCCGTCGGGTACGAGACGCTGATCACCTCGCCGCCCGTGAAGAACGGGTTCACGAGCTGCCGCTCGGGCGACATCATCTCCATGCGCCAGATCTCTCGGGCGAGCGGCGGGATCGTGATCGAGCCGCGCGCGTCGATGAACGCCTCCGACTGCTCCGCCAGCTCGCGCACGACGGCCGGCTTCCCGCCCGGCGGCACCGCCGTGTTCTTGACCGCCTCCATCGCCGCGCGCCAGTCGTCGCCGTACCCCATCTCGCGCGACGCCTTCAGCAGCTCGGCCTCGCACCAGGCGAACTCGGCCTCGGCGATCGCGATCAGCTCCTCGGCCGTGTAGGGGATCATCTCGTGGGCGAGGTGCGCGCGGAGGCCCGCGGCGCCGATCGGCTCGCCGATCACGATCATCGCACCGCCCTCTTCCTCCGGGCGCAGCCAGACGTGCCGGATCGCCTCGCGGTACGCATCGAGCGACCGCTTCAGCCCCTGGTACGGCTTCTCGGTCCACCAGGTGAAGAGCGGGTCGTAGCCGTTGTAGAAGTTGTACCAGGAATCCAGCATCCGGCCGAGCGCGCCGAGGAAGTCGTCGGTCCGCGACGCGGTGACGCGCGTGATCTTCGGGAACGCCTTCGCGCCGCCGCGACGCAGCTCGGCCGTGAGGCGGTCGACCTCCTTCTTCGCGTCGGCCAGCGTCTGCGCGGCCGCGCGCGCGTCCACGTCCTGCCGCTCGCGCCGACGCTCCTGCAGCTCCTGAAGCTTCCGCGCAAACGGGACGAGCGGCGCCATCTCCTGGATGTGCCGCTCCCGCTCCTCGAGCATCGCCAGCTCGAACTCGATGCGGTGCCGCAGCAGCACGTAGTCGATCTGCCCTTCGTGGTTCAGCGCGTCGAAGTCCAGCTCCTTCAGGCGACGCAGCCACGCCTCCTGGAACGTCCGCTCGCGCGCCAGCACCACGGGCGAGTTCGGGATGTCGTAGCGGCGGCGCAGCGCCGCCGCGTCCTCGGCGTACCGCCGCAGCGCGAGCCGCAGGTCGCTGTCCCGGCGGCCGATCTCGACCAGCGCCTCGAGCGACGGCGCGTCCGCCGCCCACGAGGTGTCGGCCGGCACGACGTCGCCTGCGCCGCCGATCGCTGCCGTCGCCGGAGTCTGCTGCACCCCGAACGCCGGGGAGGGAACGACGATGGCCACGCCCGCGACCGTCGCGAGCCGGATCAGGGGACTGCCGCGAAGAACGTTGCGGCGCATCATGGCTTCCTCCTCTAAGACTGGAGATGCGGAGGGACGGACGTTGCGGTCGGCGGCACATCGGCGGGCTGAGCGCTCGGCCGATCCACGCGACGCGGCCCGGGCAGGCCCGCCCCGGCCGGGATCGCGGGGCGAGTCTCCTTCGCCTTGCGAATGATCGCCAGCACTCGCTCGCGCTCCTCGCCCACCAGCGTGAGGCGCGGCGGGCGTACGCGCTCGTGGCCGTAGCCGCATTCCTGCGACATCAGCTTCATGTACTGGACGAGCTTCGGATGGTCGTCCAGGTGCAGGAGCGGCATCATCCAGCGGTAGATCTCGAGCGCCTCGTCCCACTCGCCCCGCCCGGCGAGGTCCCACATGTGGAGCGTCTCGGCGGGGAACGCGTTCACCACGCCGTGAACCGTGCCGACGGCGCCGAGCATCACGCTCTCGAGCATCACGTCGTCCAGCCCGGCGAAGAGGATGTAGCGATCGCCGACCGCGTTCACGATGTCGGTGATCCGACGCGGATCGCCCGACGCCTCCTTGATCGCGACGATCGTCTCGACGTCCGCCAGCTCGACGAAGACGTCGGGCGTCAGGTCCACGCCGTAGACCTTCGGGTTGTTGTAGCACAGGATCGGCAACGGGCTCGCCGCCGCGACCGCGCGGAAGTGCGCGACGGCCTCGCGGCGGTCCGCCCGATACGCCATCGCCGGGAGCACCATCAGCCCGTCCGCGCCGATCTCCGCCGCGTCCGCCGCGTACCGGCACGCCGCCGCCGTCGTGAACTCCGAGACGCCCGTCAGCACGGGGATCCGCCCGCGCGCGACCTCGACCCCCGCGCGCAGAACCGCGCGCTTCTCTTCCGGGGTGAGCGAGTTGTTCTCGCCGATCGTCCCCAGCAGCACCATCCCGTGCACGCCCGCGTCGAGGAGCGCCTCGAAATGGCGCATCGTCCGGTCGATGTCGACCGACAGGTCCTCGTGGAACTGGGTCGGCAGGGCCGGGAAGACGCCCCGCCAGTTCGGAGTCTGCATTCCTTTTCTCCCGTGTTGTGGTCCTCGCGACGACGTCGCCCTCGACAGCGCCGGGTCCGACGGCGCACCCGCCGCCGCACGCCGTGCCCCTCGCGACGACGTCGCCCTCGACTACACGCTCCGCGAAACCAGCTCCGCGGCGGCCAGGTCCGCCAGCGCGGTGCCCACCGACTTGAACAGCGTGATCTCGTCGTCCGAGCCGCGGCCCGCGACCCGGCCGGCGCACAGGTCCGCCAGCTCGCCCAGCACTTGGTCCGCCGAGAACCGGCCCTCGGAGATCGGGATCAGCAGCTCGCCCGCCTCGGCCAGCACGTTGACCCGGCTGTCCACGTAGACCCGGGACTTCACCACCATCTCGGTATCGCACTCCCGGCCGTCGCGCTCGTGGTTGCCGAAGAAGTCCGTGTGCGTGCCCGGCCGGACCCAATCGCCACGGATGATCGGCGAGTGCGACGCGGTCACGCAGCTGATCACGTCCGCCTTGCCGGCCTCCTCCTCGAGGTTCCCGGCGACCCGGCAGCGCAGGTCCGGGCGACGCTCCGCGACCCGCTCGATCACCCGCTTCGCCTTCTCCGGATTGCGGCCCCAGATCGCGACCTCCTCGATCGGACACACCGTCGCGTGCGCCAGCACCATGTACGGTGCCAGGTTCCCCGTCCCGCACACGAGCAGCCGGCGCGCGTCCTTCCGCGCCAGGTAGTCCGCAGCGAGCCCCGCCATCGCCGCCGTCCGCCAGAACGTCACCGTCGTCCCATCGACCAGCGCCCGCGGCTCGCCCGTCTTGCGGTCGAACAACAGGATCTTCGAGTGCAGGATAGGGAGCCCCGCCGCCGCGTTCCCGGGGAGGTACGTGAACGCCTTCACACCGATCACGTCCCCGTTCCACGACGGCAGCAGCGCGAAAACGTCCCTCGAACCGCCGTCCGGGTCCAGCGGGAACATCAGCCGCTGCGGCATCCCGGCCGGCGACCCGAACGTCCGCCTGAGCGCCTCGATCAGCGCCGGAAACTCCAGGACCCGATGTACGTCGTTCGCTTCGATGACTCGCATGACACTCTCCCGCTCCCTGCGCGCCGCGCCCCGCCGTCCTCCTCCGCGCTCTTCCGCACCGCGGCGCGCACCGTTACACCTCACGCGCGGCCTCGCCGCGCCCGGATTGGATACATTATATGACGATGGGCGGCGGTGTGCACCCGCCTGTCAACGGATGCAGCCGCCAGCCGCCCACGGCCGGCCGCCCAACGCCGGATCGCCGCCCCCGAACCGGCCCGGCAATCCGGCCGCGGGAGCGGCTGCCGCCTACGGCAGCTCGGCGCCGACCACGGCCGCCTCGTCCGGGAGCGCGACGTAGAGGCGACGTCGCCGCCCGTCCACCGCGAACGCCCCGGCGGGCGTGG
>Ga0207864_1001296_pt1 | contig 28261 bp, 29 predicted proteins | sample HigsolmetaAR202D_FD_184834 | JGI IMG/M metagenome (GOLD analysis project Ga0207864, IMG submission 184834) | Ionic liquid and high solid enriched microbial communities from the Joint BioEnergy Institute, USA - AR20-2-D (SPAdes) (version 2) ... | reverse complement strand
CTCGGCGCGCCCCTCGCCTGGCAGTCGCTCGCCGAGGACATGGACGTGAGCCCGCCCACGGCGCGCAGCTACATCGAGCTCCTCTCCGAGTCTTTCATGCTGCTGACCGTGTACGCCTACGCCATGGACGGGCGTGGACCGAGCGCCCGAAAGCAACGGAAGGTGTACTTCATTGATCCGCTCCTCGCCCGGGTGCCCCAGCTCATGATCCCTGGTAGCCGACCACCGGACCGAGACGCGTTGCGGGAGAATCTGGTCGCGATCGGGCTCTATCGGTCAGCCACCGAACGGCTGGTTCAGGTGGACCCGGTCCTGGGCTCGGTATGCTTCTGGAAGTCCGGGCGTGGAACGGAGTTGGACTTCGTGGTCAAGGACACCGGCCCCGGTGTGTGCGGGGACCGCATGCCGATCGAGGTCAAGGGCGACTCGGCCAGCGCGATCGCGAACGCGCGCCGCTCGATCAGCGCAGCATTCGGTCGCGGCATCATCGTCACCCGCTCCCGCCTGGACCTGGAGAACCCGATCCCGACCATCCCGATCCCGCTCTTCCTTGCCGCGCTGCGGGAGCGGCCGGAGCGCAAGCCGATCGCGCTCTGACGGCCGCGCCACTTCTCCCCGCGCTCGCTCCGGCCCCCCTCCGGCCCGGTTGACTACATTACTATATATTTATATAGTACTCGGCAGGGATGCAGTCGGCGCTCCCGGGCCGGAGAGCCTCGCGCCGGACGCGCGGGCCTGGGCAACGCCCGATCTCCCGACCCAGAACGTCGATCCCGGCTCCTGCACGGAGGCATGACCATGTGCAACGACCGCATCGTCCGCCGGCTCGCCGGCTCGTTCGTGCTCCTCTCCCTGGCGCTCGGCTGGTGGGTCTCCCCGGCCTGGCTCCTGTTCACGGCGCTGGTCGGGGCGGGCCTCCTGCTGTCCAGCTTCACGGGCTTCTGCCCGGTCGAACTGGCGCTCGCGCGCCTCGGCGTACTCGGCTGCACGAGGAAGACCTGACGCGGAAGCATTCCGGGCGGTCCAGAGGGCGGACCCACATCCCGAAGCCACGACCGGCCCCCCGGCCGCCGGCCTGAACCATGAACCATCCGTGTGGTGCGCATTCCGACACGCACCACGAGCGGAGTATGTCTCGAGGTACCGACCATGGTGGAACAGACGACGCGCTACGGCATTTCGACGACGGTCGCCCTGCCCCTCGAGCAGGCTGTGGCGAAAACCCGCGAGGAGCTCGCGAAGCAGGGCTTCGGCGTGCTGATGGAAATCGACATGCAGGCCACGCTGAAGGCGAAGACGGGCGAAGACGTCGGACCGTACCTCATCCTGGGGGCCTGCAGCCCGCCCCATGCGCTCCGGGCGGTCCGGGGCGAGCCCGACATCGGGCTCCTCCTCCCCTGCAACGTGATCGTCCGGGCCGGCGAGGATGGGAAGACGGTCGTGGCGGCGATGGACCCCGAGGCGGCGTTGGCACTGGCGGACAACGATGCCGTGGCGCCTGTCGCCCGGGAGGTGAAGGAGCGGTTGCGGAAGGTGCTGGAGGGCGTGGCCACGGCGGCGTGAGTCCGGCTTCCGGACGGCGGCCACTCGGGTCGATCGCCCCCGGCTCCGGCAGCTCTCACGTCGATCGCCAATGACCTCACCACCACCCAGCGGGGAGCCGAACGGCGAACCTGCATAGTCGACGGCGCGCTGGAGAGCGCGGCAGGTTCGCCGAGGCCTACCGTAGTGGGCGCCACGCGCGGGACCTTCACGGGCTGCCCAGGAGCGGGCCGGTCCCGGTGATCGCTCTAACCGGGAACTCCTTAGGCCGTAGGCGACGTCGCGCGATCCTCGCTCCTCGACCCTACGCGGCCCGCGCGGCTATACCGGCTCTGGTCTCGTCGGGCCTCGCCTGAACCGAAGGTCCCGGCTACCCCACCAAGCCGCTGTGGCCCGCCTCGCCTCGAGCGCGCCATGCGACGGGAGCGGGGGACGACGACATCGCCCCACTGCCGTTGCATTGCCCGCCGGTCGTACTGCGTCGTGGCTGGCGCGGGATCGACCCGGCCGGCCGGGTACCCTTCACCAGTCGCAACACGACGCACCGGCCGGTGTCCGCCGCCCTACCCGCGTACGCCTTCGTCGTGAACGGCAACGCCTGGTGGGAATCTCGGCGCGAACCCCAAACAAGGGCGAAGCCTGATCAAGCTTGACGGCCGATCCATAAGCAACGCTCGGCAGGGCGGCCCTCGCGTCACTCCGATTCAGGAACCTTGAAATCGCCAGCACCCTATTTGACTTTCTCGACAGAAATTTTAATAACCGCACCCGGCGGAGGGGCGATGAAGGACTTCGTGGCTGGTCGGTGGGTGACTCGGGGAAGCTACCGGACGTTCGAACCGGAACGCATTGCTCGACCGTGGCAGGTGACGGACGTAGGCGTCCAGCACCTCCTGAGCAACGCGGATCGTGAGCTCGGGCGGCTGGATATGTACTCGATGCACGTGCCCAACCTCGAGCTCTTCATCGCCATGCACGTCGTCAAGGAGGCCACGCAGAGCAGCAAGATCGAGGGCACGTGGACCAGAATCGAAGAAGCCATTCTCGACCGTGAAGACGTGCCCGTGGAGAAACGCGATGATTGGGATGGGGTGCAGAACTACATCGCGGCCCTCGGCCACGCCGTCCGGGCAGTGGACACCATTCCGTTCTCGTCTCGACTGATCCGGGAAGCGCACCGTGTCCTCATACGAGGAGTGCGAGGTGCCCACAAAGCTCCGGGTGAATTCAGGAAAACGCAGAACTGGATCGGGGGTGCAACGATCGACGATGCGGTGTTCGTCCCGCCATCGCCGGCGAGCGTTCCGGACCTGATGTCGGACCTCGAGCGGTTTGTTCACGATGAATCGATCCTCCTGCCCGACCTGCTGAAAATCGCCCTCATTCACTATCAATTCTAGACGATCCATCCGTTTCTGGATGGGAACGGGCGCGTGGGCCGGCTGATGATCCTCCTATATCTGGTCCACAGGGGAATCCTCAGACGTCCTATCCTGTACATCTCCGATTTTTTCGAAAGGAACCGATCCCTGTACTATGACAATCTGATGCGGGTTCGCGAGAAGAACGATCTCGCACAATGGTTCCGGTTCTTCCTGGCCGGAGTGATCGAAACGGCGCGGAAGGGGATTGCTACCTTCGATGGGATCCTGAAGTTGCAGAGGGACGTCGATGAGCGGGTACGGCGACTCGGCCGCCGAGCCGGAATCGCCGCGACCGTGATGCACCGACGCTATCAGCGTCCGATCATCAATGCGACGGAGGTGAGCAGAGTCGCGGGTGTCTCCATGCCGACGGCGTACAAGTTGATCGAAGATTTCGAGCGAATCGGGATTCTTCGGGAAATGACGGGAGCGCGGCGCGGGCGTATGTACCTCTTCGGCGAATATCTTGCCCTATTCGTCGAGTAGTGTCTCAGTTAGATTGACCCATATTGGGCATTGGGCGAGCGAGTACGCGCAATCGTGGCTGACGTATTGCCAGTGCGCCGGCCCACGGTGCGACGAACGCAGCGGCCCCGGCAACCGGCAGCGCGCTCACTCCTTCCGGCGCCGGCCCTTCCGCTTCGGCGGCTCCACCTCCGCCTCCGTCGCCCGGAACAGCTCGGCGAGGAATGCGGGGTCGTCCAGGTACTCGCCGACCACGAAGTACTGCTTGGCGCCGGGGAACGGCGGCGCCTCGACGGGGGTGCCGAGGAGCGCGCGCCCGGCCGCCGTGGGCTTGAGGTAGAGCTCGTTGTCGCAGATCAGGGCGACGACCTTGCCCCGCACGTAGATCGCGTACTCGCCGAACATCCTGCGGTGCGAGACGTCGCCCAGCTCCCGGAGCTGTTCGAGGACGAAGCGGGCGAATTCCGGATCGGAGGCCAATTCAACCCCGGAAGATGAAGTAGACCGCGCCCACCATGCACAGCCCCGCCCAGAGATAGTTGAGCGAGACCGGCTGCTTCATGTACAAAATGGCGAAGGGCACGAAGACCGCCAGGGTGATCACCTCCTGGAGGATCTTGAGCTGCGGGAGGGAGAGCGCGGTGTACCCGATCCGGTTGGCCGGAACCTGGAGCAGGTACTCGAAGAGCGCGATCGACCAGCTCACCACGGCGGCGATGTACCACGCCCGGTGGTTGAGATTCCGCAGGTGCGCGTACCACGCGAAGGTCATGAAGACGTTGGACAGGACCAGGAGCCCGACCGTCTTCGTCACAACGGACATACGATGTTCCGCCAGAGTCGAACGTGAGATACATGCAGTGTCCAGAAAAAGATATTGGACGCGGAGCGGTTCGGAAGCGGGGGGTAGGTCGGGTCCGATCCGACGGAGAGTCGCACCCATCGCCCGTCCTGCGCCTCGAACCCCCACGCGGGTCGGCCATAGAAATGAAGCCGAGTCAGGCGACGACGCGCGGTCAGCGACCCGCGTCGCTCGGATCCTTCGCGGCGAGCCCCGGCTCCCGGAGTCGAGGGCGGCTGGCTAGAGGGTTCGAGCCCGACGCCGGCATGCCTCGAGCCCGGCGCGGCACCGTGCTGGACTCCTCTGTCCTCGGCCCCTCCCCACCGAATTCCCTGCCGAGGCCCCGTTGCCCGCCTCGCCGATCGACGGAGGGCCCGCCATCCGCGGGCCGACCGTATGCGCCATACTGCGCGACAGCGGTGCTGAGCGGGCTCACGGCCACGTGAGACGCAGCCGAATCCCATCCATTGTCAGTGCCCGCCTTTACCGTTCTCCCACCTGCGGTTCGGCCGGCGACCACCGTGGTGGAAACGCGGCAGGCGCCTGAGCCGGGAACGGTCGCCCCCCGGCGCACCCGAGCAGTCCGTGTAAACCCCGGAGCCGGTGCTGCGACGTCGCCGCACACCTGCGCGACGCGACCCCGGGATGTCGGGGCTGCCACCGGGAAGCGCGTCCGGGCCGTCGCCGACCGCAAGGACATCCATCCACCTGCTCAGGAGGGGACCCATGCGCAGACTGATGCCGGTCGCGGCCCTCGTGTTGCTCCTCGGCGGCTGTTACCACGCCACGGTGCAGGCGCCCATCAGCCCCGGCCAGAAGATCGAACGGCGGTGGGCGCACTCGTTCCTCGGCGGGCTCGTCCCGCCCGCGCCCGTGGAGACGGGCACCTCGTGTCCTAACGGGATCGCGCGCGTGGAGACCAAGCTCTCGGCACTCAACATGCTCGTGGGGTGGATGACGGGGTACATCTACACACCGATGAGCATCGAGGTCTGGTGCGCGTTCGCGCCCGCCTCGGATGCGCCAGGAACGGCCGCGGCGCCAGACTCGACGGGCTCGGGGCAGGTGAGCGGAACGGAGGCGCCTCAAGCGGCCACTGCTCAGCGGTAGCGGGATTGGTGCGAGCGAGAAAGAAGATGTGGGCGGCGGGAAGCAGATCGTACGAACCGCTTCCGCCGCCCCACCTACTACTCCCCGACGCGCCGGATCCGCGCCCGCACCACGTACTGCACATCCAGCTCATCCGTGACGAGGGTGTAGACCCGATCCCCGCGGACCAGCGGACTCCACCATTGCGGGATCCTCAGCGACGTCACGGCCGTGCCGTCGTATCGGCCGTCGGGGAGGAAGACGTCATACGTGACGAGGGTGTCCGGCGTGGCGACCCGCACCCACACCCGTCCGGATGCGTCCACGAAGAGCCCCTCCACAATGGGCTTTTCCGAGGGGATCTTCGACCAGTCGAGCGCCGGGGCACCCGATGCGCGGAGTGCGGCGATGGCCGAGTCCCGTTCCGCGGCCGTGACCGGCATGGCCGGCCGGCCGCTCTCGAACACCAGCGTCGTGTCCGCGGGGGGCGTCACCCGGAAGATGCGGTAGTCGTTCTCGTGCGGCCGCTTGTGCCAGAAGTGGCCCCGGGGGTCGTAGACCCCGGCGCCCCGCGGCCAGAACGGGATCGGAGCGAACCGTACACCGTTTGGGATCTCCCACCGATACCCCCCTGGCGGGTCCCGCGGCCGCTCCTCCCGCTTCTGGAGCCGGACGGTGTCGCTCCAGTTCCCCTCCCCGTCGAGTCCCCGGAGAATGTCCCACTCCTCGCCGTCCAGGATGGCGTACTGCGGCTCCCACACCTTGCCCGCGGAATCCACGACCCCATCCCAGATCCAGCCCCAGCTCCCGATCGGGATCCGGTGCGAGCGCACGAACCCGCTGTCCGGATGGAAAAACGAGATCCGGACGTTGCGCGGGTCGTGCACCCGGATGAGTCCGTCCGGGCCGAGCGCCATCCCGTTCGCATCCTGCATCTCGGCCGGGCCCGCGCCCTTCCGGCCGAACGTGCGGAGGTGCGTCCCGTCCGGCGCGAAGATCCGGATCTCCTGGGCCATGGCGTCCAGCACCGCGATCCGGCCGTCGTCCAGGGCGACGAGGCCCTTGATCAGACCGAATGCGGTGGGGCCCTCGTCATCGACCGAGCCGATCACCACCTCCGGCTCGATCACCCACATGGGCCGGATCCCGGACGCCGGCGGCGTGTTCACGACGTGCACGCGGCCGTCCGGCAGCGTGTCCACCGTCGTCGTCCAGCGCGCGGCCGAACCAGCGTCCGTGCCGGCGCAGCCGCCGAGGACGAAGACGGCAAGGCCGAGGATTGGGGCAGCGAGTACCGCAAGGGGCGCGACGACACACGATCCCGTACTGCATCCGATACCCCGGCGCTGCGTAGCCTGTGACGCGCTCATGGTCGGCCTCCGGATCGGGTGGGAAGGTCCGAGGGATGCGGCGATGAGCTATACGTTGGATGCGCGTGCCAGCGCAAGGGTTGCGGCCGAAGTGGTGGGGGCTTCGGCGTGGGATGTGACGGATACAGTATTAATTACGTGCGTTCCACATGTATATAATATGGCGTTTCTATACCATAATACCGACCACCGGCCGCCACGGAACCGCCCCGCCAGACGCGACCGGGACGGGCGACGGCCCGATCGGGCTCTGAGTAGGGCATCGGCGCCCGTGTGCCGGGAAAGCGCGGGGCCAATCCGGTGCGGCTACGAGCAGAGGGATCGCCGGGGCGGAGAGAGAGCGAACAACGTCACCAGCGGCAGCCGGACCCCTGGCAGCACGTCCCCGCCTTCCAGCGCATCCTCCACCCCCAACAGCCTCGCCTCGCCGCCGGTACGATACGTGGTCGCGGTGCGGGAGGAGGGGTCGATCACCCAGGCGAGGCGAACGCCCGCGTCGAGATAGCCCTTCACCCGCTCCTGGAGCTCCCCGACGCGGTTGCCCGGCGACGTGATCTCCACGGCGAGGTCTGGCGGTCGCCAGTACGTCGTCGCATAGCCGCTCTCGGGGATGCGATCCTGGGAGTAGAACGCGATGTCCGGCCCGCGCACCGTGTCCGGGTCCCGCTCCAGGAGCGTGCCCGCCTCCACCACGACGACGCCGTGGCCGCCCGCCTCGACGAATTCGTCCAGCATCCTCCCTAGGCGGAGCGCTATCCGGCCATGCAGCACGCCCGGTCGAGGGGAGCGCACCACCCGCCCGCGCACGAGCTCCAGCCGGTATGGGCCCTCCTCGGGGAGTTCCGCGAACTCCGGCGCGGTGAGCAGCCGATCGGTCGTTTACGGTTGCGGCCCGGCCATAATACCCTCCCGCGAATCGGTCCAACGTTCGGCGCACCCGCAATATAGGATCGGCGGCACGGGCGGGGCCATGGCCGCATGGGACGGGTCCCCGGGCCGCCGGAGCGACCACGCTTGACCCTGACACTGGTGTCAGGCTTTATGGTGTACGGCGCGAGATCTGAGACCGGAGGTGAAACGTGCGAATCGGGGAGCTGGCCCGGCGGACGGGCGCGAGCGTGCGGTCGCTCCGGCACTACGAGACCAAGGGGCTGATCCAGGCGACGCGGCGGAGCAACGGCTACCGCGAGTTCGACGAATCGATGGTGCAGCGGGTGCACCGGATCCGGAGCCTCCTCGCCATCGGGTTCACCCTCGACGAGATTCTCCCGTTCGTGCCGTGCCTGGACGACGACGCGTTCGATGAGCGGCGCGCGTGCGCGGAGGCCATCGCGCTGCACCGGGCCAAGCTGGAGGAGATCGACGCCCGGATCCGGGAGCTGGTGAAGCTGCGGGATCGGCTCCAGGCCCGGCTCGACATGCTGGCGTCCCGCGGCCCCATCGATGCCAGCCGGAACGGCGCCGCGGCGCGTGCACGTCGGGTGAACGAGGTCGCGGCCGAGGCAGCCACGAGGCCAGGTGCGGAGGCGGCCCGATGAGCGAGAACATCTGGCGCGAGCACGTGGCCATCGTGACCGGCGGCGGGACCGGGATCGGGCGCGCGGCGGCGCTGGCGTTCGCGGGGCGCGGCGCCCGGGTGCTGATCACCGGCCGTCGCCCGGAACCGCTGGAGCGGACGGCGAGGGAAGCGGACGGGATCGAGGCGCTGGCGGCCGACGTGACGGACGCGGAGGGTGCGGAGCGCGTCGTCGCCTATGCCCTGGAGCGCCGGGGGCGGGTCGACACGCTGGTCAACAACGCCGGGATGTTCGCCGCGCGGCCGCTGGCCGGGGCGGACCCCGAGACGGTCGCGAGTCTCTTCGCCACGAACGTGGTCGGGCCGACGCTCCTGGCGCGGGCCGCGCTCCCTCACCTGAAGCGGACGCGGGGCTCCATCAGCAACGTTTCGAGCACCTTCGGGCACAGGCCGAGCCCGGGCGCGGCGCACTACGGGGCGAGCAAGGCGGCGCTGGAGCACCTGACGCGGTCGTGGGCGCTGGAGCTGGCCGCGGACGGCGTGCGGGTCAACGCCGTCGCCCCGGGTCCGACCGAGACGCCCATGCTGGAGCGCTCCGGGCTCACGCCCGAGCAGGTGGCTGCCATCAAGGAGGCCGAAGCGCAGCGGATCCCCCTCGGCCGGCGCGGCGAGCCCGAGGAGGTCGCGCGCTGGATCGTACTGCTGGCGAGCCCGGAGAGCGCGTGGGTCACCGGGCAGGTGGTGGGGGTGGACGGGGGTTGGGGGGCGTCTGAGCCCGGGCGGGGGCCGGATCGCTCGCGGAGCGCTCGCTCCGCCGCGATGGTGGATCCGGCGTAGAGCGTGGGAGGCGACGACGTCGCCCCCCAGAGTTCCCGGCGCGTGGCCGGGCCGCCTCAATGCTCCCGCGGCGCGTCCACCTCGTGGAGCGACTTCACCTTGCCGTCCTCGAGCCGCCAGATGGCCATCACGGCCAGCTCTTCCGTCTCGCCGCTGCGCTTCTTCCCCTCGAGGGTGTACGAGGTCACGACCTTGTCGTCCGCCGCGAACGGCTCGTCCAGGTCCGTGATGCGGAAGCGCTCGTAATCCCGCATGTACCGGGACAGCCGGTCGGAATAGCCGCGCAGGTCGCTGCGGCGGCCGTTGACGACGTGCTCGAAGTCCGACGCGAAGTACCGGGAGAGGACGCGGTCGTCCATACGGTTCTCTGCGAACGCGTCGGTGATCTCCCGAACGATCTCCATGTTGTCCACGCTCCACCTCCTGCTGTGGGCGAGGAACGCAATGGGCGGACCAGGGGTGGGGCGAAGGCGCGGTCCGGCAACCGCGGCCCGATGGCGACCCGCTCGCGGCGCATCCGGGCTCGTCCCACGGCGTGTCAGCATTGCCCGTTATGGACCGGAGACGGTCGCGGTTCAGGCGCGCCCACGGCCCCCGGGGCTAACGACTCGGCGCAACTACTGCGTCGCCCCATTGCCCAACGTCCGCCGTCGGGGCGATCGCCGCCAATTTGCTGCAGCCGGCGAGCCGCGGTACGTTTCAGGCCGCCTCGAAGCACTGAGGCGGCTGCTCGACGAGAACCGGCGCCCGTGCTTGAGCCCGGGCCGCGTTCCGCCGGGGGCTCACGATATGCCCGCGCCCCAGCGCCGAGCCGCCCGGTGTTGGCCGAGCACGCGTGCAGCGCCGACGCGATGTCGGCGCAGGGTCCCGGAGCGGCCCACGGGTGCTCGATCCCGCATTTTCGTGAACCAACCGGTAGCCGAGGTGACGATGCCGAACTACTGGATCCTGAAGACGGAGCCGTCGGATTACAGCTTCGCCGACCTGGAGAGGGACGGGCGCACGGTGTGGGACGGCGTGACGAACGCCCTCGCCTTGAAGCACATCCGCACCATGAAGCCGGGCGACGTCGCGATGATCTACCACACCGGCGACGAGAAGCGGATCGTGGGGCTGGCCACCGTCGTCTCCGAACCGTACCCGGACCCGAAGGCGGATGACGCCCGGATCGTCGTCGTGGACGTCGAGGTCGGAAAGCGACTGAGCCGCCCGGTCACCCTCGCGGAGATCAAGGCCGACCCCGACTTCAAGGACCTCGCCCTGGTCCGACAGGGTCGGCTCAGCGTGGTGCCGGTGGAGGAGGGGTTGTGGGAGAAGCTGCTGGGAATGGGTGGGGGTGAGGTCGGCGGCTGAGGTCTGGAGATCGGACGCAGCGGCCCTCGTGACTCCCCCGGCCGCGGACAAGCAACGGGTTGCACCCCACATCTGCATTCGCCTACTTCGCGCGAGCTCGCATCGCGCGATCAATGGTCAGATCGGCGTATAGGGAGGTTCGTCCCATAGCTCGCTCTGGAGGGTACGGTGCCCGTTCCGGATTACCAATCGCTGATGCAGCCCGTCTTGCTCGCCCGGAGTGACGGTCGGGAGCGGTCTGTGCAGGAGATCCGTAATACTGTGGCAGCCTATCTCCGGCTGTCCGAGGACGACCTCCGAGAACTCGTACCCAGCGGCCAGAAACCGCTCTTCAATGACCGGGTGAGCTGGGCGATCACGTACATGAAGCAGGCGGGCCTGCTCGACCGCCCTAAGCGCGGCGTCTACGTCATCACGGACCGCGGGGCAGACGTCCTGCGCCGGTACCCGGACCGGGTCGACGTCACCGTGCTCGAACAGTTCCCGGAGTTCAGGGAGTTCGCGAGCCGCTCGACCCCGCCGACTCCAAGGCGCCGGGCATCATCGCCGTCTGCAGAAAGTCAAACCCCCGAAGAATCCCTCGAAGCCGCCTACAACCGGCTCCGCTCCACGATCGAGGCCGAGCTGCTCCAGCTCGTCAAGAACGCGTCCCCGGAGTTCTTCGAGCGGCTGGTCGTTCAGCTGCTGGTGGCGATGGGGTACGGCGGGTCGCTCAAGGACGCGGGCGAGGCGATCGGACGTACGGGCGATGGCGGAATCGATGGGATCATCAAGGAGGACCGCCTCGGCCTCGACGTGATCCACATCCAGGCGAAGCGGTGGAACGACCGGACCGTTGGCCGCCCGGACGTAAAGTCGTTCGCGGGGAGTCTCGACGGCGTCCGTGCCAAGAAGGGAATCTTCATCACCACGTCGAGCTTCTCGAAAGAAGCACACGACTATGTCGATCGGATCGACAAGCGCATCGTCCTGATCGACGGCAATCAGCTCGCTTCGCTCATCTACGACTACGACATCGGCGTGTCCACGACCGCGACCTACGCGGTGAAACGCGTCGATGCAGATTTCTTCGGTGAGGAGTAGCGGTTTGTGGCCGGCGGTTTCCGTCGCGAATGACGCTGCCGGCCACGAAGCACGATCAGAACGCGGTCCTGCTGCAGGTCCTTGCTGGAAACGCTCTGGCCGGATAGAGGCTCACCCGGCCATCCGGCGCGCGTTTCCGTAACCGCAAACCGGTCAATGTCCCGGGCGTCGAATCAATGAGTCAATGGCGTATCCCCGCGCGCTGAACGCCCACACCGCACCCGCCTAGACAACCTCTGCCGGCGTGTCCCCCGCTGCCGGCCCCCTGACCACACGGTGGTCGCCCCCTACACCCCCACCCTCTCTGCCAGCCGCTGGAACCGCGGGTTGCCGTGCAGCGGCACGAGCTGCGGGTCGACCTTCAGGAACGCCATGGAGTGGGCGTGTTCCTCGCAGGCGCGCTCGAGCCAGTCGAGGGCGCGGTCGTGCTCCCCGAGGGCCACGTAGACCTTCGCGATCTCGTAGGATGGCTGGTACTCCCCGGCGGCGCGCATCTCCGCGAGGAGTTCCCGGGCCCGGTCCGGCTCACCGAACGTGGCATGGGCCCGGGCCAGCGCGACCATGCTGATCCCGGTCCCGCCGGACAGCTCGACGGCGCCCTGGAGCGACGCGATCGCCTCGTCCCGCCGGCCGAGCTCCTCGAACGCCTGACCCTTCCAGATGTGGCAGAGGTCCCAATCCGGGGCCATTTCGAGGGCAAGGTCGCACTGGGCGATGGCGTCCTCGTAGCGGCGGGCATAGAAATAGACCCAGCCGAGCGCGCCGTTCGCGATGAGCGACAGCGGGTTGACCTCCCGCGCGTGTGTCATCTCCCGCGCGGCCTCCTCGAACCGTCCCCGGGCCACGAGGTGGTTCGCGTACCACTGGTGGGCGACGGTGTAGCTCGGGTTGAGCTCGATGGAGCGCTGGAACGATGCCTCGGCCGCGTTCCAATCCCAGTCGTAGTAGAGCGCGATGTAGCCGAGCGAGGCGTGGGCCTCGGCGAGGAACGGATCGAGCTGGAGGGCGCGGCGGGCGGCGGCTTTCGCCTTCGGGTACGCCTCTGCGGGCGGCAGGTAGTCGTAGAACGCGAGAACGGCATAGGCGTCCGCGATCCCGGCCCAGGCGCGGGCGAAGCTGGAGTCCCGGGCCACGGCCTCTTCGAAGAAGCGGACGGATTCGAGGAGCGCCGTCTTCGTCCGCCGATGCCAGAAGTACCGGCCGCGCAGGTAGAGGTTGTACGCGACGAGGTCGTGGGTCGGCACGCGCTCGATCCGCTCCTGGACGCCCGAGACGATCTCGGCGTTGAGCGCCGCGGCCACGCGGGTGGCGATCTCGCTCTGCACCGCGAAGATGTCCTCGAGGCGCTCGTCGTACGTCTCCGCCCAGACGTGCGCGTTCTGCCTGGCGTCCACGAGCTGGGCGGTGATGCGCACCCGGTCCCCGTCCCGGCGGACGCTGCCGCGCAGGATGTAGTCGACGCCGAGCATGGCGGCGATCTCTGCGACCGGCCGCTGCCTGCCGGTGTCCGGCAGCACGGACGCGCTGGAGACCACGAACAGGTCCGGGACCCGGGCGAGGTGGGTGAGGATGTCCTCGGTCACGCCGTCGGCGAAGTAGCGGTTCTCCTCGTTCGGGGTGAGGTTCGCGAGGGGGAGCACCGCGAGGCGTACCCTTTCGGGGGGCGACGGCGTCGCGGCTTCCCGCGCGGGCCACGCCAGCCACGCGGCGATGAGCAGGACCACGAGCGCCAGGGCGCCGGCCAGGGTGCGGCCCGGCCAGGGGCGGGGTGGCAGGGGGGGCGTGCTGGAGCCGGCGCGACCGGTGGGGGTGAGGGTTTGGCCGGCGGGTTCGGCGTGACGTCGCCCGGAGCGGATGTGGCGTGCGTGGCTGAGGCCGCGGGGGTGGAGCTGGCGCCGGGAAGGTTCGAGGCGACGTCGCCCGGAGCGCGCACGGCGGATGGCTCCGCGCCCGGCGGTTTCTCGCTCCCCGGGGTCATTGCGGCCGCCGCGGGCTCCCCGCGCAGACGCTCGGCGAGGGCGACGACGGCGGGGTCCGGCTTCGTGCCGAACTCCTGCTCCACGAGCTGTGCGTGGATCCGCGCGTGGCGGAGCGCCCCCGCCCGGTCCCCCGCCGCGGCGAGCGCCTCCATGAGCCCGATGGCGTAGCGCGCGCTGTAGGGATCGTGCGCCGCGAGCCGGCTCTACGCGGTCACGGCGCCGGCCAGGTCCCCGGCTTCGGCCCGCTGCCTGGCGAGCGCCTCGAGCGCGCCGGCATACTGCCGGGCGAGGAACCCCCGCTCGGTGTCGACCCAGCGCTCGAACTCCGGGGCGTCGGAGAGGAAGAACCCGTCCAGGAACGGACCGGCGTAGATCCGCACGGCCTCCTCCCAGGCCCCCCGCTCCGCCGCCTCCCGGAATAGCTGGACGTCGCTCACGATGACGGCGGCGTTGAGCCGCAGCTCCGCACCCACCGCCAGGATCGCCTCGCCGCCCAGCTCCTTGTTCAGCCGGTAGACGGAATCGGAGAGCGCGTGCCGGGCCCGCTCCTCATCCCGCTCGGGCCACAGGTACCCCACCAGCTTGTCCCGGCTCACGCCCCGCTCGGGCGCCGCCGCCAGGAGCGCGAGCAGCCCGAGCCGGCGGCGCTGGACGGCGCTGCCGGTGAGCGGGCCGCCCGGACCCTCTATGGATGCACCGCCGAAGAGCTTGAGCGAGAACATGTTGGAGCGCAGGCGATCCAGGGACGATGCACCGGCGAGACACAGACGATGCGCCAGCTCCAAGACAGGCGCGCAACCGGCCGGAGCAAGCGCCGTCGCCCGGGCGGCGGCATCCAGGGAGTCACCCGAACAGGAGGATGGCAGCCATGTCTCGACGATCCAACCTGCTGATGCTCGCCCTGCTCGGCGCGGGCGCACTCGGCATCATTGCGGCCGCATGCGGGGATGACGACGAGCCGCTCTTCCCGGGCGTGTCGTCCGAGCTGAACGCGCAACTCTCGGAGCTGCGCAGGACCATCGCGCCGTACCGCCAGATCGACGCCGCGAAGAACGCGGGCTACGCCGTCGAGGTGGCGCACCCGACGAGCGGACACACCTGCCTGGCGCACGCGCAGCTCGGTGGGATGGGGGTGCACTACCTCAAGCCCGACCTGCTGGACGGCGTCGTCAGCCCGAACAGCCCCGAGGTCCTGATCTACGAGCCGCGGCCGGACGGCTCCCTCGAGCTGGTCGGCGTGGAGTACGTGATCCCCTTCGACGTCTGGCCCCAGGACCAGCCGGCCCCAACCCTGTTCGGCCAGGAGCTGAAGCACAACTTCACGTTCGGGCTCTGGGCGCTGCACGTGTGGGTGCAGAAGGAGAACCCGAACGGCGTGTTCGCGGATTGGAACCCCGACGTCACCTGCCAGTTCGCCGCGAGCGTGGCGCACATGGAACACTGAACCCGGAGGAACCCATGCCGCTCTACATCGACATCCATCGGAACCTCGAAGGGTTGACGGCCGAGGCGGTCGCTCGGGCTCACGCGCGGGACCTCGAAGTCCAGGGCGAGCACGGCGTGGAGTACCTGCAGTACTGGTTCAACGAGGAGGAGGGCACGGTGATCTGCCTGTGCCGCGCACCGAGCAGGGAAGCCGCGGAGCGGGTGCACCGGCTGGCCCACGGGCTCGTGGAGGACGAGATCATCGAGGTGCAGGAAGGGGTGTAGCCGCGCGCCGCGGGTCGCCGCGGCCAGGCGCACCGGTCCGCGCGTCTCCGGCAGTACTGCGTGCCGGGGACGCGCGGCTGCTTTCTTCGGGCGACGTCATCCGGGCCCCCCGCCGGCGGGCCTCCGGCTCCGTCGCCGCGTCCGACCTCCGGCCATCGCGAGCCGCGAGCGGTCGCGCTACCGGATGGTGGGCCTGCGGGAGCAGAGGGGTGGCGCCGCCGCCAGCACCGCCTGCCCGGCGTCCATTCGCGGCAGCCCGGGACCAGTGCGGCCTCCCCGGGGGAGCGGGGCCGCCGGCTGCCCGGTGCTACACCCCGAGCACGTGGATCATCTCGCCGGTGATGGCGGACGCGTCGTCGCTCGCGAGGAAGAGGACGACCCGGGCGATCTCGTCCCGGCCGACCCAGGTCACGGAGGCCGGATCCTGGACCGTCTCGCGGTTCTGCTCGGTGTCGATCATGCCGGGCGCGACGGCGTTGACGCGCACGCCGTACTGGCGCTCCTCCCGGGCGAGGGCCTGGGTGAGGGCGAGGACGCCGGCCTTGGCCGCGCTGTAGGCGGCGAGCGTCGCGCTGGCCTTTTCCGCGGCGGGCGAGGCGAAGTTGATGATGGAGCCCCGGGACTCGCGAAGGAGGGGGAGCGCGGCGCGGGACATGAGGAACGCCGTCGTCGCGTTGCGATCGAACTCCTCGCGCCACTCCTCCAGGCTCGTCTCCTCGACGGTCCCGATCACGGAGAGGCCGCCGGCCACGTTCACGAGCACGTCGAGCCGGCCGAACCGTTCGCGGGCCGCCGCCACCACCGCCTCCGCCCCCTCGGGCGTGGCGAGGTTCGCGCGCACGGCCACCACGTCCGGCTCGCCGCCCAGCTCGGCGGCCAGGTCCTCGACGGCGGCGGTGCGGCCCGTCATCACGACGCGGCATCCCTGCTCCAGGAACGCCTTCGCCAGGGCGTAGCCCACCTGCCCGCGGGCGCCGACGCCCGTGACGATCACGACCTTGCCTCGCATGTTCGGTGGCTCCTTGCTCGCGGTAGAGGGTGTCAGCCGCATCTCGACGAATCCGGCGACCGTGGCGGCGAAGGCGCAGGCCATGAAGACCGTGCCGGGCGCGAACCGCGGGATCAACACCACCGCCGAGGCGAGCACGCCGAGCGCGGCGCCGATCAGTGCGACGAGGGGGAGCGCGCCGGTCTCGGAGAGCGGGAGCCAGCGGCGCCGCCGCGCCTGGAGCGAGGCCAGGAGCGACCCGGTGAGATACGCGGGCTCGGCGAGGAAGAGCAGGACGGCGAGGGCGCGGCCGAACCCGGGCTCGCGCACCTGCGGGACGGTCGTCCACAGGGACGCGAAGAACGCCGCGATCACGTACGCGGCCACGGTCGCGATCCAGCGGCCGCGGGTCGAGCCGCTGGCCGGGCCGCCGACCCAGAGGCCGGCCCCCAGCGCGGCCAGCACGAGGGCGAGCAGGAACGCCGCAGCGGCCAGTAACCCCTCGCCCGTGTAGAGGAGGAGCGCGCCCCCCGCCTGCGCCGCCGCCCCGATGGCGGCTCCGGCCAGCGCGGCGCTCACCAGCGCCGCGGCCCGGTACACCCGCAGCTCCCTGGTCACGGCGCGAACCGTCCGAAGGTGCCGCGGTGGTACAGGAGGGGGCGCCCGTCCCCCACCCCGCCGCCCAGCACCGCGCCCACGAAGATGGTGTGGTCGCCGCCCGGGTACGCCGCCCAGACGCGGCAGTCCGCCCAGGCGAGCGCGCCGTCGAGGAGCGGCGCGCCGCTCGCCGCGCGGCGGTGGGGCACGCCCTCGAACTTGCCGCCCTCGATCTCCGACGCGAACCGCTCCGCCAGCCCGGCCTGGGACTCCTCCAGGATGTTCACTGCGAAGTACCCGGCCCGGCGAATGAAGTCGTGCGTGTCCGCGTCCAGCGCGATGCAGGCGAGGAGCAGCGGCGGGTCGAGCGAGACGGAGGCCACCGCGTTGGCGGTCAGCCCGTACGGCTCGCCCGTATCCACGTCGGACGTGGTCACCACCGCCACGCCTGTGGCGAAGCTGCCCATGATCCTGCGGAACGCGTCCGGCTCGATGCTCATCGGCCTCACAGACTCGGTGCCCGGCTGCGAAGGTACTCCTCGCGGTCCCGGATCGGGTAGAGCAAGCGGTCCCCCAGCGGGTCCGGGAACGGGAGCGACCGACGGGGCCTTCCGCATCGATGTCTCCGTCGGTCGTGCGAGTTGCCGTGGAACAGCCATCGAGCGCCGCCGTGTTCCCGCGCGGCGCTCCCGGCGCGCAATCTAAGCGGCGCCCCGGACCGCGGCCAGCGAGCGCGGATGCGCCTGGCTGGAACGGCCGGGTCCGGGACGGGCCGGCAGGCTGTGCGCTCGTGGCCGGCGTCCTCGCCGCGACGGATTCCGGTGAAATCGAGAGCGCTCCGGGCGTGCGCCCGGGGCGCCTGCCCACGTGAGGGTAGGCCAGGAGGTTCGGTGCGAAGCGAATCGGCCGGTACGTACGGAGAGGTAGGCGTTCGACAGGGCCCGAGAGTCCGACGCGCATGCCGGCTCGGGTGAGGCCGGTGGCCAGCGGCGCGGCGTCGCCCTTCAACCATGCGGCATCGATACCTTCACGCGAAGCGGCCGGGTCTGGCGCCGGGCCACTACGCGCCGCTCCGCGAGCGGCGCAGGACCACGGGGCCACCGCAGGCGGGTGGTGGATCGCCGTTCCGCCTACTCGACCACCAGGAGGCCCACCATGCCACCGAACTCGTCCAAGACGGACGGCAAGCCGGGCGGCACCATCCACGCCCCGCCATCCACGCGCAGGTTGACCCGGTGGATTCCCGGCGCCACGCGCAGGTGCGCCTGCCAGAGGTCCGGGCCTGCCGCCGACAGCTCGACCGGCTGCCAATCCGTGAAGTCTCCCTTCACCTCGACGCGTCGGGCTCCGGGCACGCGCGCCAGGAGCACGACGTAGCCGTCGCTCGCGTTACGCACCTGTAGCGCCGGAGTGCCCGGAGGAGCGGGGATTGGCGGAACGCCCGATCCGGCCGCCGACACGTCGAATCTCAACCCGATCCGGCCGAACGGTGCGCGCCTCAGTCCCCACTCGATACTGGTCGGCATCACGCCCGCCGCGGCCGTGAGCGCGAGGCCGTCCCGCAGGACGTAAGAGGCGGCCGCCCGCCCCCAGCTCTCGGCAACGCTCGCGGCGTCACGCATGCGAACGCCCCAGGCGAGATGCAGCTCCAGCCGGCCGGGCCGCCACTCGGCGCCCAGCTCGGCATCCGTGTAACGCCGCAATCGCATGGTTCTTGCAACCGGCGGCTCGGAGGACAACGCGCTGTCCGGGGGTTCCACGACCGGCTCCTGGGGCGCTGTCAACGGCTCGCGGAACGCGCTCATCGCCGCGGACGCGCGCAGGCGCAGCCGTCCGAACACGCTCCAGGCAGCGATCTCTCCTTGCGGCGCAGTCTGAGGACCGGTCGGCGCGCGGTACCGCGCCACCCCGATCTCGGCGCTCGCGCCGCGGTTCGGGCCGCCCAGCCGGATGCCGAGCATGACGCGCGCCTCGCCGACGTCTACCGCCGCCGGAAGCGCGCTCCAGCGGCCCTCGAGCCGGGCGGCCAGGCCGATGCCGTCGCCGACCGCGTGGGACCATGCGCCGGTACCGTACAGTTCCGCAGCCACACCCCCGGTCGCGAGACCGGCGAGCTGCCCACCCAGTTGCAGGATCGAGTCACCGCCCCCGATCGCCAGCGTCGGTGCGAGGATTGCGGCGGCGGCCGTGGTCGCCGGGCCGGACCGAATGATTCCGGTGCCCGCCTCGATGTCCAACCTCTGGGCAACGGCCGCCGCGGGCGTGAGCAGTGCCACCACCAGCGGCGCCCATCGGGAACGGCCCGGGCAGCGGCGCAGCAACGTCCCCGGGCGGCCTGCTGTCCGCCCGACAACGTGCGCGCGCCCGCCCACCCGCGCGACCATCAGCGCTCGCCTCCAACGTTTGGCGGCTCAGGGCCAGGCGGTCCGTCCGGCGGGATCACCGGCGAACGGCCGCCCGTGATCAGGCGCGCCCGTTCCAGCGCGGCCGCGGCCGGCGCCGCCCCGGTCCGGATGTCCTGCTCAACGAGCTGCCGCAGCATCCTGTATTCGGCTTCGCCCGAGCGTACGCGCGCGAGCGCTTCGATCGCGGTGGCAGCGGTATCCGGCGGAACGCCCCGCTGCACCAGGTCCGCCAGCGCCACCAGCGCCAGCGTGAGCGACGCGCCGGCGCCCACCCTGCGCAGCCGCTCCAGCCGATCCGCCGACACCCCTACGGAGATCGCCGCCGCGCCCGCGACCAGCTCGGCATCGCCGGCCGTCGGGCCCAGTGCGCCGCGCGCCTCACGCAGCCGTCCCAGCAGCGCGTGCACCGCAGCGACGATGCGCTCGCCCGTCGCGCCCTTGCTCTCTCCCTCGAGCGCCTTCTGGATCAGCGGCTCGGTCGGCAAGCCCGCCGCCCGCGCGGAGTCCACCAGCGCGAGCACGGCGCGCCGCGTCTCCGCATCCAGCCGGTCGTCGAGCCGGCGGTCCTGACCATGGAGCGGCGTCGCCGTAGCCAGCAGCGCACACAGTGCAGCAGCCACCCACCGCATGGTCACATGTTCTCCGGGATCACGATGACCGAAGTCGGCATACCGAATCCGTCATCCGGCGCGAGGGGCGCCGAGGGATCCGGCACCCAGCGCATCCCGTCCACCACGAACGCGTACGCGTGGCGCCCCGGCCGCAGCCAGACCGTCGTGGCCCATTCGTCGCCGGTGCCAACGGGCTCCAGCGGCGTCGCATCGCGGTCCCAGTCGTTGAAGTCTCCCACGAGGGCGACGTCGCGGGCCGCCGGCGCCGCGAGCGCGAAACGCACCGGCGTCGCCCGGCCGACGTCGCGCTCGTTGTCCGCGCCCGGCCAGGCCAGTACGGCGAGGACGATCCCGGCCGCCGCGGCGACCCCGACCAGCCCGGCCCGACGCAGCAGCGCGGCCGCCGGTCTGCGCCGCGAGCCTGCCGCCACCGCATCGAGCAGCCGCCTCCGCGCAGCCGGGTCCACCTCGATGGGCCGCTTCAGCTCCGCGATCACGCGGTCCAGCAGAGGATCTCGATCAGTCATCGCGATATGCCTCGAGGAGCGCAGCCAGCCGCTCCCGGGCCCGTTTCACCCGCATCCGTAGCGCGGACAGGCCGGCGCCCGTGATCCTCGCAATCTCATCGTAGCTCAGTTCCTCGACATGCTTCAACAGGAACGCCTCCCGCTGTTCCGGCGGGAGCGCTGCCAGCGCCCGCCGGACCGCGCGGCCGAACCCACCACCCGGCTGCGGGTCCACGACCATACGGTCCACGCTGGCCGCGAACGCCTCCAGGTGACGCAGGCGGCGCCGCGCGGCGGCCGCCCGGGACCGGCACCTGTTGACGAGGATGCGCATCAGCCAGGCGCGGAACTGTTCCCGCTCCCGGTAACGCCACAGCGAGCGATGCGCGCGCACGAACGCATCCTGCACCGCTTCCTCCGCCTCCGCCCGATCCCCCAACATGCGGAACGCGTACCGGAGGCAGTCCGGGTAATGACGATCCACCAGCGCCTCGAACGCTGCAGGGGCGCCGTCGCGCGACCGGCGGACCAGCTCGGCATCGGGTACCGACACACTCATGAAACCCACGCAGTCCAGCGGCGCGTCACGCCCCGTGTCCGGAGGCAGTTTGGCCGGTGGGACACAAGTCCGTGGCCGTGTCCGCACACCAAAGACGCACTCGCGCCGGCGACCGTGACGCGCCGCGGCGGTGCACGGGTTATCGGACACGGAGGGCGCGACCCGCCCTCATCCGCACGTGGACTCTCGGACGGAAGAAGCGAACATGATGGCCAACCGCCTGGTGGCAGCGACCGTGGGGTTCGGGATCGCGCTTGCGCTATCCGCCTGCAGCGAGGATCCGGCACGGCCCCGTGCACACCTCGAAGGCGATGTGGCGGAGGTGCGGGGCACCGTCGTCCTCGCAACCGGCGCCGGCCTCCCCGGCGCGACCGTCGAGCTCGCGCGCAACGGGGTCGTCTCGCGCTCGGCCAAGACGGATGCCGACGGCCAGTACGCGATCGGCGTACCGGAGTCGGGGACATGGGAGCTGCAACTGACGCTGCCCGTCGGCTATGCGCTACCGCCAGGCGCGCCCGGCACGATCCTCGTCAATTTCGCTACGGGAGAAGTGGTCACGCTGGATCTGGACGCTACCCACAACCTGACTGTCGCCGTGGGTGCAGGGGCCACAGCTGCTGCGGACACCGTCAGCGAGCCGGGCGTGCCCGTCTGGGTGAGGGTCGCGGGCGAGTCGATGGTGGTCGCCAGCGGCGAGACCAACGAACAGGGCTTCGTGCCGTTCGCGTTGCCGCCCGGCACTTACGACGTGGGCATCGACATCCCGGCGGGGTTCACCCTCAACCCGAAGACGCCGAGCCCGCCCCGTGTGGAGCTGGTGGAGGGCGTGCCCCAGAGCGTGGGGTTCTTCCTGGTTCGCGATTGACCGCGCGGCTCCCCGGGTCGCTCGCTCGACCCACGCCCGATCCCGGCGTGCGGATCGTATCGGTCGGGATGGCTGCATCGCCCGCATGGAACCGCACCGCGCGGGCGAGGTCTTTCTCCGTCCCGCGACCTTACCGCCGAAGGGGCGCGGGACCCGCTCGATGCTGCTCGGGCCTCACAGACCCGGTGCCCGGCTGCGAAGGTACTCCTCGCAGTTCCGGATCGGGTAGAGTAGCCGGTCCCAGCGCGGGTCCGGCAGCGGGAGCGGCACGGTCTCCGCCAGGATCCACCGGCTGATCTCATCCGCCCGTTCGAGGGTGGACGGGTCGGCGGCCGCCTCCACCCGGACGAGCCCCCAGAGCCCGTCCCGCCCGGCCGGGGAGCGCAGCCGCAGGTACCAGGAATAGACCGGCGTGTGCTCACGGGTGAGCGGCCGGAAGACGGAGGTGCGCTCGCCGACCTCCAGGCCGAGGAGGATCCGTGCATCGTCGCCATCGAAGAAACGCGTGCGATGGCTCTTGATCACCCCGACCGCCCGGCCGCACGCCGCCAGCTCCGGGCAGAGCGTCAGGCTCCCATCCACCAGGAGCCATTCCCCGGCCGGCGCCTCGGCGCACCAGCGGCGCGCCAGCCCCGCCTCCAGCCCCTCCCGCAGCCGGTTCACGGCCGCGGCCGCCCGGGCGTACAGGAGCGGCGGGAAGAGCGGGAGCGGCTCGTCGTCCGGCTGGCCGCTGTCGATCACGGACACGTCCGGCACCGCCGCGGCGATCTCCGCGGGGTCCACGAAGCGGAACGGGAAGATCGCGGCCTCCCGTTCCACCACGTAGGGCGCCCCGGACGGAGCTGGCCCCGCGGCGCGGGTGGTGAACGCCGCGCGGCCGGCCGACCCGACGTCGCCCGGCGAACCCCGAAACGTGGACATCCGCCCGGCCCGGCGCACCCGCACCACCGCGGCCGCGTACGCGTACACGATGGGCACCCCGTCGCGGTACAGCGCCACGTCCGCCTGCTGGATCCCGTCCAGGAAACAGGTGAACGCCGAGCCCTCCGGGGAGCCGACCGGGATGGCCCGCAGCCCGTCTCGCGGCGATTCCACGATCTCCGCGCCGGCCTCCGACAGCCCGGCCGCGTCCGCCTCGAACCCCGCCATGTCGACCGGCCCGAGCACCGGCGTGTACCCGCTCCCGGAGCCCTGCGCCAGTCGCCGCAGTCGCGTCAGTAGCACGTTGCGTACGGTACGGTCTTGTCCTAACTTTTGCTCGATCCGTTCACGCGCAGTTTGAATCGCCCATGCAGCAATACCGGAACGCGACCGTGTACCGCCGCATCACCCCTCCCGCCGGTGTCCTCGGTCCAGCCCTCGCAGCACTCGGCCTGCTCCTCGTCGTGACCGCCCCCGTCCGACCCCAGGAACAGCCGCAAGAGCGGCCAGACCGCTGGGAAGCCGCCGCGGAGCTCACCTTCACCGACACCCGCGGCAACCAGGACATGAGCCTGCTCACCACCGGCTTCACCCTGAAGCACCGGCAGACCGAGGTCTACGCCCTCGAGTTCAAGATCCAGGCGCGCTACGGCTCCAGCGACGGTGAACGGGTGGCCGAGAGCTACCGCGGCTCCGTCGACTTCGGCATCACCCCCGCCAGCCGGTGGGGGCCGTTCCTCTACAGCACCGCCGAGCACGACCCGTTCAAGCGCCTGCACGTGCGCGTGACGAGCGGCGGCGGCGCCCGCTTCGTGCTCATCCCCCGCGGGCCGAGCAGCGAGGCCACCCTCAGCCTCGCCATGCTCCACTCCTACGAGGAACAGTCGAACGCGGATTCGGAGCGCATCATCAACCGGAACGCCCGCTGGAGCGTCCAGTTGAACGGCCGACACAAGATCAGCGAGGGGATCACGCTGAACCACACCGCCCAGTACCGGCCGGTGCACGACCGCCTGGACGACTACCTCCTGAACCTGGAGACCGCGTTGCGGATCCTCGTGACTCGCCGCATCGCGCTGACCATGACCCACGAATTCGACCGTGACGCGACTCCGGCTCCGGACGTCCGGCCGAACGACCGCCTGCTCCGGGCAGGCCTCCTGGTGCAGCTATGATTCGGCATCCCGCGCGGATCCGGCTCCTGGCCCCGGTGATTCTAATGTTCGCCGCCGGGTGCGACAACGTGCAGTGGGGCGGCGCGCAGGTCGCCGTCATCTCCCCGCCGCCCAAGGTCTCGGAGTCCGAGGGGGAGGCCGCGGAGGAGCCGATCGAGGAGCGCCTCCCCGAGGGTCCGGTCCTCTACTACGTCCAGCCGGTCGCCGAAGGGCTCGGCGTCATGGTCCCCCTCGCCGAGGTCTCCGGGGACACGCTGATCCCGGTCCGCGCCGCGGCGAACGAGGAGGTGTTCGGCAACCGGTTCATTGCCGAGCACTTCCGGGAGGGGTCGGAGTTCGCGCTCTTCCGGAACGGCGAGCGGGTGGGCACATTCGTGACCCGATCGGCGGAGCTTCCGGGCGAGGGGGAGTGCCGGCGCGTGCCGCGGGCGACCGGCGTGCTCGAACTGATCGCCGGCGCGGACCGCTACCCCGAGTACCTCGCCTTGAGGAAGTCCTTCGCGCCCGACCCCGGGCAGGGTCTCTCGGCGGCCGCCGAACCGGACCGGCGCATGCAGCTCCTCGCGCCGATCGTGGCGGAGCGGCTGTTGCGCGAGCGCTCGGCGCCGCTCCCGGGGAACTGGCAGCGCGCCATGGTCCAGCTCCGGCCGATCCCGTTCGGGGGGTCGGACGAGCCGGGCTTCGCGGCCACGTTCCTGATCGGCGACACGCTCGCGGTCGGGCCGGCGGGCGACGGCTACGCGCTGTTCTTCATCGCGCGCCCGGAGGCGCGGACCGGGTACGCTCCCACCTTCGTCGAACTGACGCGGTACGCGACCAGCGGCAAGGCAGCCACCCGGATCGTGGACTACCTGGACTGGAACCGCAACGGCCAGGTGGACGTGCTCCTCCAGGTGTTCGGCGAATCCGACGCCTGGTTCGAAGCGCTGAGCATGTCGAGCAACGGCCGGTGGCGCCGGGTGCTGCGGGACCGGTGCGAGTCCCCGGCGCCCGCCGCGGCGGAAGCGGGCGGAGAGGCGGGGCGGTAGCGGGCCTTCCGGAGGTCGGCGTGGGGGAGCGGGGGCGGGTGAGGCGGCCGCGGCGCCGCGCCTCTCGAGGGCACTACGGTCGGATCGTGGAATCGGTCGCTCGGGCCGCGGTCCGCGGGCCCTGACGGCGCCGCGGCCGCCGGCTCTTCCCACCGTGCACCGGGCCCGAGACCTCCGCCCCCGGTCGCCGATTGGCTCCCGACCCCCTGGCGACGCTCGCCCGGCGCGGCAGCTAGCCGACCCGCGCCGTTGCTCGCCTGGCACCGTACTCCGATGCGCACGACCCGGTCTTCGACCGGCTCGCCTCCGACGGCCTCGTTTCCGACCGGCTCGCGGCTGCGTCGGGAGCGTGTCGTGCCGAAGGATGGGCGGCAGGCCCGGATACCGGAGGCCGACGACGTCGCCTCTGGACTCCCGACGCTCCTTCACCGTGACCGGCCCGTGTGAGCGGCGCTGCCGCGTCCGATTCGTGCCGGCCGACCCGCCGCCGGTTGCGGTTCCGACCGCCTTCGCCCGGCAGCAGCAGGAGGGCGTCCTCGATCGGCGATTCGGGAGTTCCGGGACACGCTGGGTGCGGCAGGCCATCCTCGAGGGCAGCGCCCCGATCGTCCCCGCACGCCAAACCCCTGCGGATCCTGGCGCCGGGTCAGCCGCCGGGGATTCGTCCACGGGCGCCGTGGCGCCTGGCCGGAGAGCGATCGGCGCTTCCCCTTGCACTTCGCGAATCCAGCAACCCGGTTCCGCGTAGTGCCCGGGCTCGGGGCGATCACATGACCCCTGCCGCGCGACCCGTCGAGCACGGCCCCAGCTACGGGACGTCGGGGAACGGCTCGTCCGACGGGCTGTCCGTCGGATGGCGGCGTCGAGGCGATCGGCCCTCTCGCCCCCGTGCGGCTTTGCGCGAAGCCTTGCCCCCGATGATCGAACCGCGTGCCTGCCCTGGCCGTACCCTTCGTGTTCGTTGGCACGGTTTCCCCACCACCTCTTGACCGAAGAAAAACCGAAATATACCTTCCTTGCCGCGGCGGCCGCGAAGACGACATCGCACGTCTACCACATACACGACGCGAGAACCCATGGAGCAAACCACCGTCACCCCGGACAAGGCCCTCGAGCAGCTGATCGCCGTGCTCCGCGAGGGGTTCGAAGGGCCGCAGACGAGCTGGAGCTATTTCACAGACGACGGCCCGGAAGCGGGCTGGTTCGGGATGCTGGACCGGCTGAGCGCGGAGGAGGCGTCGAGGCCGTCCGGGCCGAACGGCACGTCGATCGCCGCGCACGTGCACCACATGGTCTTCAGCCTTTCCGCTTCGACGGACTTCATCATGGACCGCTGGCAGCCGCGGGACTGGTCCGAGAGCTGGAAGGTCTCGACCGTGGACGAGGAGCAGTGGCGCGAGCTCCGGGATCGGCTCCGCGCCGGGTACGAGGCGCTGCTCGACGCGTTCCGGCAACGGGCCCTGGTCGACGAACGGTCGTTCGGCGGCGCGCTCTCGGCGGTCGCCCATGCCGCCTACCACCTCGGGGCGGTGAAGCAGAAGCTGGCACGGTGACCCGAGCGCAGTCCGGTCGCTGATCCGCGAGGGACTCGCCTCGCGGATCGCGGGGGCGGGGTATGGACCGAGGACCGATCCGGGTTCGCTGGAGCGCCGAGGGGATCCGGTCCCGGAGCCCGCTTCGGCCCCAGCGCCGGAGGCGGCTGCACGCGGTCTGCCAGGGACCCGCCCGGGCGGGTCGCGCCACGGGGTTCCGGTATCGAGCCTCCGGAGCATGCCGTCGATCAAGCTCGATCGGGGCGCCCGCGTCCCGAGCGGTGGAAGCATGGCCTCGAGGATGTGCCACCCGGCGCCATCGCGTGCGTGACGATGGACCATGGCTCGCGTCCGGCGCGGGCCGGGAGATTGGGGCGAGAACAGCCTGGAGAATTCTCTAGAGTGGTCTGGCGATTTGGTGCCAACCGTTGGGTGGGACACGGGACCCGGTTTCGGCTCATGCGGGCATAGCCGGAGCCGGGGGACACCGTGGGATAGGCGGGGGGGCTAGTATGATTCTTGACAGGGGATTCAATGGCGGGCATCTTAAGACCAAATGGATCGGGAATGCCCGGTCGGCGCTGGGTCTCGGGAAACGTCCCCGGGGCCCTTCTGCTTTTCAGGGGAAGATCTTTAGGCCGTATCCCTCGACGCGTCCGGTACGCTCGTTCGCCCGAAGCTTCGGCCGAATGGCTTCAAATGCTCGGCTCGGGCGGTTTGGGTTCAGCACGTGCTGCCCGATCGGCCGCGCCACGAGGTCAGCGATCTGAAGTCCGGGAGAGTTACACTTCTTGTCCGCGAAGATGAGTTCGAACGGCAGGCGCTCTTCTAGCGCGTTACGCCCATCGACAATTCTCCGGAACTCCAATTCTAGGTCCGCATCCTCCTTCTTCCCTCGTTGCTCAACCACTACGTGAGTAATCGCACCCGCGGGGGTTAGCGCCCTTAAGTGCATCGTTAGGCGCTCCAGCCCAAACGCTAGCGCCAGGTGGTAGGGGTTGTCCGGAACGGTGTACCGCGCGCGCAGGCGCTGCTTATGGATTGCTCCCGCTATGATTGTGAATGGGCACTGTTCAATCAGCCGTTGCAGGTCACCGAGGAACTCATCCCGACGGCTCGGATTCAGCAGAAATGCGAAGTCGCCTTGGCTCTTTCTGATATCCCGCTCGTGGAGAACAACAAGGTCATGACCGAAGTGTCGAAACTTGAAGCTGCTAACAGCCGGACAAACCTGGTTTGCGTACTGGTCTTTCCGAAAGACACAGAGGGCCAATACGAATACTGAGTAATTACTATCAATCTTCTCAAGCGAATGGTCTCCGCTCTCGTCCACGCAAACGATGTAGTCGCTGTACATTTGATTCTCGCCCTCTTCGCCTCCGGCTCCAATCAGCTGTTATCGACCGACAGTCAACCTAATTCTAATTACCCAGACTGCCTACGTCACGTGTATCGACCATGACTATGCCCGAAGTATCCGCATTTCACCAATTCCGGCCCAACCCACCGCTAGGCCTCTATCCGACCTAGTGAGCGTCGAGGGCGCGCCACGTGTGTCGTCGGCTAGCGAGTCCCGCTTTGTCCATCATACCGGCCGGAACCCTTGCAACATACGGGAGTATTTTGTGTTTGGCCAGTAGCGTCACATCTGCTGCTCCATAATGGCAGCTCGATCATATCGAGAGACTGCGTGGCCAGCTTGTCGAAAGGTGTCGCCACACGCCGTCACGCCCTTGGCGGTGGCGCAACCGTTTCTGTGTAAAAGAGTCCGGCGTTGGGGTTGCAGGCCTGCTCAGGCGACGGCTGCCCGAGCCTCTTCGCGCCGCTCCAGCTCGTAGAGCGGCTGCATGTCGAGGTAGCGCCGC
>Ga0207864_1001295_pt1 | contig 28272 bp, 16 predicted proteins | sample HigsolmetaAR202D_FD_184834 | JGI IMG/M metagenome (GOLD analysis project Ga0207864, IMG submission 184834) | Ionic liquid and high solid enriched microbial communities from the Joint BioEnergy Institute, USA - AR20-2-D (SPAdes) (version 2) ... | reverse complement strand
CAGCAGGTCGAAGTAGGTGACGTGGTCTCCTTGCCGCTTGGCCTCGGCCAGCCGCCGCTCCAGTTCGCCGCCGTCGGGATCCGCCTGGGCAAGCGGGTCGGAACCGGCCTGCGCGGGCGGGGCGGACGCGGCGCCCTGGGCGACCCCGTTGACCGAGGCCGCCGGGCCTTCGGCGGCCGGATCGCCCGCCGGGGCCGCCGGCGGCTGGGGGGACACCGGGGCGGGGGTGGAGCGCCGCTCGGTGACGCGGGCCGGGTCGGCGGGGGGGATGCCCAGGTCCACCAGCTCGATCAGGCCCGTGGTGCCGAGCCGGTGGAACGACTCGTGCACCAGGTCGGAAGGCCGCCGCACGCCCTGCACGTCCCGCAGCGCGTGCACCATCATGTCGGCCAGCCGGAAGTGGTCGGCGACGGTGGCGAACGAGGGCAGCTCGGTCCACCAGTTGCGCGGGCCGGGGTCGCTCGGCGGCCGCCAGCCGGTCTCCCTGAGCACCTCCTCATCAGCCGGCGTCAGCAGCAGCGGCCCTTCCAGAAAGAAGTTGCTGACGGCCTCGGCGTACAGCCGGTCCGCCTCCCGCATGGCCTGGACGTAGTGCCTGCTTTCGGCGCGCTCGCGGATGATGAGGATCGTGTCGCGATCGAGACCCGCCAGCTCACGGCCGAGGCGTTGGGCGAACTCGGACCACTCCAACAAGATCACTCCTCACTGGCCATCGGCGGGCTTGGCAGGGCTCCGAGTGATGTGGCGCTTGCCTCGCGGGCGGGTTCGGTGGATTCCCGGAGCATTTGATAATCGCCTTCTCAGAAGTCTCCCGCAAACCGGAGATCTCGGCTGATCTTCATGGTGCTGCTCACATCGGCGGAGGAGAGTGACGCAATGTGTCGAGCTGGGCGCGGAGCGCCTGCGGGTCGTCTCCGTGCCGCTCCAGCACCTCGATCAGCCGGTGCAGGATCTCGTGCCGTTCAAAGCCCCTGTCCAGCAGCGCCTGCGCGGTCTCCCACAGCTGGGGCGGGTCCCCGTGCCACAGGCGCACGGCCAGCCGTTCATGCGCCATCAGGTGCTCATCGGCGTCGTCGGGATGCTCGAACCGCAGCATGATCCACCGGTCGCCCGGGTCGGCCGGGTTCAGCGTGCCCAGATCGACCCGTCCATGCCCGGGAATGTGATGCTCGCCGTTCAAAAAGGGCAGCGCGAACGCCCGGCGCGGCAGCGCGTCCAGCTCCCCGTCCGGCAGCAGCCGCCGCACCAGGTCGCGGTCCAGCCCGAACGCCGACGGGTCGCGGTAGGCCTCGGTGAAGGCGCCGGTGGCGTCCCAGACCGCATCCAGCGTCGCGCGGATCCCCTCATCCGGCAGCCCGGAGCGGCGGCCCGCCCAGCGCACCCAGGCGGCCAGCACGTGCGGCATGGCCTCCTGCTCGTCCGGTGACAGCAGCACCTTGCGGGGCAGCCAGTCCAGCAGGAACATCTCGCACTTGACCGGGCTGACCCGCAGCGGACGGCCCTGGTCGTGCTCACAGCCGTACTCGATGATGCGGTCCACGCAGCGGCCGGCGGCCGACCGGTCCGACAGCTCCTCGGCCTCGTCGGAGGCCAGGAAGCGGGCCGCCAGCGTCGCCCGCCGGTCCTTGCCGTACACCGGCGCCGTCGGCCGGCGGCCCCCCGGCGGCAGCGCCCGCACCCGGGCCCGCAGGAAGGCGTGGTAGCGGGCGAAGGACTCGGCGACCGGCGGGTGCTCGGCGGCGTCGGTGCGGTCCAGGGCGTGCTCCAGCAAGGCCCTGGCGTCGCGCGGATCCAGCTCGACGAAACGCATCAGGGGGTTGGTGCGGTGCTCATGGCGGCACTGCTCCAGCAGCTTGCCGACCCGCGAGGACACCCAGGCGTCCCGCACCATGCTGGAGCGGTTGTGATCGACCTGCACCACCAGGGCGTGCCGGTCCTCGCCGGCGTAGCTGTAGACGCACACCACCGAGTCCTGGTCGCCGTAGACGTCGCGGGAGGTGAAGCACTCCTCGGGGGTGACCATGCCGACCCGGTCCGACCAGGCGGGCCGGGCCACCCCGTGCTCCATCAGGTCCAGCGCGGCCCGTTCGGCCTTGACCGCCTGGCGGGCGGTGCCCAGGTAGGCCATCCCCGTCAGCAGCGCCAGCGCCGCCGGCACGCGGGCGCGCGCGGCGTGCCCGATCAGCGCCTCTCCGACGATGCGGTCCGCGTCGCCCTGGGGGGTGCGGTGCCCCCACCAGGTGCCCAGGATCTCGCTGACGATCAGTTCGGCGTCCAGCGGGCTGCGCACCGCCAGCAGTTCACGGGCGTGCCGCAGCATGTCGTCGAAGATGCCGGCGATCTCGTTCGGCGGCGGCTGGGGATCCCCGGAGGAACGGCTGCGGGGGTTCACGCCTCCACCTTCTCAGACTCGGTCACGTGCCAGATCACCAGGGCGGTGCCGCGGACCGCCGTAGGATCGCCCGGCCGGGGCCCGCTCAAGCGGCGCCGGGAGGGACGGCCGATGCCCGCATCGCCACTCTACCTTCAGGCAGTGGCGTCCATACCGGGACCGCGCGACAAGGCACGAAAACCGGTGCCTGGGGCCGGGACGGGGCGTATCGGCGCATCTGCTCAGCGGGCCTCGCTGGAGCGTTCCCGTGATCGGGATCTCCACGGCGTGGCCCGCCCCGACGGCGGCTCGGACTTGACCATCCCGGTGAGCCGCTCGCGGGCCATGCGCTCGACCAGCGAGGGCGTCGGCTCCACGCCCAGGTGCGCCATGCATGCCAGCACGTCGGCGACGCACCGCCGCACGGTCTCGGCCGACAGCGGGACGAACTCCGCCGCCAGGCGCCGGGACAGCAGCTCACGAGTGTCGCCTCTCCGGTCGGCAAGCACGCGCATCCGGGCACCCCCTCATCTGCGCCGGCCCCGCGAGAGCACGCCGAACTTCCCCCAGGTCCGGCGCGCGGGCTCACCGCCCATTCCAACCGTTTCGCGGCAAGTGTCAAGGGCCGATCGGCCCGCAGCCGGCACTCTTTACGGAACGTTCCGGGCCACGATCCACGTCCTTGACCAATCAACCTTTTCCGGCACTCGTCCCGCGGGCCGTCTGCGGGGCCTTCCTCGCCGTCCGGGGTGTCGCCGGCTGTGCCCTGCTGCACTGTTGTCCACGGGCGATCACAGAAGAGACGTGGGACGTGACTGTCCAGCCGCCCTCCTATTGCACTGTTTGTCTTCTTTGTCGCGAGTTGTGGAGAGTGTTCGTGTTCTGTCGGGAACGCAAGGCTGCGGATATGGATCCACGCAAGACCTGCAGAGCGGCTCTCATCTGCTCCTGAAGAGATGCGGCCGGGGTTAAGACTCGTCTGGGAACCTCACGCATTGCACCATTCCCAACAGTCACGACGGTTAGAATCGCGCGTTGGACGCGAGCAAGGGGGCTGGCCAATCCAAGCCCTGGACATGCGCCGGCAGATCCTGCCGTCCAGGGGCAGAGGGGAGATCGTTCGGTGGATGACGCGGACGCCGCGGTCGAGTCGGGACTGATCGATCTCAGCGAGTTCTCCCTCCAGGAGCTCGAAAAGCTCTCCAACCCGGTGCTGCAAGAGGCGGTGCGCCGAGTGTGCGCAGAGGCGACCGACCCCCGCCAGGTCGTTGCCGGGTTCGAATCGTCCCTGGCTGACGCCGTACCGTGAGCACCATCCATAAACGAGAGGTGAGCTCCGGTATCTCAACCCAGGGCTCCGGCGGGACGTCGCAAAGCCGCTCGTGGCCTGAGGACGGGCTGGACGTTGCCCGGCTGCTGGCCGGCGGGTGGCGACCGGTTCCCTTCCAGGAGTTCATCCTCAAACTCCACGGCCGCTGCAATCTCGCCTGTGATCATTGCTACGTCTACCGGGCCGCCGACCGGAGCTGGCAGGACCGGCCTCGGGCGATGAGCATCGAGACCATCCGGGTGAGTGCGGCTCGCATCGCCGAGCATGCCGCCGCGCACGAGCTGCCGCGGCTCGATGTCATCTTGCACGGCGGGGAGCCGCTGCTGGCGGGACCTCGACTGATCGAGCTCACCGCACGCGAGCTGCGTCAGGCGGCCCCGGCCGGTTGCCGGGTGAACATCGGCGTCCAGACCAATGGCGTTTTGCTGACCCGGTCGATGCTGGATCTGCTGGCCGAGTGCGACATCGGCGTGTCGGTCAGCCTCGACGGCACCAGGGAGGCACACGACCGGCATCGCCGTCACCGGGACGGCCGGGGCAGTCACGCAGAGGTCATGCGTGGGCTCAGGCTGCTGGCCGGGCCGTACCGGAGGCTCTACCGAGGACTGCTGTGCACAGTTGACCTGGCCAACGACCCTCTGGCCACCTACGAGGCGCTGGTGGAGACCGAACCGCCCAAGGTGGACCTGCTGCTGCCGCACGGCACGTGGGCGGCCCCGCCACCCGGGCTGCGCCCCACGGGGGACGGCCCCACCCCCTATGCCGACTGGATGATCGCGGTCTTCGACCGGTGGTACCGCGCCGCACCCCGGCGCACCGGGATTCGGTTCTTTGAAGAGATCATGAACCTGGTGCTGGGCGGGCGCAGCCGGAGCGCCTGCATCGGCCTGTCCCCGGCGGCCATGGTGGTAGTCGACACCGACGGCACGATCCAGCAGGCCGATGTCCTCAAAACGGCCTTCGCCGGAGCCCCTGAGACGGGGTTGCACGTGGCTCGCGACTCCTTTGACCGGGCTTTGCGACACCCCGGGGTGGTGGCGCGTCAGATCGGCCTCGCGGCGCTATGCGAGACCTGCCTGAGCTGCCCGGTGCGGGACGTCTGCGGCGGCGGATCGTACGCTCACCGGTACCGGCCCGGCCACGGTTACCGCAACCCATCGGTGTACTGCCGCGAACTGGAGAAGATCATCCGCCATATCAGTGCCGAGATGCGTCGTGATCTGGCCGCGCTCACGCCCGCCCGCCCGATCCGCAGACACCGCTTGCCCGCCTCGGACTTTGCGGCGCTCGCAGCCGGCGGTGGCGGCCGAGCGACGGTGAAGCTGCTGCAGAACGCCGTCCTCAGCAAGCAGCTGCTTCGAATACGCGCACTGAACGAACTGACCGGGGCGCTGGACACCGCGAGTTTCCGCCTGCTGGCCCGGGTCCAGGCCACAGCCCCGCAGATCGTCACCGAACTGCTGAGATATCCGCACGTGGTCGCCTGGGCGGCCACCTGCCTGCGCAGCCTCCGCACCGGCGAGGGCGACGACGGCGACCTGGCGCACCTCGGCGGGATAGCGGCGGCGGCGGCCATCCGGGCGGGAGCGGATGCCACCGCCACGGTTCCGGTACGCGGCGGTGTGGTCGCGCTGCCCACTCTGGGCTGCGCCCACGTGGGGCCGCCGGACTTCGACGGTATCGCGCGCGTCCTATCGGCACCGGACGGAGCGGAGATCTCCACTGAGCACGGCACCGTCCGTCTCCCCTCCGATCCCACTGCCGACGCCCCCGGATGGCTCGGCCTGCGGCGGTTGCGAGCCGACTGCGATGGGCGGGTTCTGGAGATCTACCTGGACGATCTCGATCCGTTCCGGGGCGGCTGGCAGCTCGATCCCGCACCGCGTCTCACAGAGGACGCCATACGGTCATGGCAGCGGACTTTGGAGGGCGCCTGGTCGATTCTGGTGCGGCATCACCCCCACTGGGCCGAGGCGATCGCGGCGGGGCTGACCGCCATAGTCCCCCTGGCCAGACGCGGAAGACATCGCGGCGTGAGCGCGACGAGCGCCGAAGCCCCTGGGGCGATCGCCTTGTCCCCGCCGGGCGATGCGCTCTTGCTGGCCGAGTCTCTCGTTCATGAGTTCCAGCACGTCAAGCTGTGCGCGGTCATGGACATGTTCGCCCTGCACACCGCCGATGACAGCCGGTGCTTTTACGCGCCCTGGCGGGAAGACCCCCGCCCGTTGGGCGGACTGATTCACGGCGCCTACGCGTACCTGGGAGTGACTGATTTCTGGGGCCGCCAGCAGCAGGTCGCGAACGGCGATGAGGCGGCCTATGCCAAGTACCTCTTGGCGTTGTGGCGGGAAGAAACCTGGCGCACCCTCGGGGTCATTGAACGCTCCGGCCGGCTCACCGAGACGGGGGAGAGATTCATCGCCGGGATGCGTGCCGCGCTGGAACCGTGGATGGACGTTCCGCTCCCGGCCGACTCTTGCGCCATGGCCGCCGACACGGCTGCCGATCACGCCCTCATGTGGCGGTTGCGGCACCTGCGCCCAGCCCTGGACGCAATCGACCGCCTCGCCGCGGCGTGGCCACAAGGAGAGCCGGAGCAGATGACCGCCACTGCGGCTTTGGTGCTCTCCGACCGAGGCCCCGGTAACCGCGCACGCCGTACCGAACTGCGGCACTTGCGGCTGCGTTTTCCCGAGAAATTCCAGCGATTGCGGGCTCGTGCGGAAAACACAGATCCATCCGTCCGGATGCGGGAAGAGGCAGATATCGCGCATGTGAGCGGAGACTTCGCCGCGGCGATCGATGGCTACCGCGCTCGGCTGGCGGACGATCCACAGGACATCGAGGCCTGGTCCGGTCTGGCCGTTTCCGCGCGCCGGGAGTACTCAGATCAAGGCATCGGGCCGTTGTTCACCCATCCCGAGGTGGTGATGGCCGTATATCGCCGAATTAGGGAACACGGGAAAGACGCACCCGACCCGGTGGACTTGGCGCGATGGCTGGCACCCGCCCTCCAAAGGGCTTCGCGCGAGTGGAGCATTCCCGCCTCGCACGGCTGAGCGATGCTCACAGCGGGATGGGGGCGATGTCACATTCGATCAGCTCGTCTGCGTCGGCTCTGCGTACATCGGGATGATCTGCGCCAAGAACGCTCGCGAGGTTCTGCGGAAGGGAAGGCCCTGAGGATTCACGGCCCAGCCTTCTCAACAGAACCTGGTGATTGTGCTCACAGATGAGGCTGTAGACATGGTCTGGGCCGTACTGCTCGCGGAAACGGGCGCGCGTGTCCTCTGATCTGCCCAGCGCGGCTTCCAGCCGGCCGGTGTGGAACAGGTCGTGCACCAGGCCCACAGAGCAGCAGAGCGAGTAGTGGTGGTCGGCTCCGAGCGTGCGCTGCAGGGCACGCAGGGCAGAGTCGTCGGCCAGGAGCGCGGCCTCGTGCTCGCCCAGTGCCCGCAGGTTAAGGGCCAGGTCGGTGGCGCAGGCATGCGTGAACGGATGGTCGGCGCCAAGAAGCCGGCGGTATCCGCGGGATGCCTCCTCGCTCAGCTCCCGTCCCCGTTCGGCGTCACCGGTGACCGCGCACGCCACCGCCAGGCTGCGCTGCGCGGCCAGCGTGTCGGGATGCTCGGGGCCGAACCGCTGCCGGTGGAGTTCGAACGTCGCCTCGGCCAGCTCCCTGGCCTGCTGGTAGGCCCCCAGCCGACGCAGGGTGCCGACACGGCTCATCTCCGCCTGCAGGACGATGGCATGATCATGGCCGAGCGTCTCCCGCATCATTTCCAGCGCCTGCCGGTGCAGGGTTTCGGCTTCTCGGTAACGGCCCAGCCCGTGCAGATCGCGGGCGACCTGGTTCATCGCCACCAAAGTGCTGCGATGCCGCAGACCATGCTGGCCGAGCAACCGATCGAACGCGTCTGAGTCGGTTTCATAAGCTTGCTGGAAACGCCCCATCAATCGCAGGTCGATGCCCACGTTGTTGATGACCCTGAGCGTTTCATCTCTATCCCTGCCGAGTATGCGCACCATGCGTCGCAGGGTTTGCCGGTCGAGCCGTAGCGCTCCGGCGAAGTCACCCTGCAACCGCAGATCGGCCCCGACGCTGTTGGCGATTTGGAGGGTCTTCAGATTGTCCGGCCCGAACCGGGCCAGGGTGCGCTGGTGGACCTCTGCATTGAGCCGTCTGGCCTCGCCGACCTCTCCGAGGGAGCGCAGCACGTTCCCCATCTGGCGGCCGGCGTCCAACACTTGCTCGTCATCCGGGCCCAGCAGGGGAGTCCACCGTTCCAGGGCTTTTTCACCGAGATCCCGGGCGCCTTCGAAGTCCCCCAGCAGGTACCGGTAGCGCATCTGATCGAGCACCACTTCTCTGGCGTGCTCGGTCGTGCCGTCGATGGCGCCTGCGGGCACCACATGGGGGGCGATCTGTTCCCTGCGCGCCCAGGTGGTCTCGTTGTCCGGGGGAGCCTCCGGGATCGCGGCGGCCAGGATCCGGTGGACGCGGTTGCGGACTTGCTCGCCCCTGCGTCCCGGCAGCCTGGCCTGCAGCATCACCCGCACCAGCCGGTGCACTTGGAGACTGGCCGTCTGCCGGTCGAAGCGGCCGAGCGCATAGCGGCTGATGTCGTTCATCGCCCGGGTCAGCCGGTGCGGATCCTCCAAGATCGCCTGAAGCGCGGCCGGCAGCCGAGCATGGCCGCCGCTCGACAGCAGCTCCCGGGGGACTGGTTCGGACCCGAAGAACGCCCACAGTTCCAGCAGCCGTGCGGTCGCCGGGGCGTCCTGGCGCAGCCGTTCGAAGGCCAGTCCCAGCGTCGCTGCCAGAGGTCTTGGGTACTCCGGCGGCAGGGTGCGAATCCACTGCTGGGTGAACTGCGCCTCAAGTTGCCGCAGGTATTCCTCGGTTTCCAGGCCGGTCTCGCCCAGCAGCGCGGCGGTCTGCTCCAGTGCCAACGGCAGGTCTTCCACCTGGGCGGCCAGCCGGTGGGCCTCGGACGCCGACAGCCGCGGTACCTGGTGGCGCAGGAAGGCGATGCTTTCCGCGCGGGTGAACACGCCCACCTGGAGCACGGTGGCCCGCTGGCGCCACCGCTCGTCACCAGAAGTGACCAGGACGTGTCCCAGTCCTCTTTGCTGTGGGACGACAAGCCGCCCTTCGACCAGGTCAGCCGGCATCAGCGGCATGAGCTCGTCGGGGTCTATGGCGTTGTCATAGATCAGCAGCCATCGCCGGTACCGCCCGCCTCTCCGCAGTTCCTGGAGTACTCGTTCGACGGTCCGGTTGATGTCGTCGCTCAGCGGCGTTCTCAGCCGTCGCGCCAGCAACGTCAGAGAGGACCTGGCCAAAGTGATCTGCTCGGCGGGAATCCACCAGATGAGGTCGTAGTCGGCGATGTGGCGATGTGCGAACTCGATCGCCAGCTGGGACTTGCCTTCTCCTCCCAGGAAGTGGGCCTGTGGCAGCAGCGCTGTGACGCCGCTGTTCAGCAGGTGGCGGGTCTGCAGCAGCAGTTCGTCGCGTCCGATGAAGTTCGGGTTGCGCGGCGGCAGCCCGCCACCCAATACCGGCGCCGCCGGCCGGGCTCGGGTGATTTGCGGCAGGCCGCTGAACGGCGCGTCGTCCTCTTCGAACTCATCTGGCTGCCCGGTGGGGCCGGCGGATCCGAATTCGGCTCTCAGCCGCTCGGCGATCGCCGCATAGCGCCCGCCCAGACGGGCCAGCACCTGTGCCGTCACTCGAGCGAACGGCGGATCCAGCGGTGGGGTCTCGGCGCCCTGCTCCACTGCGCGCAGCAATGCCGAAAAGTCCGACCCCGCTCCCCACCGGTTCCGCATGACTTCCCAGACCTCCTGCACCACACGCAGCGCCTCACTCCGTTTGAGGGCGCTCAGCAGGATGTCTCGGATGCCGTCGAGGAACTCGTAATCGGCCTCCTCGGGATCTGCGGTCGTCCCCGTCTTGCGCAGCAGGCCGCTCAAGAAGACCTCGGCCAGATGAGAGGGCCGGGAATCGGGCAGCATGGCCTGCTGGACCAGCCTCATCACCGGCGGTCGCAGCGGAGCGGCGGCCAGATAGGCGGCCAGGCGGAATGCCGTGGGCGAGGCCGTGGCGCGGAACCGCTTCACCCGCTCGGCGGGGGAGAGCCCGTCCGGCTCGTCCTCGGGAGAATCCTCGGCGACCGGACGGCCGGTCGGCAGCGCCATGCCGGTCAGCCGGTTCGCCGTGCCGCCGACCAGCTCGGCCCATGGCCGCAGCCAGCGAGGCTCCAGTTCCAGCACCGGAATCGCGATGCCCGCAAGAGCCTCACCGCTTTCCTGTGACCGCACCTCCAGCTGTTCGTTCGGCTGGCCCGGCTGCGTCGCCCTGATCGACACCGGCACCACGTTCGCCGCACATCGCCACCACAGCCGTTGCGGCAACGGCTGGATGATCGCCACCGGCCCCATCCGGCCCCAGCGCGCCAGCAGCGCTGCGAACCGGCCGTCCTTCCAGGCACGGCCGATGCAGTCGCTGACGACCAAGACCACCCGCCGGTGAGTCGGATCGATCAGTTCCTCTGGGCTGCGGCCGGACCCGGTGCGTGGAGCGCCGGTATACAGGGCCAGCCGGTCATCGTCGGTGTCGATCCGCCACACCCGCACGTCGCGGAAGGCGGCGAGCTGTTCCAGGACGGACTGGAACTCACTGACGGTGCGCTGCCAGACCGCCATGGAGGCACTGTCGTCGACCACCAGTGCGATGTCCAGGCGGCGTTCCTGCTCAGGACGCAGCTCCGGCTGCCAGATGCCGGTGTCGGCGATTCGCTGGGCGGTCGCCTCCTCGTCCAGGTACTGGCGCGTACTGGAGTCGGCTCCCACCCGCAGCGGGCGCAGCGCCTGGGCCAAACGCAATATCCGGGGGAGCGCGGGTGGCGCGGGAACACGCATCACCTGCGGGCCCGAGGCCTGGGGTGAGGCCAGGTGCAGGCCTGCCCGTGGAGACGCGGACCTGGTCACCGCAGAGCGGCTCGGCGGGTCCGGGCGCAGGGCCGCGGGCTCGGTGGGGGGAGATCCTTCCTTCCGTTCAGGGGGTGGGAGCGAAGGCTTGGCGTGTGAAGCGCTCGCGGATGCACTGCTCTGCGCGGACAGATAACGAGCCAGCCAGAGGGCGTCGGCCAGCTCTTCGGCAGTGGGCTGAGGGTCGAGCCCGCGCAGGGCCTCGATGAACCGGTCGAGCATTACGAACCGGCGGCGTCGAGTGGGCGCAGGACGGCTTCGCGCAGCTCCTCCATGGTCGCCTGCGGTGCACGCGCCCCGGAGGTGGCGAGATAGATGGCGTTGAGCAGCTGGTCGGTGGCCAGTTCACCGCGAGTGCGGCGCTGCAGGAACTCCTCGATGAGGTCGGCGCTCTGCTCGCGTGCCTCCTTGCCCAGGTGCGCCTCGACGATCTCAGCGAGCTGCTCGGGACCGGGCTGTTCGATCATCAGCCGGATGCAGCGGCGCAGGAACGCCGGTGGGAACTCACGCTCCCCGTTACTGGTGATGATCACGATGGGGAACGCCGAGCAGCGCACCTGCCCGCGCTCCACCGGCACTCGGTCCTGCCCGTCATTGGTCATCACGTGGACGATCGACTGCTCCTCGGGCAGCCGCTCCAGCTCCGGGATCGCGAAGCCGCCCTCCTCGAACACGTTGAGCAGATCATTGGGCAGATCGATGTCGCTTTTGTCGAGCTCGTCGATCAGCAGCACCCGAGGGCGCTGCCGCGGCAGCAGCGCCGTACCCAGCGGGCCGAGCCGGATGAAGCGGCCGATGTCCGGAGCCTCGCCGTCGGCGGCGGAGGACATGGCCTGACGCAAGCTGGTCTCGTGCAACCGACCGATCGCGTCGTAGTGGTACAACCCTTGGGCCAGCGTGGACTTGCTGGTGATGGGCCAGTACAGCACGGGTTCCAACCCCAGCTCGTAGGCCACGTTGTAGGCCAGTGTCGATTTGCCGGTTCCCGGCTTGCCGGTCACCAGCAGAGGGCGCCGCAGGTAGATGGCGGCGTTGACCATCGTGACCACGTTCTTGTCGGCCCGGTAGGAGATCGCACGATCCCTGCGCCTGTCGGGGCCGGGACGATCGAAACGCCGCCATGGCGGCGGAGGCGGAAGCCGGTCGAGTCCGTCGTGTGGCCGGCCGTCTCCTCGGTAAATGAACCAGGCTTCCTGTGAAGCGGCGGGTGCGGGCTCGGTCGTCGCCACGGGGATCCTCCAGCGGTGGTCAGGCCGGCGCACTGAGCCGGACATAGGGCTCGGGGAGCCGGTCGGCATCGTCGAACATCAGCGTGAGCTGGAACCCGAGATGATCATTGGTTGGGGCCTCCTCCAGCGCGCGTAGGGCCTTGCGCCGTAGCTGCAGCACGCTTTCTGGAAGAGACAGCACGCCCTGGTCCCACAACTGCTGGACTTCGGTGAAGAAAAGGTTTGGTTCGCGTTCCTGGCGGCACCAGACGGCGATCGGTATACCTGCGTGCAGGCCGACCCACAGTTCGTCCGGCATCTGTCCATGCTCGGCTAGTGGTGGGAAAGGCATTGCGACGCCGACCGAGGAGTTCTCCAAGAGGCTGCTGTACAGCAGCTCGTGTTCTGCAGGTTCGTGCTTCGGCAGCCGGCACATGCTTGCCCGGGTCGGGTTGCCGCGCAGCCAGTTCCACTTGCGCCGCCAGTTGTGGTGCAGCGTCCTGCTGCGCATCCGATCGAAGCTGCGCACTACAACCGGGTACTCGATGCCCAGCCGGCGGGTCAGTCCTTCGATATTGATCTTGAACTGATCGAAGGGGACCCCCAGCAGGGATCGGGGCAGGACGAATTCGACCATCAAGTCGGCATGGGGTCGGTTGACGACCTGAGGATCAGCGAGCAGCTTCTCGATCACCTCCTGCAGCCGGTGCCGCGGGAGAGGATCCGTATCGTCGCAGCGGAGCATGACGCCGTGTTCGCCATCGAACTGCAGCCAGGCCGAAGTGAGGTAGTGATCGGCGGTGATGGCGTCCGGCCGGAATTCGATGATCAGGTAACTGTAGGGACCTGCGGACTCAGCAGTGAGAGCGGTGTTTTCCAAAGTGCGCACGGCGCGCTCACGGATCGCCCGTCTGGTCTCGGGTGCCAGCTCGAGCCGGTCGGCGAACCGATCGGCCCAGGAACGCAACGCGCTTGCAGTGGGTTCGGCGATCTGGGCCGCCAGGTTTTCGACGAACACCAGCAGTGGCGGAACCCCATCCAGGCCACTGGTGAGTTCTTCCAACTGAGCGAGGACTTCGCCCAGGTTGCCGGGGTCGCAGTGCAGCGGTGGCCCGAGCGGCTCCACCGCCTTCCGGTACAAGTCGGCGACGAGGGCGGGGGCTATCGGCCTGAACCCGCCTTCGGTTGACTCGCGCACGATCCGGTGCAGGTCAGAGCGCTCCTGGAAGGTCAGCAGCGGCTCAGGGAACAGCTGCTCGACCAGTTCTTTGACACGCCGCACGGCCCTGCTGTCTCCACAAACCTGCTCAACGATCTTTACCAGAGTCTGGATCGCCCCAGGGTAGGCGAGGCATGCCCGCACCAAATGCATCACGTCGTGCAAAGGACGTTCATCGCGTGCGAAGGGCAGGTAGTGCCCTAGGGCGTCTTCCAGAAGCTGGATGTACAGATCCCGGTCGCTCTGCCGCCGCATGCCCTCCACTTCCAAAAGGGCACGGGCTAGCTGCAACTGCTCCTCAGGATCCAGTGACCAGGTCACCCGGCTTACCCCCTCTGGACGCAGAGCCGTCGCATCCCCCTCCCCGGGAGCCAATATCGTACGTGCTTCAGAAGCCATACCCGGGTTGGTGCGTTGCACGGTCCCTGATTGAGCTTGGGAAATGGAGAGAGCCGGTCGTCTATGCCGTTAATGGGCGTCTCTAATATCCTTTTAAGGCAAGCCGATACTAAGCCTTTTGTGTATGCGGCCTTGGATGCGGCGGGGGTCTTCGACGGTGACCGAGGGCCATGCCGCCGCAGCTACAGCACTGCCCGGCTCTGCGAGACGTCTGCTGCTGAGCTGTGGGGTGACGTGCTGGAGCCGTCCTCGATCTGCATCAGCGTCATCGTCTGGACGGCCCTCGCTCTGCGTCGCCGCATCGGCCGAGGTGGGGGTGCTCCGCCCGGCCGTTGAGAAATGGAAAAGGGACTCTTTCAACGATCAGTGAGGTCTTCTCGCTGATTTGCTGCCCTGGGGTGGCGGCAGCCTCGGAGCCGGAGCACAGTCCCTGGCGGGGCAGAGATGAGACGCCACCGAGCGGACTGCGGGACCGTCGATGGATGGTCGGACGTGCCCGCCGGTCGCTCGAGTTGACTCAGAGGTAATGCTGGCAGATCGATCAGGGAATAGGAGGCGGTTTCCTCCTATGGCGGGACCTTGCTCCTCTGTGGCGGTCACCTATGCCTTGCTGCGGCATTCATGGCGCCCCATGTTGCCGGGTATGGCCACTCCGGGCCCTGAAATTAGCGACACCGTGCCCGGATTATGGGATGGCCAAAAATGGAAAATGTGTTGTCCTAAATTGGGGGTGGGCGCGCATGAGACTTGGCGCAAGGGGATCCTTTTCATGATCGCTATCTTTATTATGGGATGCTCCGTTAACAGAGCTTAGGATGTTTGTTCAGAGGTCTGTTGCGGGGTCTGGGAGCGGAGGCAGGGCATGACGCGGGGAGGATACACCGGGGCCGGCGGGCCGTCGGTTGCCGTCCCTGAGGTCTGGGGGAAGATCCCGCCCCGCAACAAGAACTTCACCGGGCGGGAAGAGCTGCTGGCCACCCTGCGGCGGAACATCAGCGGGCAGGTGACCGTGGTGGTTCCACACGCCCTGCAAGGCCTGGGCGGTGTGGGCAAGACCCAGATGGCGATCGAGTACGCCTGGCGGTTCCGGTCCGAGTACGAATTGGTGTGGTGGATTCCGGCGGATCAGCCCATCTTGGTCCGTTCGTCCCTGGCGGCGATGGCTCCGCACCTGGGCCTTCCCTCGGCCTCGACCATGGGAACGGAGGAGGCCGCCGAGGCGGTGCTGGCGGCGTTGCGCCGGGGCGATCCCTACTCGCGCTGGTTGTTGATCTTCGATAACGCTCACGAGCCCGAGGACATCAACGATGTCATTCCCCGCGGGCCCGGCCATGTGCTGATCACCTCTCGTAACCAGCGCTGGGAGGGAGTGGCCGAAACCCTCCCGGTGGACGTGTTCACCCGGGAAGAAAGCGTGCAGTTTCTCAGCAAGCGAGTGCCGCGGGCGATCAGCCCGCAGGACGCCGACCACCTTGCGGAGGCGCTGGGAGATCTGCCGCTGGCCCTGGAACAGGCGGGCGCGCTGCAGGCGGAGACCGGCATGTCGGCCAGTGAGTACTTGCGGCTGCTGCGCGAGCGCACCAGCCAGTTGCTGTCGGAGGGCAAGCCCAGCGAATACCCGGTGTCGATGACGGCCGCATGGGCGCTGTCGGTGAACAGCCTCAACGAGAAGATGCCCGAAGCAGTGGAACTGCTGCGGTGCTGTGCCTTCTTCGGACCCGAACCCATTCCCCGGGACGTCTTCTTCCGGGCCCACCCGGGGCTGGGCCCCAAACTGTCCGCACTGCTCAAAGATCGCATCCGGCTCACCCGCGCGATCGGGGAACTGGGCCGCTATGCGTTGGTGCGCATCGACTTGGCCAGCCGCACGATCCAGGTGCACCGGCTGATTCAGGCCCTGCTGCGCGATCAGCTGTCCGAGGCCGAGCGGGCGCGGATCCGCAACGAGGTGCACCTGCTCCTTGCCCAGTTCGCGCCCGAAGACCCCGAGGACACCAACAACTGGGGCAGATACCAGCAGCTGGTCGGGCACATCGAGCCGTCGGGAGTGCGGGAGAACCAGGACCCGGCGATCCGTGACTTCGCCCTTAACATGGTGCGATACCTGTACATGTCCGGTGACTATGCCTCGGCCCGCCGGCTGGTCAATCAGCTGCTGGATCAGTGGGCGGCCGACGCCGGCCAAGAAGATCTCCGCATTCTGGCGGCCAGGCGGCATCTCGGCAACATCCTGCGGGCTCTCGGCGAGTACAGCGCCGCCTACGAGATCAACAGGGCCGCACTCGACGCCGCTCGGGAACGGGGCTTGGAGAGCCATCCAGAGGTGGTCAACCTCACCAACTCGCTGGGGGCCGACCTGCGGGCCCGGGGCGAGTTCGCTGAGGCGCTGAAACATGACGCCGAGTCCCTCAGACTGCACGAGGAGGTCTTCGGCAGGGAGAACATCGCGACCCTGCGAGCGATGAACAGCCTCGCACTGGACTACGGGCTCAACAGCGACTACGCCCGCTCCAGGGAGCTGCATCAGGATGTGTTCGATCTTTTGCACTCCGAAGAGCAGAACGCCGGCGCGGCCACCGTCCTGAACGCGTGGACCGGGCTGGCCCGTGCGGTACGGCTGTGCGGTGACTACGCGGAGGCCTGCGACCTCGGCGAGGACGCCTACTACTACGGCATCGAGCAGTTGAGCGCCGATCATCCGTGGACCCTGCGGACGGCCAAGGACCTGTCCATCGCCTGGCGACGCGCGGGCGACTATGAGAAGTCCCTGGAAGTGGCCGAGGAGATGCACTCCCGGCACTTCCGGCTGTTCGGGATCGACCACCCCGACACCTTGGCCGCCGCGATCGCCCTGGCGAACATCCAGCGGACGGTGGGGCGGCTGGATGAGGCCATGGAGCTGGCCGCCGACACGGCCCGGCGCTACTCCAAGGCGTACGGCGGCGACCATCCCTTCAAACACGGCTGTTACGGCAACCTGGCGCTGCTGCGCCGGGTGTGCGGGGACGCTCAAGGCGCCCGGGAGACCAACGAGAAGGCATTGGCGGGCCTGGAGAGCAAGCTCGGGCGGGACCACCACTACTCGCTGACGGTGGCCACCAACCTCGCCAGCGACCTGGCGGTGCTGGGCGATCTGGAGAACGCCTGCCGGCTCGGTCAGGGCACGCTGCGCAGGCTGCGCAAGCTTCTGGGCGAGACGCACCCGATGACGCTGCTGTGCGCGGCGAACCTGTCGGTCTCCCTACGGGCGGCCGGCGAGGAGGAACAGGCCGAGCGGCTGTACGAAGAGACCATCGACGCCTACGCCAGAACGCTGGGGCTGGAGCACCCGGACGCGGTGGTCGCCCAGGAACGCCGGTACCTGGACGCCGACTTCGACCCGCCGCCCATCTGATCCGAAGCCAGGTCCGCCCGGTGTCCGTCTCCCCCCGCGAGACACCGGGCGGATCTCCTTTCAGGAGGCGGGCAGCAAAGAGGGCTCCCCGTTGCGGAGCCGCCAGCGGGTCAGGTGACGGCGGGCAGCCTCGTGGGCGCGCTCCAAGGCCGGACGGCTCACCGGCTCGTCCAGCCAAGGGCGCAGGGTGCGGCGCATCCGTGCGACGAACGCCTCGCCTTCGGGGGTGAGCCGGCCGCTGGCCAGCAGGGTCCGGGCGCCCAGGTCCGCCGCCTCCCGCCAGCGGGCGAAGTCGCTGTGGGCGCGCAGGGCGAGCGGGCCCGACTCGCGTTCGCGCTGGCGCCGCCAGAAGCCGGCGATCCCGAGATGGGCGTACGTGCCCTGCAGCAGCCCTTCGGCCGGACGGGGATCCTCCCGCCAGGGCGCGTAGTAGCGGCTGCCGTCGTCGGGCAGGGTCAGCGGGACCACATCCAGCAGCGCCGACAGCTTGGTGTGCTGCACCTCGTGGGCCAGCGTCACCGCGAAGAAGTGGGGGTCGGGCGGGGTCGACAACCCCACATTGCCGAAGGCGTGCCGGGGCGTGGCGCTGGATTGGCCCTGCTTGGGCGGGGTGAGCGGAGTCAGCACGGTGATGGAGGAGACGACCTCCTCGGCGGTGGTCCAGTGCCCGCTGCACAGAATCCGCCAGGCCTGCTGGAGCGTCTCCCGCCAGTGCCGTAGTTCTTCGTCTGTGAGCCGCCGGTCCAAAGGGGCGCTCCCAGGGGCGCGGTCGGGGTCGTGGTCGTCCAGCAGGAACTCCACCCGGGATCCCTGCCACTGGGCGCGCAGCCGGCGCAGCGCCTGCCAGCCGGGGCCGTCTTCGTGCGGGTCGGCGGGGATCGTGATGGTGGTGCCCGCCGCGATCACTTCGGACCGGTCGGGGCTCGACCGTACCAGCGCGGTGTCCTGGCCCGGGAGCAGCGCTCGTCCCAGGGAGGGCAGGATGACGGCGCCCTCTCGTACGGGGACCTCCACCGTGCAGGGACGTCGCGCCCGGACGGCCGCCGCGGCGGCCAGGGCCGCCAGTTCCCCTGGGTGGGCCGTCTTCGGATCCCCTTGCTCGCCGAGCAGTGCCAGCAGGGTGCGCCGTGCCCAGACCCCCACGAGGGGGTAGGACAGCACGGACCAGGTCTGGGCGGGGTGGGTCTGCTCGATGTCGGCCAGCAGGCGGTAGGCGCGCCGGGCCTGGTCCGCCTCGGCATGGCCGACCTTGACCGCGGCGTTCTGCACACCATGGATCAGCAGCATGCGTTTGCTGCGCTGCGCCGCGTGCAGCGCGGTCAGGGCGCGTGCCCCGCCTCCCCCGGCGGCCAGGGCGAAAAAGTCCTTTTCGGGGATGTGGTGCCTGCTGAGATCCATCGAAGACTGCCTCCGCATGATTGAGCACGGTCAGGAGGAGGGCCGGATCAGCGTCGCCATGTCCTTGGCGACCGCTCCCTGGATGTGGGTGATCAGGCGGAACAGGTCCGGGCAGTAGACCGAAGGGTTGGCAAATCCCGTACCGGAGCGGTAACGGTGCGTGTAATGCCCTCCGCCGCAGACCCGTTGCAGCGGGCAGGAACGGCACTGAGCGGCCAGTGCGCGACGGCCGATCTGCCGGGCGGCGATCTGGGGCAGCAACAGCGCGGAGTCAAAGGAATCCCGGGCGACGTGCAGCGGGGTCCCCGTGGCGCCGTGGTAGGCGGACTTGAGCGTGTCAACCTGCTCGATGGCGCCGTTGGTCTCCACCACGGCGACGGCGACCGGCGAGAGCCCGACCGCCTCGCTGCTCGAGGGACGCCCCAGCAGCAGCCGGAAGATCTCGCTGAACAGCCTGATCCGGGTCTTGCGGACCGGCGCCCGGTACCAGTGCTCGAACACTTCGATGAGCCAGTCGGCATAAGGGGTGGCTGGGTCACCGGGGACGCGTCCGGGAGGCGGGGTGTCCCAGTTGCCGTGGGGGAGCAGGAAATCGATGCTCGGCGGCTCGAATTTCAGCAGCGCCTCATAGCAGGAGACCGGGTCGTTGCGCAGGTCGATGGTGCTGAGCAGACCGCTGAACAGATGCCGGTAGGCCGGGTCGGTCAGCTTGCGCAAACCCGCTGTCACCGCGGCGTGGCTGCCCCGGCCGTTGGCCCACCGCCGGTGCCGGTCGTGGGCCTCCTCATCGCCGTCCAGGCTGACGCCGACAGAGATGTTCAGCTCGTCGAACAGCGCCAAAAAGATCGAATCAAGCCGGACACCGTTGGTCTGCACATGAAAACGCACCGAGATATCCGGGCCCGCAGCCGCGCGTATGGTGTTCACCGCGTACCGGATATGGTCCGGACCGGCCAGCAGCGGCTCACCGCCGTGCAGAATGACCGAGACCTCTGACAGCTGGTTGGCGCGGGCGTGCTCGGCGATTCGCCGGGCCGTGTGGTCCAGGACGGTCCTGCTCATCCGCCGGGGCTGTCGCCGCCATCCCTGGTCGGCCATCTCGTACATGTAACAGTAGTCACAGGCCAGGTTGCAGCGGCTATGGATCTTCAGGACGAACCGGTTAAAGGGGGTGGGCCGCCAGCCCGACTCCAGTAGCCCCTGGACGTCGAGCAGCGCCGGCCATTCGCTTCCGGGACCCGTCGGACCGGCGGCGACTGTCACGCTGATCAACCCCCATGGTTGGATACGAGCGCGACACTGCGCTTTGCCCGACTTGTAGTTATATGTACACCCTAAGAAGATTCTCAAAACCCGCCAACCCCTCCGATGTGCGTGATGGGGGTTGTACTTGTTCCGGTGTGGTCGGAAAAACGGTGAAGTTCTGCCTATATCGGCCGTGAAGAGACCGTCATCCTGCAAAGTGACCGGAACCGGTCACCGATGTTGTCCGTGATCGAAAGCGCGCAGCCGGGTAACGCCGTCTCGCCCACCCGCTGGTGCCGTACGGCGTAGGATCTTCTGACGTCCGCCCGTCGTCGGAGTGCCGCCCCGCCGAGCTCTCCGGCGGCATGGGGGACGCCCGTCACCTGGTGACCGGGGATGGGCGGCCGGCAAGGCCGTCCGAACATGTTGCCGAACGGGACTTCCTTCGGCGCTGAACCCCCGAGATGATGAAGACCTGATTCCGACCGGTGTTGCGATGGAGGTGGGAGCGCTAACCTGCTCCCATTCACTCATAGTGATGAAGACTTGCCTCACGGTACGGGCTCTTCTGCTATCCGTGCTATCCGGAAGGCTCTTGAAAATGAGCGCCGCCGACCGGCGACCGAAGGATTCGGAGGTGTCGAAGATGAGCGCCGATACGTCCGTGCCGCATCCACGGGTCGCCGACTTGGACGCGGTCGACTCGGCGTTGCTGGCGGCGCTCATGAAGGACGCCCCGGTGGGGCTCGCGCTCTTCGATGAGGAACTGCGCCTGCGGCGGGCCAACGACGCCATGCTGGAGATCCTGGGAGCGCGGGCCGAGGACGCGCTGGACCGGCGGCTCTCGCAGGCGCTGCCGGGCGATCCGGCCACCACCGTGGAGACCGCGCTGCGCAAGGCGCTGGCCGAAGAACGCGCGGTCACCGACATCGAGCTGGCCGTGCCGCACGGCGAGCAGGACGCCTCCGGCGGCCGCCCGCGCTACTACGCCTGTTCCTGCTTTCCCTGCCGCCAGGACGACGAGCGGTCCGCAGGAGTGATCTTGACCGCCCTGGAGGTGACCGAGCGGAGGCTGGCCGAAGAGCAGATCCGGCGCAGGGAGCAGCGCTACCGCTCGCTGGTGGAGACCAGCTCCCAGGTGGTGTGGGTGACCTCCGCCGACGGGAGGGTCGTCGAGGACGCGCCGGAGTGGCGCGCGGTCACCGGCCAGAGCGTCGAGGACTACCTGGCCGGCGGCTGGCTGGCCGTGGTGCACCCCGAGGAGCGCCCGCGGGTGGAGGCGGCCTGGCGGGAGTGCCTGGCCGACCAGAGCCCCTTCGAGGCCTCCTACCGGGTGCGCACCCGCGGCGGCACCTACCGGTACTTCGATGTGCGGGCGGTGCCGATCTGGCGGGGCGATGCGGTGGTCGAGTGGGTGGGCGCCAACACCGACGTCACCGGGCAGCGCGAGGCCGAGGAGATGCGCGGGCGGCTGACCGAGCAGCTGTCGGCCGCCGCGCTGCGCACCGCCCGGCTGCAGCAGGCCACCTCGATGCTGGCCGAGGCGCTGACGGTCAGCCAGGTGGTGCAGGTGATCACCGAGGTGGGGCGCTCGGCCATCGGCGCCGACCACTCGGCGGTGGCGCTGCTGGACGACGACAAGCTGCGGCTGAGCATCATCGCCCCGGCCGAGGACGGCGACGGCGGCACGGCGCTGCGCGGCGCCATCTCCATCAACGAGCCGACCGTGATGTCGATGGCGATCCGCGAGGGCCGTCCCTTCACCGCCGGCTCTCCCGACCAGCTGCGGCTGCACCTGGGCCGGGACGAGACCGCCACCTTCCCCTGGCACGCCGACGAGCGGGCCTGGGTGGGGCTGCCGCTGCTGGCGGCCGGAGCCCCGATCGGCGCGCTGCGTTTCTCCTTCACCCGGCCGCGCGAGATCACCGAGGAGGAGCGGGTCTTCCTGGAGGCGCTGGCCGGCCAGTGCGCCCTGGCGGTGGAGCGGGCGCTGCTGTTCGAACGCGAGCACAAGACCGCCGAGGAGCTGCAGCGCAGCCTGCTGCCCAGCGACCTGCCGCAGGTGCCCACCATGCGGCTGGCCGCCCGCTACCACCCGGCCACCCGGCATGTGCAGGTCGGCGGCGACTGGTACGACGCCTTCCGGCTGCCGGACGACCGGCTGGCGGTGGCGGTGGGCGATGTGATGGGCAAGGGCGTGCTGGCCGCCGCGGGCATGGGCCGGGTCCGCAACGCGCTGCGGGCGCTGGCGCTCAACGATCCCCGGCCGGCCGCGGTGCTGGCCGGGCTGGACCGGTTGTTCGCGGCCACTGAGGACGAAGAGCAGTTCACCACGGTCGCCTACGCGGTGATCGACCCCGAGACCGGGCAGGGAGTGCTCAGCAACGCCGGGCATCCGCCGCCGCTGCTGCTGGGCGGCGAGCGGCCCGCCCGGCTGAGCACCGCCGAGCCCGGAACCCCGCTGGGCTGGCCGAGCCAGCGGCAGCAAACAAGTTTTTCCATCGAAACCGGCAACACTGTGGTCTTCTATTCCGATGGACTTGTGGAGAACCGTAGGCGGGGGGTGGACGCCGGCCTGGCCGAGCTGGTCACGGTAGCGGCCGACGCCCCACCGGAGGTGGTGGCTGATCCGGAGAGACTCGTCGACTTCCTGGTCGATCGGATGCTTGCCGGATACGAGCAAGTGGACGATGTGACCGTGCTGGCCCTGCATGTCCCGCCCAAGTAGGGCGTGCTGACCGCACAGGCGTACGGAGGACCGCCCGATGCCCTCTAAGGTGGTTGGGGTACCGGGCAGGACTCTTCGAAGCGGAATGTGCGGCCGTGCCACAATGCTTGACCTTGGTGAGAGCGGGTACGCTGCAGTGCCGCGCGATCAGTCAGGCCCTGCCGAGTGCGAGCTGCTCAGGCTCCGCCACCAGCGGGGTCACGCCCGCCAGGGCACTTGGGTCATAGCCACACGTTCGTTCGAGAGGTATTTGTGTCGCCTGCTAGCTCGACCTCGAAAGCGTCAGATCTGCACGAGCACGTCATCGGGCAACTGATCGAGCGTGGACGGTCCCAGGGTTACCTCGAAGCCGACGACGTACGCCGTACGTTCGAGGAGGCCGACATCCCCGTGTCTAAGGCCTCCAGCATCTTGCGGAGCCTCAGCAAGGAGGGTGTGACCGTCATGGTGAGCGCTGCCGACTCCGCGGCGCCGAAGCGTTCGCGCAAGCGGACATCGGCGGGGCGCAGAACTAAGACCAAGACGACGGCCGCGGCCAAGGAGCAGCAGCCGGACACGGTGACCGCGGTCGTCGGCGAGGAGACCGGCAAGAGCAAGAGCACGGGCAAGGCCACATCCAAGTCCACTTCGGCCAAGAAGAGCTCCGCCTCGACGAGCCGTGGCAGCACGACCAAGAAGTCCGCGCCGGCCAAGAAGAGCTCCACCAAGAAGTCCACCTCGACCCGCAAGACGGCCGCCAAGGCCGGCTCGGCCAAGGCGTCGTCCCTCCTCAAGGACGACCCGGAGCTGGTGGACGATGTCGAGGTCACCGACCTCGACGACGACCTGGACCTGGACGTCGACCTGACCGACGACCTCGTCGATGACGTGATCGACGAGGAGGACGAGCTGGACGAGGAGGAGGACGAGGCCGCCGAGACCTCCAAGAGCTCCTTCGGCAAGGACGACATCGACGACGACGTCCTGGTCATCACCGACGACGACGATGACGCCCCGGCCCAGCAGATCGCCTCGGCGGGCGCCACCGCGGACCCGGTCAAGGACTACCTCAAGCAGATCGGCAAGGTTCCCCTGCTCAACGCCGAGCAGGAGGTGGAGCTGGCCAAGCGCATCGAGGCGGGCCTGTTCGCCGAGGAGCGGCTGGCCACCATGGGCGACCAGCTGTCCGAAGAAGACAAGGCGGACCTGGAGTGGATCGCCGAGGACGGCCGCCGCGCCAAGGCCCACCTGCTGGAGGCCAACCTGCGGCTGGTGGTCTCGCTGGCCAAGCGCTACACCGGGCGCGGCATGCTGTTCCTGGACCTGATCCAGGAGGGCAACCTGGGCCTGATCCGCGCGGTGGAGAAGTTCGACTACACCAAGGGCTTCAAGTTCTCCACCTACGCCACCTGGTGGATCCGGCAGGCGATCACCCGGGCGATGGCCGACCAGGCCCGCACCATCCGCATCCCGGTGCACATGGTCGAGGTCATCAACAAGCTGGCCCGCGTCCAGCGGCAGATGCTGCAGGACCTGGGCCGCGAGCCGACCCCGGAGGAGCTGGCCAAGGAGCTCGACATGACCCCCGAGAAGGTCATCGAGGTCCAAAAGTACGGCCGCGAGCCGATCTCGCTGCACACGCCGCTGGGCGAGGACGGCGACAGCGAGTTCGGCGACCTGATCGAGGACTCCGAGGCGATCGTCCCGGCCGACGCGGTCAGCTTCACGCTGCTGCAGGAGCAGCTGCACTCGGTGCTCGACACCTTGAGCGAGCGTGAGGCGGGCGTGGTGTCGATGCGGTTCGGGCTGACCGACGGCCAGCCCAAGACCCTGGATGAGATCGGCAAGGTCTACGGGGTGACCCGCGAGCGCATCCGGCAGATCGAGTCCAAGACCATGTCGAAGCTGCGCCACCCCTCCAGGTCGCAGGTGCTGCGCGACTACCTCGACTGAGCGCTTCGCCCGGCGAGCCGTCCCCTGCGGGACGGCCCGTCGGGCTCGCCGTCTCCCCGCCGTCGGCGGGTGACGCCCGCGTGGTTGACCGGTTGAAAATTGTCAAGTCAAGTGTTTCGCGGGTGCGTAACATACTATTTACATGTAAGTAGCGCTGCCTGTTCCGCTTCTTCCTACGCTCCCCAATATGGGAGTGATGGAGCTCGACCGGGTGCGCCACCGGTCTTCTGGAGCACGATCCCGCACTGCACGTCTGGTACGTGGGCGTCCCTGGTGGGACCCCATCCTGGACCGGGCCGTCGAGGCCGTCCGCGACCGTTACCTGAGAGCCGGCGTGGCCCTGCTGGCCGACAGCCGTGCCGACCCGGAGGTGCGATCCCTGCGGGTGGAGGCGCTGTCCAAGGCCGCCGTCGGCTTGAGCCAGGGGATCGAGGCGTTGCTGGCCGAAGATCCCCGCAATCCCGACCTGTGGCTGTGGCTGGGACGCACCCGCGTCGAGGAGGCGTGGAAGATCCGGCCCGACGCCCGGGCTCGTTCGGTGCAGGCCTCCGGCTTCACCGCCTACACCAAGCGGATGCGCTCGGCGCACGAGCCGCTGCTGCGAGCCGCCGAGCTGTTCCCCGCCGATCCCGTCCCCTGGGAGTCCATGATGTGGATGGCCCTGGGCCTGGGCATGGACCGGGAGAACAAGGACGCCCTGTGGGAGCAGGTCTACCGGCGCTGTCCCACCCTGTTCGGGGCGCATGTGGCCCGGGTCGTCACCCTCTCCCCGCAGTGGGGCGGGATGAAAGAGGAGATGTTCGACTTCGCCCGGGTCGCGATGAGCACCGCCTCCCAGGAGGACCCGCGGGCCGCGCTGATCCCGCTGGCCTATTTTGAATATTTTGTACAGGAACGTTCCGGAATCATCCGTGGGGCGTCCTCCTGGTTCTCCGCCGACGAAATCCGCGAGGTCCAGAACGCCGCACGAGGGTGGTTCGAGGGCCATCGCCCCCATCCCCGCACGATCCAGGCGCACAACTTCTTTGGAGCCGCCTTCTACCTGGCCGACGCCCGGCGGCCCGCTCGCCAGCATCTGATCCGCACCTACGGGCGGCCGAGCGGCCGTCCCTGGAGCTACCTGGGCGACGAGACCGACCAGTACATCAAGGCCTGCCGCAACCTCAACCTCGACATCACCTGATCCGGGCCGAAGGCGCCGGGGCGATCAGGCGTGCAGGACGACGTCCAGCCGCCCGCCGCCGTCGGCCAGTTCGGCCGTGTAGCCCAGATCGCGGACGGCCTTGAGCAGCTCCTCGGGGGAGGCCGGATCCACTCCGGCGTTGAGCAGGTCATGGGCGATCTTGCCGCGCGTGGCCTTGGCCGCGTGGCTGACGACCGTGCGCCGGGGAGTCCCGTCCGGGCCGGACCTTTGGCGGAGCACCCGTACGGCCGTGCAAGGCGCCGCGGGCCGCCACGCGGCCGCATAGGGGGCCGAACGCATGTCCACCACCAGGCCCGCCGGGCGCAGCGCCCGCGCCAGGGCCGGCCGCCAGAACGCGGCCAGCGCGCCCAGCGGAGGCAGGGCGAGCCCCATCGCCAGCCGGTAGGGCGGGACCCGGTCCGTCAGGCGCAGCGCGCCCCACAGCCCAGACAAGATCACGATTTGTTCTTCGGCCGCCCGCCTGGCGTCGGCGTTCAGCGATTCCAGCGCCAGGTTCTCGTGCAGCACACCGGTGTAGAGCCGGGACGCCGGCAGGGTGGGAGCCCGGCGCAGCTCCCGGTTGCGGCGCAGGGCCTCCTGCGCCTGCGTCCGCGGCAGCGCCAGCACGTGCGCGGCGTCCTCGCGCCGGCAGACCCGCTCCAGTGCCGCCAGCGCCCGTTCCCTGGCCGGTCTCAGCTCAGGGAAGCTCAGCTCCTCCAGACGCAGCGGCGGGCCGTCCCCGCCGGAGGCCTTGCCCTCCGACGGCGGCAGCACGATCAGCATGCTCTCCCCGATCCATGGTCAGCGGTGGACGCACGCGCGAACGGCGGCCACCGCTGTGATAGCCGCCGTTCGTGGTCTATGACCCCGGGGGCGTCCGGGGGCTTTTTATCGAAGGGCTACCGCTCCTGCCGGTGAGCGGTGGCCGGGGTCTTCATCAGCCGGTCGGTCTCGTCGTAGATGTCCGCCCCACAAGCGCGGAGCGACGCGCTGTACTTACGCCCGTGGTGGGCGCAGAACAGAAGGTCGCCGCCGCCCGCCAGGACCGCACGGACATAGGCCTGAGCACCGCAACGGTCGCACCGGTCGGCGGCCGTCAGCGGCTTGGTTGGGGCTAGGGCTCCGGTCACGGCACCTTCCTCAAATCTCGGGGTCGGTACTTAGGACAACATCTAACCCGACGCCGAGCTTCCCAACCCGGTTCTCACTACGCCCAGAGCGGAATGGGCCAATAGGTGACCGACGTCACATGTTGTCCGGTGCCGGGAAACTCACCGCTTCGCCTCCTGCCAGGTCAGAGCGGTGAAGCGGCGAGCCTTTGAGTGAAATGTCAGCGGGCGGGGGTAGCCTTCTGCCCGATGCCCTGACCCCCGAGGAGCGCAAGCACGTTGACCGCAGTGACCGCCGAAGCACCCGCACATGACGACCCCCACGGTTACTCCGCCCGGCACCTGTCGGTGCTGGAGGGCCTTGAGGCCGTGCGCAAGCGGCCGGGCATGTACATCGGGTCCACCGACAGCAGGGGCCTGACCCACTGCCTGTGGGAGATCGTCGACAACTCCGTGGACGAGGCGCTGGCCGGTCATTGCACCAAGATCTCGGTGGTGCTGCACGCCGACGGCTCTTATGAGGTGTGCGACAACGGCCGCGGCATCCCGGTGGACATCGAGCCCAGGACCGGCCTGCCCGGTGTGGAGCTGGTGATGACCCGGCTGCACGCCGGCGGCAAGTTCGGCGGCGTCTCCTACACCGCCTCCGGCGGCCTGCACGGCGTGGGCGCCTCCGTGGTCAACGCCCTGTCGGCGCGGCTGGACGTGGAGGTCGACCGCGACGGCCACACCCACGCCATGAGCTTCAAGCGCGGCCTGCCCGGGGAGTTCGCCGCCCCCGGCCCCGAGCGGCGCTTCAAGAAGAAGTCCGGGCTGCGCAAGATCGCCGAGGTGCCCCCCGGCGTGACCGGCACCCGCGTGCGGTTCTGGCCCGACCTGCAGATCTTCCTCAAGGACGCGCGGATCGACACCGAGACGGTCATGGACCGGATGCGGCAGACCGCCTTCCTGGTCCCGGGCCTGGAGATCAGCGTCCGTGACGAGCGCGGCGAGGAGCCGGTCGCCGAGACCTTCAAGTTCGACGGCGGCATCAGCGAGTTCTGCGACTACCTGGCCAAGGACGAGCCGATCTGCGACACGCTGCGCTTTCGGGGCCGCGGCCACTTCACCGAGACCGTCCCGGTGCTGGATGAGCAGGGCCACCTGACCCCCACCGACGTCGAGCGCGACCTGGAGGTCGATGTCGCGCTGCGCTGGGGCACCGGCTATGACACCGTCTGCAAGTCCTTCGTCAACGTCATCGCCACGCCCAAGCACGGCACGCACGTCACCGGCTTCGACCGCGCCCTGGTGCGCACCATCAACGAGCAGCTGCGCGCCACCAAGCTGCTGAAGAACGGCGATGAGCCGGTCACCAAGGACGACATCCTGGAGGGCCTGACCGCCGTGGTCACGGTCCGGCTGCCCGAGCCGCAGTTCGAGGGGCAGACCAAGGAGGTGCTGGGCACCTCGGCGGCCACCCGGATCGTCGCCCGGGTCGTCTCCGAGGGGCTGAAGGAGGCCTTCGACAACCCCAAGCGGGGCGCCCGCCAGCAGATGCGCGCCGTGCTGGAGAAGATCGTCGCCGCCGCCAAGGCCCGCATCGCCGCCCGCACCCACCGCGACAACCAGCGCCGCAAGAACGCCCTGGAGAACTCCGCCCTGCCGGCCAAGCTGGTGGACTGCCGCACCACCGACGACCGCAGCGAGCTGTTCATCGTGGAGGGCGACTCGGCGCTGGGCACCGCCAAGCTGGCCCGCAACTCCGAGTTCCAGGCCCT
>Ga0207864_1001291_pt1 | contig 28340 bp, 24 predicted proteins | sample HigsolmetaAR202D_FD_184834 | JGI IMG/M metagenome (GOLD analysis project Ga0207864, IMG submission 184834) | Ionic liquid and high solid enriched microbial communities from the Joint BioEnergy Institute, USA - AR20-2-D (SPAdes) (version 2) ... | reverse complement strand
GCCCGCCGTCCGAATGCGCGTGCGGTGCGAGGCCACCGGCGCGCGGCTGTCTGTTCAGTGGAGAGACCGATCGAGATGACCCTGTCCCGTTTGCGCACTGTGTTCCGGACGCTGCTGTCCACCGTGCTGGCCGTCGCCGCGGGCGCGGCGCTGGCCGCCTGTTCGACGCAGGGCGAGGAGGTCCCCGCCGAGACGGTGGCCGAGCAGAGCCAGGCCCCGGTGCTGGGCGACTACGACAACCGCATCCAACTGGTCGAAGGGACCCCCTACACCCTCACGACCGAGGAGGGCGACTCCTTCGTCCTGGAGATCACCGGGTACGACGACGCGAAGCCGAGCGTGGTCATCAGCGTGACCCCGGACGGGGGCCGGGGCGAGGAGCAGTCCCTGGGGCTCGGCGAGGAGCTGGAGGTGGGCGGAGTCTCCTGGCACGTCTCGGAGCTGGGCTTCAGCGAGTCGATGCCCGGCTCGGTGACGCTCACCAGGGCGGAATAACCGCCCGCTTCCTGGGCAGAGGGCTCCTGGTCGCTGCCTCCTCCCATAAGTTACTGTGCAGTAGGACACTATGGGCGACATTTCCGGAGGAGGCAGGATGCTCAATCTCTCGGTTCTGCTGGAGGACGGCGCACGCAACCAGCCCGAGCGCGACGCGATCGTCTTCGGCGACATGCGGCTGAACTACGCCCTGGTCGACATGATCGCCAACCAGGTGGCCAACCTGCTGGTGTCCCGGGGTGTCCGGCCGGGGGACAGAGTCGCGATCGCCTGTCCCAACGTCCCGTACTTTCCCTTCGTCTACTTCGGTGCGCTCAAGGCGGGCGCGGTCGTGGTCCCGCTGAACGTCCTGCTCACCCCGCGGGAGATCGAGTACCACCTGCGCGACTCCGGGGCCAAGGCGCTGTTCGCCTTCACCGGCACCCCGGAACTGCCGCTGGGCGAACGCGCGTGGAAGGCGTTCCACGAGGTCGCCGAGTGCGAGGTGTACGTCGACCTGCCCGCCACGGCCGGAGCCACCGAGTCCGCGATCGAGGGCGCCGAGACCTTCTGGGCCGCACTGGCCGGCCAGCCCGGCGAGTTCGAGTCGGTGCGCACCGAGGCGGACGACACCGCGGTGATCATCTACACCAGCGGCACCACCGGCCAGCCCAAGGGTGCCCAGCTCACCCACAACAACCTGCTGTTCAACGCGGTCTCCTCCAGCGCGATGTTCGACCAGGCCCCCGACGGGCACGACGTGTTCCTCACCGTGCTGCCGCTGTTCCACATCTTCGGGCAGACCACGATGATGAACGCCGCGCTGTACCGGCACGGCACGATGGTGCTGATGCCGCGCTTCGACGGCGACGAGGCGCTGTCGCTGATGGAGCGGGAGGGCGTCACCCTCTTCGCCGGGGTGCCGACCATGTACTGGGGGCTGCTCAACGCCAGGGGCGAGCACGACATCGAGAAGATCTCCCGCACCCTGCACACCGCGGTGTCCGGCGGCGCGCCCCTGCCCGCCGAGGTCTCCCGCCGGATCAGGGAGAAGTTCGGCATCGGCATCCTGGAGGGCTACGGCCTGTCCGAGACCTCCCCGGTGGTGTCCTTCAACAACCCCAAGCGCAAGGCCAAGCCGGGCTCGATCGGCCTGCCGATCTGGGGTGTGGAGATGAAGCTCGTCGACGAGAACTTCGAGACCATCGAGGGCGAGGGGCCGGGGGAGATCGCGGTGCGCGGCCACTGCGTGATGAAGGGCTACCACAACCGTCCCGAGGCCAACGCACAGGCCATGCGCGACGGCTGGTTCCGCACCGGCGACATCGCCCGCCGCGACGAGGAGGGCTTCTACTTCATCATCGACCGCTCCAAGGACATGATCATCCGCGGCGGCTACAACGTCTACCCGCGGGAGATCGAGGAGGTGCTGATGACGCACCCCCAGGTGAGCCTGGCCGCCGTCGTGGGCGTCCCACACGACACGCACGGCGAGGAGATCAAGGCGTTCGTGATCCCCACCGAGGACGCCACGATCACCGAGCAGGAGCTGATCGACTGGTCCAAGGAGCGGCTGGCCGCCTACAAGTACCCCCGGCTGGTGGAGTTCCGCTCCGAACTGCCGATGACCGCCACCGGCAAGATCCTCAAGCGCGAACTGCGCTGACGCGCCGTCCGGAGCGCCCGTGCCGGGCGGTGCCCGCGGCCCGGCACGGGCAGGCCCCTCCCGCCCGGCGGACGCGCGGGGCGCTCGACGGCGGTCCGCCCAGTGGACCGGGGCGGTCGGCTCAGGGCGACGGCTGCCACTGCCCGTCGCAGACCGTGCAGCGGAACTCGATGGGCTTGCCGCAGGTGCGGCAGTACGGCCCGGGCCCGAACTCGTCGAGGTGCAGGGCGTGCCGGTCCTCGAAGACCCGCACGTCCAGGCACACGTTGCAGCGGATCGGCACGCCGGTCGGACTGGGCGGCCAGGGGTCGTCCGGTTCGACGAGGTGGTCGTCCGCCTGGTGGTCCATCACTGCCTCCCCGCGGCCGGTGGTTCCGTCCACTCTAGGCCGGGGCCGCCCCGGCCGGGGCGGTTTCCGCGCCGCGGGGCGTGTCAGTCGGAGAGCTCCGCGGCCGCGCGCAGGGTGGGCAGCAGCTCCTCCCTGCCGTAGACGGCCGTCCCGACGGCCGCGGAGAACGCGGCCAGCATGTGCACGAAGACCAGCGGGTCGCCCTGGGCCCGGACACGGGCGGCCTCGTGCTCCCCCACCGCGTACGCCTCCCAGGTCGTGACGACCGCCAGCTCCACCTCGGGGTCCAGCAGGTCCGCGACGGTCCGGGAGACCGCCTCCCGCGTGTCGGCGGGACGCCACGGCACCCCGGTGTCCTGCACCCGGCGGGAGAGGAAGGCCGCGAACACCTTCAGTTCGGAGGCGATCCGCTCCCCCGCCTCGGTGCTGATCCCCGCGGAGCGCTCGCGGACCAGTCGGCGGTCGGCGTGCGCGTACGCGTCGATGAGGTCGAGGGCGACGGCCTTGTGGTGCCGGGTGTCGTCTGTCGCAGCCATGCCCCTCATCATGCCCACCGGTCGGAGTCCACACCCCGGCCGCGCCGTCCGGTTCAGAGGGCGGGAGGCTCGAAGTCGGGCCGCAGCGGCATGTGCGCGTCGGTCCCGTCGAGCTTCACCCCCAGGATCTGGTGCAACTGCACCACGTTCCGCTCGAAGCCCAGCACGCATCCCGCCATGTAGAGCCGCCACACCCGGGCGGTGCCCTCGCCGACCTCCCGCACCGCGGCGTCCCAGTTGCGGTCCAGGTTGGCCGACCAGTCCCGCAGCGTCCGCGCGTAGTGCTCCCGCAGGTTCTCCTGGTGGCGGATCTCGAACCCGGCGTCGTTCATCGCCGTCTGCAACCAGCCGGGCCCCTCCAGTTCCCCGTCGGGGAAGACGTAGCGGTTGATGACCCCGTTGTGCTTGAACGGCGGCAGGTCGTTGCGGGGCCGGGTGATGCAGTGGTTGAGCAGCCGCCCGCCCGGGACGAGCTTGTCGTACAGCGCCGCGAAGTAGGCGGGGACGTTCTTCTTGCCGACGTGCTCGGTCAGCCCGATCGAGCTGATCGCGTCGTACTCCCCGTCGGGCACGTCGCGGTAGTCCATGTGGCGCACCTCGGCCAGGTCGCCCAGCCCCTCCTGGGCGATCCGCTTCTGCGCCCACTCGGCCTGCTCCTTGGACAGGGTCACGCCCAGGGCCTTGACGCCGTGCTCCCGGGCCGCGTGGATGACCATGCCGCCCCAGCCGCAGCCCACGTCCAGCAGCCGCTTGCCCGGGGCGAGCCCGAGCTTGCGGGCGACCAGCTCGTGCTTGTGGAACTGGGCCTGCTCCAGGGTGGCCTGCGGGGTCGGGTAGACCGCACAGGTGTAGGTCATCGACTCGCCCAGCACCAGTTCGTAGAAGGCGTTGGAGACGTCGTAGTGGTGGTGGATGGCCTCGGCGTCGCGCTTCCTGGAGTGGCGCAGCCCCAGGGAGGCGAGCCGGGAACGGCGCACCTCCTGCGGCGGGGGCGGCAGCCGGTTGACGAACTTGACCCAGCCGATGTCCCGGACGATCCGCAGCATCTCCCCGGCGGAGAGCGTGGGCCTGTCGCTGAGCACCAGGTCGGCCAGGGCGCGCAGGGCGGTGTACATGTCGCCCTCCACGTCGATGTACCCGGCCACGTACGCCCGGGTCAGCCCGAGGGCCCCGGGCGCCTGGGCGATGTGGTTCAGCGCCGCGGGATGGCGGACGACCACGGCGACCTCGCTGTCGGGGTCCCCCGCGGTGCTGCCGTCGTAGGCGCGGAACCGGACGGGCGCGTCGGCTCCGGCGAGCCGCTCGAACATCTCCGCCAGTCGCATGGCTCTCCCCTCATCTCACCTGTTGCCGACGCACTTGGCGTACAGGTCGAGCAGCCGGTGGTCCGGGTCGTAGGCGGCCTTGAGCTTGCGGTAGGCCTCGCCGTTGTAGAGCCGCCAGAACTCGTCCTCGCTGTAGAAGGCGTCCGAGTAGAGCGACTTGTGGCCGCCCAGGCGGGTCACCTCCTGCTCGACCGCTCGGTTGTGGTAGTTCCTGCCCTTTCCGGGGCGGACGGGAACCATGCCCCAGAAGCCGAAGTTGACATACAGGCGCCCGGCCCTGAGGGGGTAGAGCGGCCAGACCGGCTCCGCGTCCCCCTCCCCGCCCGGGGCCTCACGCAGCCGCAGCGGGCACAGCCACACCGGGGACATGCCGATCTCGGAGTGGAAGAAGTCGAGGAACTCCGCGCCGCGGCCCACCTCGACCTCGATGTCCTGGATCACCGGCTCCCTGGGGAGCTGCCCCCGGTAGTAGGCGAGCAGGCGGCTGAAGTCGGTGCGCCGGTCCAGGGCGACGAGCCTGCGGTAGACGTCGGAGCGCTTCAGGGAGCGCGGCCACAGCCGGCGCACCACCGGGTGCTGCACCCCGAAGGCGGCCGAGCACCAGAACCAGTCGGTGTCCCACCGCCACAGGTAGTCGTGCACGGTCAGGTAGTCGCCGGGGCCGGGTCCCGCGTAGCGGGGGATCGACCGGTAGTAGATGTCGGACCCGCCGTAGTCGCTGGTCCAGGGGGCGCGGTCGGCGAAGGACGCCAGCGTCAGGTACAGCTCGTCGCGCCCGAAGACCACCCCGTCGACGAAGTCGACCGCCTCGTCCTCGTAGCGCTGCTCCGCGCAGATCCGCTCCAGGGCCGCCATGGCCTCCTCGGCGCTGCCGAAGCGCAGGTGGCGGAGGTGGACGTAGGGGAGGACCGGTTCGAGTCGGATGCGCAGCCGCAGGGCGTAGCCGAGGGTGCCGTAGGAGTTGGGGAAGCCGCGGAACAGGTCGCGGTGCTCGTTGTCGCGCCGGGCCACCACCACCTCGCCGTTGCCGGTGAGGATCTCCATCTCCTCCACCGACTCGTGCGGCAGCCCGTTGCGGAAGGACGAGGACTCGATGCCCAGGCCGGTGACGGCCCCGCCCAGGGTGATGGTGCGCAACTGCGGCACCACCAGCGGCATGAGCCCGTGCCGCAGGGTGACGGCGACCAGGTCCTCGTAGGTGGTCATGCCCCCGACCTCGGCGGTCCGGGCGTCGGGGTCGATGCTGATCACCGAGGTGAAGGCACTGACGTCGAGCCGGTGGGCGTTGCCGCCGCGGCCGAAGCGGAAGAGGTTGGAGGTCGGTTTGGCCAGGCGTACCGGCACGTCCTCCGGCAGGGCCGTGTAGGCGCGGCGCAGTTCGTGCACCGCCTTCATGTGGTCGGCGAGGTTGGACACGGAAGGCTGACGCATCGCTGTTCACCCACTTCTCACCCGCCTGCCCGCGGGAAACCGTGCGGTCCGGGCTCCGGCCCGCCCCGCGGCGTCCGTGGCGCCGGTCTGGGGGCAACCCTAGCCCCGCGCCACGGCGGCATCAGGGACATTGCACGGCGTTTCCCGATTTTGCGCATATCATCGGCTGGCGTGCGCATCGCATTAGTCGACTCGGGGATCGGTCTGCTCTCCACCGCAGCCGCGCTGCGGAGGCTCCGCCCGGACGCGGACCTGATCCTCTCCATGGACCCCGACCACATGCCGTGGGGGCCGCGCAGCGTGCCGGAGATCGTCGCGCGGGCGCTGGCGGGAGCGCGGGCGGTGCTCGACGAGGGCCCCGACGCGGTCGTGGTGGCGTGCAACACCGCGTCGGTGCACGCACTCCAGCCGCTGCGCGACGAACTGGAGCCGCGTATTCCCGTGGTCGGCACCGTCCCGGCGGTCAAACCCGCCGCGGACCGGGGCGCGCCGTTCGCGATCTGGGCGACCCCGGCCACCACCGGCAGTCCCTACCAGCGCGACCTCATCGACCGGTTCGCGCGCGGGGTCGCGGTGACCCCGGTGGCCTGCCCGGGGCTGGCCGACGCGGTGGAGCGCGCCGACCGGGACGCGGTGGAGGAGGCCGTGGGCCGTGCCGCCGCGCGCACCCCCTCCGACGTGTCGGCGGTCGTGCTCGGCTGCACCCACTACGACCTGGTGAGCGAGGCCGTCACGGCGGCGCTGGGCGAGCAGGTGACGCTGTTCACCGCCGCCGACGCGGTCGCCGCGCAGGCCCTGCGGCGGCTGGGGGAGGCTCCCCGTCCCGACGCGCCCCGGACCGGAGTGCTGCGGGTGTACGCCAGCGGCCGGCCCGCGCAGCTTCCGGAGGCGGCGCTGTCCTACCGGGCCGGTGCGCTGCTGGCGGAGGGTGTGGCGGCATGACCGCGCTGAACCTGCTGGTGGTCTACACCGACCGCCTGGCGGAGTGCCGCGACTTCTACTCGGAGCTGGGGCTGGACCTGGTCGCGGAGAAGCACGGCGACGGCCCCGAGCACTACGCGGCGGTCCTCGCCGACGGCGCCGTCATCGAGTTCTACCCGGCCGGGGACCGCCCGCCGACCGGTCGGCTCCGCCTGGGGCTCTCCGTCGCGGGGGCGCAGTCGCGGACCGTGCGCGACCCGGACGGGCGCACCGTGGTGGTCAACGGCGTCTGACGCTCAGGCGTCCGCCGCCGTGTCGGCCAGGAGGCGGACCAGCTCCCGCACGCCCTCGGCGTCCCCGGAGTGCAGCAGCGACTCCAGCAGTCCCAGGGCCGCGTCGCGGTCGGCGGGCCGGACGCGCACCCTGGCCCACTGCTCCCGGGCCGCGCTGCGGGCGAAGTCGAGCTGCCGCCCCAGTCGGCCCAGGTCGTCGAGGAGCACCGTGTCGTGCGGGGACTCCTCCAGCGCGGCCAGGACCAGGTCCGCCCGCCGCTCCGGGTCGAGCTCCCTTCCCTGCTCGGTCCACAGCCAGGAGCCCAGCCGCGGCGCGGGGACCGGGGGGACCGGGACGCCGAGGGCGCGGACGCCGCCGCGGACCTCGGCCAGGTCGGCCGCCAGTTCGTCGTCGTCGCGCAGGTGCGCCGCTGCCGCCTGGGCCTGCGCCACCATGCCGAGCGCGATCCAGCGGGCGCCGCGGCGCAGTGCCAGCCGGGCCGCGCGCAGCGCCAGTTCCGCCCGGGGGCGGTGCGCTCCGGTCCGCTCCAGGTGGCGGACCCAGCCGGTGAGCCGGACGCCGAGCCGCCAGTCGTTGCCCGCCGCCCCCACCGCGTCGAGGTCCTCGACCGCCTCCGCCCACAGCGGCCGCAGGGACGGGCGGGCCTGGGCCTGCTCGGGCGGCGGCAGGGCCGCCGCGGCGGCGTCCACGGGGCGGCGCCCGGCACGGGCCAGCCAGGCGAGCAGCCTGGCCTGCTCGAAGCGGACCCGGGTGCGCATCTCCTCCCGGGCCGTCTCGGGGCCGCACAGGACGGTGGCCTCGGCGTCCAGCCGGTCCAGTACGGCCAGCGCCTCCTCGTCGCGGTCCAGGCGGCGCAGCACGCGCACCCGCGCCAGGAGGCACTCCGGTGCGGAGCGCACCCGCTGGTCCTGGGCGTCCAGGTGGTCGAGGGCCTCGCGGGGGCGGCCCAGGTCCACGAGCAGGTCGGCGAAGGCCGCGACCAGCGGCGGGTGCGCGGGGGTGCCGGGGCGGACGTGCTCCGACGCCACGGTGAGCAGCAGCTCGCGTTCCACGGTGTGGCCGGGGCCGTCGACGTTGGCGTAGCAGGCGGCCGCGGTCACCGAGGGGCAGGCGCCCGGCGGGCAGTGGCCAGGGGAGGCGTGCGCGGCGCGGGCCAGCTCGACGGCCTCGGGCAGCGCGCTCGTCCCCTCCTGCCGGTGGACGACCCGGGCGGTGAGGTGCCAGTGCCGCAGGTAGGGCGCGACCCAGGGAGGCGGTCCGGGTTCTGCGGCGGCGCGCAGCGCCTCGGGCAGTTCGGCGGCGATACGGTCGGCGTCGCCCAGTACGGCCAGCTCCGGCAGCCGTACCAGAGCGGCGGCCAGCCTGCCGTGCCCGTCCGCCCGCGCCTTGTCAGCGGTCTCCTCCGCCCATACCCACAGTGTCATGCGGTACTCCCTCCCCGTCGTCACCGAAAGTAGCAGCGCGGCCACCGTGGATCCCGGTGGACACGGAGGGGCTTGACAGTGTCCTTGTAGAGTCGACAGCACTGGAACGTGGGGGGAGTTCGGGGAAAGTTGTCGCAGACACCGACGGGAGAAGTACGGTATGGGTTGGCTGGACCGCTTCGGACTGCGCAAGGCGCAGCGCCGGGGCAGGAAGGCGCGGTACGACCGCCTGGCTGAGGATTCCGACGTCAAGGCGCTGATCGAGTTCGCGAAGAGCCGCACGGGAGTGGAGTTCTACGTCGAGCCCGAGACCTTCGCCACCGGGACCACGGCCGTGGCGGTGGCCCACGACGGGGAGTGGATCCGCCGCCGCGTCGGTTCGCCCGAGGTGATCCGCAGAGTCGCGCACCGGCTCGCTCTTCCCGCCTACGACGTGAACATCGTCGGTTATCCCAAGCGCATGCGGGAGTGGACCGCCCGCAACAAGCGTCGGCTGTCCCTCGAGGACTAGCCTCCCCCACTCTGTGAAACGGAGGATGGCGTCACCCGATGAGTGCCTCCGAGCCCGGACCCGTACGGCCCGGTCCCCCCGGGACGGCCCCTCGTTCCGAGGTACCGATGCCGTCGTGGCTGCTGCGCGCGCTGCTGATGGCGGCGTGGGTGGTGACGCTCGCCGCCCTCGCGTGGTGGCTGTTCGTGCAGTTGCAGGGGCTGCTGCTCCTGCTGCTGATCTCGCTGTTCCTGGCGCTGGCGCTGGAGCCCGCGGTGAACTGGCTGCACCGGCACCGCTGGCCGCGCGGGCTGGCCACCGGCACGGTGATGCTGGTGGCCGCCGGGCTGCTGGGGCTGTTCCTGACGGTGCTGGGGTCGATGCTGGTCGGCCAGGTCGCCGCGTTCGTCACGGAGCTGCCCCGGATGATCCGGTCGCTGCTGGCCTGGGCCAACAGCACCTTCCGGACCGACTTCTCCCCCACGACGCTGCTGAGCGAGCTGACGAGCGTCAGCGGGCTGGCGGAGGACTACCTCTCGCAGCTCGCGGGCAACGTGGTGGGGGCCGGCTCCACGGTGCTGGCGCTGCTGTTCGACGGGCTGACGGTCACACTGTTCACCTTCTACCTGTGCGCCGACGGCCCCCGGTTCCGGCGCACGATCTGCTCGGTGCTGCCCCCGCACACGCAGCGGGAGGTGCTGCGCGCCTGGGAGATCGCCATCGAGAAGACCGGCGGCTACATCTACTCCCGGGCGCTGCTCGCGCTCATCTGCGCCTTCGCCCACTACGTGCTGCTGGTGGCGCTGGACATCCCGTTCGCGTTCGCGCTGGCCCTGTGGATCGGGGTGCTGTCGCAGTTCATCCCGACGGTCGGCACCTACATCGGCGGGGCGCTCCCGGTGCTGGTGGCCCTGCTCGACGGGCTGTGGCCGGCGGTGTGGGTGCTGCTGTTCGTCACCGTCTACCAGCAGTTCGAGAACTACCTCCTGCAACCGCGGATCACCGCCAGGACCCTGGACATGCATCCGGCCGTGGCGTTCGGGTCGGTGCTCGCGGGTGCTGCGATCCTGGGCGCTCCCGGAGCGCTGCTGGCCCTGCCCGCCGGGGCGAGCCTACAGACCTTCCTCGGCCTCTACATCAAGCGCTACGAGGTGGCCGAGCACCCGCTGCTGGGCGGCACGGAGCCCGCGGAGGAAGTGCGGCCCGCTCCGGCCCCGGCCGCCGGGGCGCCGGGCCCGGAGGGCGGCTCCTCCGCCTCCGGCGCGGACCGGGACGAACCGGAGTGACCGCTGCCGGGCGGCGCGCGGAGGGGCGGCAATCTACTCTCCGCGGCACCGTGGTGCAAGCCCAACAACCCGACATTGGGGACGAGAGGGAATCTTTGGGCACCGGTGAGGACAGTTTGGAGAAAACCCCCGGTGAAATCGGTTCCCCCGTGGTGAAGGCGCGACGCATACTCACTCGTGGGAGGGGGGATCGTGAGGATGAAACAGGAGTTGACCGCCCTGTGCTGCGACTGCGGAGCGATCCGCCGGGTCAGCGCGCACCGGGGCATCGGTGAGGCCCAGTCCGCCTACGGCACGGCCCGGTGCGTGGTGTGGCGGCTGTGCCGCTCCTGCGGTCGGCGGACCTACCACGCCTACATGCGCAACGACGAGGACCGCGACGAGCTGGAGGACGCGCTGCGGCTGGACGACGCGCTGGCCGCCGAGGCGCTGGACGAGGAGGTCGAGCAGTTGCGCCGGTGCGGTGTGGAGGTCGCCCACGCCCCCGTTCCCGCGATCTGGGACGGCCAGCCCGTCGGCATGCTCACCCAGCGCCTGAGCGACCGGCTGTACTCCGTCGTGCTGGACCCCCACTCCTCGGTCGTGGCCCGGCTCAAGCTCATCGACCTGGCGTGGTACGAGCTGACCACCGGCGAGCACGGCGACCGCTGGTACGTCCACTCCTCCGACGACGGCCCGGACTACGCGGTCCGGCTGTTCGGCTTCCGCTCGTCGCGCTGACCGCGGCGCGGCCTCAGGCCGCCTGCGACGCCGCCCGGTCCAGTCGGCGCAGGGCCGCGCGGACCACCTCCGGATCGGTGGTCCCCCAGTACGGCGGCAGCGAGGCCCGCAGGAACGCGCCGTAGCGGGCGGTGGCCAGCCGCGGGTCGAGCACCGCCACCACCCCCCTGTCGTGCACGGAGCGCAGCAGCCGCCCGGCCCCCTGGGCCAGCAGCAGCGCCGCGTGGGTGGCCGCGACCGCGAGGAACCCGTTCCCGCCCTCCGCGCCGATCGCGCGCTGGCGGGCCGAGGCCAGCGGGTCGTCGGGACGCGGGAAGGGGATGCGGTCGACGACGACCAGTTGCAGCGACGGCCCCGGGACGTCGACCCCCTGCCACAGCGAGAGCGTGCCGAACAGGCAGGCGGCCTCGTTCTCGGCGAACTCCTTGACCAGTTGTCCGGTGGCGTCGTCTCCCTGGCACAGGATCGGGTGGTCCAGCCGCTCTCGCAGCTCCTCGGCGGCCTGGACGGCCGCGCGGGTGGAGGAGAACAGGCCGAGGGTGCGCCCTCCGGCGGCGTCGATGAGTTCGGCGAGCTCGTCGAGGTAGGCGGGGTGCAGGCCGTCGCGTCCGGGCGGGGGCAGGTGCTTGGCGACGTACAGGATCCCGCTGCGCGCGTGGTCGAACGGCGACCCCACGTCGAGGGCGCGCCAGCGCGGCCGTTCTCCCTCCTCCGCCGCCTGCTCGGCGGGCGCCCCGGTCCCCTCCGGGGGCGCGTCGGCGTCCGTCCCGGCGGGAAGGTCGAGCCCCCACTGCTGCGCCATGAGGTCGAAGGAGCCGCCGAGCGCCAGGGTGGCGGAGGTGAGCACGGTGGTGCGGTCGGTGAACAGCGCCTGGCGCAGCACCCGGTTGACGGCGAGCGGGGCGACGCGCAGCCCGGGGGTCTGCCGGGCTCCCCGGGCGAGCCAGACCACGTCCTGCCGTTCGCGGAGGGGCTGCTGTGCGCAGGCGAGGATCCGCTCGGCGGTGCGGTGCACCTCCTCCAGCGCGGCCAGCGCGAGCCTGCGCGCACCGGCGTCGTCGTCCTTGGGGCGCTCGGCCAGGGCGGAGAGGCAGGCGTGCGCGGCGTCCCGGACCGCGGCGACGGCGGTGGCCAGCGCGTCGGGGAGGTGGTCGAGCCGGCCGGGCGGGGTGTCGTCGACCATCAGCGCCAGCCCGTCGGCGGTCTCGGCAAGCCGCTCGGTGAGGTCGACGTCGCAGAGCCGGGCGGCCCGCCGCGCCGCGACGCTGACGGCCCGGACGCTGAGGACCCCGGTGGCCACCGAGGTGACCCGGTCGACGAGTTCGTGGGCCTCGTCGACGAGCAGCAGGTCGTGCTCGGGCAGCAGACGGTAGCCCTGGACCGCGTCGATGGCCAGCAGGGCGTGGTTGGTGACGACCACGTCGGCCCCGACGGTCTCGGCGCGCGCGAGTTCGGCGAAGCAGTCGTCGCCGAAGGGGCACATCTGCGCCCCCATGCACTCGTTCGCGCCCACGGACACCTGCCGCCAGGCCAGGTCGCTGACTCCCGGGACCAGGTCGTCGCGGTCGCCGGTGAGGGTCTCCTCGGCCCACTCGTGCAGGCGGCGCACCTGGCGGCCGAGCGAGGACAGCACGTGCGGGTCGAACAGCTCGGCCTCGTCGGGGTCTGCCGCGGCCCCCTCCAGCCGGTGCCGGCACAGGTAGTTGCGCCGCCCCTTGAGGATGGCGAAGGAGGGCCTGCGGCCCAGCAGCGGCTCCAGGGCCTCGGTCAGGCGGGGCAGGTCGCGTCCGATGAGCTGGTTCTGCAGGGCGATCGTGGCGGTGGAGACCACGACCGTGGCGTTCTCGGCGACGGCGTGGCGCAGCGCCGGGACCAGGTAGCCGAGGGACTTTCCGGTCCCGGTGCCGGCCTGCACGACGAGGTGTTCGCCGGACTCGACCGCCTCGGCCACCGCCCGGGCCATCGCCACCTGGCCGTCGCGCCGGGTGCCGTTGAGCGCGCGCACGGCGGCGTCGAGAAGGGTTTCGACGTCGGGAAGATCAGACACGCACCCGACAGTACCGGTCTCCCGCGTTCGGCACCGCCGGTTGTCCACAGCGGGGGCCGGGGAGGCCGTCGGCCTGCCGGACGCGGAGGCGGCCCCGGCGGTCGGCCCTCCAGGGCTGCCCCTGGCAGGGGTCCGGTCACGTTCCCGCTCCGGCGGGCCGTTCCGGTGTCGCCGTCGTCCGGCGGCCAGTGGGCACAGGTTCCGGGATCCGCGACCCGCGGGGTGCCGTTCGGGCCGGGGAAGCAGAGGACAAGCACCGAGGCCCCTGGGAAAGCGATTTCCACTCCAGGGGTCCGCCCCGGACGCGCATCCGGGGCGGGGCGCCCGGCCGCACCTCGTGCCCCCGTCGCATCCGGACACCGCAGCCGGGGACGGGCGGAGGGGTCGGGCAGGATCTGCGCACCGTCCGCGGGTCCTGCCCGCAGCCCAGTCCGCTTCCGGACCGACGCCGCGGCGCGGGGACCGGAGTGCTCCGCGGCTCCAGGCGGCACGGCGGGCGCACCCCGGAAAAGGAACGGGCCCGCAGGTGAGGAGAGGTCCTCGCCCTGCGGGCCCCGGCGTGGAGCTATGGGGATTCGAACCCCAGACCTCTTCCATGCCATGGAAGCGCGCTACCAACTGCGCCATAGCCCCTTGCGGCAGGAACAACTCTACCGGATCTTGGGGGGTGCTCCGTACATCCCGCCCCGGCCGGGGCGTCAGGGGGCCGCCGTCCGGTGCGCCGATCTCCACCGCAAACCCATGAAAACGCTTTCTGACGCCGTCGGCTCCCCCGGCGGGGCCGCCGCGGTTCCCACCGCAGCGCACCGGTCGTCGGAGGGGGAGGGCCGACCGCCGTGCCGTCCGGGGTGTGCGCCGGTTCCCGACCAGAGGCGGCGCCGTGCGGCCGTCCCGGATCGGCACCGGTCTGCGGGCCTCCCGGCGCCTTCCGGTCCCCGCGGGCAGCAACAGGCCGTGAACACAGAACCGCCCCGCCTGCTGGCGGGGCGGTTTCTTTCCGGTGGAGCTATGGGGATTCGAACCCCAGACCTCTTCCATGCCATGGAAGCGCGCTACCAACTGCGCCATAGCCCCGTGTGGAGCCTGCGGGCGCTGCCCGCCGACTCCCAGAACGATAGCGGAAAACGACGCGTTAGTCGAAACGGTTCAGCGGTCGTCGCCCAGCACCCGGTCCTCGGGGAGGCTGCCGGCGTTGTGTTCCAGCAGCCGCCAGCCGCCGAGGCGTCGGGGGCCGAGCACCGACCAGCAGCAGTTGCTCAGCGAGCCCAGGGCCTCCAGGTGCTCCGGGGGCAGGCCGAGCATGGTGTGGATGCCCGCACGCAGGGCCGCCCCGTGGCTGGCGACGACGAGCGTGCCTCCTTCGGGCACCTTCTCCAGACCGCGGGCGATGGCCTCGGCCACCCGCGCCCCGACGGTGGGCATGTCCTCGCCGCCGGGGATGTCCATGGTCTTCAACTGTTCGGGCCAGCCCGCCGCGATCTCGGCGTGGGACAGGCCCTCCCACGGGCCGCCGAAGCGTTCGCGCAGGGCCGGGTCGTGGGTCACCGTCAGCCCGGTGAGCCGGGCCAGGGCGTGCGCGGTGTCGGAGGCCCGTTGCAGGTCGGAGGCGATGATCGCATCGGGTCGCAGTTGGGCCAGCAGTCGGGCTGCCCGTTCGGCCTGGGCGACGCCCGTCGTGTTCAGGGGGATGTCGAGCTGCCCCTGGAAGCGGTTCTCGACGTTCCAGTCGGTCTGTCCGTGACGCCAGCAGATCACACGGCGGGTCTCGGTCACAGGGTCACTCCTGTCCGGGGAAAGGGCGGCAAACCGGGGACGGTCAGGTGCCGTCTGCCACGTGCTCGACTCCCCGGGCGCCCTCCGGAAGCGCGATCTCCGGGCAGTCCTTCCACAGCCGTTCCAAACCGTAGTAGCTGCGCTCCTCCTCGTGCTGGATGTGCACGACGAGGTCGACGTAGTCCAGCAGGACCCAGCGACCGTCGCGTTCGCCCTCGCGGCGCACCGGCTTGGCGCCGGCCTGGCGCAGCAGCCGCTCCTCGACCTCGTCGACGATCGCCCTGACCTGGCGGTCGTTGGGCGCGGAGCACAGCAGGAAGGCGTCGGTGATCACGAGCTGGTCGCTGACATCGTAGGCGACGATGTCCCGGGCCAGTTTGTCGGCCGCGGCAGCGGCAGCGATGTTGACGAGTTCAACAGTCCGGTCCGTAGCGGTCACAGGTGCTAGCTGCCTCTCGTGGGCCGCTACCCCGCCTCCTGATCATCGAGGTAGAGCCCGGTCTTGTTGATGTAGCGGACAATGCCATCGGGCACCAGGTACCAGATGGGCTCGCCCTTGCGGACACGCTCCCGACACTCGGTCGAGGAGATGGCCAGGGCCGGGATCTCCACCAGGGAGACCTTGCCCTCGGGCAGACCGGGGTCGGCGAGCTGGTGCCCCGGTCGGTTACAGCCTACGAAATGCGCAAGTTCGAAGAGTTCATCCGCGTTGTGCCAGCTCAGAATAGCGCCCAGCGCGTCCGCTCCGGTGATGAAGAACAACTCCACGTCAGGGCCGTACTGCCGGCGCATCTGACGCAGGGTGTCGATGGTGTAGGTGGGGCCTTCCCGGTCGATCTCGATCCGGCTCACCCGGAACTGGGGGTTCTCCGCGGTGGCGATCACGGTCATCAGGTAGCGGTGCTCGGCCGGGGTGACCCGGGCCCCCTTCCGCTGCTTCTGCCAGGGGTGCCCGGCGGGGACGAAGATGACTTCGTCGAGGTTGAACAGGTGGGCGACCTCGCTGCCGGCCACCAGGTGTCCGTGGTGGATGGGATCGAAGGTGCCGCCCATGATGCCGATACGGCGCGGCGAGGAGGGGCGCCGCAGCACCCTTCCCCACGTGGTGCTCTTCTCCTCGGGCACGGTCCAGGCTCTCGTCTCGGCTCGGCCCCGCGGTCGGGGCGGGTCCTTCCGGTTTCGAGAGTAGTCGGCGCGGATCCGGCCGCCGCGTGCGGCCCTTCCGAAGGGCGCGTCGCACCGGCTCACGCACAAGGCGTGGATTTGCGGGATGGCCGCACATAGCATGCAGACATGTCGACTACTCCGGACCGTGCCCGCATCCGACTCCGCAGCATCTCCTCCCGAGCCTACGAGCACCCGGCGGATCGCGGTGCACTGGTCGCGTTGCGGTCGCTGCGGGGCTTCGACGAGGTCTTCAAGCGCCTGTCCGGCCTGTTCAACGAGCGGGCGCTGCGGCTGATGTTCCTCGCCGGCGCCGTGCGGGTGAACGAGCGCCAGTTCCCCGACGTCCACGACTACGTGCGCGACGCCGCCTACGTCCTGGACCTCGACCGGGTGCCCGAGCTGTACATCCAGATGAACCCGCAGCCCAACGCCATGGCGATCGGCAGCAGCCGCCCCTTCATCGTCATGACCACCGGGCTGTTCGACCTGCTCGACGCCGAGGAGCAGCGGTTCGTCGTGGGCCACGAGGTGGGCCACATCCTGTCCGGGCACGCCGTGTACCGCACGATGCTGCTGGCGCTGATCCGGCTGGCCGCGCGGGTCGCGTGGATCCCGCTGGGCTACGTCGGCCTGCGCGCGATCGTCGCCGCGCTGGAGGAGTGGTACCGCAAGTCCGAGCTCTCCTGCGACCGCGCCGGGCTGCTGGCCTCGCAGAACCCGGAGGCCGCCAAGCGGGCGCTGATGAAGATGGCCGGGGGCTCGCGCCTGGCCGAGATGAACGTCGACGCGTTCCTGGAGCAGGCCCGGGAGTACGACGCGGCCGAGGACGTGCGCGACGGCTTCCTCAAGCTCCTCATCACCCAGGGGCACACCCATCCGTTCGCGGTGATCCGGCTCGCCGAGCTGGACCGCTGGATCAGCGACGGCGACTACCGGCGCATCCTCGACGGGGACTACCCGCGCCGCGACACCGACACCGACGCCCGGATCGGCGAGGAGGCCCGCAGGGCCGCCCAGTCCTACCGCGAGGCGTGGGAGCGCACCTCCGACCCCCTGGTGGGCACGCTGCGCGACGTCGTGGGAACCGCGGCGAGCACCGGCGGCAAGATCTTCGACACGGTGGCCGAGCGGTGGCGGAACGGCTCGTCGGCCCGCCGCTCGGGCTGAGGCGCCGCCCCGTCCAGGGCTGTCCGACGGGCGGGCAGCGGTCCTCCGCCGTCCGGCTGCCCATTTTGCCCAAAAAATAGAACTCTAAGAATCAGTTAAATAAAATTCAAATAATATCACCCCTCCTTTCTGTGTGAGAATCTCCACATTGATGGGTATTTAAGGCACAAACTACTCGGTACTCCCATTAGAGTTCTGAACCACCCCGCCATCCGTTTCGGGGACAGACGCTCGGGGCATCCCCTCTCCGGCCTCCCAGCAGTCCCCAGTGCAGCCCACACGAGCCGGTCCGCGCGCGTCCGCGCGACCGGTCTCGCCGTAGTCCGGATCAACCACGAACCCGGCGACGATCGCGGCGGCCCGAACGCGGCGCGGGGACCGGTCCGTCCGATCTCCGTCGGCGACACCGTGTTCGCAGCGACGGATTCCGCCGGACCACACCCATCGAGGGATCAATGCCCATGGACGTGACCGTCATCATTCCGGTCCACAACACCGGACGCGGAGTGCTGGAGGGCCTGGAGTCGCTGCGCGCCCAGACCCTGCCGCGCTCCCGTTTCGAGGTCATCTACGTCGATGACGGCTCCACCGACGAGACCGGCGCGCTGCTCGACGCCGAGCTGGCCGACGAGGAGAACTTCTCGGTGGTGCACATCGAGAACTCCGGCTGGCCGGGCCGCCCCCGCAACATCGGCATGGACCGCGCCCGCGGCGAGTTCCTCTTCTTCGTGGACGACGACGACCACCTCGGCGCCGAAGCCCTGGAGCGCCTGGTCGCCAAGGCCCGCGAGGACTCCGCCGACATCGTCATCGGCCGGATGGCGGGCATCGGCCGCAAGGCGCCCCGGGAGCTCTTCCAGAAGCCCCTCTCCGGCGCCACCCTCCGCACCCACCGCGTGCTCCTCAGCACGCTCACGGTGCACAAGCTCTTCCGCACCGAGTTCGTGCGGGCCAACGGGCTGCGCTTCCCCGAGGGGAAGGTCCGTCTCGAGGACCACATGTTCATGCTCCCCGCCTACCTGCGCGCCCGCTCGATCTCGGTGGTGCACGACTACACCTGCTACTACTGGGTGCGGCACAAGAACTTCGGCAACATCTCCTTCGCCACCCCCGACTTCAAGGACTACCTCGGCAGCGTCGAGCGGATCTTCGACATCATCGAGGCCGAGACCGAGCCCGGCGAGTTCCAGGACGCCCTGATCGCGCAGTGGTACCGGGGGAAGGTGCTGGGCCAGTTCCAGGGCGCCAAGTACCTGAATCTCCCGCCGGAGGCCGTCGACACCCTGCACAGCGAGGCCTACTCGCTGGCGGAGCGCCGCGTCCCCGAGCGGCTGGACGCCAAGCTCAACCCCTTCGCCCGGCTGCGCGCCGCAGCGCTGCGGAGCGGGAACTTCGTGCTCATCCGCCAGATCACCGAGTTCGAACTCGACCTGACCCACCGGGTCACGGTGAACGGCTACCGGTGGGACGGCACGACGCTGTACGTGGACATCGAGAGCGCCCTGGTGCGCAAGAGCACCAAGCAGCCGCTGGAGTTCGTGCGGTCGGGTGACTCGGTCTACTGGGACCTGCCCTCCGAGGCGCTCGCCGACTCCCGGGTGCGGGCCGCTGCGGAGATCAGCGCCCCGCTCCGGAAGATCAAGCTACAGACGTTCGCGCGCTGCAAGGAGATCGGCGCGGACGTGACGGTGCCGACCTCGTTCACCTCCACCGAGGAGCCGACGGGGCAGGACCGGTTCACCATACGGCTGACCGGGACCGTCAAGCTCGACCTGACCCGCGCCAACCTGGGCTCGCCGCTGCTGGGCAGTTGGTGGTTCGTCTCCCGGGTGGAGTACTGCGGTATCAGTTGCGACCAGATTCCCGGCCCGAACCGCTCCCCCGAGGCGGAGGCGGGCTGCGTTCCCGCGCTCGTGCACCTGGACGAGGAGACGTCGGTCCTGGCGACCACCACCTACAACCGCAAGGAGCACCTGGTCCTCACGGTCGACCCCTCCTGGAAGGAACTGGCCTCGCTCGTCCCCCGGAACGAGCGGCCCGCCCTGGTGCGGGAGAGCGACAGCCTGCGGCTGCGCGTCCCGCTCTCCCTGTACACCGGCGGCGAGGAGAACAGCCTGTCGCTGCGGCTGGTCAGCGAGGGGACGAGCGTGGAGAGCACCGGGAGCGTGCAGCCGACCGACGCCGCCCGGCCCCGCGCGGTGCTGACCGCCGAGATCCCCTCGGTCCCCAGGCGGGGCCGCTGGCAGGTCGCCGTGGGCTCCGCGGACCACCCCGTCCCGCTGCCCATCCACCTCTCCCGGGGCCTGGTCCGCTGGTCCGTGACGGTGCAGCGGCCGCCCCGGCTGCGCACCTTCGCGCGCCGCGTCTACCGCGCCCTGCGCCGTCGGGCGGGCCGCGTCTACCGCGCCCTGCGCCGTCGCGCGGGCCGCGTGGCGCGCGCGGTGGGGCTCCGCCGCTAGCCCCGTCCCGGCGCCTCTCCGCCCCGTTCGGGTTCACTGCCCGCCGCGCAGGTCCTCGGGCGGGGCGGTGGTGTGGGCGATCTCCGTGAACCGCACGGTCTGCCCCTCGCCCAGGGGCGACTGGGCGAGGAAGCCGACCCGTGCGGGGCTGGGCAGCGCGAAGTAGCGGACCAGGTGCCAGAAGCCGTCCCCGGTGTCGGCGTGGAAGGCGTAGGCTCCGCCGATGCGGGTGATCCGCAGCCGGGCGCCGCTGTCGACGGTGAAGGAGTTGCAGTCGTCGGAGACCCCGCCGCGGGTCACCACCGACACGATCGTCGGCCGTCCCTGCGGCGACAGCTCCAGGCACAGCTTGGCGTGGTTGTCCCCGTCGACGTGGAGGAACAGCACCCCGGCGTCGTAGGTGGTGCGGAAGTCGAGCTCGACCCGCGCGGCGAGGGTGAAGTCCCCGGCGAGTTCGGCCAGCAGGGCGGGCGCGTTGGCGGTCCGGGCCGTCCCTCCCGGGTCGCCGAACACGTCGGTGGCCGGACCGGCGCCGATGGTGAGCCGGTCGGGGGGTTCCACCGCGTGGCTCACCGGCGTGTTCCACCAGGTCAGCGGCGCGGGAACGGCGGGGAGGGAGATCGGTTCGGCCATGGGGGGCTCCTCGGGGTCTGCGTTTGGTCCCCCTGATCCTGTCCCGGTTTCCGTGAGGGGCGCAAGACCCTCCGTGGTGGGCGGTGGACGCCCCGCCTCCGCGGTCCGGCGCGGTTCAGCAGTGGTCGCGGACGTGTCCCGCGGCGTCGGCGGGCAGCAGTTCCCGGTCGCGCAGGACGGTCGAGGCCGGGGTGTCCGCATCGGCGCAGACCTCCTCGAAGGAGGGGGCGGGCCCGTCGGCGTACTCGACGTCCAGGACGCGGTCGCCGTAGACGCGCGTGTACTGCGCGCACTCGGCGTAGCGGGCGCACTCCTCCACGATCGCGAAGTCGAAACCGATCTCGGTGCGGCCGACCTCCGCCAGCTCCGCGGTGTTCTTCTGGGCGGCGGCCAGCCCGAGCCCGTGGGCGAGGTCCACGTACCGCCGAGCGGTCTCGGCGTTGTCCTCCGCGGTGAGCGCGCCCCCGGAGCGGGTGTAGGAGTCGAGGTTGTCGAACTCGACCGCGTCGAACCCCTTGGCCGCGCACTCCTCGACGGTCCCGGCGACGGCCTCGACGACGCGGGTGCGCCGCTGCGGGGTGGAGGTGTCCAGCAGCATCTCGTCGGGCCAGGCCGGGTCGACCAGCACCTCTCCGCTGCCGTCCCGCAGCAGCAGGTCGGGGTGGTCGCGGAGCCAGCGGTCGCGTTCCTGCGGCTGGGTCTGGAAGCCGTTGACGTAGCAGACCGAGTAGCGCCCCCGGGCGGGTTGCGCGGTGCTGTCGCGGACGACCACGGCGACCCCCTCGCCGGGGTCGTAGGCGCCGCCCAGTTGGTAGTCGAACCGCGCGCCGACCGGCGGGGGAGCCGCGGCGGGGGCCGCACCGCCTCCCGCGGCGGGCGTGCACGCGGCGGCCAGGAGCGCGCTTCCTGCCAGCGCGGCGCGGAGCGCGGCGGGTACCCGCCCTGCGGGGCCGGGCCGCCGCGCTCCCGTCCGGGTCAGCGGACGTGCCCCTCGCCGGTGACGACGTACTTGGTGGACGTCATCTCCGGCAGGCCCATGGGACCGCGGGCGTGCAGCTTCTGGGTGGAGATGCCGATCTCGGCGCCGAAGCCGAACTCGCCGCCGTCGGTGAACCGGGTGGAGGCGTTGACCATGACGGCCGCGGAGTCCACCAGGGAGACGAAGCGGCGGGCCGCCGACTGGGAGTCGGTGACGATGGCCTCGGTGTGCGCCGAGGAGTAGGCGCGGATGTGCGCCACGGCCTCGTCGAGGGAGTCGACGACGCGGGCGGCCAGGTCGAGGGAGAGGTACTCGGTGGTCCAGTCCTCCTCGGTGGCGGGGACGACGTCGTCGCTGTAGGCGCGGACCCGCTCGTCGCCGTGCACGGTGACCCCTGCCTCGTGCAGCGCCGCCAGCGCCTTCGGCAGGAAGGCGTCCGCGATCCCCGCGTGGACCAGCAGGGTCTCGGCCGCGTTGCACACCGAGCACCGCTGGATCTTGCTGTTGAGCACGATGTCCAGGGCCCGGTCGAGGTCGGCCGCCTCGTCCACGTACACGTGGCAGTTGCCGGTGCCGGTCTCGATGACGGGGACGGTGGACTCGTTCACCACGGTCTGGATGAGCGAGGCGCCGCCGCGCGGGATCAGCACGTCCACCAGGCCGCGCGCCCGCATCAGGTGCTTGACCGACTCGCGGCTCATCCCGGGCACCATCTGCACGGCGTCCACCGGCACCCGGGTCCCGGCCAGCGCCCCCCGGATCACGTCGATGAGCACCGTATTGGAGGAGTACGCCGAGGAGGAGCCGCGCAGCAGGGCGGCGTTGCCGCTCTTGAGGCAGAGCACGGCGGCGTCGACGGTGACGTTGGGGCGGCCCTCGTAGATGATGCCGACGACACCGAGCGGGACCCGGATCTGGCGCAGTTCCAGGCCGTTGGGCAGGGTCTTGCCGCGGACGACCTCGCCCACCGGGTCGGGGAGTTCGACGACCTCGCGGACCGCGCCCGCGATCGCGGTGATGCGGTCGGGGGTGAGGGTGAGGCGGTCAATCATGGCCTCGCTGATGCCGTTCTCCCGGGCGCGGGCGACGTCCTCGGCGTTGGCCGCGACGATCTCCTCGGCCCGCGCGACGAGGGCGTCGGCGATGGCGTTGAGCGCTTCGTCCTTGGCGTCCCGGCTGAGCGGGGCGAGGTCTGCGGCGGCATCCCGAGCGCGCTCAGCAACCTCGCGGACGTCCCGCTCGATGTCAGTCATGGTGTCTTCGCTTTCTGCAGTCATCGGTCGATCACGCCGCACCGGACGGCGTGGGTGGAGGCGGTCCACTCCGGTCCGGAGAAGTCCGGCCGCCCCGGGCGGCGGTCGTGCGCGTCGCGTACCGCCGCCCCGTGCACAACAACGGTATCGGCGTTCCGGGCACGGTTGCCGCGCCGGGAGCCGCTGCGGTTGCCCGTCCGCCGCGTGCTGTCGGTGGCGTCCACTGTCCCTCTCCTCGGAACCGGCTGGGCGGTGGCGGGTCCCCGGAGTCTCCCGGGCCTCCGGAGCCCCACGCGCTCTTGCCTCCACAGTAGTGCGCGGTCCGCCGTCGGCGGACACCGCGCGCCGGTTTCCCAGCGGCCTCCCCGGGCACGGTCCGCGGGGCGGCGGGCCGCTGGTCCGACCACTTCAGAGCGGGTTCGGCTACTTTGTGTTGACCCATTGACGCACGGGGTCACCCCGTCGCACCATTCTTGAGACGTCACCTGCCGGAAACCGGCCCAGAAATGGGAGCGCTCCCAAGTAACAGACTCGAAATCCCCCTGTCTGGAGACCCCATGCCCGTCACCGACCCCCCGCCCCGATCCCCCCGTCGCGGACCGGTGCGCCGCCTCTCCACCGCGCTGGGCGCCGCCGTGGCCCTGTTCGCGGGCTCGCTGACCGTCCTGCCGGCCACCGGAACCGCGCACGCCGCACCGGCCTTCAACTACGCCGAGGCGCTACAGAAGTCCATGTTCTTCTACGAGGCCCAGCGCTCCGGGAAGCTCCCCGAGGACAACCGGGTCTCCTGGCGCGGCGACTCCGGGCTCACCGACGGCGCGGACGTCGGACTGGACCTGACCGGCGGCTGGTACGACGCGGGCGACCACGTCAAGTTCGGCCTTCCCATGGCCTTCACCGCCACCATGCTCGCCTGGGGCGCGATCGAGAGCCCCGAGGGGTACACGCGCTCCGGCCAGATGCCCTACCTCAAGGACAACCTGCGCTGGGTCAACGACTACTTCATCAAGGCCCACCCCTCCCCCAACGTGCTCTACGTCCAGGTCGGCGACGGCGACGCCGACCACAAGTGGTGGGGTCCGGCCGAGGTCATGCCGATGGAGCGCCCCAGCTTCAAGGTCGACCCCTCCTGCCCGGGCAGCGAGGTGGCTGCCGAGACCGCCGCGGCGATGGCCGCCTCCTCCATCGTCTTCGCCGACGACGACCCGGCCTACGCCGCCACCCTGGTGACGCACGCCAGGCAGCTCTACAACTTCGCCGACACCTACCGCGGCAAGTACTCCGACTGCGTGCCCGTCGGCTCCTTCTACAACTCCTGGTCCGGCTACCAGGACGAGCTGGTCTGGGGCGCCTACTGGCTGTACCGGGCCACCGGGGACGCCTCCTACCTGGCCAAGGCCGAGTACGAGTACGACTTCCTGTCCACCGAGCAGCAGACCGACATCCGCAGCTACCGCTGGACGATCGCCTGGGACGACAAGTCCTACGGCGCCTACGTGCTGCTGGCCCAGGAGACCGGCAAGCAGAAGTACATCGACGACGCCAACCGGTGGCTCGACTACTGGACGGTCGGCGTGAACGGCCAGCGGGTGCCCTACTCCCCCGGCGGGCAGGCCGTGCTCGACACCTGGGGCTCGCTGCGCTACGCCGCCAACACCGCCTTCGCCGCGCTGGTGCACGCCAGGACGGTCGACGACGACCCGGTGCGCAGCCAGCGCTACCACGACTTCGGCGTCCGCCAGATCAACTACGCGCTGGGCGACAACCCGCGCAACTCCAGCTACGTGGTGGGTTTCGGCAACAACCCGCCGCGCAACCCCCACCACCGCACCGCGCACGGCTCCTGGACCGACAGCATCACCTCCCCCGCCGACAACCGGCACGTGCTCTACGGAGCCCTGGTGGGCGGCCCCGGCTCCGCCAACGACGCCTACACCGACAGCCGGCAGGACTACATCGCCAACGAGGTCGCCACCGACTACAACGCCGGGTTCTCCAGCGCCCTGGCCATGCTGGTCGCCGAGTACGGCGGCACCCCGCTGGCGAACTTCCCGCCGGAGGAGGAGCCCGACGGCCCCGAGATGTTCGTCGAGGCCCAGATCAACACCCCGGGCACCACGTTCACCGAGATCAAGGCGATGGTCCGCAACCGGTCGGCCTGGCCCGCCCGGATGCTGGACAAGGGCACCTTCCGGTACTGGTTCACCCTCGACGAGGGGGTCGGCCCCGACGACATCGTGGTCACCTCCGCCTACAACCAGTGCTCGACCCCCGACGGCGCCCACCACGTCTCCGGCGACCTGTACTACGTGGAGATCGACTGCACCGGCGAGAAGATCTTCCCCGGCGGCCAGTCCCAGCACCGCCGCGAGGTGCAGTTCCGCATCGCCGGCGGACCGGGCTGGGACCCCTCCAACGACTGGTCCTTCCAGGGGATCGGCACCGAGCTCGCCCCCGCCCCCAACATCGTCCTCTACGACGCGGGCGAACCCGTGTGGGGCAACGCCCCGGAGGGCGGCGAGGACCCGGGCGAGCCCGTCGAGGACCGGACCCCGCCGACCGCCCCCGGCTTCCCAACCGTGCAGGACACCACCTCCACCAGCGCCGTGCTGACCTGGCCGGCGTCCACCGACTCCGGCGGCAGCGGACTGGCCGGGTACGACGTCTACCTGGTCGACGGCGGCCAGGCGGTCCTGGTCGGCTCGACCACGCAGACCAGCTACCAGTTGACCGGCCTGGAGCCCGCGACCACCTACACCGCCTACGTCGTGGCCCGGGACAACGCGGGCAACGTCTCCGAGCAGAGCCGCTCCGTCACCTTCCGCACCGCCAACGCCGCCGACGCGCCGAGCGTCCCGACCGGCCTGACCGCCACGGACATCAGCGCCACCGGCGCGGTCCTGACGTGGAACCCCTCCACCGACCACAGCGGCAGCGGACTGGCCGGGTACGACGTCTACCGGGTGGACGGCGGCCAGGCGGTCCTGGTCGGCTCGACCACGCAGACCAGCTACCGGTTGACCGGCCTGAGTGCGGCCACCGCCTACACCTACCGGGTGGAGGCCCGGGACAACGACGGCAACCGCTCCGGTCCGGCCACCGTCTCCTTCACCACCCTGGCCGACAGCGGCAGCAGCTCCTCGTGCGTGGTGGAGTACCGCACCAACGACTGGACCGGCGGCTTCACCGGAACGGTCCGGATCACCAACACCGGGACCTCCACGCTCTCCTCGTGGCGGCTCGCCTTCTCCTTCCCGGCGGGACAGCAGATCACCCACGGCTGGAACGCCACGTGGAACCAGAGCGGGGCCGACGTCACCGTCACCCCGATGTCCTGGAACAGCTCCCTGGCGCCCGGGGCGACCGTCGAGGTCGGCTTCAACGGCTCCTGGAGCGGCTCCAACCCCCACCCGACCGAGTTCACCCTCAACGGCGAGCGCTGCAACGCCGCCTGACCTCCCGACGGCCGCGGCCGTCCGCCGTGCGCGGGCGGCCGCGGCGCCGTGTCCGGCGCTAGCGGTCCAGGAACGCGAACAGCTCCTCCCAGCGGCGCACGATCCGCTCGGGGGAGTAGCGGAGCACGGAGCGCCGGGCCTGCTCCCCCAGCCTGTCGCGGAGTTCCCGGTCGGCCATGACCCGGGCGAGCCGCTCCGCCAGCGCCCAGGTGTCGCCGGGCGGGGCCAGCAGCCCGTCCTCGCCGTCGGTGACGATCTCGCGCACCCCCGGCGCGCAGTCGAAGGCCACGCACGGCACCGCGCAGGCCATCGCCTCCAGCAGCACCAGCGGGAAGCCCTCCCCCCGCGAGGACTGGACGAGGACTGAGGCGTCCCGCAGCGCGCCGGGCACGTCGGAGGTGGTCCCCCGCCACTCCACCGAGGAGTCCAGCCCTGCTCCGCGGCAGTAGGCGCGCAGCTCCTGCTCCTCGGCGCCGGTGCCGTAGACGCGCAGCGTCCAGTCGGGGAAGCGGGGCGCCACCGCGGCCCACGCCTCCAGCAGCAGGTCGACGCGCTTCTGCTCGTCGAGCCTGCCGATGCTGACCACCGTCCTCGCGGTGCGCGGCGAGGTCTGCGCGGGCAGCCACGGCAGCGGGTTGGGCATGACGTCGAGGTTGTTGAGCCCTTGGTTGATCCACCGGTCGGCGTCCTCGCGGGTGAGGGCGAGCAGCCGGTCGACGTCGCGGAAGTACCGCCGGACCCGGGCGAACCTGGAGGTGCGGCGGGACTCCTCGAACGACTCGTGGGTCATTCCGACGACGTGCAGCCCGGCGGTGTCGGCCAGGGCCACCCACTCCATCGCCCACACCTGGGTGACGATGACGACCCCGCCGGGCGCGGCGCTGCGCAGCAGCCCCGACAGCGCGTGCGCGCGCTCGCGCCGCTCCGCCTCCCACCGGGCCTGCCGCAGCCGCGCGGCCACGTCGAACCGGTCCCGCAGGCGGCGGGGACGCCAGGCGGGGGGCGGCCGCCTGGCGTAGAGCGTGGTGACCGGGTAGGGCGTCGCCCCGATCTCCTGGGCCGTCCGGGCGGGGGCGATGCCCACCACGCGGACCCGGTGGCCGCGTTCGGTGAACAGGCGCGCCATCCGGTGCGTCCAGCTCGTCACCCCGCCCAGTTCGTCGACGCTGTTGGCGACGAGGACGAGGTCGCGTCCGCCGCTCATCCGCGGCTCCCCGGTGCCAGGATGCGGTCGGCGACGGCGCGCGCGGCCGTCCCGGTGTCGTGGGCGGCGAAGCGCGCGGCGAAGGCGCGGCGGGCCTCGGCGTAGTCGGCCTCGACGGCCTTCAGCTCCCGGAGCGCGGCGAACAGCTCCTCCTCGGTGCGGGCCAGCGGGCCGGGGGCCGTCTCCGCCAGGTCGAGGTAGGTGCCCCGGGTGCGGGCGTAGTCGTCGAGGTCGGGCACGTAGAAGACCATCGGGCGGTCCAGCAGCGCGTAGTCGAACATCACCGAGGAGTAGTCGGTGACGAGTCCGTCGGCCGCCGCGAGCAGCGGGGTGGCGTCGTGCTCGGCGGAGACGTCGATCACCGTGCCGGCCGCCGACGGCGGCAGCACCATGCGCTCCAGGTAGTGCGCGCGCACCAGCAGCACGTAGCGGTCGCCGAACTCGCGGGCGAAGGCCGCCAGGTCGAACAGCGGCCGGACCGGCGTCCGGCGCCGCCGGGGGCGGCCGCGGAAGGTCGGAGCGTACAGCAGCACGCCCCTGCCGTCGGGCAGGTGCGGTGCCGTGGCGATCACCGGGTGCTCGCGGCGGCCGGTCCGCTCCTCCCGCCTCCGCTGCTGCACCAGGGCGTCGTTGCGCGGATACCCCACGGGCAGCGCCACCGACGGGTCGAGGCGGAACGCCCGGACGAGGGTGTCCATGTCGTGCCGGGAGCGCACGCAGAACGCGTCGAACCGGTCGAGGTCCGCCTGGAGCCGGGCCCGGGCCTCCCGGCTGCGCAGCTTCACCGCGACCTCGTCGAACCCCATCCGTTTGAGCGCGCTGCCGTGCCAGGTCTGGATGTAGGTGGTGTGCGCCGGTTTGCGCAGTCCGGAGGGGAAGCCCTGGTTGTCGATCCAGTACTCGGCGCGGGCCAGCGCCAGCAGGTAGCGCAGGCTCCAGCGGCGCACCAGCACCGCGTCGCGGGGGAAGCCGTCGGGGCTGCGGTCGTAGGACCACACGGCCCGGACGGGGGCGCCGCGGCGGCGCAGCTCCTCGTAGACCGCGCGCGGGCTGTCGGCGTAGCTGCGCCCCAGGTGGCTCTCGAACACGACGAGTCCCCGGCGTTTCGGCAGCCGGCACAGCACGGTGTGGTAGAGCCGCCGCTTGTTCCGCTCCGAGGCGAGGGTGCGGGGCGCCCGGCGGGCGGCGGAGAGCAGGGCGCGGCCGCGGCGGCCGATCCGGCTGGACGCGGCCGCGGCCAGGGCCGCGCGCAGGCGGCGCCGGGCGGCGGTGGACGCCGTGACGTGC
>Ga0207864_1001290_pt1 | contig 28363 bp, 24 predicted proteins | sample HigsolmetaAR202D_FD_184834 | JGI IMG/M metagenome (GOLD analysis project Ga0207864, IMG submission 184834) | Ionic liquid and high solid enriched microbial communities from the Joint BioEnergy Institute, USA - AR20-2-D (SPAdes) (version 2) ... | reverse complement strand
CTCGTCCGTTGACATAGCCGTCCTCCTATGATGGGTTGTTCGCACTCTCATCGTAGAGGACGGTTCTGTTTTATGCAAGATCTGTCTCTAGAGTTATCTACCCGCCAACCTAGTAGCAACATTGGTTATTATACCGCGGATTCGCAATCAAAGCGCAGAATCGTTTGCTGTTCGCCTGTGCGATGAAAGCCAAACCAACTATAGAGACGTTGCGCGGTCGTATTATGTAGCTGCGTATTCAGTGTAATGCTCTCGGCGGAGGCGTTACGAGCGTATTTGACGATTTCTGCCAGCAGGCGCACGCCAACGGCCTGGTTGCGATATGCAGGCATCACTGCGATGCGGACAAGGTGGATCAATCGCCCGCCAAAGTGCGAGGTGATGAAGGCGTAGCCCGCGATCTCGCCGTTAAGCTCGGCAATGATGAAGTAGGGCGATTCGAGCAGCGCCGGGCCGATGATCCCCACTTCTTTATGCCATTGGGGATCGAAGCTGCTCTGATCGATGGCGATCAGGGTCTTGAGATCACCAAGCTGGGCGCGACGAATCTGGGCGTGCGGATTGCCCTCCGATGGGATATCCAAACCCCGCTTCTCGTAGACCACTACGGTCGTATCGGGCTGATAGCCTATGTTGGAGAGCGCGGGCAGCAGCCACCGATCGGCGAGCTCATCGCCACCGTAGTAGAGATGCTGTACGCCTTGATCGCGCAACGCCTCGTGAAACGGCGGCAACAGTTTGCTGATGCCCGCTTGCACCGAGAGATTATTGACGAGCGTCAGCGTCCGCAGCCAGGTGACGCCGTTGTTTGGCGGGCCAGCGAACACCGCGCCCCAAATATCGGTCGATGTGGCGAGCACCATTGCGGGCGTCTGTTCGAGCAACTGATAGAGGTCGAGGTTGTGCAGACTGAGGTAACGACGATTGCTACTGCGTAGGAGCCGCGAAATAGCAGTGATATCATGTACGGTCGCTCGGCGTGTCTGCGCGAGTGAGGGGTCTAAGTTGCGGTGGAATAGATGCATATGCGCCTTGAGAAGGACTTGGCATAGCGTATACGTGGTTCTTTATCGAGAACCATCTTGATATTATACAATATCGAGCGATTATGCGATGGTTTTTGGTATCATCGCTAGCAAAAGGACGAACAAAATGCGCATCCTCTTGGCTATCGGCATGGTGTGCGATCTCGCTGGGTTTCTGTTAGTGTTGACGGGTGCGAACATATTGCCGATCGGCGAGATGAGCGGCCAAATGATCTGGATAATCGTCGGCGTTGCGTTAATGCTCATCGGCAGTGTGTGCATGCTCCTGGGGCTGAAGGGCCTTGTCAACCGTAATGGTTGAGGCGCTGTTGGGTCTTGGGGCCGTTGTGCTGCTGTTCTGGTGCGCGCAGGATGTCTGGCGCGAATACAGCGAGCCGCGGCTTGCGGCGGACCCGAGGCTCAGCGAAGGGCCGCTGGTGTCGGTGCTCATCCCGGCGCGCAACGAGGCCGAACGCATCGGCGCGTGCTTGGCGGGGTTGGCCCGTCAGCGTTACCCACACTTCGAGGTGATCGTCGTCGATGATCACTCGACCGATGCGACAGCGGAGGTGGTGCGCAGTTTTGCGGGGCAACTCGCAGCGCTGCGCATCATCGAGGGTGCGCCGCTCCCTAACGATTGGCTGGGCAAACCGTGGGCCTGCTGGCAGGCCGCACAACAGGCCAACGGCGAGTGGCTGCTGTTCCTCGATGCCGATGTGATACCCCAGCCCGACCTGCTCGGCGCTGTGGTGGCATACGCGCAGTCTCAGCGCGCCGAATTCCTCACCGTGATGCCGTTGCAGCACCTGCACTCGTTCGCCGAGCGCCTGGTGCTACCGACGTTTCTCAGCATTCTCTACGCGCTCTATCCCCTCGCGCCCGTCAGCGATCCCCGTTCGTCGATCGCGTTCGCCAACGGCCAATGTCTGCTCATCGAGCGGCGCTGCTACAAGCGATTGGGAGGGCACACGGCGGTGCGCAACAGCGTCTTGGAGGATACCGACTTCGGGCAGATCGCCAAAGCGAGCGGCGCGCGCATTGCGGCGGTCAATGGCGCCGAGCAGATCGCGGTGCGCATGTACACCGATTGGCCCAACCTGGCCGAGGGGCTGATCAAAAACGCGGTGGCGGGCTTTCGCAGCGGCGGCTGGCGCTCGGCCTTCGTGGGGCTGCGCCAAGCGCTGATCGCCTGGCTGCCCTGGGGTTTGCTGGCCGTTTGGCTGCAGGGTGGTGCGCTGCTCTGGCTGGGCTGCGCCCTGCTCGCGTGGGGCAGCACGGCCTGGTTGGTGTGGCGGCGCTATCGGCTCAACCCCGCCTGGGGCTTGCTCTACCCGCTCGGCCTGAGCGTCTACTTCGGGCTAACGGCCATCGCCGTGGTGCGACTATCCCTCGGGCAAGGCGTCCGCTGGAAGGGGCGGCGAATCGGCTAACTGGCAATACGGAGGCATATCGCGATACTGCAACACAACCAATCTGCCACTACTCACAAAGGAGAGTCCAATGTACGCATCATTGACTTGGAGTGCTCGTTTGCTCGTGACATGTGTGGCGTTAGGTACACTTCTGTTGCATACCTCCACCGCGCTCCCAAGCGCTCCCGCACAGCAAGCAGACGCCATCATGCTCAGCGAAGTCGCCGATCTCACGGATGTGGAAGCCACCCGCCCTGTCGTGATCACGCACGCTGGCGATGGCTCAAAGCGGCTGTTTATCGTCGAGCAGGCCGGACGTGTGTGGATTCTCGATAACGGCACCCTGCGCACCACGCCGTTCCTCGATATTCGCTCGCTGGTGCGCTCCTCCAACTCCGAGCAGGGCTTGTTGGGCTTGGCCTTCGATCCCGAGTACAAGCAGAATGGCTTCATTTATGTGAACTACACCAGCGAGGCTGAGGATGGCGATACGATTATTGCCCGCTACAAAGTCTCCGACAGCAATCCAAACGAGATCGATCCAAACTCGGCCACACGGCTGCTGAGGATCGAACAGCCGCAGACGAACCACAACGGCGGCGATCTGACGTTCGGACCTGATGGCTATCTCTACATCTCCAGTGGCGATGGCGGCGGCGGCGGCGACGTCGGCGAGGGCCACAACCCAGTCATCGGCAATGGGCAAGACCTCAACACGCTGCTCGGCAAAGTGCTGCGTATCGATGTGCGCAACACCGACACGAGCGATGGTCTGCCCTACGACATCCCCGCCGATAACCCCTTCGCGGAGGACGACGCCCCCAACAGCCGTGGAGAGATCTGGGCCTACGGCTTGCGCAATCCCTGGCGCATCAGCTTCGATCGCCAAACAGGCGACCTGTTCATCGCCGATGTAGGCCAAGGCTCGATCGAGGAGGTGAATTGGCAGGCCGCCGCGAGCACGGGTGGCGAGAACTACGGCTGGCGCTGCAAGGAGGGCAATCAGAACTTCGCCAACGACGCCACCTGCGCGGGCGGCAATTTCGTCGCGCCCATCCTCACCTACAATCATAACGCTGGGCGCTGCTCGGTGACGGGCGGCTACCGCTACCGCGGCGACGAGGTTCCGGCACTCGGGGACCAGTACATCTACGGCGATTTCTGCAGCGGCGAGATCTGGAGCGCGAGCCCCACAGGCAGCACCTGGAACTCGACCCTACTGCTCGACACAGCGATGAACATCTCAACGTTCGGGGAGGACGAAGATGGCGAACTCTACGTGGCGGATCTCAGCAGCGCCATCATCTACAAGTTCACGGGCGTCGCGCATTCACTACGCCTTCCGATCATCCTGAAGGAGTAGCAGATCCACGGGTTATGCGGGCCTGCGGAGACTGTGCGCATCACTCTTCACCCACGCTAGTACTGAAAATAGCGCATTACACACTGTTAAATACGAAACGTATACTGGTATAATACTTCAAACAGTTTCGGTAGAGCCTCACGGATGCAGAACGAGCAATTGAAACGTTGGGTTGGCGCACACGCCGCAATAGGCTTCCTGTTATTCCCTGGACTGTGCGCGCTGCCACTCCTTAGCTTCATCACGCCCGAGCCTGCGCGCTGGGTTTTTGCAGTGGTGTGGTTGTTGCTTGTATGTGCATTTGGCGGCATTGTGCTGCGCGTCGTCTTGCGCTTACGCCACGAAGCTCGGCTCGCTGCCACCCAAACCGAAGAGCTCGACAATACAGGCAACGCACAATAACCAGAACGCATCTAGGAAAGATGCGAAAACGTGTATGGTACGCAAAACAACTCAGCAATTTGATGCTTGGAAGACGAAGGGTCAGTCGGCTTGCTGTGACCGACGACCCTTTTCATTTCGCCCAACACCCTTTACCTCCATTGCTACGTGTTGCACCCCTCACAGCGATACACAGGCAGCCAAAAGGAGCCAATCATGCAGCGACCTTTGATCATTGGTGTAGCTGGCGGTAGCGGCTCGGGCAAAACCACCGTCTCCAATGCGATCGTGAAACAAGTCGGCCCTGAACGTATCGCACTGCTCCAACACGATAGCTATTACTGCGATCTATCGCACCTGCCCTTCGAGCAGCGCACGCAATTCAACTTCGACCATCCCGACGCCTTCGACAACCAACTCTTTCTCGAACACGTCGATGCGCTCAGCCGTGGCGAGTCGATCCAAGTGCCCCACTACGATTTCGCCAATTACGTGCGCCTGCCACAAACGCAAACCGTCGAGCCGCGCCAAGTCATCCTGATCGAGGGCATCCTGATCTTCGTCGACGAAGCCCTGCGCGAGCGGATGGACATCAAGCTGTTTGTCGATACCGCCAGCGACCTGCGTTTCATTCGGCGCCTGCAGCGCGACATCCTCACCCGTGGGCGCACCACCGAATCGGTGATCGAACAGTATCTGCGCACCGTGCGCCCTATGCACCTGCAGTTCGTCGAGCCAACCATGAGCTACGCCGACATCATCATCCCGCGCGGTGGCCTCAACCAAGTCGCCATCGACATGATCGTCGCCCGTATCGAGCGGCTGCTGCACGCCCGCGACCTGCTCTAACCCGAGCGACGCCACCATCGTGCGTGTGCAGCGAGCGCACGCACGCAACCCCTACATTAAAAAGTATCGATACGCCGGATTCGCGCTCTCATCGGTATGCCGATAGTTCAGTGTCGCCAGCGACTGCTTGAAGCGCTCCAGATCCGCATCCGGCACTTGGATGCCCGCCAGCACGCGGCCATTCGCGTTGCCGTGGTTGCGATAGTGGAACAGGCTGATGTTCCACGACTCGTCCATCGTCTCCAAGAAGCGCAACAGCGCGCCAGGGCGCTCGGGGAACTCGAAACTGTAGAGCCGCTCGTCGGTGGCTTCGGGCGCGCGCCCGCCGACCATATGCCGCAGATGCACGATCGCCAGCTCGTTGTGCGTGAGATCGAGCACTGGGTAGCCAGCCTGTTCCAGTTGCGCGATCACCGTCTGGCGCTCATCGGCGTGCTGAAGCTGAATCCCCACAAAGATCGCCGCATCGGGGCGCGGAGCGTAGCGGTAGTTGAACTCCGTGATGCTGCGCATGCCGATCGTGCGGCAGAACTGCTTGAACGCGCCCGGTCGCTCGGGGATGGTCACCGCCAGCAGCGCCTCACGGTGCTCGCCGATCTCGGTGCGCTCGGCGATGTGCTGCAACCGATCGAAGTTCAGGTTCGCCCCGCAGGTCAGCGCCACCAGCGTCGCATCCTGAATGCCGTGCTGGGCCACGTAGCGCTTCATCCCCGCCACAGCCAGCGCGCCCGCCGGCTCCTGGATGGCCCGCGTATCCTCGAACACATCGCGGATCGCCGCGCACACATCGTCGGTATTCACCTGAACGAAATCATCGACATAGGTGCGCGTCAGATCGAAGGTGTGCTCCCCGACCCGCCGCACGGCCACGCCATCCACAAAAATGCCCACTTGCGAGAGCGTCACGCGCTCGCCCCGCGCCACGCTCTGGATCATCGCGTTCGCATCATCTGGCTCCACCCCAATGATCTTGATCGCCGGATTAATACTCTTGAGGAACACCGAAATGCCCGCGATCAGCCCGCCGCCACCGATCGGCACAAACACGTAGTACGATTGAGCGCGCACCTGCTGCGAAAGCTCTAGGCCGATCGTGCCCTGCCCCGCGATCACCAACGGATCATCGAACGGATGCACAAACGTCAACTGCTGCTCGGCCTGAAGCTGATACGCATGCGCCTCGGCATCGCTGTAACTATCGCCGTGCAGCACGATCTCGGCCCCACGGGCGCGGCACGCCTCTACCTTGATGCTCGGCGTTGTGGCGGGCATCACGATCACCGTACGGATGCCCAACTTCTGCCCCGAAAACGCCACTCCCTGCGCATGGTTGCCCGCCGAGGCGGTGATCACGCCCCGCTCACGCTCGGCATCACTGAGATGCGCCATTCGGTTGTACGCCCCGCGCAACTTAAACGAGAAGATCGGCTGAAGATCCTCGCGCTTAAAATAGACCTGATTCCCCAAGCGCTGCGACAGGCGCGACGCATAGTGTAGCGGCGTCTCCTGCACCACATCGTACACGCGGCTCGTGAGAATACGTTGAAGATACGTGATATTCATCGTTATTCCTTTCAATCTATACCTCAATGATACCAAATTCGGTTGTCTCACACCGGTTCACGCCCATCCAGATGAGCACCAACATCACGATACATCCACGCTGCCGCAGACCAAGGCGGCCTGTTTTGTGTGTCACGATCTCACCATCACTCCGGCACAATCAAAGATTGTGAACTAGATTGCACAACATTGATGGACCAAAACGACAACATAACAGGCAATTATCGCGTATACTAAGGTGTCCCCATAACATCCAAAGACAACAATCCTTGTGGTGACAAGAAGTGAAGAGGGGAGTTTCATCGATGACGATACCGGAGAACGAAAGCGAGGATACGAATGAATAGCGCAAAAGTGCCACGTCCAGGCCGAGGTTTTGCAACACCAACCATGATTGTTTTTGCCATCATCATTGTGGGTGTGTTATTTGTTTTTGCAAACGCCTATACCGTAGTTGATGCCGGTACACGCGGCGTCGTAAAAACGTTTGGAGAAGTGACCGAAGTCTATGAGGAAGGTTTGCGTTTCCGCACCCCATTTATCACCTCGATAGTCTTTGTAGACGTAAAAACGCAGCGTTTGGAATCGGAATCATCAGCAGCATCAAAGGATTTGCAGATCGTTTCAACAAAGGTGGTGTTGAACTACCACCCAGACCCAGCATCAGTGGGGCAACTCGTGCGCGACATTGGTGTTGATTATCAAACAAAGATCATTGACCCAGCAATTCAGGAATCGGTGAAGGCGGCCACTGCGCGCTTCACAGCCGAGGAACTGATCACCCAGCGCCCGCTCGTCTCGCAATCGATCAAGGATGTGCTGGTCGAGCGGCTTGGACCACGCGGCATCGTTGTGGAAGATCTCTCGATCACCGAGTTCAACTTTAGCACCGAATTCAGCCGCGCCATCGAGGCCAAGCAGGTCGCTGAGCAGGATGCACTGCGCGCCGAGCGCGAACTGCGCCGCGTCCAGATCGAGGCCCAGCAGCGCGTAGCACAAGCCGAGGCCGAGGCCAAAGCCCGCATCTCGATCGCACAGGCCGAGGCCGAAGCGCTGCGACTCCAGCGCGAAGTCATCTCGCCCGAACTGCTGCAACTGCGCTACATCGAGAAGTGGAACGGCGTTCTGCCGCGCTTCACGGCTGGCGACTCGGGCATGCTGCCCTTGGTGAGCATCTCGGAAGAGGACTTGGGCGACAGCGCACCACTGCCCACAGTGGCACCGACCACACTCCCAACGCTCGAACCGGCCTTGGAGCCTGAGATCGAGGTAGAACCAGAGCCAACTCCGGAACCCTAACCGCAGCGCTAACACACACAGGGACGGCTCGGCCCAAGCCGTCCCTGTTCGATTCCAAGGCGCCAACGCTCGCTAAAACAATGATGCCGATGCCCTGCACCAGCAGAACACCAACATCACCACCCGCGCATAGCGCACCAAAGCCTAACCGTAGAAATCGGTGAACCCCTCCGTATCGAGCCGTTCGAGCATGCGGCGCAACTTCTCGGCAGAATCGGGGTAGGGCGCAGCCGCGAGTTGGCTCGCATCGACCAGCGCCGCGCGATTCCAGCGCTCCTGCGGCAAGCCCAAGGTCAACTCCAGCAACTCGGTCAGCGCGCGCCGCAATCGGGGCGAATCGTCGCCGCGCAGTTTGGGCAACAACTTCTGCTTGATCTGCTGATCGAGCGCCTGATTCGCGGGCAACACCCCACGGGCGTGCTCCACATACCGCAGGATCTCGCTGATGGTGCGGTAGCCGAACGGCTGATGCGCGCGGGCCAAACTCGCGTGCGCCGCCACCAGCACCTGCCACGCCGTCTCATCGATCGGCTCACTGTAGGTCGCGCGGAAGGCGTCGAGGTCCACATCCGTTAACTCGATCAGGTTCGCGCGATCGAGCAGTTTGTCTGAGAGCGTGTGCGTGCTCTCATCGACATTCACCGTCCCCGTAATGCGGATATTGAGCGGCAAACGAAACGGATTCTGCACCATCTCGCCACCCACCGTCTTCGCCTCGGCTGTCGGAATCCCCAAGTCGATCAAATGATCCTCTGTTTCGAGCGCCGAGAGGATCGGGGCCAAATAGTACTCGGGCCGCGCCAGGTTCATCTCATCGAGGCACACGAAGTACAACGCAGCGGGATCAGCGGCGGCGTGCAGCAGGAAGCGCAGAAACGGCGTCGGGTGGAAGGTGCCCGTCAGCGTGTTGTAGTAGCCCAGCAGATCGCGGGCATTGTGCCAATCGGGCTGCACGGCCACCAGCAGGTAATGCTCGTTGGGCTGCCTGCTATCCGTGATATTGTGGATCGCATCGGCATACAAGCGCGTCAGGCGCGTCTTGCCTGTGCCCGAGATGCCCGTCAGGATCACCAGCGGCTTAGTGCGCAGCGCCAAGTGATACGCCCGAATCTGCCCATCGGAGAGGGCAAAGCCCCGCGCGTGGATGCGCTCGACGATCGTCTCGATCGGCGGCAGATCGCCCGTCGCGTACGCCACGCTGCGCAGCTCGCGCAACCGCAGCGCGTGATGCGGCTCCAGCGCCTCCTCGGCCTGCTCCATAATCGCCTCGTTGAGCGGGAACAGGCTCAGCACATCTTCGATGATCTGGTTCGCGAATTCGGGCTGCGCCACCTGCGGATCATCCCAGCGGTACGCCATCCCCGCCAGCAGATACGTCGTCCCTGGCGTGGCGAGGTAGCGATCCATCCACGTCTCCGGCTGAATCGTCGCCTCAGACGATTTCGTACGGCGGCGCTTGGGTCGTTCGCGCTCGGCAAATCGCACATCGTTGGTCCGCTCGATCAGCGGCAGCCACAGCGACCGGCTGCGCTCCCACACTTGGCGCAGGTCGTCTTTGCGCTGGCGGGTCGCCAACTGCAGCGCCACGATGATCGAACGCTCGGCGCCGCTCACCACAATGTACACACCACAACCACGGGGCGGGCGATCCAAACCCATGTAGTAATTGTCGATCGGGGCGCGGCCATCGGGGTGATTGACGTAGCGCAAACTGCGGAACACAAAATCGTAGAGCGGCCATTCACGGGGGAAACGCCGCAACCCGGCTTCACGCAATTGTTCGGAGAGCGCTACCAGTTGAGGGTGTAATTGGGCCTGAACAGCCGCCCAACGCTCGGAAACCCCAGGCACAAGCAGGGAGTTGAGGATCTCGGGCGAGAAGCCGCTGAATTGCGATGACACAGTAGAATCCATAGATGATGCGCAGGAGCGCCACGATCGGCAAGCGAAGCCAGTTACGACGACTTGAGCGGCAAACGCACAATGAAGCAGGAGCCAAGGCCCTCGATACTATCCACATCGATCGTGCCGTGGTGCTGCTCGACGATCTGCCTCGCGCTCGACAAACCGATGCCAGTCCCTTGAATATGCCCAGCAGCGTTGCCAGCACGGCGGAAGCGCTCGAAAATATGCGGCAGATCTTCGACAGGAATGCCGATGCCCTGATCGGACACTTTGATCTGCGCCCACGTTTGCTGTTTATCCTGAACGCGCCCTAGTTCGATCTGAATCGTTCCACCGTTCGGGCTATACTTGATGGCATTGCGCAGCAGATTGGCAAACACACGCTCGATCCGTATAGGATCGTAGATCCCAACCAGCTCGGTAAGCTCGGTTTGGAATTGTAATTGATGCCGATTCGTGGTTTGTTGATACTCCTGCGTGAGATGCTGCAAAAATTGCACAAGTTCGACTTCGTGCATATCGAAATCGAGCGCCTGATCAGCTTGCAGTCGCGCGGTATCGACAAGCTCCGAGATCTGCTTGTTCATGCGCTCGGAGGCTTCGTCGATCTTGTTCAAGCCATCGAGCAAGCGCTCGGTGCCCGATACATTCAACTGCGAGATGCGCCGCCGCAGCAGTTGCGCAAACCCTTTGATGGTCGAGAGCGGGTTCTTGAGGTCGTGAGAGACCGACGAGAACAGGTCGTTGCGGGCGTTGAGCGCCGCTTCCGATTCGACGTACAGCCGCATATGTTCGAGGGCCTGAGCGCACTGCTGCGCAAGCATCATCATAAACGCCTGCTCATTGGAGTCGAAGGTGTGCGGCTCGGCGAAACTGAGGCAGATCACCCCCAACAGGTTTCCCTTCACCTGTAGCGGTAAGATGGCCCACGCTTGATCTTGCGGATTCAGAGGCGTAACATCTGGGTACAACTCCTCCCGCTGCTCGGGAGAGCAGATCCAGATCGGTTGCGCTTGCTGAAGCGCATCGGCGATCGGCGCGACAGAATCGGCCTGGATAGTCTGCCACTGTTGGAACTGATGCTCGGGGAAGCCGAACACACTCAGCACCTTCAACGTATTCGGCTCGGTGAGCAGTAAAATCATGCCAGCACTCGCACCCAGCACCGAAAGCCCCTGGAAGATCATCACCTGCGCAACTTCCTCAGGGTTACGCGCCTCGGCTAGCGCAGCCGTAAGCTCTTGCAGGTGCGATGTGCGCAACACAGCGTGCTCCGCTCGCCGATGAGCCTGCAGTTCGGCCTGGTAGTTGTCTTGCTGTTGTTCACTCGCATAAATACGGGCGAAAGCGCTCGATGCATACCCAGCGACCTGCTCTAGGAAGAAGCGCACATCGACATCGGGAGGCACTTGCGGGTTGAGGCCGACGATCAACACACCCGAACAGTTGTCGTTGTGCATGATCGGCAGCACCACCGCGCTCCGCGCCGATTCCGGCCAAGTACTGGGAGCATGCGATCCAAAATGCGCCGAGAGATCGGGAATCTCCTGAGCGATGCCGCTCTGCACCACCCCCACCAGCGGCCAATGTCCGATCTCGGGGGAGGTAAAATCGATCTCGTGTTGGCAGATCGGCGTATCGAGCGGGAGCGCGTGCGCACCGAGCAAATGCGCCTGTTGGTGTACCTGATCGACTTGGTAGAGCACAGCGAACGCCACATCGCGCGACGCGGCCAAGCACGATAGCAAGCAATCGCAAGCCTCGGCAATGTTATGGGAGCGGCTTAACGCTCTAGGAAGCCCACGCAGAGCCTGTTGATGCCGTTTGTACGCCTGCCGCTCGGTGGTATCGTTGATGATGCACAGCACTCCAACCACGTGATGTTGTTCATCGTAGATCGGGCTGCTGACGCTGGTAAACGAGCGTTGCTCAAGTCGCTCGGAGCGTCGCAGAACGATGTCTCGTTCGAACGGCTCAATCGCTTGGCTGCTGGTAGCCACCTGTGCGACGTGCGAGCCAAGCATCCCCCAAAGCTCAGGGCAGGCCTGCTCGGCTGGTTGCCCCAAAGCAGGCGATGCCTCACAAAACATGCGGCCGAAGCTCTCGTTGTACAGCATCACATACTGCGCGCCCCAGAACACACACATTGGTTGTTGAGTGTAGAGTAGAATGTTGAGTGTGGAACGAAGGCTATTTGGCCACGTATCGAAAGGGCCAAGCGGAGTCTGTGACCAATCGATCGATTGCAAACGAGCTTCAATGGCGCCGTATGTGTCATACGAAATGGGAGGACTAGTTAAGCTTCGCATAACAACATTGCCTTATTTCGTAACACTGGCTTTATGCCGTAGGAGGCTTGAGATACCGGCGGTTTTCGAAAGGTTCTTCCCCTTCTGGCACTGAACGCTGTGCCCTTGGTTCGACCAAATACACCTCAGCAAGCATTTCAAGAACATCGCTTGTCTCAGCGCATAGCTCGTTAAAAATTTCGGTGAGCAGTTCCGCATCAAACAACGCATCACCAATCGGCCAAACTTGGCACAAATTGAGCGCTTGGATATGCGGTTGGCGGCCTTCGGAGAAGTTGAGCAACACCTCGACTCGCACAGGCTTATCGGTCGAAGGGACTGCACTGGCATGCAGGTCGTAGATCGCTCGGGTCAGCTTGGGCAACGAAGCGAGATCATAGGTCTGCTCATTCGCAAGCGGCAATGTGTATGTCACCTCGATGTCGACACCAACGCCGGCGCGCGAGGCCAAAATACGCTCGTCGACAACGTTGTCGAAGCCTTCGGGCAGGCCACTACGTAGAGAAAACACCGTGAACTCGGGTGGCCAGCGGAACGACAATACCGCTCGCAGAGGAGGCTCCTCGGGCGAGTAGTCGTCTTCAAAACCATCGGGTAAGCAGGTAATGCTGAGGCTGCGACCTAACGCATGCGTATCTAACAACTCTTGCGTATAGGCGACGTTGATATCGTTTCGCTCAATCACTCCAAGCAACACAGCAACAAAATTCTCATACGTGAGCATCGAGATCTATCCTTAAAAACATTGTGTTCTGGTTGAAGCATTATAACACCGCTAGCGATCATGTGCTGTGTCAAAGTGAACGAACCAGCGAATCGACGATGCTCACTTCGCACCAAGTTGCGCTAACGTGCCCTAGATACAATCCTGGTGATTGCGTTTCGATCGGAACAAAAACCGCTCGTATCTTCGTTTTTCATTTTCCAAGTGTAACTTTTGCTCTAATGAAGGGAAGCTCCCACGAGAGCTTGAACTCGCCTGAAGATCGCTACGCACCGAGCGAGCCTCCTCGGCGCGCCTTGCCCACGCTCATGATCTCACGCGATTCCTACCAAATTACGAACATCCGTGTCAAAGTATACCCGAAAAGGCCCGATTTGTGGTATAATAAAGCAGTTATAGGAGAGTGAGCATTGACCATCGAGAAGCCTCAAACCGTGTCACTGATCGACACTCTGAGCGAAGGATTCGCAGTCATCAACCGTCGCCCCTGGTTGGTCGTCTTGCCGTTGGTGGTAAACCTCTATTTGTGGTTTGGTACCCAGCTTTCGCTTGCCCCATTACTCGCCAACATGTCGGATGTGGTGCGTGCAAGTACGCCGCCAAGTCAAGTCACAACGCCGATGCAACCCAGCGAACTTCTGAAGGGAATGGGCCAAATCGATATGCGTTTAGAGATGGCTCGGCTGAATTTTATACCTGTGCTCACCATGTATCGCACAGTTGGCAATAATACCGATCTCCAGAACGATCCGGTCGCTGCGGCAAACAGCGTGTTAACGCTCTACCGCATTATCACCATCGATACATCGAGTCGCCCATTAGGGTTGTGGTTTGTGCAAGAGGTACCACAACAAATCACCAGTGCATCGACTTCAGTTGTTTCGGTTGGAGGTTTCGGCGGTTTGTTGCTGGCGTTGTTCGTTGTCAATGGCCTGATGCTGCCGTTGAGCGCATTGTTCCTCACACAGCTCGCTTCGGCTGTGCGGGGCGATACTATGGCCATTTCGACGTGGATGCAACGCACGTGGCAGGCGGCTTTGGCCATCCTTGGCCGAATCGGCATTGTGTTTGGGGTTGGTGTGGCATTGGGCCTGCCATTCATCTGTCTGATCGGGATGGTCCTCTACTTCAGCCAACCGCTAGGCTTCTTCTTGTTCGGTATCCCGATCATCGTTGGCTTCTGGGCGCGTATTTACCTGGGCTTTAGCAACGAGGCGATCGCAATCAGTGGCATTGGGCCACTGCGAGCGCTTCACGCGAGCTTCCACATTGTGCGGCAAAACTTTTGGAGCACAATGGGCTTACTATCCCTGTCGTGGCTGATCAGCGTCGGCTCGGGGGTGATATGGTTCCGCTTAGCCGAGGGTTCCGTGTTTGGCCTGCTGATCGCCATCACCATCAGCGCCTACCTTGGTAGTGGGCTCCTAGCGGCACGTATGGCCTTCTATCGCGAAAGGCTGCGGATCTGGCAGAACACTACAGTCTCTGCACGGCGAGCATAGGTTGCTGTGCAGCAAGCGAAACGGCGCGTTATCGCTATTTGTATAGAAACCTAGGTTATTGATACAAGTATCGTCGCTCAGTTTTGGGCGCTGCGGGCTTTGTGTCGATTACAAGCCTATTTTGACCCTTTTGGCAAGCGCTTTTGGGCGTGTAGCCGCAATACGAGCGATGTAAGGAAGAGAGTGAGCACGAGTTTATGACAACAGAAACGTTACCACCATCAACAACTAGCGACTACAACGCCAGTAATATTAAAGTCCTTAAAGGCTTGGAGGCGGTGCGCGTCCGGCCTGGTATGTATATTGGTCCCACCGACATCAATGGTCTGCACCATATGATTCGTGAGGTGGTCGATAACTCCGTCGATGAGGCGCTGGCTGGCGTCGCAAATCGCGTTGATATCATCATTCACGCCGATAGCTCGGTGACAGTTCGCGACAACGGTCGCGGTATTCCGGTCGACATTCACCCCACCGAGAATGTCTCGGCGCTGGAGCTGGCAGCCACCGTGCTGCACGCTGGTGGTAAGTTCGATGCTGGCTCATATAAAGTCTCCTCTGGCTTGCACGGCGTGGGTCTGAGTGTGGTGAATGCGCTTTCGGAGTGGATGCGCATCGAGGTCGATAAGAACGGCAAGCGCTGGATGCAGGAGTATCGCATGGGCAAGCCGTTGGCTCCGGTCAAGGCGATCGCCGACAGCGATGCCCACGGCACCAGCATCAGCTTCCTGCCCGATGCGACGATCTTCAAGGAGGGTATCGATTACACCTTCCGCGTGCTGGCGCAGCGCTTCCGCGAAATGGCCTACCTCACCAAGGGGTTGCGCTTCCACTTCCGCGACGAGCGCGATGATAACGAGGTCAACTTCTACTTCGAGGGTGGTATCGTCTCGTATGTGCGCCACCTGAACAAAGATAAGAATGTGCTGCATAAGCAGCCGTTCTACGTCGAGCGCACCGTCGATGGCGTGGCGGTCGAGATCGCGCTGCAGTACACCGATGCCTACGATACCGACTCAATCTATCCGTTCGCCAACAATATTAACAACATCGATGGCGGCTCGCATTTGACGGGCTTCCGCACCGCGCTCACCCGCGTGCTCAACAACTATGCTCGCAGCAAGAGCTTGTTGAAGGAGAACGAGGCCAACCTGACGGGCGATGATGTGCGTGAGGGTCTGACGGCGGTGATCAGCGTGAAGCTGCAAGATCCGCAGTTTAGCTCGCAGACCAAGGAGAAGTTGGTCAGCCCCGAGGCGTCGAGCGCGGTGTCGTCGGTGTTCGCCGATGCGTTCTCCGCTTGGCTCGAAGAGAACCCCAGCGATGGGAAGCGCATCGTCGAGAAGAGCGTGCAGGCCGCCCGCACCCGTTTGGCGGTGCAGAAGGTCCGCGAGACGGCCCGCAAGAGCGCGATGGACGGCTTCTCGCTGCCCGGCAAGCTGGCAGACTGCTCGGATACAAACCCGGCCCGCTGCGAACTCTACATCGTTGAGGGTGATTCGGCAGGTGGCAGCGCCAAGCAGGGCCGCGACCGCCGCTTCCAAGCTGTGCTGCCGTTGCGCGGTAAGATCCTGAACGTCGAGCGCAGCCGCTTGGATAAGATGCTCTCGAACAACGAGGTGCGCGCTCTGATCACGGCGATCGGCGCGAGCGTGGGCGATCAGTTCGATATCAGCAAGTTGCGCTACCACCGCGTGCTGCTGATGACCGACGCCGACGTCGACGGCGCTCACATTCGCACGCTGCTGCTAACGTTCTTCTTCCGCTATATGCGACCGCTGATCAGCGCCGGGCACTTGTACATCGCGCAGCCGCCGCTCTACAGCGTCAAGCTCGGCAAGGAGCAGCGCTACATCTACAACGATGCAGAGCTTGAGGTGTATTTGGGCAAACTGCCCGCCGAGCAGCGCGAGAAGGTCTACATCCAGCGCTACAAAGGCTTGGGTGAGATGAACGCCGAGCAGTTGTGGGAGACGACGATGAACCCGTCGAACCGCATTGTCGGGCAGGTGACGCTGGAGGATGCGCAGCAGGCCGACGAGACCTTCACCATGCTGATGGGCGATTTGGTGCCGCCGCGCAAGCGCTTCATCCAGACGCACGCCGCCGAGGTGCGCAACCTGGATATCTAGGCAACACGTTTGATACGAACAAAAGGGAGCAGTTCGCCTGCTCCCTTTTTGCATGCAGAGGAATGTCGCAATCCTGCTATACCGGGAACTGCCCGACGCGTTGGTTGCGCAACTGCACGATCGCGGCAAGCACCATCAGCAGCGCGATGCCCAAGGCGCCCCAAAATGCCGTTAGGTTGCCACCGCTGAGCCACAGGCTGCCGAACGAGAGTACGACGAGCACAATGCTCACAAGCGTGGCGAGCTTCACCGAGCCGATCGAAATGCCCAGTGCCTGCGGCCAAGCGACCAAACGTCGGCTTGCGTACGAGAGCAAGAGCAGCCCGAACCAGAGCATCCCCACAATCAGCAGTCGCATGATCCAGTTGGTAAGCACTTGAATATCGCTGTAAGCTTGCAGAGCCATTTCGCGATCGCCGACCAGGATGTCGTAGATGATCTGACCGTCAGGGGCTTTGTAGCCAACCACACTGCCGGATTCAAAGGCGCCGAAGATCGTCATCGTTTGGTCGTTGGGCACAATCCGATAACTGACGCGCATATCGCCGATCTTGGGGGAGTTCGGCGAGGCCGTGCCGACGTACAGCACGCCATCCTTGATGGTGCCCTGCGTGTTGGCCAGCAGCAACTCTTGGGTGAGCGGCAAGTCTCTGAGCAGAGGCAGATCGGCCTTGGAAGGCTCGATACGAATCCCTGCGATATGCGCTTTGTCTGCACTGAACGTCGCACCTTTGAACTGCATATCGGGGTTGCCGGAATAGTTCAGACCCGAGGTTGTGCGCGTCCAGATCTTGCGATCTTTATACACGGTACGGCCCTGCGAGTCTTCGTGCGATTTCGTTCGCTCCCAGGCGTACATCTCAGCAATCCGCTCCACCTTCAGGTAGTTGCCCGGCGCAAGAAACATATCATCGCCTACGCCCTGGCCCTCAAGTTCCACAGCACCCGTCAGCGAGACCAACGAGCCGTTAGGAGCGCTCGGATCATCGGGGCGCAGTACGCGGCTCTCGCACACAAGTGCCGGAAGATCAGATTGACTCTCATTAAAAACGATAAACGTCATTGCAACGAGAGATAACAACGCACCAAATATACTTGTCGCAATGAGCAGCGAAATCGCGCATCCACGAGGCATAATCACTACTCCTTTGATCAATCACAATCATTGCACTGTTTTATAAGCCTTTGACAGTTCTCATTGTCATTCCGAACAAGCCGTTAGGCGAAGTGAGGAATCTCATTGATCTGTTTCATTGCACATAAAAATGTTCGATACTTCCAAAACAGAGCAATCATTCTAAAATTGAAACCCTGAAACATCCCACTTCATTCGAGATGACAGTACTTTCGTTGAACATAAAAAACAGAGCACTGCATATATAACGTAAAATGCTACTCAGCCGTTTCTTCCCCGAATCTGTAAGGTAGAGATGTCGGAACCTGGAATCATCCATCATCGTGCAGCGGGATCGGTTTTGCATGGTATACTTGCCCATATTCGCCTTGTTGCTGACAACGAGTATGAATCACAACACACCCCCCGGTCGCAAGCCCAGCCGATGGCGGCTGTATGTCTCCACGCAGTGGCGGCGTCTATTCGGCCTCAATGTGAGCAAAATCGACGATCTGTTATTCGTGGGTGGGCAGTTCACCCCCGCCGAGTGGCGCGAACTGTACGCGCTCGGCATTCGCGCGGTGCTCAGCCTGCAGGCCGAGTACGAAGATGTGTTCGAGGGGCCACCGCCTCAACGCACCCTGCGCCTGTTAGTGCAGGACTACACCGCACCCACGATCGAGCAACTACGACAAGCTGTCGATTTTATTAACGAGTGTCGAACTGAAAAGCTGCCCGTGTTTGTGCATTGCCACGCCGGAGTAGGGCGCGCCTCGCTGACCGCCAGCGCCTTCCTCATAAGCCAGGGCTACAGCGCCAACGACGCCTTGGCGACCATCCGCGAGGCTCGACCGATCGTCTACCTCAACCGCAGCCAGCACGCACGGTTGCTGGAGTGGGAACAATTTCTTCGTAATTCGGAGCAAAATTCTTAACAATCCCCCCCCGAGCGTTACACCTCCTTTTTCCGCTTTCCAATCACAAATCAGGCACGCATCGTGCCGCAAGCTCGTTCTTGACAATTCTGATAAACTAACGTATATTCTGTGCACACGCATGTTTGAGAAGATGATCTACCCCGCCAACGGTGTCGGGTGAAGAACTCTGTCGTTTGTGCGCAAACGGCAAGCACCATGAGGACACCGTTATGGCCGAAGCACTCACGCTGAACAATGTCAGCAAGACGTTTCGTACCCCCCAAGGAGCGCTGCCAGTGCTCGATACTGTGCGACTGACGATCAAGCCGGGCGAGTTCCTCGCTGTGCTTGGGCCAAGCGGTTGCGGAAAATCCACCCTGCTGCGCCTGATCGCTGGTCTTGACCAACCCTCGACGGGTGTCGTCAAACTCGGCGAGCAGACCGTGACAGAGGTCGATCCGCGTTGCGCGATTGTGTTTCAGGAGCCGCGCCTGTTCCCTTGGCAGACGATTGCCAAGAATGTAGCGATCGGCGCGCGTCGCTCAAAGACCGCCGAAACGCCTGAATCGCTGCTTGAGTTGGTAGGTCTCGCCAACTTTGGCAATGTGTATCCCCACCAATTATCGGGCGGTATGGCCCAGCGTGCCGCACTCGCCCGCGCATTGATCGGTCGGCCAGAGGTATTGCTCCTCGATGAGCCATTCGCAGCGCTCGACGCCCTGACTCGCATGCAGATGCAAGACCTGTTGGCCGAGGTGTGTCGCACTGTGAAGCCAACCGTGGTGATGGTCACGCACGATGTCGATGAGGCGCTGTACCTGGCCGACCGCATCATCATTATGGGACCGCGCCCGGCGAACATCATCGCCGAGTTCAAGGTCTCGTTGCCACGCCCTCGCGATCGTGGCGACGCCGAGGTGGTGGCCCCACGAGCGCGTATTCTGGCGCATTTTGGGCTTTCCCATGCTATTTCCAGCAATGGTCCCGATACTTATTCGATATAGTGGCCTTATTTGAGGGAGAAGATTCTTATGACCAGGCGATGGTTTCCCTTAACTATGCTCATCGGCCTGTTGGCCACGTTGTTGGCTGCTTGTGGCGGTTCTAACACAGCACAGAAGCCCAAAGAGATTCGTCTCGATTATGCGTACTACAACCCGAGCAGCCTGGTGTTGCGCAAGTTCGGCTGGCTCGAAGAGGCGCTCAAAAGCGAGAATATCAGTGTCACGTGGGTGCTGAGCGCTGGCAGCAACAAGGCCAACGAGTACTTGCGCTCGGATGCTATCGATTTCGGCTCGACGGCAGGCTCGGCGGCGTTGCTGGCGAAGGCGAACGGCTCGCCCATCCAGACCGTGTATATCTACTCGAAGCCCGAGTGGGCCGCGTTGGTGGTCGCTAAAGATTCTCCCATCACATCGGTTGCCGATCTGAAAGGGAAGAGAGTTGCCGCCACCAAGGGCACCGACCCGTACTTCTTCCTGTTGCAGGCGCTGCACGAGGCGGGACTGAGCGGCGCGGATGTCGAGGTGGTGCAACTCCAGCACGCCGATGGCAAGACAGCGTTGGAGCGCGGTCAGGTCGATGCTTGGGCTGGACTCGACCCGTTCATGGCGCAGACCGAGGCCGAGCAGGGTTCACGGCTGATCTACCGCAACATCGATTTCAACAGCTACGGCTTCCTGAACGCGCGCACCGCCTTCTTGCAGGCGTACCCCGAGTACGTGACGAAGGTGCTGGAGCAGTACGAGCGCGCCCGCAAGTGGATTTTGGAGAATCCCGAGGAGGCCGCGCAGATCCTGGCCGATGAGGCGAGCTTATCGCTGGAAGTGGCCAAGATCGAGCTGGAACAGCGCACAGTGCTGACCGAGAGCCCGGTGCCCGGCACACGCCAGGCCGAAGTGCTGCAGAAGATCATCCCGATCTTTATCGCAGAAGATCAGGTGAAGGCTGATACCGATGTCGATGCGATCTTGAAGGATCTGTTCGCGCCGCAGTTTATTCAGCCGCTCGCACAGAAATAGCCATTCCGTTGGGCCTCAAGTCCGCTTGAGGCCCAACTTCCTTTGATATAACAAACTACTAACCGTTCGTTGGAGACCAGATTCATGAAGCAAACTCTGGCAAGCTCGGCGACCACCCATACATCCGATACGAAGCCAGCACAGACCGTATCGAATTCAGGAATCCTCCTACGCCGACTGGCAGTGCCAGTTGGATTGTTCGTTTTATGGGTGCTTGTGACGCTGTATGAGGTGTTCGAGCCAAGCCAATTGCCCGGCCCACTTGAGGTGGTGAAAACTGGCTGGAACATGCTGATTTCCAATAAGCTACCACCGCATATCTTGGCGAGTAGTTGGCGCGTATTTGCGGGGTTCGGGGTGGGCAGCTTCCTGGCGATCGTGCTCGGCCTGTTGGTCGGGCTTTCGCGCAACGCCGAGGATTTGCTGGCCCCAACGCTGCAGGCCGTCCGCGCAATCCCCTCGTTGGCGTGGGTGCCGCTGCTGATCCTGTGGATGGGCATCGACGAGGCCTCGAAGGTGACGCTGGTGGCGATCGGCGTGTTCTTTCCGGTCTACACCAATCTGGTGTCGGGCATCCGCCAGATCGACCGCAAACTGGTCGAGGTTGGCTTCGCCTACGGCCTCAAAGGTCGGGCGCTGGCCCAACAGGTGCTGCTGCCCGCCGCCCTGCCCTCGCTGCTGACGGGGTTGCGCAGCGGTTTGGCGCAGGGCTGGCTGTTCTTGGTGGCCGCCGAACTGATCGCGGCATCGCGCGGCTTGGGCTTCCTGCTGACCGACGGCCAAAATTCGGGCCGCGCCGACATCATCGTGCTGAGCATCCTGTTGCTGGCACTGCTCGGCAAGCTGACCGATTGGCTCTTGTCGCTGGTTGAGCGCCGCTTGCTTCGCTGGACCGATAGCTACTCAGGTCGCTAACTTCTTCCTCGCGCAGTTTGGCGGGAGGTCTGTCGTACTGGAACGATAGACCTTCCGCTTTTTGTTGGGCGGATGAGCTGCCGAATTGCTGCGGGTTTTCGCACAAACGCGGCTAGGTTGTGTGTTACAATGGCCACGTGGCTGCCTGCCCCATCATCCTGCTCCGCTGGATCTTGGAGCCCCACCCTTCCCAATTGCAAGTTTGCAGTATCGCCCGCGACGCACCTTACGGACGCGGTTTTTTGTGTTGTCGTTCGAGACTATGAACGGCATCCAGCAAAGGAGTGATGCTGATGCGCAATTCTGGACTTCGCTTCTTGATCCCCTACATGCGCCCCTACTACGGCTCGCTGCTGCTCGGAACGTTGTACGCGCTGATCGGTTCGAGCGCGAGTGCGTTCAGCCCGGCGCTGCTCGGCTGGGCGATCGACGAACTGAACAGAGGAGTGCGCCTGCAGGTATTGATCTGGTACGCGCTGGGGATTCTGTTGTTGGCCACGCTCTTGGCCGTGTTCCGCTATCTGTTGCGGATGTTGACGGGCGGGATCGCGGCGGGCGTGACCTATCAGATGAGCCAAGACCTGTACGCCCGTGTGCTCACGTTCGACCAAGGCGTGATTCGGCAGTACGGCACAGGCGATCTGCTCTCGCGTGCCACCAGCGATTTCATTTACATTTGGCGGTTCTACAGCGCGGGCTTCCAAATGGCGATTCACTCGCTATTGTTGCTGTTAATCGGTTGCGGGCTGATGGCGATCACCAGTCCTTTTTTGGCAGTTGTTGTTGTGGTGATGCTGGTGATCAGCGTGGTGGCGCAGGTGTTCCTGAGCCGTGTGCTGGAGCAGACCTTCGACCGCGTGCAGCAAGAGATGGCGCGGCTCTCGGCGTTCGCGCAGGAGTACCTGAGCGCGGCCCGCATGGTGGCGGCCTACACGCAGGAGCAAGCGGCGATTCAGGCGTTCAGCAAGGTGAATGAGCAGTACGCGCAGCGCAACCTCGATTTTGTGCTGCGTTCCAGCGCGATTTCGCCCTTGCCGAACCTGATGGTGCGCTTATCCGCAACGATCGTGCTGGCGGTAGGTGGTGTGCTGATCATTCAGGACCGCTTGTCGGTTGGCGAATATGTGCAGTTTATCGTGTACCTCAACCTGTTGAGCAATGCGGCCACACAACTCAGCCAAGCCTACGAGCGATTGCAGCAGGGCAGCGCGGCAGCGGGGCGTGTCGGCGAGGTGCTGCTGCGCAAGCCCGATATCACCGATGCTCCCGACGCACTCGACCTGCCGATCACTGGCGAACTGCGCTTCGAGGGTGTGGGGGTGCGGATCGGCGAACAGTGGATTCTCCGCGACATCGATCTGCATGTGCCGGCTGGCAGCACGCTTGGGATCGTGGGGGCGACGGGCGCGGGCAAGAGCACGCTGCTGAGCCTGGTTGCCCGCGTGCGCGACCCAGATGCGGGGCGCGTATTGGTGGATGGGCACGATCTCCGCTCGATCAAATTGGCCGCGTTGCGTAGCGCAATCGGCTTCGTGCCGCAGGAGACACTGCTGTTTGGCGTGCCACTGCGCGAAAATATCACCTTCGGCTTGAAGAACGTCTCGGACGAACAGATACAAGAGGCCATCCACGCAGCGCGCTTAAGCAACGATTTGGCGCAGTTGCCGAACGGTCTTGCTACGGTGGTGGGAGAGCGGGGCGCGTCGCTCTCGGGCGGGCAGAAGCAGCGCACGGCGATCGCGCGAGCGCTGGTGCGCAAGCCACGCATCCTGATGATGGACGATTCGCTGGCGAGCGTCGATGCACACACCGCCTCCGAGATCATCGGCGAACTCGGCTCGGCCCATCTCAACCGCACCAGCCTGATCGTGAGCCAGCGGCTCGACGCGGTGCGCAACGCCGACCAGATCATCGTGCTGGAGGACGGGCGGATCGTTGAACGCGGCACGCATCAAAGCTTGATCGCGCAGGGCGGGCTATACGCTGCGATGTACGATCGCGAGCTGCACCGCGCCGGACACGACCAACCATCGCATGCTGGGGGAGAAGCCACTCATCAGGGCAGCCGTGCGCAATAGCGCATCTGCCAAGGCGAGAGCAACGATATGGCGGTTCAAACCAAACAACATGAACATGATCGTGATGCGGCGCTAGCCTGGCTGATCGTGAGCACGTTGGCGCCGCACTGGCGAATGATGCTACTGGCACTACTGATGCTCACGGCCACAGCCACGCTCAACGTTGTGCCTCCGTACCTGGTGCAACAGGCGATCGATGGGCCAATCGCGCAGCGCGATACCAGCGCCTTATGGCCGATTGCGGCGCTGTACGGCGGCGTGGCACTGGCGATGTTCGGGTTGCAGTATGCCCAAACCTATTTTCTCCAACACGCGGGCCAGCGCGCCCTCGCGGACCTGCGGACGCGACTGTTCGGGCATATCCTCAATCAGGATCAGAGCTTTTTTGGGCGGATGCGCGTCGGCGATCTCGTGACGCGCCTGACCAGCGACATCGACGCGCTGAACCAGTTGCTCTCCAGCAGCGCGGTGCTGATCCTGAGCGATACCGTGACGCTGCTGGCGATCATCATCACGATGGTGGCGCTGAACTGGCGCTTGGCGCTGTTGGCACTGGCTGTCCTGCCGATTTTGGCGCTCGTGACGCGCTACTTCCGGCAGCGCATCCGTGGCTCATCGACGAGCGAGCGTTCGGCATTAGCCCGCACGAGCGGCTTCCTCAGCGAGCATCTGAACGGCATGCTACTGATTCAGTTGTTCGGGCAGCAACGGGAGAGCGCAGCGGAATTCGATACGCACAACGCCCATTATCGGCACACGCTGATCGTGCTGCGCCGCCACAGCGCGTTGTTCCTAGCCGTGCAGGAGGTTCTGGCAGCGATAGGCGTGGCGATGCTGCTGTACGGCGGTGGGCAGGGCGTGCTGGCGGGCTGGGCCACGCTGGGCATGCTGGTGGCCTTCGTGCAGTACACCGACCGCGCCTTCCAGCCCGTGCTGCGGCTCTCCGAGCAGTACAACGCGGTGCAGGTGGCGCTCGGCGCTGGCGACCGCGTGCATCGGATGTTGCAGTCGGAGGCGAGCATCCGCGATCCGGAGGAGCCGGTCGAATTGAAAGAGGTGCGCGGCGCGGTGGAGTTGCGCGACGTGGTGTTCTCGTATCTGCCCGAGGAGCCGGTGCTGCGAGGCGTATCGCTCAGCATTCCCGTCGGGCAGACGGTGGCGGTGGTTGGCGCGACGGGTGCGGGCAAATCGAGTTTAGTCGGCCTGTTGGCGCGCTTCTACGATCCGCAGCATGGGCAAGTACTGCTCGATGGCATCGACATTCGGCATCTGCGCCTGAGCGATCTGCGGCGAGCAGTGGTGGTAGTGCCGCAAGACCCGATCTGCTTGGCGGGCAGCATCACGCACAATATCCGGTTGTATCGCGATGATATCAGCGATGAGGAGGTGCGCCAAGCGGCGCAGTTGGCGAACGCCGCCACATTTATCGAGCAGTTGCCGGGCGGCTACGACTATCAGGTGCAGCCGGGTGGCACCAACCTCTCGTTGGGCCAACGGCAGTTGTTGGCGTTGGCGCGGGCGCTGGCGCTCAGCCCCAAAGGCGTGTTGGTGCTCGACGAGGCCACCAGTAGCATCGACACCGCCACCGAAGCGCTGATCCAGGAGGCGCTCGAACGCATTTTGCGCAGCCGCACCAGCGTGGTGATCGCGCATCGCCTCAGCACCATCCGCAATGCCGACCGCATCATCGTGATGCATCGCGGCAAAATCGTGGAGGATGGCACGCATACCGAACTGCTGGCGCGCCAAGGCTACTATGCGCGTCTTCACAAACACCAATTGGCGGGCGAAGGCGAATAGCGCAGACTTGCACGGCATCGCGGCACTCAGGAGCATCCGCAAGCAGGCGCAATCGACAAAAACAGACCATCGAGATGCGAACATGACCCATCCTGAGATGCTTCCCTTACGTATTAACAATAGGTTTACAGTACGCGATCTCCCCACCGGTTCGGATTGAAATGCTACGAACGAGAGGAGTTTGCAGTGGCGACAACATACGATGATATTGTGATCGGTTCGGGGCAGGCGGGCGGCCCACTGGCGAGCGCATTGGCAAGGAGTGGGCGACGGGTGGCGCTGATCGAGCGGGCGCATGTCGGCGGCACATGCGTGAACGAGGGCTGCACCCCCACCAAGACAATGGTCGCGAGCGCACGGGTTGCGTATCTCGCACGGCGCGCCGCCGATTATGGCGTTCACACCGGGCCGATCACAATCGATATGGAGGTGGTGAGACAACGCAAGCGCACGATCGTGGAGGAGTTCCGCAACGGGAGCCAACGCAGCCTCGAATCCACCGAGGGCCTCGATCTCCTGATGGGCGAAGCGCGCTTCTGCGATCGCGATTGTGTGATCGTGCGGCGCAACGATGGGGCCGAACAGCTTCTCAAAGCCGAGCGCATTCTGATCAACACCGGGTTGCGTCCGAGCCAACCCGATCTGCCAGGTTTGAAGAGCGTGCCCACGCTGGATTCCACCAGCATTATGGAATTGGATCACGTGCCCGAGCATTTGATCGTGTTGGGTGGCGGCTACATTGGCCTAGAGTTCGGGCAGATGTTCCGCCGCTTCGGCAGCGCAGTCACGATTGTGCAGCGCGGCGCGCAACTGCTGCCGCGCGAGGACGCCGATATCGCCGAGGCGGTCGCCGAGATCCTGCGCGACGATGGTATCACGGTGCTACTGAACAGTGTGGCCAAGCAGGTGACTTCCGACAAGCCCAATCGCATCGCCCTAACGGTGACGACGCCCGACGGCGAGCGCACGCTGAACGGCTCGCACTTGCTCGTGGCGACCGGGCGCGTGCCGAATAGCGATGCACTGAATCTGGCGGCTGCGGGTGTTGCTACCGATGCGCGCGGCTTCATCACCGTCAATGAGCGCTTGGAGACGAACGTGCCCGGCATCTACGCGCTGGGCGATGTTAAGGGCGGCCCAGCCTTCACGCACATCTCCTACGACGACTTCCGCATTCTGCGCACCAACTTGATCGAGGGCGGCAACGCCACAACACGCGATCGCCTGCTGCCATACGTGGTGTTCATCGATCCGCAGTTGGGGCGCATTGGAATGAGCGAAAACGAGGCGCGCAAGGCCGGACGGCAGTACCGCGTAGCAACTATGCCGATGACTCGCGTGGCCCGCGCCCTCGAAACCGCCGAAACTCGCGGCGTCATCAAGGTGCTGGTCGATGCCAACGACGAGACGATCCTCGGCGGGGCAGTGCTGGGCATCGAGGGTGGCGAGTTGATCTCGCAGTTGCAGTTGGCGATGATGGGCAACCTGGGCTACAGCGTGCTTCGCGATGCGGTATTCGCGCACCCGGCGCTGGCCGAGTTGTGGAACAATCTGTTCGCTTCGTTGTAGCCGCTAACCAAAAGTTGTGGCGTCTTTCCTATAAGTATTCAACCATTTACTATCCCAACCGCGTTCCTCAGCTATACTCAAACCATCAGATGAAGCAACAATCGCTTAACGCGGAGGAACATACAATGAAAGCGCTACGCCTCTTCCCCAAACTCGTGATGGCCGTCGGTATCGTCTTTGCACTCGCCGGACTCGGAACCACTGGTGCGGGTATCTACATCAACAGCTTTGTGAAGCAACAGTTGGCTTCCCAGCAGATCGTCACTCCAGCTGATGCGTCCATCCCGAACACGCCCGTCACGGACATTCCGACCGCGTTAAGCATGGCCAACGTTATCCAGAAGCACGCAGCGGCCAGCAGCAACGGTCTCTCCTACGCGCAGATGGGTAAGTACGCAGTTGAGAGCGGCGACCCGGCGGGCACCAACGACGCCGAAGCAGCTCTGAAGGACGCGAACGGTAACCCAGTAGCCAATGCGGCTCGCAACACACAACTCACGGCGGCTGGTCTGGTGACTTCGCTCAGCTTGTCGGCAATGGCGTTCGGCGCTTCGTATGGCGCGATGGCGCTCGGCATCGGGTTCCTTGTCTTGGGCATCGTGGTCACTGGCCTCGGCTATGCACTGCTCGGCCTGATCACTCCAGAAGTCGCCAAGCGCTTCGGGCTCCAGCCGGTCGCATCTTAAGCACTCTCCCCTAGGAGGCGAAACGAGCAACGGCGCTCCTTCGCCTCCAGCCCTAAGCCATATAGCCATCATCGCTTTCCTCCTGCAAGGCGGCTGCTCGTATCGAGCAGTCGCTTTGTTTTGCTGTGGGAATAGTTGAGCACATCCCGCCTCGGTGTGCTATGCTATACATCTACATTTTTCGTTTGTGCGGCTGCCGCGCTAGCAGGAGATCCCAATGCGCTACGCTGTGTATGTCCCGAACTTCGATACATTTGGCTCGGTACGCACGCTTGTTGAGTTGGCCCAGGCCGCAGAGCGCGATGCCTATAAGGACACGCTATGCAAACGACAAGCTCTCCACGAACAGAATATCGAACCATCGAAATTATTTACAGAAAAGGCGGCAGAAAGCCCCGTGCCTTTAGGCCGGGGATGAATGCCGTCCTCGATAGCCAATGAAACGCACTGGCACACGCGGATAGCACTTGCGTTCTATCCGAAGTTAAGCCATAATAGACGGTATGAGCGTTCTGCATAAATCCGCATATCAGTACCGTCTGCATCTGACGAAAGGCCAGCAGCGTCTCCTTGAGGAGCAGCTTGAGGAATGCCGCTGGGTCTACAATCAGACACTCGCGGCCCGTCGTGATGCCTGGGAGCAGCACCAGAAAACGCTTGGACTCTACGACACTCAGGCCATGCTTCCCGACTGGAAAGCTGAACGCAAGTCGCTCAAGCGGGTGCATAGCCAGGTCTTGCAGAACGTTCAGGTTCGTGTCGATCTGGCATTCAAGGCCTTCTTTCGCCGCCTCAAGGC
>Ga0207864_1001281_pt1 | contig 28460 bp, 54 predicted proteins | sample HigsolmetaAR202D_FD_184834 | JGI IMG/M metagenome (GOLD analysis project Ga0207864, IMG submission 184834) | Ionic liquid and high solid enriched microbial communities from the Joint BioEnergy Institute, USA - AR20-2-D (SPAdes) (version 2) ... | reverse complement strand
CCGGACTTCCAGCGAAATCAATACAATATCCGCCTAGCGGAAGCCTATGAACGGCATCGCACTACACAGGAGAGCATCGCATGATCCAGCTCATTCAAGACGCGAAATACTGGCACAAGTTCTGGTCCATCCGCTTGGCGCTTCTGTCTGCCATCCTAGGCGCCTTGGAGCTGGCTCTACCGCTCTGGCAGGGGCTGGTTCCGCCCCACACGTTCGCGGTGCTCTCGACGCTCGCGGCGGTCGGCGCGGCTGTGGCCCGCGTGATCCAGCAGAACCTTGAAGGCCGCGATGTTTAGCGTGCTCAAGCGCTGGCTGATGACCGGCGTCGCTGTCCTGGTGGCGCTGCTGTACGTGCTTGCGCAGATGTTCCGCATCCAGCGGGACAGCGCGCGCCGGGATGCTGAGGCTGCCAAGCAAGAGGCGGCCACGGCCAACGAGAGAATCGAGCAGCGGCGGCGTGCCGACGAGGCCAGCGCCAAAGCCAAGGCGGAAGGAGACAAGCGCATTGAAGAAGCTGTGCAGCGTGCTCGCGCTGGTGACCGCACTCACTTTGAGCGCGGGCTGCGCGATAACTAAACCTGTATTTGTGCAGGAGCCTCTACCGCTGCCGGACCGGCCGGACGTGCCGACGCTATCCCCTGGCGAACTGTCCTGCCTGTCGGATGAGGCTTATTTCAAGCTGGTCGAACGCGATCAGATGCAGTTCGAGCACATCAAGCGCCTGGAAGCGATTATCAGAACCACGCATAAAGAATAGCCCCGCCGAAGCGGGGCTACTCGTATCACGCGCTGCTATGCGGCATCGCACCGCATGGTGCTATCCAGCTCCTCCTCGAACTGTAGCTTGCCCGCATGGCGCGGCAGCTGCACCAGCTCCTCGGGATGAGGAAAACCTTCGAGCAGCATGTCGGCCCACTCTTGGAGCAATTCGCGGCGCCGCTTGAGATAGGCCGCGCGGTTATAGGCTCCTTCCACCTCATCCTTGATCTTGTGCGCAAGCTGGGCGTCGATCACCCGGTAAAGCTCCGGGTACTTGTCGTTCATGATTGTCGAGAAGGTGGCTCGCCAGCCGTGCGGCACATGCCGATGGTGGTAGCCGGCCCGGTTGATGAGATAGCCCATCGCATTCTCGGACATGGGCTTATGTGAGTGCCTACTATTCGGGAAGACGTAGGGCAGTTTCCCCGTCAGGGTTCGTAAGACCTCAAGGACATCCAGAGCCTGCCGGACGAGCGGGACAACGTGCTCGCGCTTCATCTTCATGCGTTCGGCCGGGATGATCCATTGGTCGCCTTCGATCTCCTCCCATCGCATGTAACGTAGCTCGCCTGGGCGGACGACGGTTAGGGCGAGGAACCGGACGGCTAGCTTTGTGACCGGGTAGGCCGGCGTCTTTTCTACGTCTCGGAGTAGATCGCGTACTAGCTCAAGCTTGATTAGGGCGGGGTGGCGGCCCTTTTTCGTCGGCCGCAGGGCGCCTTGCACAATGGCGGCGGGGTCTGTTTCGGCTCGCCCGGTGGCAATGGCGTACACAAAGACGGCTGACATTCTTTGCCGGACGCGGTGGGCTGTTTCTACGGCCCCGCGATCCTCGATCATCCGCAGGACGGTCAATACGTCTGGCGGCGTGATCTTCTTGATTGGCACCTTGCCAAGGTGCGGGAACACGTCCCGTTCTAGGGAATGTATCACGTCATAGGCGTGCGTCCCCTTCCACTTGTCTTTTGTGCGCTCGTGCCATTCTCTGGCGATGTTCTCGAAGGTGTCTGTCTGGAGCGCCTGCTGCTCGTGGCGGCGGATAACGGCCGGGTCCAGGCCCTCGCGTAGAACCGCCTTGGCGGCGTCTCTTGCCTCCCTGGCCTTGGCCAACGAGACCTCTGGATACGGGCCGAAGGTCAGCGTCTTTTCCTTCCCGCCGAAGCGGTAGCGCATTCTCCAGTGCTTGCCGCCGGACGGCGTGACAAAGAGATAGAGGCCGCCGTAGTCGGTTAGACGATATGCCCGCGATGTGGGCATTGCCTTTCTAATCTTGACGTCCGTCAACATTCGATACCCCCTTTCATCCAAGGCGGTGCCCGCAACTGCGCCCACAGATGCGCGGGATTCCGTGGGTAGATGCGAAGACCGCCGAGAATCAGGGGATACTCAAAAAGCCTTTGCATTCAAGGCATTGGGACAACAAGAGAAGGCGATAGAAGAATGGCTGGCGGAGAGGGGGCGGCTCGAACTGATAAGATAAGTCATTGTTATTCCAACAAGAAATAAGAGCGGACACCGGGAAATGCCCCCGAGAATGCCCGCTCTTTGCATGGCTACTATTCGTGCCGCGCATACTCCCCGTGGTACTTCTCCCGGGCCTCCATGATAACCAGCTCGGCAAGCTCCAAGTCGTCGAAGGGTCCGTAACGGTACTTTTCCCCCTTACGCTCGAACTTGCAGTAGTACTTGCCGCCCTGAATCCATACGCCCTTGACGCCTGTTTTGTTGGTGCAGGCGCGGCCTCGGTTCCAATTGTTGGTGAAGTGGCTGGCCAGGCGAAGATTAGACCACCGATTGTCGGTCGGATCACCGTTGATGTGGTCTAGCTGGCTCTTTGGCATCTCGCCCGTCATGTACAGCCAAGCAAGATGATGAAGGCGAATATGGCGACGACCTATCTTAGTGAACAGGTAGGGCTTCCTTCTGTCCTTCCGATACCCTACCTGTTTGCCAGTTCTCTTTGATGTAAACACCCCGGTCTCGGGGTCGTAGTGCAGCAGCTCTTTAAGCCGCTCCTGAGTTAACTTGTTCAATCATGCAACCCTCTTGTGCTAGGGCTGCAATCCATTGCTCGATCTCCGACTCCCTCCAGCGCACCATTGACGGACTGATTCGCACCGGCCTGGGGAACTCGCCCTGGTCCATCTTGCGATAAATAGTGGATCTTCCCATGCCGGTCTTGCGCATCACCTCCCTGAGCCTGAGCAAGCGCTCGCCGGTAACATCCCTGTCCATGCCAGCCTCTCCCGAATCATCCTATGGTTCTGTAATCGAACCATAGCGAGCGCAACAAAACCGTCAATCGACATCAGCAAACAGGCGCGGGGACATCTTGCGAAGCGCGGCCTCTTCCAGAGTGTCGAACGTCCCTAGACGGGCTATTGCCTCTCTTCCCCAGTAATCCCGCGCGTGGCGGCCAACTTTGCATCGCTGGTTGGCTCGCGCACGCGCTTGATGGGAATGCTGCGGTCGGCCTGGAACTCGATGCGCGCCCGCCGACCGGACTTCTCTCGCAACGTCACCACGGCATACTCGCCGATGCGCACACTCTCGCCGGGTTCCAGGTCGATGGTCAGCATGCTTCGGTTAGCCCTCTCCGACCGCGCCGGACTGCGAGCGCGCATGCAGCTTGTCGCGCAGCGCGTAGCCCATCAGCGGCCAGATCTTCGCCACCGCGTTCTGTCGGGCGATCTTACGGCCAGTCTCCGCGTCGAAGTTCTCCGGGCTGACACAGGCCGACTCGCCGGTCACGGTGAAGCCGTTGCGCAGGACGAGGACGCATAGCGTCAGGCGGTGCAGAGGGTGGCTCGGCGCTGAGGCGACAGAAGCGCCCCCCATGATGTCGGCGCCCCTGATGTAGTGCTCCTCCGCAATGGCCGCCTCGATGTCAGCCGGCGTGATGCGAGGGGCATTGAGCCCCTTCGTCTGAACCTCCTGCTCGATGTCGCTCATGCCCATCCCTCCTTAGCGGGCAGCAAGGTAGGCGTCCCGGTCGGCGTCCGAGAGCTTGGCCAGTTCGCGCTCGTAGCGTTCCGGATCGGTTTCCATCAGCCGGTCGAGCTTCGCCCAGCGGCCGTCCTCGGTTTCGGTGGCAGAGGCAGCCGGCACATTGGCGAGCGTCGGCGGTGCCTCGATAGGCTTGCGCCGCTTCTTGCCTTCCGGCTTCGGATCGTCCTGCTCGGTCCTGGCCAGGCCGAACTGCTCAACGATCTGTTCGTGCGCCTTCTCCAGAATCTCGCGACCGGACAGGCCCTGGTTTTCCTCCTGGGCCGCGAGTTCGCGCACTGCCAAGTCCAGCGCCTTGTAGCGCAGCGGGTACTGCCGATACTCGGCATGCTCGCTCAGGAACTGGTTGACCGTGGCGAGCCAGGCGTTGCGCTGCTGCTGCTCGGCCATCTCCTGGGCCAGCTTGGCCTTGAACTGCGCCTGCTCGATCTCGCGTTCCTGCTTGGCGAGCTTGTCCAGCTCCAGCTGGTACTCCTTCGCCGTCAGCTCGCCGTCATCGAACTTCTGAACCAGTTCTTCCTTCTGCTTGGCAATGGCCTCCAGCTGCTCGGCGGCATCCTCTGGCGCATCGGCGGCCAGCAGCGGCTGGACTTCGGTGGCTACCGAATCCTCTCCCGCTTCCTCTTCGGCATCATCGCCATTGCCGCCCTCAGCCTCGCCAGCTTCCTCTTCCTCCTCTTCGGCCTCAGCTTCTTCTGCTTCGAGGTCTTCGAGCGCGGCGCGCTCCTCTTCGGTCAGATCCTGCAGTTCTTCCTCGGTGTACCGGGACATCGTTCTTCCTCTCTCGGTTGGCATTAGACCGGCGGCATGCCGGCCGGAAGGTCGTTCGGCATCGCACCATCCGGCACCATGCCATCCTGTTGCTGCTGCTCCAATGCAGCCTGCTCTTGCATCTGCTGTTGCTCACGCTCGGCCAGCGCCTGCTGCTGCGCCTGAATCGCGGCCTGCTGCTCCTGCTCGGTGCGGCCGACGAAACCAGCTTCGTGCAGCAGGCCATCGGCAACCGAGACAGCCGGCGGCGCCATGAGCGCCCTGATGGCCGCCTCGATGGCTTGGCTCTGCGCAGCGATATTCTCCTTGGCCACCTGGGCGGCCAGCTGGGCGGCACGCGCTTCGTCCACGCCAGCCTTGGCCAGCTTGGCGCGCAGTTCGGCCTCGAACATGGCTTGCTGCATTTGCGCCTGCTGCTGCTGGGCCTGCATGGCCTCGAGCTCCTCCGGCGTCGGATCCTCGGCGTCCGGATCGCGCTGGCCGGTCATCTTGCGGATGCGCGCTACCAGCTCGTCGCGGTTCGGCAGGTCCATCATCTCGACCACCAGATCCAGCAGCGTCAGCGCCACCTGCGGCGGCATGCGGGTCAGCATCTCCAGCAGCTGCTCGGCTGCGGCCTGGCGCATGGTCGCGCGCCACTCGCCTTCCGAGACAACAAAGTCCGCCTGCCGGCGCACGATGTCGTTCTCGGGCAACCCGTCGTTGATGGTCACGTACTCGGGTTGGCCGCGCTCGTTGGTGATGCGGAATTGCTTTTCCTCGGTGAAATACTGCTCGATGAGGGAAAGCTGCTTCTCGCCCTGCGCCTGTACGGCAAAGCGCAGGTTGTCGAACAACTTCGCCGTCGTGAGCGAGCCTTGAAGCTGGCGCGCCTCGATTGCCCGTCCAGATGTCGCATTGGTCGTCCGGCCCAGTAACTCGTCCGTCACCCCCGACACGGACTGAATCATCGAGATATTGCGGCTCATCAGCTCCAGGTGCGCAGCCGCAAGGTCGCGCTCGGCGTTCGGGATCAATTGCTTCCCGGGCACCTTCTCGACCACGGCATCCGGGCGCGCCCATTCGCGGCGGAACTCCTCGATATCGCGTACAGCGCCCTCGTCCATGATCACCTTGTTGGTGCTCAGGATGTAAAGCGCCTTGCTGGCCCGCTTGTTGATGTCCTCCTGGATGTCGCGCAGCCCACGGATGACGCCATACGGCAGCCCATCGCGGCCCCGGCGATAGCCCCAGATCGGCGTGAACGGGAAGCGGTTGTGCCGGTAGGGCGAGGGTCCGACGTAGCACAAGCCGGCGGTGGTCATGATCGCGCAGTACATGCGCATCATCAGCCGGGAAGCGAGCACCGCCTGCCCAGCCTCCTCGACCGCTGCCTGATGCGCTGGGCTCTCCGGGTCATAGATCTCACCGGCAAAGGAGCCCCGCACGATACGGGTCACCCGCTCGGGCCGGCGGAACCACACTTCGATCATGCGCACCCGGCGCCGATGGTTGACGGTGAGGCTGCGCTCGCCATAGGCGTCCAGCTCCACTTCATGCTGGTCCATCGCCTCGTCGCCGTACTCCAGGTCATAGGCCATGCGGCCTGACTCGTTAGCAGCGCGCTTGATGATGTCCTTCCGGTCCGGGAACAGCGCCATCGCTACGTCCTCGTCCACCCACTTGACGCGGATCACATAGCGCGCGTCGGACAGGTCCAGCTCCGTGCTCGCACTGTCCCAAAGGATGTTGCGCCAGGACTCATAGCGCGAGTACACCGGCTCGCCATCGTCGTCGTCCTGTACGCCATCTTCGACCCAGCCAATGCCGACCTTCACGGCATCCTCGAAAGCGCGGCTGCGGTGGAACGGCGTGCGGTTGATGTCGGACAAGTACTTGAGCAGCTGCGTCTTGCGCTCGGCCGGCTTGGCGTCGCTCTTCTCGCGCGGCAGCACGCGGAAATCGACGCGGCCGCGCTTCTCGCTGCCGATGATCCAGTTGATGGTCTGCGCGATGACGTTGTAGACGACGGGCGCCTGGCCGCGCTCTTTCAGCGCGGCCGCGTCCTCCTCCGACCACTGGATGTGGTCGTAGAAATCCTCATCAATCGCCTGCTGAATGCGGTTATCGCTCTGTCGGTCCAGCTCCTGCTGGTAGTAGCCCATCAGCCGCTTGAACAGCTCGGTGTTCTCCTCGCTGTCCAGCTCATGCTCCGGCGAATCCGGCTCTACGTTCGGCTCTTCCAGCCGGTCCCAGGGGTTGCTTTTGACGCTCTTCGTCTCAATCTCAAACATGGCCGGCTCACTCGTAGTCCAAAATCTCGGCGTAGTGCTTGCGGCCGGACTCTTCGGTGATGATGGCCTCGGCGCCAACGCGGACATTCTCCACCGGGCGCGGCGGCAGCTCGATCAGGTCTTGCAGGTGGTCGTAGATCACGCTGGCGACCTTGTGCACGTGACTAGCGCTGTCCTCAAACCCCAGGTCGCGGTTGTACTGGATCGCCGCCTGCAGCAGATAGTGCGGGTCGTCGTATTTGTACGCGGCTGATAGTCCGATCACCACCGGCCTGCATCCGTTGATGCGATGCGTCGGCACCAGCACTAGGCACGGCTCGGACTCGTCCACGCTCGGACCAACCCAGGTGCCGTAGACGGTGATGTCACCCAGCTTGCGGACGAATGCGTATTTGGTCAGGTCGAGAATGTGGCCGCTCATCAAGCAACTCTCCAGTTGGGTGGTGTGGTGCGACGTTGTGTGGTGCGACGCACGTTGATCAGGCCACCGGCATAGGCTTGCGCGAACTGCCGCAGCGCGTCGGCCGCTTCGGAATGCCCGCCGGCCTTGTCAGGCTCATCCGACCAGCAGCCTTGCCGCTCGTTCCAGCGCTTCTTGTAGCTCTCCAGGTGCACAATGCCGGCCTTGCACTCGGTTTCGTCGAACCAGAGCAGCGGGAACACGTCACGCACCTGCTGAATGCCCCAGTTGATGTCCTGCACGCGCGGCACGATTTCGAACCGATGCCCTGGCATCAGTTCCTCCAGCATCTGGCGCGGGCTTTTGTTTGCGTTCTGACCCTGCCGCACGTGGTCGGCATCGTGCGGCAGATAATGGCGGTCGAACACCAGCCCCAGGCTTTGCAGCCACTGCGCGGCGTGACTGTACGGCTCGCCCCAGGCTTCGTAGAAACGTATCAGCCGGAACTCCTGGCCGACCTTCTGCATCACCCAAATGGCCGTGCCGTCGCTGTTACCGATGTCCCAAAACGTCCAGCACGGCACGGATTCGACAGCTGGCAGCCGGGTGACGATGCGACCTTCCTTGCGGGCGCGAGCGAACTGCTGGGAGTAGTAGCAGCCCTCGGAGGACACCATGAAACACTCGTCCACCGTGGACGGGTACTCCTGCCACATTTTTTGCTGGTCGCCGGCAAAATCGGAGTCGCGCGTTGCGCAATACCAGGCGCGTTGGCGCATGGTCAGCGTGATTCCGAGCTTGGCCTCCAGCTCGTCGAAATAGTTGTGGTCCTTGTCGGTGATGACGACGCCGGTCGGGTCCATCTGGTAGTCCGGGCCCTCGAACCACGGGTAGAAATGCAGTCTGTAGTCCTTGGCGGTGAGCTTCTTGCCGGCATCGGCCAGCGCCTTAGCGCGCATGGTCATCTCGTAGAACGAGCCTTCGCGGCCTTCGGCGGTTGACTCGATCATGACGATGCCAGAACCCGTCACCGCTGGCAGCGAGCCGGTGACAATCTCGCGGGCGCGATGCGGGAACCTAGCGCAGATCTTGCCGAACTCGGACACATGCAGGAAATGCATCGTGCCACCGCGCATCGACGTGCTGACCAGAATCGAGGAGCCGTTTGCAAACACCAGTTCCTCGGCGCTTTGCTTAGTCAGCGGCAGCGCCTGGCGCAACTGCTCGGGCAGCCGCTCATAGGCAAACAGCACCTTGTCGCGAAAGATCTTCTTCGCCGCGCCATCGGTGTGCGCAATGATGCCGGCCTGAAAATTCGGCGTGAACAGCGCGTAGTCGAGGGCGAGGATGCAAGCGAACGTCGTAATGCCCAACTGACGGGCCTTGGGGATGATGTTCCGGAACCAGAGGTTTTCCGCCAGCCGCCGCTGCGCTGCGTTCATGCGGAAGCGGACAACGAGTCCTTCGCCCTCGCTTTCCTCCTCCTTGGTGGTGATGAAATAGAGGTTGTTCAGCCGCCACATGGGGTTAGCCATGGCGGCTTTCAGCTCCTCCTCGTTGGCAGGAGTGAAATTGATCGGATCTGCTGCGAGCTGCGCCAGCCGGTCAGTCATCGCCCTGCTTCGGCTTGAGCGTGCTACCGGCAATCCCTTCCAGCAGCGACACGATAGGGTTGTCAGGCTGCACGCCGTGGTCATGCTCGACCTTGTCGCGCCACCGATCACGCTGGCGGTTCTTCAGCCAGAAAATGGCGGCTGCCGTGTCCGGCGGGTAGTGTCTGACGGTCGGCGTGATGACAATCTCGCCATTGACGACGCGTATGTCGTCCTCCGGGTGCGAGTAGCCGATTGCACGGTGGACCAGCGCCTTCTCGACGCGCTCGGTGTCGAAATCGTCCTTGCCCCGTTTCAATGCCGCTTTGAACTCCGGGTGCTCGTTTTTCCACCGGCTGATCGTGGACACATCGACCTCGAAATACTCGGCCAGCGCCTGGTCATCAGCACCGAACTGCCGGCACAGCTTCTCCGCCTGGACAGGCGTCCGCTCAGGGTCATACTTCGGCGGCCGCCCACCCACGCCTTTCCGGCTGCGCGTTGCGGCCTTTTCCTCAGTTGAGCGCTTAGACTTAGACATTGACTCCCTGATGCCCACGTATATTTTCCCGTGGCCTGATTCTAGCCGTAGTGGTTAGATTATCGGACCATCTGTACGTTTGCGCAAGTTATTGTGTGAGTTGGGTTTCCAGGATGCCCCCGCATGTCTCACCCCGGTCGCACGATTATGTACCTCAGCGAGACCCGCCCCAACGGTGTCCGCTCCATCGTTCCCATCGACGTACTCGAAGCGCCGCCAGCCGGCTCCACTCCAGACGCGCCGCTGGATACCAGCATAGATTCCGTGCGAGATGGCCTGCATACCGCATTGTCAGCTCTTGGCATTCCTGACTGCGGGCATGATGACTGGGAGGGGTTTCTGAAGTTCGCCGGGGAAGGTCGCGCGCTGGTCGTGGCTCGGTGTGCGCGCTGTGCGAAAAAAGAGGCGGCCGGCAGATGGGAGGGAGGGAGGGAGGGAGACGCTAGGAGGGAGCCGGCCGCCCCAGCCAGATGACAACGATACAATGCCTAGTATGCCCCCTCGGTCGTGGTTACGCAAGCGAACCAAGCGGTTCTGCAGCTACCTCTCTTCCCGCATTGATCGAATCAGGCCGCGGCGGATGGCGCCTAACACTCGATACCCAGTCAGCCTGTGCGAGGCGGCGGTGAGACCGCGAGCCCTTACCCTCACCTCATCGCCATTCGGAAGGATGGCAACGAAGGTACGCTTCTTTGATAATCGTTTTTTCCTGCTCATGTGGTTACCTGTAGGCCACCTCCCCGGCGGCACGCTGCCGCCGTTCGAGGTCTGCCAGCCGCTGATCGGCGAGCCGCAGCTGGTCCTCCAGCGTGTGCTGCGCCATTAGGATCTGCGCCCGAGCGGCATAGACCGCCGGTGGGCACTCGGCGCCCGTGATGCGCCGCAGCTCGTGCAGCGCGCCCTGCAACTTGGTGATAGCACCGATGTATGCGCTTCTCATAGCTCCCCCTCGGCCGCCTTCGCCCACCGCCGCCGCTGACGTTCCGCAGCCTCGGCGCGCACTGCCTCGCGCACCGCAGCATTCAGCTCCCGCAGCAGGCACTCACTAGGTTGCCGGTCGTGCAGCAGCTCCCAGAGCACGAGCTCCAGCGCTGCGCTGGCCCGGTCATCGCTCATCGCAATGCCGGCGACGTCGTCCGATCGCTCCCATATCTCTGCCTCGATCCCTTCGCGCTCCAGCTCGGCGCTGTCGTCGTGGTACGGTGAGAGCGGGTGATTGCTGTCGCCGCGCGGCTCGTACCGGCGCGTGAGCGCTCGGTGCTGGGGCATGGCAGCGGCGATATAAGTTTCGGCGTAATTGTTCATGGTTCTTGCTCCCCTGGCGGCGCCATCCCTGGCCGCCTAGTGCGTCCGTGCCTTGGCGTTGGTAATCAGGCGTCGTGGGTGATGACGGTGAGGTCAGTCATTGACCGTCTCTTGATCCAATACGGCGCTTTCCAACATCTCGTTGAGCGCGGCTTGCCCTTCAGCGCTGATCGCCATGGATACTCCACGAATGAACTTCACCCACGCGTCGTTGTTCGTCACCCACTTCGGTTTGCGGAAAAACACAATCGGGGTGCTCGTTACGCCGTCCTCTACCCACAATGCGTGGGACTTGCTAACGCCTTTGATCGGGCCACTCAGGACAACTTTCATTTGCTCTCCTTCGCCAGCGCCTCCTTGGCCTCCCCCAACGCTCGCATCGGTGCTTCCGGGTCGAAGCCTAGGCGTCTATACGTGTCCGCTGATGGAATCCAGGTAATCAGTTCTGCCAGAACCTCTCGCAGCGCGTCCCGTTCCGCCCGCGCCGCTTCGAGGGCGGCGACAAGGCGCTGCGTGTTTGCGTAGAACTGACGACGGGACAGTTCGTCTTCCATCGCCAACTCATATGGCATCTTTGCGATGCCGAATATCGTCACGTCGCTCACTTCCATTCCTCCTGGTCGCGCAGCAGGGCGGTGGCCAGCGCTTTTTCTGCATCCGTCGCAAGGTTGACGTGCGGGCAGGACCGGTGCTGATCTTCCGTCCAACCAACCGGGCGATGCGCTTCCCACCATCCTTGCAACGCCTCTGCCAGCCGTTCGGCGCGGGCTTTTAACGAACGGATGTTTGTGTGGATGTTTCCTGTATCCGGGCCCCCGTCCTTGGCCTCCGGAAACTCACTCGCGTATGCGATTCGTGCGGCGCGTAATTCAGACACCTCCGCCCGCAGCGCGTCACACTCATCAAGCAGCGCCTGGATGGTGTCAGGGTCGCAAGCGGCAGCAAGGGCGGCGTTTGCAATCGCCTCCTCGATTGGAACCGAGTGACTGCCATTTATACCGACGGAAAACGTCACTTTGGCGAACAAGATGCTCAAATCCTGCGGACCGATAACGGATTGCTCAACGGCCCTTCGCGGCCCCGGCGTCGGCCCCATCTCCAGCGCCTTGCGGATGCGTTCGTAGCGGTCAGTCATTGCGCTCGCCCCACTAGAAACTGATGCCGCACGCGATGAGGCTGCCGCCCTGGCACCGGTTGATGGCCGCCTTCAGCCGATCATTCTCGGCCTTCAGTGCGTCCCGCTCCTCCAACAGCGCCCGGATGGTGTCGGGATCGCAGGCGGCGATGAAGTGCCCGTTCGCCAAATACTGCTCCTGTCCAACATACGTGATCCCGCGCACCATGCAGATTGGATATTTCTCCTTCTGGGTGATGATGTCGCGCGTCGAACCTTTGTCGTAAGATGCTTCCCACGGCCCCGGCGTCGGTCCCATCTCCAGCGCCTTGCGGATTTCCTCGTAACGGTCAGTCATTGCTGTTCCCCTTCGACAGCGCAGCGTCGGCGATCTGGTGTATGTTGCCCAGCATGGCGGTGAGCGTGAACGGATTGGGGTTCATCGCCAAATCAATCGAGCTTCGGCTCCGGATATCTTCCAGCGCCTCCACAAGTGCCGATACGTCCTGCGCGGGCGGTTGCGGTGAGGCATACAGCGGGACGGGAGCTCTACAGTCCTTGCGCGAGAACACTGGGGCCTGACGTGTTCCGTATGGTTCGCTCTTGTCATCTGCCAGGATAAATTCAAAATCCTCCTGACGGATGTACGCCACCGGCTCCACCTGCACAGCAGGTGCGGCCTCGCGCTGCGCGAGGCGCAACTGTCCGTGCAGCCGCTTGATCTCTACCTGCTGCGCGTCACGCTCCGCCAGTACCAGCCGTGACTTCACGGCTGCTGCTATGTGTTCAGCAACAGCTTCGCGGCAGTCGTTACAAACTTCTTCGTATTCGATTACCGAACTCTGCCAATTTCCGTTCGTGCTCACCGCGCCCATCGGGTTTCCGCTCGGGAGGTAGACGTTCAGGTACAGGCCGACAGCTCGATGCTCCCATCTCGTCTCCTTCACCCGCGCATGGCACAAGTCGCAGATAAACACGTTCTCTCTCATTGCTCGCCCTCTTGGCCGATGGTTTTAGCGATGGCGGCGTTGCTCGCCTCTTCATCTGGCATCCACAGCCGTTCGTGCGCCTCAATAAGCGCCAGCGCCGTGCGGTATTCCGCGGCGTGCGCGTTGTCGCCGTGGGTGTCGGCCAGCTTTGCCTCGAACTGCTCGCGCGAGCCGAAGAAACAACCGGAGCGCAGGCGAAGGCCCCGATCAGTGAGGTAGGCAATGAGATAGCGCGAGGCTGATCCGATTGGGCCGACCTGGAGGATTGGGCGGCGGCCGGTGAGTTTTTCGCCGCCGTCCAGGCTCGCTCCGTCCAGGTTCGCCCAGGTCAAGTCCGCCCCGGCCAGGTTCGCTTCGCCCAGGTTCGCGCCGGCCAGGTCCGCGCAGGCCAGGTTCGCGCCGGCCAGGTCCGCGCAGGCCAAGCCCGCGCCGTCTAGGTACGCTCCGGCCAGGCTCGCTTCGATCAGGTACGATCGGGCTAGATTCGCCCCGGCCAGGTACGCACCGTTCAGATTCGCTCCGACCAGGTTTACTCCAACCAGGTTCGCGCGGGCCAGGTACGTACTGGCCAGGTTCGCTTCGGTCAGGGTCGCCCCACCCAGGCTCACCCCACTCAGGTTCGCGCGGGCTAGGTCCGCTTCGCTCAGGTTAACGCCGTCTAGATACGCGCCGGCCAAATACGCGCCAGACAGATTCGCACCGGCCAGGTCCGCGCGAGCTAGATTTGCGCGGGCCAGGCCCGCATCGGTGAGATTCGCGCGGGCCAAGTTTGCGCGGGCCAGGATAGCTCTGGCCAGGTTCGCTATGGCCAGGCTCGCCCCACCCAGGTTAGCACCAACCAGGTTCGCCCCAGTTAGATCCGCCCAGGCTAGGCTTGCTCCGGCCAGGTTTGTGTCGTCCAGACTGGCTCCGGTCAGATTCGCGCACTCTAGGTTTGCGTCGGTCAGGTCCGCGCCGTACAGGCGCGCCCCGGCCAGGTTCGCTTCGTCCAGGTTCGCGTGGGCTAGCTTTGCCCCGGCCAAGTTCGCGCCGGTCAGGTCCACGCCGTCTAAGTCCGCCCAGGCCAGGTCCACACCGGCCTTAACGGCAGCCTCAACCGTCAGGCGCATAGTGTTGTTCTCGGCTTCGTGCGCGAACAGCACACGACCACTGCGCCAGCACTTGATTTCGATCTTCGCTTCTTTCTTCATTGCCGCCTCCCTCCGTAGCCGGACCATCCGGCCTACTCTCGGCACCAATTGTACGTGCTCCGTACTGCGGTTTTAATTGATTGTTCCGATTGGCTAACCGAATCCAATTGAGATTTTCGATTACCCAACCAGCACAGAGTCCGTATACTGGTGGCCGTCTGCAACAATAACGGAGGGAGACATGAGCAACCGGAGAACAAGGCGCACTATCGAGCCCATCCCTGCTGATGCCCGCGAGTTTGCGCGCGGCTGGTACGCACTGGCACCGGGCCGTCGCCTCTTTCGCCGCATTCACAACCAAGGCACCTGGGAAGGGCGCCGAATCAAGAATTACCGGGGCTGGGCGACTCTGCACTACGAGGGGCGCAGGGTTCAGATCAACCTCGATGATATGGAGCGCGTGCTGTTCCGCTAGGCACAGCACCGCATCATTTGACACCGACCGGAGGAAACCATGAAGCGCAAAATTGTGAGCGAGCGGGAAGAAACGTGGTGGGAGGCGGGCTTGGCCTGCATCGCCCTGGTGGCCTGCATCGTCGGCATGTTCGTGCTGTTCGGCATGCTAGAAGCCATCATCCACTGCTAGTCATTATGCCGAGGATTTGCTTATGGAACAAAGGGTTGTAGAGCCATCGGAGATCCGAGAGGCGCGCGTCAAAGCCGGCCACACCCAAGAGCAAGCCGCCCATACGGTGGGTGTCGCACGCCGCACATGGCAGGATTGGGAGCGCGGCGTTGCCGCCATGATGCCGGGGCTGTTCGAGCTGTACCTGATCAAGACTGGGCAGCATCCGTAGCTGCGCCTTTGACACCCCCCCCCGCCCTTCAGGGCGGGGAGGATGTCAACTCGTACCCCATCGCCTCTATCAGCTTGTCGTCACGCATCGCCGCTCTCATTCCGCGCATCCACGAACAGCACCGGCCTGCACTCGAAGCCCTGCTCGCGATAGCGTCGCCAGGGCGAGTTGTTGTCGCGCTCGAACAACTTGATGCACTCGGTGCGAGTACCCGCGAACGTCGAGCTCAGGTAGCCGCTCCATGGCGACCAGATGCACCACCCGTTGCGCTTACGCATCGCCGCTCTTCTGTGCTGCCGGCCGGAGTCCTCGGCCAGGGCGGCGAGCAGGTCGCTCGGCGACGCTGTGCACAACGGTCCCGCTGGTATCGATGATATCGGTCATGGCTCAGCTCCTTTGGTCCTCATGCCGATTTCCGCCGAAAATCAAAGTGGCGCCAGACGTGATCCGCAGCCGGGGCCTTGCCACTGCCGCAGCGATTGCCACGCATCAGCGGCGGCGTCGTCAGCGCCTTCTCCACGCCCCACCGCTTGATGCGGTTGCGTAGCGTCTCCGGGTGCAGGTCAAGCTCGGCCGCCCACTCGTGCAGCATCTGCTTTCGCCCACCGAACTCGATGCCGTAGTGCTCGCGCTGCCACGCTTGGGCGGCGGCAAGCACAGGGGCGAACTCGCGGCCGGTCGGATAGGCGCCGTTCAGCCCCTTACGGTCGGTGATGAACTCAACCCCATAGTAGTCGGCTAGCTTCTTGACCGTATGCCATGTCGTGCCGAGCAGGCCGGCGACGAAGCGGCGAGAGTACCGCTGTTCCGCGTAGTGGGCCAGAATGTCGCGTATAGACTCGCCTTCCTCGGCCTCGATGCGGGCCACGATGTTCCGCAGCTTGGTGTTCAGCATTGCTCGCGCTCCTGCTCATCCTCTCGGGTCATGCCGGCATCCACTGCAATCCCATCCCATCGTTTCCGGGCCGGACTTGCCGCCCTCCGGCGCCGCCCATGCCATGCACTCAGTGGTCATCCGAAACGGCACCCAGCGCCACTTGGGCTTGAGCCCGCGGTAGCCGTCCCTCGCCCAAAATCCCTGCTTGAATTCAGGCCTGTTATAGCAGTGCGGTTTCATGAGACGCGCTCCCACTCGCCGCGCAGCATGGCGGTGATCGCCCCATAGGGGACGCCGTAGCGGATTGCTGCGGCGTCGATGCTGACCCGCTTTGCGTGGTCTAGAACGATCTCCCAATCGCGCATCGACAACTCCAGGTTGTAGGTTTTTGGCCGACGATAGCGCTTCTCCTGCGGCCTCAGCAGCCGCTGCCCACGATCGCCAGCCCGATAGCGCTGGTAAATACACGAAAGCGTCAGGCCCCGCCTCCGTGACGCTTCGGCCAGTGTCACCCGCTCGCCGTCCAGTTCGATGTAAACCGCGTTGCTGCGCCGGCCTTCGCGGTACGCATCGCGCAGCTTCTTGCTGATCTTCTCGCGCATCATTGCCTTGTTTGCAGACATGCTCTTACCGCCCCGTATGCCCGAAGCCGCCTTCGCCGCGCTCTGTGTCCGGGAGACTCTTGGCCTCGACCGGCTCGAACATCGCCACCGGCTGAATCAGCAGCTGGGCGATTCGGTCACCTGGGTGGATACGAAAGCTCTCCGGGCCGTGGTTGATGAGCACGGCCTTGATCTCGCCGCGATAGTCGCTGTCGATTACTCCGGCGAGCACATCAATTCCGTGCTGCACGGCCAGGCCAGAGCGCGGCCGGATCAAGCCGACGTAGCCATCCGGAATGGCGGCCGCGATGCCGGTGGATACCGGCGACCAGAAGCCAGGCGTCAGCAGGAGGTCGCAATCAGCGTACAGGTCCAGGCCGGCGGCGCCGGCCGTCCCCCGCGTCGGCAGTTTGGCGGTGTCGGTCAGCCGCTTGATGCACAGCTTGCGCGAACGCTCGCGCTGGCCGAGCTCATAGGCTTCGATGTCGGCCACGCGGTAATACTTGCGCCGGCTGATGCGCAGCGACGGCGGGATGATACCGGCCTTCTCCCAGTTCGATACCGTGAGCGGCGTCACGCCCCAGCGCTTGGCCAGCTCGTCGGTGGTGAGAAGGTTTGGTGACTCGATGATATGTCCGCTCATGATGACCTCAGCAAAAGGGCCGGCGCTGGACCGGCCCGTCAGTGATTAAACCTGCTCCATCTCCAGCTGGTCGGTGCCTTCCGGCTCGCTCTGTTTGGCCGGTTCGTCACTCACACCAGCCTGCTGGATGATCTGATTGAGCCGCGACGGCCGCTTGGACTTGTCGGGCAGCGCCTTGGGCTCTGTGTCGTTGTCGGCGCTGAACACCTCCAGCGAGCCGAAGCCCATGGCTTCGTTGTCGTGCTCGATCAGGCGGTCCAGATCCGACGACTTGTGCGGCAGCTGCTTGTAGATCCGCTTGAGCACGGCCTTGATGGCGAACTGGTCATACCAGTTCGACCAGCCCGGGCCGTCCGGCGCCTTGCTTGCGCGGCGGACCTTTTCGATGTCGCGCCGTGGCATGACCTCGCGCTTCACCTCGCCGTTCGCCAGCTTGACGATGGCGTAGGCAGCGATCACCGGGCCGGGGTCATCGGCCGTCAGGTTGGGCTCATGCTCGATACCGGGGTCATCGCCGCGCTTGAAGCGGAAGTGATCGGCCTCGTACACGGCTGCAGCGTCCACGTAGGTGCAGCCGGCCTCGTACATCTTGCGCAGCAGGCCGCCCACCATGGGCATGTACTGGGCCATCTTCACCCAGACTTCGCGGCCATTCTGCTTCACCTTGGTGTTGTAGATTTGGATGGTCGCTTCCCGGTCGTCCGGCAGCAGGCCATCCTTGGCCGCCTGCATCAGCGCGCCGAACAAGCTGGTCTTATTCGCCTCCAGCAATTCGGGGCGCATCTGGATGACCGTGATGGCCGTCCGGATGAAGCGATCCGGGTCAATGCCCTTGGGGAGCTGCTTGGCGATCTCGCCACGCATGCTGCCAGTAAGCTGGCTCCGGAACTCGTTGACTGTGAGCTGTATGGACATGGTGCAATCCTGTGCTGTTTGGTGTGGTGTAGTGCTATGCGGCAACCGGCTTCTTGGCGCTGATGCGTATATCCCGATAGCCCTTGCGGCCGCCAATGTAGGTGCCGACCATCTCCGGCGTCACCAGCTTGCCGGGGTTGTCGGCAATCGCCTTGGCGCTGATGGAGAAGTCACCAACCTTTACCTTGGCATGCGGACCGATCAGGGTGAGGATTTCCGCCTTGAGCGCCCGCTTGCGGTCAGCCGCTGCCCGCTCCTCCTTGCTGGCCTGCTGGTACTCGTCGCAGAGCACGGCAAGATAGGCGTTATCGCTCATGTCAACCTCGGTGCCGTCGTCGTTGCCGTAGAGCTTGCCGATGGCGCTGGCGTCCTTGAGGAAGTCCGGATCGGGCGCGACGCCCTGGTCCACGCGCTGCCAGAACTCGGCAACCTTCTTGCGCACCGCTTCGGCCACCGCCTCATCGCGGATACGCGCGAACGGCTTAGGCGTATTGCCGCCGATTAGCGGGGCGATCACGCACCACTGCAGGCCAGCAACCTCCATCTGATGCTGCGCCTGTAGCTCGATGTGAAGCGGCGCCTCGATCTCGGTGCCGTCCAGCCAGCCGCGCCGGAACGCCAGCCCATCGACGTTCTTGACCTCCATGATGCCGGGGCCGTGAACGCGGAACAGGTCGCGGAAGGTTTCATCACCAGACCAACCCTCGCGCAGCCCGACAATCTTGTAGTCAAAGCTGGAGCCCATGCGCAGCTCGGGGATGCGCATGTACGTCTTGAACGGTTCGACGATCAGACCAAGGTCTTCGGCGACACCTTCGGCAATAGCGGCCTCCAGCCGCTTACCCCAGCGCATGCGCTCGTTCTCCTCGATCTCCGAGGACAGCGCGCCGATCTTGCGGTGGTAAAGCTCAAACTCAGTCAGATACGGAGAAGCGCCGAACAGAGCCGCAACCTCGGTGCTGGTCACATCCTGCCCTCGCATGGCCAACCAGTCTGCTTCGTTGGCCGGAATCAAAGTAACCCGTTCCATCCCATCACCTCCATTGCTAGGGGGGTGGTTCTATTATGGGCCCACTGATCCTAAAAGGCAACCAGCTTTAGCTGGCTATGGTTTGATCAATAGAACGGGGCTGACGGATTCCAGCGCTGCTCGCTCGCAGGTGTATGGGCCGGACAGGGCATATTCGCCCTCCACGTAGCCACGGCGGACGGTGGCGAGCACGGCCGGCCCCTTCTTGATCTTGACGTAGCAGAGCTGCCCCAGCAGGCCAGCGGTCGGCGGCTGTGCGCCTGCCCGGATGAAGAACAGCCAGCCATCCATCCAGGCCAAATGACTGTCAGCCGTGCGCGCCTGGATCGCCTCGACCGGCCCGTTGATCGAATCAGGCACCGCCACCCGTTCGATGGCGTCACCATTGTTCAGGGTGACGGTGCCATTGCCCCGTAAGGCGCCAATGACATTGGTTCGTTGTCCGGTCTTGGTGGCGGCGGCGACGCCGGCCGCAGCGGCCACCTGCTCCAGCGACACGCCGAATATCTGGGCGAGCTGAGCCGCCTCGCTGAGCTGCATGCGCCGGTCGCCGCTGAATGTCAGCGACAGCTGCGAGTGCGTCATATTCATCTTGGCCGCCAACGCCCGTAAAGACAGGCGCTTTTCGGCCATCAGGTTCTCGAAGAACTTTCGGTTCACGGCCATCAGGAGTTCCCTCTCCTTCCCAGATAATCCAGGTTGGCTCGGATCGCAAACAGAGAACTTGCATCGATGGTTAGATTTTAAGACCATGCGGGCGACATAGGCCCGATTCAACTGGAGGGAGCATGGCAAAGCGTGGCGTCAACAAAGTGATCCTGGTCGGCAACCTGGGGAAAGATCCGGAAGTGCGGCACATGCCGTCCGGCGGTGCGGTGGCGAACGTTACGCTGGCGACCAGCGAGACTTGGCGCGACAAGCAGACCGGCGAGACCCAGGAGCGGACCGAGTGGCATAACGTCGTGTTCTTCAACCGCTTGGCCGAGATTGCCGGCGAGTATCTGCGCAAGGGCTCGAAGGTCTACATCGAAGGCAGCCTGCGCACCCGGAAGTGGCAGGACAAGAACGGCCAGGACCGCTACACCACGGAGATTGTGGCCACCGAGATGCAGATGCTGGACGGCCGCAGGGATGACGCCCAGCAGAACAGCGCGCCGGCTCATGGTGAGAGCCAGTCGCACTCCATGGACGGATTCGACGACGACCTTAACTCGATTCCGTTCTGATGAACTTGGCTCAAGGATGAACATCTGCGGCATGGACGCTGCTCCAGCTTGGAGCGGCATCAGTGAAGAAGTGTTTCAAGTGCGGCGTAGAGAAGCCAAAGAGCGAGTTCTATAGGCATGCCCGGATGGCGGATGGCCACCTGAACAAGTGCAAGGAGTGCACAAAGTCGGACGTTCGCAAGAACAGAGAGCAAAGACTTGATTACTACCGCGAGTACGACAGGGCGCGTTCCAATCTCCCCCATCGAGTCAAGGCGAGGCGGGAATATGCACAGACAGAGGCCGGGCGAGAAGCGCGGGGCCGGGCCAGGAAGAAGTACTTTGAGCGCAACCCTCAAAAACGAGCGGCGCATGCTGCGCTCAGAAAAGCGATTCGTGACGGTAAGCTCAAGAAGCCGGAGCGTTGCGAGGAGTGCGGCTCTGCCGGCATCATCCATGGCCACCATGACGACTACGGCAAGCCACTCGATGTGCGCTGGCTATGTCCGCCCTGCCACACGAAATGGCACAACAAGAACGGCCCTGGCAGGAATGCGGAGTAGCCATGGCTGAGCGCATCATCGTCCGGCGCCAGGGTAATGCTCTGGTGCCGGTTGATCAGCAAGGCATCGACGCGCTTCACAAGCTGCCGACCGACCGGGAGATGGCCGCCGATGTGGTGGTGCCACGTAACATCCGGTTCCACCGCAAGGCGTTCGCGCTGTTGCAGCTAGCGTTTTCTTACTGGGAGCCGGCCAACTTCGTTACCACCGTGGAGAAAACCACGGTCGGGCAGCTCGGCAAGTTCCTCGTCGCCCGTGGCCTGGAGCGCGAGACGGTGCGCAACCTGTGCGTGGAGTTCCTGCGCCACCTGAACAGCCGACGGCAGACGCTGGAAGCTGAAAAGAGCTTCGAGGCATTCCGCGAGTTCATCACCGTCGAGGCCGGATACTTCGACGTGGTGCTGACGCCGGCCGGCCCGAAGAAGGTGGCGAAGTCCTGGCGCTTCGCGTCCATGGACGAAACGACGTTTTCCAACTTCTACCGCGCGCTGTTCAACGCCTGCTGGCGCTTGGTGCTGTCGCAGCACTTCGACAGCGAGGATGAAGCCGAGGCAGCGGCAGAGCAATTGCTGACGTTCGACACATGAGGAATGACAGGGGCATGGAGACGAAACTTTGTGTGAACTGCAAACATTATGAATGGAGAGGGCATGGCCTTTTGGTCGCTTTTGATCCGCATCGCTGCCGCCATCCGAAGACATTCGATCCTGTTACTGGCGCGAGCAAGGATGCCCAAGAGGAACGGCGGCATGGAAAGTGCGGGCCGCTAGGCGTGAATTTCGAGCCTGCTTTGCAGAAGCCTGAATTGTCGCGTCTGGGGAGGCTCCGTTTTCTGTTTTGGGAAATCATCCTGATAGCGTCTGGGTTCGCCGCAGTGCTTACCCTTATGGCGCTAGCCCTGTATTCCACCTTCTCATGAGCAATTACCGCAACCGCAAACTGCTCGACCTGGCGCACCGGGTCCATGAATGCCAAGTGCAGATTGATGGCGTGTGCATCGGCTACTCGCCGCACGGCTGCGAGCCGGCGCACGCCAACTGGAGCGAATACGGAAAGAGCATGGGCCGCAAAGCGGATGACGTGTATCACGCCGCCGCCTGCCATGCCTGCCACGCCGAACTGGACCAGGGCAAGAAGCTAAGCCGCGAGGAGCGCCTGGACTACTGGCGGCGCGGCTTTGAGCGCACCATGCGCTACTACTTCCGCCAGGGATGGCTTCGCATCGCATAGCACCACACCATGCACGATATCGACACAAACAGCGAGGAGTGGAGGCACCAGTGCGAGGTCCGCGCCGTGCTGCGCTTGCGCGTCCGGAGCCAAGCCGGCGCCTACGACTACTTGGAAAAGGTCAAGGAGAAACGTGGCCTCAACGCTTACAACCGACTCAAGAACGACTGCGCCGCCCAATGGGCGAAAGGCAACCGGGGCGAGCATGGCGACTGGCGTTAGCCTCACGCTGCCATGGCCGCCGAGCGTCAATCACTATTGGCGACACCCCACCAAAGGCAAACTTGCTGGCCGGCATCTCATCAGCGAGAAAGGCCGCGCCTACCGGAAAGCCGTTGCCGAGGCCGTATTGCTGCAGGCCCGTGGCATCCATTTGGATGGCCGCCTGGCGCTGACCATCATCGTCCAGCCGCCGGATCGGCGCCGCCGTGACTTGGACAATGTGCTCAAGGGAGTCTTCGATGCCCTGCAGCACTCTGGCCTGATCGCCGATGACGGCAATATCGACCTCCTGGCCATTGTCAGAGCCAATCCGATACAAGGCGGGCGGCTGGTCGTACACCTGTCTGATGCCGACTTAGCGCGCTTTCAGTGGTTCGATTTGCTAACCATCGGTTCTGGGCTATAATCGAATCAGCAGGAATGCCAAACTGCGCCGCTTCGCACTGATTGGCGGGCACGCAAGCAGCACACTCCTGGGCCTTGCGAACGGAGCAGGACGGCGCAGGGACGAACGGCGCCAGGATGGCGCCAACTTGCCAAGGCAGGCATCCGGGCACCGCTGAACAGCAATAAGGCGGGTGTTTGTCAACGCAAATGCTCATCGGGAGGGGCGGCTGACGCCGTAAGGCCCAGCACCTCGAATTTGCGCGGGGTTGCAAAGCCCCTCTCCCGATGGGCGGGGTGATAAAGTTGAACGATAATGCCTTTGCTCTTCTTCTCGGTGACTGCCGAGAAACCCTTAAAACCATTCCCGACTTCGGTCTGCGCGACTACGGCGATTGCCGCCAGCTGAACATGCTGGAGCTCCTGGAGGGCTGCGCATGAGCTGGGCAGCGACCGCTTGGGCTTCAAAGGTCAAGACCGGGTCACCGGCAATCAAGCTGGTTCTCCTGACCCTTGCAAACTTCGCTGATGATGAGGGTTATTGCTTCCCATCGCAAAAGACCCTGGCTGAGATCACGGAATGCGGCGAGCGCTCCATTCGCCGCTACCTCGACCAGCTTGAAAGCATGGGGATTATCAGACGCGTTCGTCGTCATCGTGAAGATGGTGCGCGCACGTCAGACGGGGTGTACCTGTGCATGGGTAACCTACCGGCCAAATTGACCACTGGCCAATCTGACCACCGGCCAAATGACGCTGAGCCTAGCGGCCAAGCTTTGGCCGCGCATGAACCATCAGAGGAATATCCAGAAAGAAGTAATAATAGAAAAGCAAAGGTTGCGAAGCCGACGTTCAACCCTAGCACTGGTGAGATTGAAAACATCCCCGATGAGGTGATCGCCAAGTGGGCCAAGGCTTACCCAGCCATTGATGTCAATCAGGAGATTTCTAGGGCAGAGGCTTGGCTCCTTGCCAATCCGAAGAACAGGAAGTCCGACTACTTGCGGTTCCTGACGAACTGGCTTTCTCGCGCTCAGGACAGGGCGCCGCGAGTTGATGATTCGAAGCGCCGCGCATCCCCTCACGGTGGATACGACAAAATCGACTACAGCCGTGGCATCGATCCAGATGGGAGGTTCTGATGGAGCAGTTGGGCAGGCTTCTTTCCAAGCTCGGCGCACAGGATGAGCGTCAGGCCGTTTGCGAAACGCACGGCGCGTACACGACGCAGCTTTTCCGCACGCCGAGCGGGGCAGAGTTCTGGACGAAATGCCCTGGGTGCGAGGAGGCGGAGCGCGAGCGCGAGAAGCTGGAGCGCGCTGCCGCTATGGAGCGTGAGCGGCAGGAGCGCATGATTCGCAGCGCCCTGAATCAAGCGGCAATCCCCCCGCGCTTCATGGCGCGCTCGCTGGATAGCTTCGAGGCAGACACGCCGGAAAAGGCCAACGCGCTTCGCGTCTCCCGTGAGTACGCGGAATCGTTCAAGGAGGCGCTGGAGGTCGGCCGCAGCCTGGTGTTCTGCGGCACGCCGGGGACCGGGAAAACGCATCTCGCCATCGGCATTGCCAAGCGTGTGATTGAGGCTGGCTACACGGCGGCATTCATCACGGTCATGAACGCCATCCGTCGCATCAGGGATACCTACCGCAGAGACAGCACCGAAACCGAAACGCAGGTTATCCGCTCGTTCACGGTGCCGGATCTGCTGATCCTGGATGAGGTCGGCATGCAGCGCGGCACCGATGACGAGAAGGTCTTGTTGTTCGACATCATCAACGCTCGCTACGAGGCGATGCGGCCGCTGATCGTTATCAGCAACCTCGACCTGGCTGGCATCCGTGACTACCTGGGCGAGCGCGCGTTTGACCGGCTGCGGGAAGGGGGCGGCAGGGCCATTCAGTTCACGTGGGATAGCTACCGCAGGAGCGTATAGCACAGCACCATGCTGTGCAGATCAGCGAGAGGGAGACAGCATGAGCTTGGATCTGATTGCCGCCACCCCGGCGGCGCGTAACACGGACCCGGAAACCAGCCATCTGGCGGCAGAGGAGAATACACGGAGCGGCCGGCGGGCGGTGCAGCAGCATGCGGTTCTAGCCGCCGTTAAGGCGCATCCAGGGCTTACAAGCCGGGAGCTGGCACAGGCGGCTGGCATGGATCGGTATGTTGCTGGCCGCAGGCTGCCTGAATTGGAGGCAGCAAAGAGGGTGCGCAAGGGCGAGGCGCGCGAGTGTCGCGTTAGCAAGCGTCAGGCGGTGACATGGTGGCCGGTATGACCAAGGAACTGGCCCAGCGCACCGAGCGCGACCCCAACGGCATCGACCCGCACAAGCCGGGCGCCAAGCTAGACGCCGGCAAGGTGCGCCCCAGCCTGATCCTGAGTGACATGGCCCGCGCCATACTGGCGGTGGCCGAGGTCGGAACGTTCGGGGCGAACAAGTACACCGATGGCGGCTGGCAGTACGTGCAGGACGGTATCAAGCGGTATCGCGATGCTATGGACCGTCACCGGCTGCTGGGCGCCATTGAGGAGCGCGACCCCGATAGCGGACTGCTACATGCGGCGCACGAGGCGTGGAACGCGCTGGCGGTGCTCGAGCTGATGCTGCGGGAGCGGGAGGGCGGGCAGTGATCGAGCTCGCCCTGCCATACCCGCCCAGCGTCAACACCTACTGGCGGCATAGGCCGCGCGGCTCGTGCGCGCGGGGCTATTCAACCGGCGGCAGGCCGCGCTCGATAGCGGCACAGGCGAGCCCCACCGGGCCGGGGATCGCGGTTTTGCCGGTTTCCCAGTCCTGGTAGGTGCGGAGGCTGACCCGGAGCAACCGGGCCGCCCCAGACTGCGAGAGCTTGCGGCGCCGGCCGGCCGGATCGGCCAGCCGGGAACGCCAAGCTTTGAGAGCCTCAGGAGTCATATCCCTCCTCGCGGTCAGGTCAGCGTGTAGAACACCAAGCCGCGGTGTTCATGACGGGTCGCGTAGCCCGCATCGGAGCGGCGCGCGCGCTCCAAATTCCGTTTGCTGGCGCTAACCCGGTAGGTTTTCCGGTTCACTGGGCTGCCATCGGCAGCGACGGCGCCGGCCACCTCCACCTCGCGCAGGCCTGCCGAATGAAGCAGGCCTATGATTTCGTCGTTGCGGCCGAGGATTACAGATTTCATAGTCGTTTCCCCTGAATTGCAGTTGATTCGAACTGCCTGTGCGGCAGAGAAGCCGGGCACGTGGCCCCGGCTGGTCGGTGTTAGCCGACGTTCACAGCCCAGGGGCCGTTAGCATCGCCCACCAGAATCAGTTGCTCGCCTCGGCGGTAGACCGCGACCCGTTCGTTGCTGGTGGAGGTGACGATTAGTTCGGCGCCCAGCAGCTCGGCCAGCTCGTTGATGTCGTCGTCCTCCTCGCCCACCGCGTAGCCCGCGCCGGCATTGTTGAGGATCGTGTACGCCTCGTCGTAGCGGCCCAGGGCGACGAGTTCGCGGATGTTCTCGGTGCTCATTGCTGTTCTCCATGCAGTTTGCGGCAGAGAAGCCGGGGGCAAGCCCCGGCGCGTCAGGATTAGAAATAGGTGGTGATGCCGTTCTTGCGCATCAGCGAGAGATGCTGGCGGTGCCACTTGCGGGCCACCGATTCCAGGGTGTCGGCGGTGGCCATCAGGGTGTTTCCGACGTAGTCGCCGCCGGCGCAGATCTGCCTGCCGTCCGTGCCAGTGCCGATGTAGACATAGCCGCCGGCGTCACGAACGAAGAAAGTGATCTTGCCGTGGTCGCGGGAGTGGATAGTGAAGGTCGCCATTATTGTCTCTCCTCGCTCTAGCTGCCGGCCCATCCGGCTGCCTGGGACATAATATTACGCAGAAACTGCGCTGTTGCAAGGGATAACAGCGCAGAAACTGCGGCATTTGTTTCTATCGCTACGCCCGCTTCGATAGCTGCCGCCTATCGGTGACCCCGTGCATGTCCCCGAGCGTCTCGCCCGCGCCGCTGGCACGAGCGACCGTAGTTTAAAGAGGCCATAAAACGGGGGAGCATGGCGCCGGAGTGCGGCGAGCGCGCAGAGAGGGCGGGCAGGTTCGCCGCATAGTGTGGTGTTGTGCGGCATCAATCAATGTGGCGCGAACGATAGAAACAAACGATTACACTCCGTGTACGGAGTCCGTATGATTGCAACCGTGAGGCGCCGGATGGGCCGGCAGCCAGAGCAGGAGGGAGAAACGATGAACTACATCAACGCCATCAAGCACGCGAACACCACCAACGAGCTCAACGCCATCGTCGATGCCTACCTGGCTGAGATTGGCGAATACGAGAACTCCTGCGGCGAGACCTACGGCGAGGCCGCCTACCGCCTCGGCGGCGACAAAATCCTGGAGGCAGCAGAGGCCCGCTGGTTCGAGATTGAGGGCTAGGGCTGATAACGGTGACTCTCCTCTCATGGAGAGTCACTGATTCGCGGAATCTACACAGGAGATAGCTATGGCTGGTGTGCTGGTGGCTTGCGTGATCGGTGGCTGGATCCTCTCACGCCCAATCGTTCGTTTTGTTTGCCTGTAACTATCCACAGACACACATCAATTGAGGTGGTCATCATGAATGTCGGTACTGTGATTCACGGAACCCTTCGGACTCAGGACCTTCTCCCCGTACTACTGGATGAGCTCAGGGAGCGCGACCCAGCCGCCTATGCCCAGATGGTGATGCAGCCATTCGGACTCATCCCGAGCTATGCGCTAGAGGATGAGGATTCCGAGTGGTGGGATTCAGAGGACGCGTGCTGGTTGCTCGAGGAGGTGATCGAAGCTTTAGACAACTGTGCTCCCGAAGGCTACTTCTTCGGCGCGCATCCTGGTGATGCGTCGGATTTTGGGTACTGGCCACTAGAGGAGTTCACATAACAGGGAACCCTGAGGGGTTCCCTATGGGATCTGGAGGTATCGACATGAACACCACCAACGCCATGAACACTTCGCCCCTTTTCGAGGCGTCCTCACCCGCCGCGCAGCCCCTTGTGGACATCCTCAATGCCGAGCGAGAAGCTCTTGGCAATCTCCCGCCTATGCCGCGCCCGGCCCTTTTCGATAGCGCCGAAGCGCGCGCGGAGAAGCGGGCTCGCGCCGCAGAAATCCAGCGCCAGCGTGAGGCGATCAAGGCCGAGACGATCGCCAAAATTCGCGCCCTCGCGGAGCAGGGCAACATGTCAGCACGCGCGTTTCTGGGGTATGAGAGCATGAGCGACGCCGAGAAAGAGGATCTCGCGGCCGCCAGGCGCGGGCGCTACGACGGCGGATTTTGAAGGAGCTCGACATGAGGCGACCGGCGCGAGCCGCGATTCGCTCAGCGCGGACAAGGCCTCGGTCGAGGAGCTCCTCGGCCTGCTGCGCCTCAACCATACGGAAAAACAGGGCTCCGGCAGCCCATGGAGGAAACACTGATGGACATCTGGGGTTACTACCGGCCGGCCTGCCCAATCCATGGGTTGGTTGGGCCGGCAGGGGAATGCTGCCCTGGCATAATCGACCATCACCGTAGCACCCACCGGGTGCTCAATCTCACACAGCACCATGCTACGACCGAGCAGCGCGCGGCCGGTGTATTCGACCTGCATCCCCAGCATCAGAACAAACTACGAAACCTACTGACGTTCGACACCCTGCCGACGGCCGAGGACATAGCCGTGGATGCGGAGGTTGCGGCTGATCTCGCGGCCGACGTGGCCGCAGCGGCTGGATGCCGCCGCATCATGATCGGCGGCGCACCGTTCATGATGGCCCCGCTAGAGCAGGCGCTGAAAAAGCGCGGCCTAATACCGGTCTATGCCTTCTCTCGCCGCGAAAGTGTTGAGGAGAAATTACCGGACGGCACGGTGCGGAAAACGACGGTGTTCCGTCACGAGGGATTCGTGGCCGCCACGTAGGGCTGCCCACTGCTGCGGACGCCCTGGGCGTCACGCACCGCGCTGCCTTGGGCGCTGTTCTGGTGCGGTCATGCCGTCAGCTTGCTGACGGCACATGCGCGAGGGTGGTTGCAAATTAAGAAGCATGGTGTGATAATCGAACCGGC
>Ga0207864_1001280_pt1 | contig 28464 bp, 27 predicted proteins | sample HigsolmetaAR202D_FD_184834 | JGI IMG/M metagenome (GOLD analysis project Ga0207864, IMG submission 184834) | Ionic liquid and high solid enriched microbial communities from the Joint BioEnergy Institute, USA - AR20-2-D (SPAdes) (version 2) ... | reverse complement strand
AGCGCGGCCGTCCCCAGCGAAGCCCCTCTCGCGGGCGCTACCGGCAGAACCTCTCTCATCTCTTCTCCCCCAGCGCCAACAGATTCGCGAACAACCGATACGCCCCCGGCACCCCTTCCGGGAGCTGCCGGAAGAACGCGAGCCCGGTGTACACGTAGGTCCCCTTCCCGTGCTTCGCGACCAGCACCGCGCCCCGCAGCGGATCCTCGCCCGGATCGCTCATCTCGAGGACCGGCGTGTACCGCTCGTCCCAGGTACGCGGGAAGTAAAGCCCGCGTTCCTGCACCCACCCCTCGAAGTCGGCGGGCCCGATCCGGTTCGGGTACGACACGATCGGATGCGACGGATCGAGGATGCGCACCGGCGCGGTCTCGTCCGTCACGCGGTCGTGCGGCCGGGCGATCCGGAGCGGGTACGGCGCGAAGCCGCCCTGCGAGAAGGTGTACTGGTTGTACTGCACGATCAGCGTGCCGCCCGCCTCGACCCACTCGAGCAGGCGGGCGTTGTGGGTGCGGATCTCCGGCCGGTGCTCGTACGCCCGAATGCCGGTCACCAGCACGTCGTAGCGCGAGAGGTCGGCGACGGCCAGGTCGGCCGGGTCGATCACGTCGAGCGTCACGCCGAGCTGTCGGATCGCGGCCGCCACGTCGTCGCCCGCGCCGGTGATGTAGCCGACGCGGAGCCCCTGCGGCACGCGCACCTCGAACGCCTGTACCTTCGCCGCGGCGTCGCGGTAGCGCGCGTGCGGGCGGATGTGCGGATAGTCGATCTCCTCGTACCCTCGCGTATAGCGTCGACCGTCCTCACCATCGAAGACCGCGGCGACGCGGTGCTCGCCCGCCTCCACGTTCGCCGGCGGCGTCACGACGAACTCGAACTGCCGGCTCTCGCCCGCCGCCCGGAGACGTACCGGGACCGACGCCGGCTCCGCGCGCCACCCGGCGGGCAGCTCGAGGCGCAGCGTCCCGGCGATCCCCTGCGGCGACTCGGCCGTGATGCGGACGCGGAACGCGAGTCCGGGCGCCGCACCGGACGACGCGGAGCGGCCCGTCGAACCGGCCGCCTTCGCCGCGACATCGCCGCCCAGCGGCACGACCGCGACGCCGGGGTCCATCTCGACCGTGGCCGCCGGGACCACGCGGACCGGACGACGGCTCTCGCCCTCGTTGCGCCGCACGAGGCGGTACGTCGCCTCTTCCTCGATCGGGATCTGGACGCCCTCGACCGCGACCAGCGCGCGCGCCCGGACCTCGGCGGGTTGGAAGGGCAGCCCGCGCAACGCATAGTCGTCGGGCCAACGGTACAGGTCGCCATCCCTCGGCACGCGCAGGTGATACGGCTCGGTGGGCGGCGCGTCGGCGGGCACGGTCACCCGGAACCGGCGCCGCACGAGCTGTCCGGGCGGCAGCGGCTCGCCGGGGAGCTCGTCGGCCGGCGTCGCCTTCCAGCCTGCGGGGAGCACGGGCTCGAGCGCCCGGACCGCGACCGGCCGCCCGCCGCCGTTCCAGACGATCAGCTCGAGGTCGAACTCGCCGCCCGGGACCAGCCGCTCCGAGTCGGAGATCGCGTCGACGACGATACCCGCCGCGAGCCGCAGCGCCTCGTGCGCGTCGGCCCGCTCCGCCGCGATGTGGAACCGGAGCGCGTCCACCGCCCCGGCGTTCGCGCCGCTCGCCGTGCCCAGCGAACGCTCGGCCCGGTCGAGCAGCTCGACGGCGCGCACGAGATCCGGGACGAGCGCGCCCGCGTCGAGCGGGTTGTACGCCGCGCGGACGCGGCGCGTCACGTCGTCGTACGCCTCGAGCGCCTCGATCGCGCCGCGGGCGCCGATGCGACGCGCCCGCTGGGCGAGCGTCGTGTCGACCCCGGTGAAGATCGACTCGCCGGCCACACCGTCGCCGTCGACACGCTGGAGCACGACCGACGCCGGCCCGGGCTCCAGCGCGCGCCCCATGTCCTGCGAGCGATGCCGCCCCCGGCTCTCGAGCGCGATCTGGTGGTACGACCGGCCGAAGAGCGGGTCGAAGACGCCGGTCTGGAGCCGCGTCGCCGACTCGGGCGCGCCGCCGCCCCAGCGCGAGAGGTAGAGCTTGGCCGGCCGGTGGGGCGGGAGCCCCGCCGCCGTCAACTCGGGGAACCGCGCCGGGTCGCCCGCGGCCTCGAACGCCTCGTGCGCCAGGATCCCCGCCGCCTGGTGCTGCCCGTGCCCGTCCCGCGGCGTGCCGGTGAAGACCGAGAGGACCACGTCCGGCCGGTAGCGGCGGATCACCGTGACCACGTCCTTCAGCACCGAGTCGCGTGGCCAGTGCTGGAACGCCTCTTCCGCGCTCTTCGAGAAGCCGTAGTCGTACGCGCGTGTGAAGAACTGCGTCGCGCCGTCGAGCCGCCGCGCCGCGAGCAGCTCCTCCGAACGGATCAGCCCGATCGACTCCTGTAGCTCCGGGCCGATCCCGTTCTGCCCGCCATCGCCTCGCGTGACCGAGAGGTATGCGACGTCGGCGCCGCCGCCCAGCGCGAGCGTCGCCAGCACCGACGTGTTCTCGTCGTCCGGGTGCGCCGCGATCATGAGGACCCGCTGGGTCGGGCCGAGGCGCCGGAGCGCGAGGCCGAGCGCCGTCGCCCCCGTATACTCGGTCTCCGGCTGCTGAGCCGCGGCGGGCGACGCCACGGCGAGGAGGGCCGCGACGAGCGGCCACGGACGTCTGCGTGCGATTCCGATCATGGGCTGGAAGGTACGCGGAAGTGAGTCGAGCGCAAGGTAATGCGCGGTCCGCCCGGCGGGGCGCCGCGCCCTGCGATCGAACGCGCGCCGGGGCGCCGAGGTTCCCGACCGGCGGCCGGCGGCACCCGGCCGGAGGTCCGCGGCGCCCGGCCGGAGGTCCTCGGCTCTCGGCCGGAGGTCCTCCGCACCCGGCCGGCCGAACCCGACCGTCGTGCGGCACCACACGGCCGTCCGCATCGCTTTAGCACGATCGGTGCAGTACCTTGGCCCGTGAACGACGCGACGGCGGCCCGAAACGGTCCGCCGTGCACTCGACCCACGAAGAGGAGCGGGCCATGGGCCGTCAGGCGAAGCCGGGCGATACCGTCACCGTGCATTACACCGGAAGGCTCGAGGACGGGACGGTGTTCGACAGTTCCCGGAACGGCGAGCCGGTCGAGTTCGAGATCGGCGCCGGCGTGGTGATCGGCGGATTCGAGAACGCGGTCACCGGGATGGAGGTGGGCCAGGAGCGCGAGGTACGCATCGCGCCCGAGGACGCGTACGGCGTACGTCGCGAGGAGCTCGAGATCGACGTCCCCCGGGACCAGTTCCCTGAGGGCATCGAGCCCGAGGTCGGTCAGATGCTCGCCATCGAGATCGCACCCGGGCAACAGGCGCTCGCGCGGATCGCGGACGTCGACAACGCGACGGTCACCCTCGACCTGAACCACCCGCTCGCGGGGCAGACGCTCATCTTCGACATCGAGCTGGTCGGGATCCGGTAGGCCGTGGCCAAGGGGATCGAGTACAGTTGCGAGGACGGGGCGTGCACCTGGCGCTGGAACGCGAACGACTACCCCGTCGGTGAGCTGACCGTGCGCGTACGCCACCCCAACGGCGACGTGGAGCTGCGCACCGTGCCCAACACCGGGCGGCTCGTCCTCCCCGACGATTTGCTGGTCGAAGAGATCGTATCGACGGGGCGAGGCGGCAGGACGCGCGAGAACCGCTGGCGCGGCGCAGGGTGATCGGCGGCCTCGGCACAGATTGATCCGGGGCTGCAGAGCCGCGCGATTCGCGGCCACGGCGCCATCCGGGGGATCCGACCTCCCGGCTGGCTCGACGCGCTATGGATGGCGAGCCGGGACCTGAGCGTCCTGTATCGCCCGCCTCGCGATCCCGGACCGCTCGCGCTCCTTCCGCGTTGGGCGCTTCCCGCCCCCGATGCCCCCAACGCTCGCGGAGCCTCGCGCGCCTTCCTCGTCCGCCCGCTGCTTACGCGAGGCCGAGATCAGCCGCTCCTCGGAGCGCTCGACCCGGAGCGCGAACGACATGAGTTCGCCCATCCGGGTCTCCAGCTCCCGCACGAGCGCGTCGACCTTCGCGGTCTGCATCTCTGCGCGGTGCAACGCCGCCACCAGGCGCGCGTTCTGATCTTCCAGCTCGCGAATGGTCAGCGCGGCGCGCGTCGCCAGCATGTCGACCCGGCCGAGCCGCTCCAGCGTACGCTCCAGCGCCGCCTCCTTCCGCGCGAGTTCCGCCGCCAGGCGCTTCATGCGCTCCGGCAGCGCCGTCGCGTCGCCCACCTCACCTCCCGCCCCACCGTGGGCCGCGCGCTCGGATCCGGCTACGTGCTCGAGATCTGCAGCCGACTTCGGCGCCCGAAGCTCCGCGAGCAGTTCCCGGATCGCATCGCGGTTCTCGAGAAACTCGTCGACCACCACACGCATGTCCGCCAGGCGACGCTCGAGGCCCTGGATCTCCTGGATGTACTCGAACTGCCGCGCCGTGGCCGATTCCACGCGGTAAAGGGCGGATTCGACGATCCGCACCCGCTCGATCTGCCCGTCGACCTGCAAGACCTCTTCGTCGAGGCGCGTGACCCTGGCCGCGAGGTCGTCGATCAGGGTGGCCAGGTCGGACAGGTCCCGCTCCCTCGCTTCGAGGGCGTGCAACCTGGACCATGCGTCGCCCAACCAGGCGTGCAGGGCGGCCACCTCCTCCCTCAGGGACGCGACCGCCTCCCACCCGGGCTCGAGGGCCTGGGCACCCCGACGAATCGGAGCGCGGATCCCCAATCGACGCAGCCACGCACTCAACGCCTTTTTCATTCGGACTCCTCGGATTTCGCGTGTTGGGTGCGACGGTCCCGCGCTGTGATCGGGATCGTGTGGGCACAACGATAACGTTGACCAGTTCCCTGGCTCTTCCTATCCCCGGCAGAGCCAGGGAATCGCGCGTCGAGGCGGCACGGGCCGGAACCCGTTGCAAAACAACGGCGGTTCGGCGACCTTCGTTAGAGTGCCGGCGATCGGGGCCGGCGCCCGGAGATCGCGCAGAGAGCTAGCGGAGCCGTAATGGAAACCTGGGTAGGCACGACGGAGACGAACCGGGCGCGCGACGCACTCGAGATCGTCGCGTCGATCGAAGACTTCCTCGCGGGCCGCGGCGACCCGCCTCCCGAGGCCGTGATCCGTGCGGCACACCTCGAGGGATACGCCTACGTCGCGCTCCCGCCCGACCATCCGATGCGCCCCCGCTTCCGCGCGGACTACCTCGGCGCCCTCGTCCGCCACGAGGCAATGAAGCGCGAGCTCGCACCGCTCTTCGGTGCCTGGAACGAAGCCGGCATCGTCCCCCTTCTCGTGAAGGGGTTCCACATGGCGGAGTTCGTCTACCCGGCGCCGGGGATGCGCTTCCACGGAGACGTGGACGTGGTCGTGGACCCGCGGCAAATTCGCCGGGCCGCGGGGATCGCAGGAGAGCTCGGGTGGAACGGAATACCGGACCCGTTCGATCCGCCCAGCCCGTTTCGCCACGCCGCGTACATCCTACTGCGCACCGACGGCCACACGCGCGTGGACCTACAGCGCTACGTCATCCACCGCGCGCTCCCGCTGGTGCGGCGCCAGGTGCGAGTGACGCGCGCGGTGCAGGCGCGCGCGAGAGAGATCGAATGGCAGGGCATCCGGGTCCGTATCCCGGACCCGCTCGACGCTGCGGCGGCCTGCCTGCTCCTTCACCGGGCGTGGGGAGGCGAGCGCTGGGCGCTGAAGGTGCACGACTTCCTGGACCTGCGCTTTCTCATCGAACGGGAAGGCGTGACTCGGCAAGCCCTCGAGGCCAGGGCTGCCGAGTTCGGCGGGCGACGCTCGATCGCATACATGCTGGAACGCTGTGATCCCTGGCGCGGAAGGTTCTCCCCGGGTCCTTTGCCGAAAGCGCTCTCCAGGACGCTCGACCTCCGAACCCTGACCGAGCACGCCCCGTACGGGGTCGAGAAGACCGTCTACCGCTTGGCCCGTACGCCCAGCCTCATCCTGCAGATGTGCCGGGTACTGCCGCTCGTCATTCGCGCCCGCAACGCTGCGAAACGCGAGCCCGACTTGCACCGCTTGCTCGGTCGATTCACGCCCCCGCGCGACGGCTCGGCTCCGCCGCCGCGTCGCGTCCCGTCCAGCGAGCGCAACGCGATCGCACGTGGGATCAAGTGGGCGTCGCGCGTGGTCCCGACCCACGGCGTCGGCCGGTGCGTGATCCGGTCGCTCGCGCACTATCATGCGCTGCGCGCCCGGGGGATGGAGGTCGATTTCGTGAGCGGGGTGAAACGGGAAGGCGACCGGATCGTCGGGCACGCTTGGGTCGAGTTCGATGGCAGGGTCCTTCCGGAGTATCACGAACCCGACAACCGCAACATCTACACGGAGAACTTCCGCTACCCGCCGAGGATCTGAGGGGGAAGACCCACTTCGCTGTCGGGGCCGAGCCACAGCCGGTGGAACTCGAGCTCCCGCAGCAGCCGCGTGACGGATCCATTCACCATCGCACGCGCGTCGGCCGAGAGCGGCACACCCGTCGCCTCCCACAGCACGCGCACGGCCTCGCGGGGCGACAGCCGTTCCAGGCCGGTCGGGCGCACGGCGTCGCGCTGGAGGAGCACCACACGGGCAAGCCGCGCGCTGGGCACACGCGGGACACCCAGGGCCGCCCATTCGAGGAAGCGCTTCCCGTCCGTGTCGGTAGACCATCGTGCGACCGCCAGTTCCGGCCCAAGGCGCGCGAGGCCGTCCGACCACAGCCGAAGCCCGCGGTCCCAGCCGTACAGCATCCCGGTCCCGGGATCGAGCCACGACAGGTCCTCGGCCAGAGGACTCCAGCCGCGGCCGAGGAGCCGGACGAGCGTCGTCGTCTTCCCGGTCCCGCTCGGCGCCGCGAGCGCCGTCGCGACGCCGTCCCGGACAACCACGGCCGCGTGGAGCGGGAGCAGACCCGACGCGCGTAGCGCTTCGCTCACCGCGACGTACAGCGCCGGGAAGACGTCGGTTCCGAAGCGGAACCGGATCCGCGCGCCGTCCCGGCTCAGCCGGAGATGAACCCACTCCTTGCCCCCGGTCCAGACCCATTCGTCTCCGCGCCGCGCCCATGTCAGGTCGATGTCCTCCGGCAGGCGGACGAGCTCCGGCTCCCACCCGGCGTCCCGGCCGGGCACACCCAAACCCTCAGGCGCGGCACCGACACCGCCCGGGCCGGCTTCCTCTACCAGCTCGACCGCGTACGCGTGAGGCGGCGCCGCGTGCCCATCGCGCCGCCACTGCCGGTCGAGCCACGCGAGCACGGCGTTCGTTTCGATGCGGCAACGAAAAGGTCGCCCAAGAACGGCGAAGGCGGGCGAAGCCACGGTCAGGCGGTGGGGACGAGCAACCCGGTGGCCACGAGATCCTCGACGAGGGCGCGCGCATCGGCCGCGGCCTGCTCGGCGGTGATGTCGAACGCATCGACCAGCGCGCGGACCGCCGCGTCCAGCCCGCCGCCGAGCGCGCCCCAGATGCACCGGCCGGTCGCGTTCAGCGAGAACATCTCGCCCCGCGCCGGGTCGAGGAGGATCAACTCGTCGCCGAGGTCGGTGGCGACGATTCCGGGCGCCGGGGCGTAGGCGCGGCCCGGGTCCGGCGTGAATGCGGCAGCCGTATCCATATATACGACTATAACGTACGGCGCCCGCCCCGCGCCAGGGCCCACCCGCGCCGCCGGCCTCGGCGCCCGGCGAGTCTGCTTACGGGCCGCAGCTCTCGGTGCCGGGGCAATACTGGATCAGGTTGCCCGTGGGCACGTGGAACGTGATCTCGATCGTGCTTCGCTCGCCGCCCCCGACGCCCGGTTCCGGCCAGCGCTCGAGTTCGATCGTGGCGCGCCCTCTCGCTTCTCCCCAGAGGCCCGTCCCGCCAGCCTCGAAGGTCTCGAACTCGAGCACCCCGCCGACCGAACCGTAGCGTGCACCGTTGTAGCCGCCGACGATGACCGCGGCGAACTGGTCAGACCACTCGGACGGCGTGGCCGGCAATATCGTCCAGGGATCGACGGCCTCGAACGCCACGGTGCCCGGGCCATCTTGTAGCGTCGTTCCGATCCAGAGGTCGACGCGCTCGCCCGTTTCGGCGATCTCTCCGGTCACCGCGATCAGCACTCGCCTGTCGGGCTCGCCGACGATCTCCCACGCAGAGCCGCTTCCGAACATGAACGGGAGCGTCGCGCCGTCCAGCGCCCCGCCCGCCAGCGTCGCCGAGGCTCGACCGTCGGGCCAGTTCGCGAGCTCGACCTGGAATTCGACGGAGATGTCGATGGTGTCGGGTTCGACGTCCGCGCCCGGCTCCGCGAGCTTCGGATTCGCGACCGCCCGCGTCTTCAGACGGCCGCTCGCCCTGCCGCGGGCCTCGCGGGCCGCCGACTGGGCACGGTCGTCCGGCAGATCGACCTCGAACAGCTCCAGCGTACCGCCCCCAAGGCTCGCATAGTGGCCCAGCCGCGCCGCGACCGCGCCGCTGAACGACACGCTCGGCTCGCGCATTACGTGCAGGATTCCATCGACCTTCGTGACCCCCGGCGGATCGACGTGCAGTGTGGCGTTCTCCCTGAGGTAATCTCCGTCCGGGTCCCACCGGCCGACGGCGTACGTGCCGGGCGCCGGGCGGCCGGGGATGTGGATCGCGAAGGGCAGGTCCTGCGGCTTGGCGTAGACGTGGATCCCCTCCCCGTCCCCCGTGGTCACGGAATGGAAGCCGCCGAGCGCCTTGACCACCATGTCCAGCTCGGGACCGCCGTTCACGACGATCCTGGCGGTATTCAGGTCCGGACCCGGGTCCACCCCGGCCGGCCCATCGGCGTCGCACGCGGCCGACACAGCCGCGGCGGCAAGACCGCAAACCAACACGACGGAAGAAGCGTGGCTCGACGGTCGGTCGGCGTACCGGACTCCCATGTTCACCTCCCGGAAGTGACGTGCGCCGAGACCGCGCGCACGCGGCTCGGCGCTGATCCGCGTCGTTGCGGGCCCGGGTCGTGTGATTCCCGCGCCCGCTCCTCGGGAGGAGAACGACTTCGACGACCGCAATGTGACACGCCGGCGGCGGCACCGCCGTCACCCCGCCGGCTATACGCCCACCGGTTATACGCCCGCCGGCTCCACCGGCTCGAGCACCGGGATCGGCCGGCCCGGTACCCACTCGACGATGCGCCCCGCGATCGCCGAGGCGGCCACCGTGTACGGGCTCGCCAGGTACAGCTGACCGGGACCGCTCCGCCCCGGGAAGTTGCGGTTCTGGCTCGAGATCGTCACCTCGTCCGGCCGCTGGCTCGTGCCCGGGCCCGCCGCGATGCACGCGCCGCAGCCCGGCTCGATGAACTCGGCGCCGATCTCGTCGAACAGCCGCAGGTACCCCTTCTCCTCGCAGTACTGCCTGACTTCCTGCGAACCGACCTGGATGTACAGCTTCACGTCGGGGTGGACGCGCAGCCCCTGCGCCCGCGCCTCCTTCAGCACGGCCGCGTACATGTCCATGTCCTCCTTCTTCCCCGCCGTGCACGAGCCCGCGTAGGCGACGTCGATCCGGATCGGCTCGTCGCCCAGCTCGTCGATGTACAGCCCGTTCCCAGGGTCGCCCGGGAGCGCGACCATCGGCCGGATCGTCGACGCGTCGATCTCGATGACCTTCACGTACTCCGCGTCCGGATCGGAGTACAGCCCCTCGCACAGTTGCTCGGCCCGCGCCCGGTCCATCCCCCGCTCGTTGACGAGGTACTCGACCGTCTTCTCGTCCGGCGCGATGATCCCCGTGAACGCGCCGACCTCCGCGGCCATGTTCGTCATCGTCGCGCGCTCGTCGATCGACAGCGCCTCGACCGCCTCGCCCGCGTACTCGATGATCTGGCCGATCGCATGACCATCGCGGATGTACGGATGGCGCAGGATCTCCAGCATGAAGTCCTTCGCCGTCACGTTCTCGGGCTTCTTCCCGCGGATCACCACCTTGAACGACGGCGGCACGCTCGCACGCACGTCCTTCGTGATCCACGAGTTGAAGATCGCCGTCGTCCCCACGCCGAACGCGACGCAACCGATCGCGCCCGAGTGCGGCGTGTGCGAGTCCGTTCCGACGATGAGCTGCCCCGGCTCCGCGTACGACTCCAGCATCTTCGAGTGGCAGATCGCCTCGCTCCCGAGCCGGTAACCCATCCGCTCGCCGTAGTAGACGACGCCCTGCTTCTTCGCGAACTCCTCCTGCTTCTCCTTGAGCTGCCGCGCCACGTCCAGCAGACCGAGCTGCACCCGCTCCGGCGGCATGACCTGGTGCAGGTACGTCAGGTGGTCGCGGAACATGATGATCGTCGGCGGGTCGTTGACCTTCGCGTCCGGACCCAGCTTCTCCTCGAAGAAAATCGCCGCCATCGGGCTCACGTACTCGTGCGAGAAACGCCAGTCCGTGCGGAAGAACCCGCTGTCGCCCGGCTTCACCCACGGCACGCCGGTCTCGCCCGTCGCCGCGTCGGTCACCAGCTTCCGCGCGAAGATCTTCTCCGCGATCGTCATTGGCCGCGTCCCGCCGCGGATCTGGCTCTCGACCGGCGGGAGCTTCACCTTCCCCTGCAGCCGCGCGACGTTGTACTCGAACAGCCCGCCGTACTCGATGATCTCCTTCGTGATCGGGTCGACGCCCTTCGTGAACTCCGAGAGCGGGATCTCCTCGCCCCGGCGGATCCGCTCGATCAGCGAGAAGTCCGTCGACGTCAGGATCCCCAGGTTCTGGCAGTTCTCGTTGTAGATCCGCTCGATGTTCTCGGCGATGACGACGCGGATCCCCGCCATCAGCTCCGCGTAGGGCGACTGCTCGCGGCTGCTCCCCTTCCCCCGCCGCTTCCCGCTCACCGAGCAGACGAACCCGCCGGCCTTCACGCTGCCGCGCTTGACGGGGAACTCGCCGCCGGCCTTGAGCCCCAGGTACGGGAACTGGCCCAGCGTCTCGTCGAAGTAGTAGCAGATGTAGGCGGGCGTGATCTCGTCGGTGGAGATCTGGTCGCGCAGCTTGGCGCGCAGCTCGTCGGTCAGCTCGAGGTCCTCGCCGTTCAGCTGCCGGCGCATCAGCTCGGCGTCGTCGACGAGGAAGAGGACGCGGCCATCGAAGCGGAGCTTCTCGGGGCGCTTGCGGACGTCGAGGCGAAGGAGGTCTGCGTGCATGGCGTATCGTGTGCTCGGAGGACGGGAGTCGACGGTGTTCCACCCGGCGCTCCCTTCACCGACCGTGCCGCGAGGATACCGTGCGGCCGGCGCAGGAATGTCTGAAATTAATGTGTCGGAGCGCCGAGCGGCCGGCAAGGGCATGGCCGCCCCGCCCCGCCGCCGCCCCGGGGCTCAGGGCTCAGGGCCCAGGGCTCAGGGATGAGGTACCCCCCCCGAGCCCTGAGCCCCGAGCCCTGGGCCCTCACCTCCAGCGCCCTCACCTCTCCTCCCCCTTGCCCCCTCCGCGCGCCAACCCCTATCATCCACCCCGACGACAGGGGTGCTGGCGGACGGCCGCTGGCTGAGATCATACCCTCAGAACCTGATCCGGGTAATGCCGGCGCAGGGAGTCGTACCGGACGTGCGTGCAGCCTCCGTCGTCGTGTATCCACCATTCACCGACGACCCGGAGGCTTTCTCATGGGCTTCGTACAGGAGCAGCACGATCGAGTCCACCCCACCTGGGAGCGAATGGTCCGGCACCCCTTCCTCCTGCAGACCCGGGACGGGACGATCCCCTTCGAGACGTTCGCCACCTGGATGCGCCAGGACTATCTCTTCGTCCAGGCGGCGGTCCCCTTCATCGCGCTCATGGTGCCCAAGGCGCCGCCGGAGCACTGGGAGCTGCACACGAACGTGATGGCGATGTTCCACAAGGAGCTGGGCCTGTTCCGCGAGCGCGCGGAGGCGGTCGGCGTGGACATGAGCGACATCCGCCCGTCGTTCATCAACCACGCCTACATCCAGTTCCTGATCGCGACGGCGTCCCAGCGCTCCTACGCGGAGATATACACCGTGCTGTACACCGCCGAGAAGGCGTACCACGACTCCTGGACCGTGGTCAAGCGGGGAATCGACCCGAACTCGCCGTGGTACCCGTTCGTCGAGAACTGGGCGGGCGACGCGTTCGCGGCGTACGTCGCGCACCTCGAGAACGAGCTGAACGCGCTGGCCGAGGCTGCGGGGCCCACCGAACGGGCGCGCATGGCCGAGCTCTTCGAGACGACGCTGCACTACGAGATCGCGTTCTGGGAGATGGCGATGACGGGCGACGGATGGCCGGGCCTGGACGCGCCGGTCCGCGTGGCGGCGGGAAGGGTGTGAGCGTCGCTGCCCGGGGCGGGCACCGCCTCTGGCGGCGCCCGCCGCCGCCCCGCTGGGTATTGGGTCTCAGGTTTCAGGTGTCAGGTTTCAGGTCTCAGGTCTTAGGCATCGGCTGTCGGGAATCAGGTGTCAGGCGGGCGGGGCCGACACCCGACACCCGACACCTATAACCTGACACCCAAGACCTAAGACCTAGGACCCAAGCCCTACGCCCCCAAGTGCCCCCTCCGCGGCACCCCGCAACGCCTGCACGAACCCACCCACGTGATCCGGCGCGGGCGGCGGCGCGTCGAGGAACGGGTCCATCACCGTCGAGCGCAGGACGACCAGCCCCGCCGCCCCGCTCTCCCGCCACTCGTCGACCGTGCAGACGCCGAGCGCAGCCAGGATCGGCTCGATCGCGCCGTCGTACATCGGGCTCTGGAAGCGGGTGCGCGTGATGATGTAGTCCGGCGTCGCACCCGGCCTGCTCAGGCTCATCCGCTCGTAGACCCCCTCGTTGAACGCGTTCACCGCCTCGAGCGTCCGAAGCGACGGGTGGTGCAGCACGTAGCAGACGATGTTGATGTCCGGCTCGGGGAGGAGCACGATGCGGAACGGGCCGAGGTCCGCCGCGCGCAGCGCGCCGTGCAGCTTGCGCGCGCCGCACACCGTCCGCTCGATCAGGTAGCCGTATCCGCGCTCGTCGAGCGGGAGCACCTTGTGGCTCAGCCAGACGGCCGCCGCCGCGGCGCCGGGCTTCGAGCCCTCGAGGATGAACCGGCCCAGAAACAGATCCTCCGCCGAGGCGAGCCCCTGCGTCGGGAGGAGGTAGGGCGGGTCGATCGCGACGAGTTCGCGCGCCCGCCGGTCCCGCAGCAGGAACGCGCCTGCCGGGTACGGCGTGTACCCCAGCTTGTGCGGGTCGACCGTGACCGAGTCGGCCTGGCCTAGCGCCTCGATCGAGCGGACCCACGCGTCCGACGGCCAGTCCAGCCCCGTCGCCGCACGGATCTCCTCCGCGCTCCGCCGCGTCCCGTCCGCCTTCCACGTCACCGCAGCCGCGTACCCGCCGTACGCCGCGTCCGAATGGATGTGGAACGTGATGCCCAGTTCCTGCTCGGCGCGACGTCGCACCTCGAGCACCTGGTCGAACCTGTCGACGGCGCTCTCCTCCGTCGTCCCGCACACGCTCACGCACGCCAGGATCGGCACCCGCCGCGACGTCAGGTCGCGCACCGTCTCCCACAGCGCGTCCGGGTCCATCCTGAAGTGCGTGTCGACGGGGACGAACACCAGCTGGTTCGACCCGATCCCGAGCGCGCGTACGATCTTCTCCCACGAGTAGTGCGCCGTCGCCGCGACCAGCACGACGCTCGGCGGGAGCGGATCGCCGAACGCCCGGGTGAGCCGCTCCATGTACCGCTGGTATCCGAGCGCCGCGAGCGTGTGCTCGTCCAGCGCCTTCCGCAGGTCGGCGGTCGGCGCGGAGGTGCGCAGCGCGTCGAAGAGATCGAGTGCGACGCCGTTCCGAATGTTGACCAGCTCCCAGAGCCCCAGCCGGTTCAGCGGCGCCGTGCTCCCGTCGGGCAGCTCGACATCGGGCGAGAGCCCGAGCTGGTCCGCCGCGCCCCGCGCCGCCAGCGGGAAGTAGATGATGTTCCGCGCGATCCAGATCGCCTCGAAGTTCGCCACCGTCCCGCCGGACGTCAGATGACCCCACGACGTCTTCGGGTCGTAGCCGATCATTCGCGCCAGGTCGGCCGCGACTTCCAGCTCGAGCCGCGTCGTCACCGGCGACGCCTCGATAGCCACGTTGTTCGGGTTGTAGAGCATCGCCGCGATGTAGCCGATCTGGCTCGCGATCGTCTGCTCGAAGCTCATGTGGCCCTTGTAGCGCCCGCTGAAGAACGGGACGCCGCGCTTCAGCTCGGCCAGCAGCCCCATCAGCTCCTGCGTCAGCGTGGCGACCGCCTCCTCGTAGCCCTCGCCGCGCTTGTCGTTCTCCCGGATCGTGAACCCGTCCTCCGGGTGGTAGTTGCGCCGCCAGAAGACGTGGTCCCTGAGCGCCTCGGTCACGAGCCGCTCGAACAGCTCTGCGTTCTCCGCGCGCGGGCCCAGGAACCACGCGCGCATCGCTTCTCGCGATGTGGTCGACATATGCATCACCGTTCTCCCTGGTTCGGCCTGCCGCGGCCGAACCCCGTTTGCCTCCGAAGTCGTCGGCCCCTGCACACACCACCGCCCCATTGCGACCCGAGCAACCCGGGTCGCGCACGCTCCCATATAACGCCCGCCCCGACCCCAGGCCACCCCCTGGCCGACGTGCCGATGCCGACGTTACTCTCCCGACCGGACCGTGGACGACAGAGGAAACCGTGATTCTCACCCTCACGCCGAACCCGTCGCTCGACCTGCTCTTCGAGGCGGAAACGCTGCGGTGGAACGACGCCAACCGGATCGAGGCGCCGAGGCGGCGCCCGGGGGGACAGGGGATCAACGTGGTGCGCGCGACGCGGGCGCTGGGCGGCGCCGCCCGCGCGGTCGCGCCGCTCGGCGGTCGGACGGGTCGGGAACTCGAAGAAGAACTGCTGCGGGAAGGCGTCTCGCTCCGCGCGGTCCCGATCGCGGACGAGACGAGGATCTTCGTGGGCGTGCACGCCTCGGCAGAGGGGCGCGACCTGCTCCTCAACCCGCGCGGCCCCCGGCTTTCGGAGGAGGAAGCGGAGCGCCTGCTCGCCGCGACGCTCGAGGAGATCGACGCCGCCAGGCCGGACTGGGTCGCGTGCTGCGGCAGCATCACCCGCGGCCTGCCGGAGGACCTCTACGCCCGGGTCGGCCGCTACGCCCGCGAACGCGGGGCGCGCTTCGTCCCCGATTGCGACACCCCGGCCCTCCGACACGCGGCCGCCGCCGGGTGCGACCTCCTCGTGCCCAACGTCTTCGAGGCCGGCCGGCTGCTTGGCGCCACCATCGAAGGGCCGAACGACGCGGTCCGTGCCGCGCCCGCGCTCCTGCGCTTCGGCGCGACGGCCGCCGTCATCACGCTCGCCGCCGAAGGTGCCGTCGCCGCCGACGCGACGGGCGTCTGGACGGCTCGGCCGCCGCGCGTCGACGGCCGCCTCGCCGTCGGCGCCGGCGATGCGCTCCTCGCCGCGCTCCTCCTCGCGCTCGGGCGCGGCGCGGCTACGCCGGACGCGCTGCGCGCCGGCGTCGCCGCCGGCACCGCCGCACTGCTCGCCCGGGGCGACGCGATCCTGAACCCCGACGACGTTTCCGCGATCGAGCCCGAGGTCGCGATATCGCGGGTCGCCTGATCGGGTCGCGCCGGCGCCGGACGCGGCCGCCCGTCCATGGCGCGGGCGGCGGGCGGCCGCTACCGACTATCGCGAGCGGTTCGGCTCCTCGAGCTGGACCTCCGGGACGGTCACCGTGTCCCGCCCGATCTCGGCCTCCCGCGGCTCCGCCCGGTACTCCGGGAGCTGGCCCTCTTCGACCTGCACCTCGGGCAGCTGCGCAGGCCGCTCCTCCTCGACCTCGCACGCGACCACGCCCGCCACCAAGAGCAGCGAGACCAGCGACGCCGTTCGAATCGACCTCATACGAACCTCCTTCCCGCGCCCTCCGGCGCTACGACCACGCCTCCAGCGGCCCGAGAGTCGCAATTTCCGATCCGTGCACGTACGATGTCGGCGGGATCGAACGACGAAACGAGGAGGATTCGGTGAGGATGTTTCGCAGAACGACGCTCGTGGCCGTGTTGGTCCTGGCGGCGTGCGGCGGCGAGCGTGACGAATCGTCGACCCCCGCGGGAAGGTCGGAAGCGGAACCGGCGCAAGACGCGGCCGCCGCGGGTCCCGACACGCCCGGTGGACCCGAAACGACCGGCGCTCCAACGGCGGCCGACGCACCCGGAACGGCGGATGCGCGCGCAACGACCGGTTCGTCCGGAATCACCGCCGGCAACGACCCGACCGCCGCGCCGCCAGGCGCCGGCGAACCCCGCGCGGGTACGACCGGGCCTACCGTCCGCCGCGGGTCGATCACCGGCGTGAGCACGCAGACCGCGATTCGCGTGGGGCGACAGGAGGGCTTCGACCGCGTCGTCTTCGAGTTCGGCTCGGGCGGGCTCCCCGGCTACACGATCGAGTACGTCGAACGGCCCATCCGGCAGTGCGGCTCGGGGAACGCGGTGAGCATCGCCGGCGCGGCGTGGCTACGGGTCGCGATGACGCCCGCCCGCGCACACGACGACGCCGGGAACGTGACGGTCGCCGAGCGGACCCTCGCGCCGGCGCTCCCCGCCGTGCGCCAGCTCCGTCTGACGTGCGACTTCGAGGCCCGGCTCGAGTGGGTCGTCGGCGTATCCGGGCGCAAGCAGTACAGGGTCCTCGAGCTGCGGAACCCGGATCGAGTGGTCGTGGACATCCTGCACTGACGATGCCGCGCCGCGGCCCGCCGCGGGCCGCCGTGCTCCCCCGACGCCCGAATCGGCGGGCGACGGTTAGCGCATGATCGCCATGATGCGCACGTCGCCCGTCGCGATCGCCCGCTCCAGCCGCCGCCGGAGCAGGTGCTTGAACCACGCGCGGCTCGGCGGGAAGAGCAGCAGGATCCCGACGACGTCGCTCAGGAACCCGGGCGCGAGGAGCAGCAGCCCGCCGGCCAGGATCATGAGGCCATCGAGCAGGTGGGCGGCGGGCATCCGCCCCATGATCAGGTCGGCCCGGATCGCACCCAGCACCCGCGCGCCCTGACTGCGTGCGAGCCAGGACCCCACCGCCGCGGTCGCCACGACCAGCCCGATCGTCGGCCACACGCCCACCACGGTCCCCACCTTGACGAGGACCGCCAGCTCGACCAGCGGCACCACTACGAACATCAAGAACAACAAAGGCAATGTTTCCCCTCCCGCCGAATCCGTGTCACCCCTTACTACCCCGCGGCCGCCCCGATGGGGCCGCGCGGGACGCGATGTCCCGTCCGTGCCTTGCGCGCGCCCCGCAGAGGGCGGCATCATTGCCGTCCCGATTCCGTCCACCGGGCGCGGCACCGAACGGGGCGCCGGGGTATACGGAACCACGACGCGTTTGTCGAACGGAGAACCGGAGATGAAGACGATAAAGTACGGCGTGAGCGCCGTGGCCCTGATCGCGGCCGGGTTCGCGGTCCGCGCGACCGTGGCGACGTCGCCCGCGGAGGATCACGCGCTGCACGACGCCGAGCCGGTCGCGGCGGCCGCCGCACCGGCGCCCGACGCGATCGCCGCCGAGCCCGTCGCGGCGGGTGAGCGGCCGACGATCACCGTCTACAAGAGCCCGACCTGCGGCTGCTGCGCGAAGTGGATCGACCACGTCAAGGCGCACGGCTTCGAGGTCGTCACGCACGACACGAACGACATGTCGCGCGTCAAGGCGATGACGGGCGTGCCCGGCAAGCTCGCGTCCTGCCACACCGCGATCGTCGATGGCTACGTGATCGAGGGGCACGTCCCCGCGGACCTGATCCAGCGACTGCTGGAGGAACGGCCCGAGGTCGTCGGGCTCGCCGTGCCCGGAATGCCGATGGGCTCGCCCGGGATGGAAGGGCTCTACAAGGAAGCCTACGACGTCCTCGCATTCCAGCGCGACGGCTCGACCACGGTCTTCGCGAAGCGCTGAGCGCCGCCGGGCGCCATCGTCTACGGGCGACCGGCCCCGACGGGCGCCGGCGGCCGACCCGCGCCCTCGCCGACCCACCGGGCGAAATCGGCCGGGGTGACGAACGCCTGCGGCGCCCACGGCTCGACGCGGCGCAGGAACGCCTCCTGCTCGTCCGGCTTCTTGGCCCAGAGCGCCGCGGCCGGCCTCACGCCCGCCGCGGCCGCGGCCTCGATGTCGCTCCCCGAATCCCCGATGTAGACCGCCTGCGACGGCTCCGCGCCGAGCCGGTCGAGCGCGATCCGGAGACCCTCGGGGTCAGGCTTCGGCTCCGACACGTCGTCGTCGAAGACGAGCACGTCGAATTCGCCAAGCTGCAGGCGCTCGCGCGTCAGCTGCCACGACCTGCGGCTCTTCCCCGTCACGATCCCGAGTCTCACGCCGGTGCCCCTGAGCGACGCGAGCATCTCCGGCACGCCCGGGTAGATCCCGCGGGCGTACGCGTCGTACAGCCGTTCGTAGGCGCGGTAGAAGTCCTCGAGGCACGCCGGGACCCGGGCATGCCCGACCACGTCGCGGAGGAAGCGGAACTCCGAACGGGGGCGCAGCGCGAGGATCTCTTCCGGCGTCATCTCCCTCCCCACGTACGGGAGCACCGCCTGGCGGTAGCACTCGATGTAGAGGCGTTTCGTGTTGATCAACGTGCCGTCCAGGTCGAGCAGCACGATCGAAATGCGTGATTCGGCAGACATCTTCCCTTCCCATACGAGCGCCGGACCGGATCCCGACTGGGTTCCGGCCCGGCGACAGATCACTTCCCGGTGATGCCCGGCGAGTCGACGGACTCGCCCGGACGCTACGGCGCCGAGACCTCCCCGGCGCTCTTGCGCGCCCTGACCTGCGCTCCTGCATACCCGCCCGCGCCGGCGAAGATCGGCACGCCGATCAGGATGAGCCAGTCCACGACGCGTACCTCCCCGTCGAACACCACCCCGATCAAGACGGTGATCACGAGCGGCGCCGTAACCCAGAGGCTCCACCGCCACGACGTCGCGGGCCAGACCGCGCCGAAGATCGCGCTCAGCACGGCAAAGGCCAGGTAGAGCGTGAAAGCGGCCGCGTCGACGAATGCGAACATCGCGGCGATCCCGCCGAACAGGCCGAGCGCGTATGCCCAGATCGGAGTCTTGCCTTCCATATCGGCGACCTCTCATGGCAACCGGACCGGCGCCCGCCGACCGCCGCACGCGCGTGGTGCGACGCCCGGAGCGTACCCCGGCAATCTCTCGCGCGAGCCGGCCGGGGTCAAGCACCGCGTCCCCGACGGCATGAATCCTTTCCCCGGACAATTCCGTATTGTCGGTGCGTCCGGTTCCTTTATCCCTGGAGGCGACATGGGAAAGCTGGTCCTCTTCGTCGTCGGCATGATCGTCGCGATCGTCGTCGGCCTCAAGCTCCTGGCGGCTCTGCTCGTCCCGCTCTTCGCCCTCGCCTGGTTCGTGGTGGCCAAGATCGTTCCGCTCGTGCTCCTCGGGTGGTTCGTCGTCTGGGCCTGGCGACGCTGGAAAGAACAGACCGTGTGAACGACGCCCCGCCGACGAGGCGGGGCGTTTTCATGGACCCGGCGGCCGCCGACCGTCACCGCCGGTGGGACCTCGCACCCGGCCGGCTGGATCGAGTCTCCGGCCGGCCCCCCTTCATCGAACGTAGTACCCCGCCGTTCGCCACTCCCCGTCCGGCTCCTTCATCATGACCACCCGCTCCGCGCCGTTCTTCTTGTGCTCGAACGTCGTCTCGAACTCGAGGACGACGTACTCGCCGTCGGGCGCGCCGGGGAGCTCCGTCGCGTACTGCATGGACCGGACGCTCCTGGCGACGGGGCGGCCGATCGGCCGCTGCGCGGCCTCGAGCGACTCCTTCCAGCGCGCCTCGTCGACCGCGGCCTGGAAGAGCCGCGCGGTCTCGGCCCAGCTCGCGGCCGCATCGCCCCGGTCGATCAGGGCGAGCCAGCGCTCCGCTGCGGCCAACGCTTCGGTCTCGGCCTTCCCATCGGGCATTGGACCCTCCTCTCGACTCGCGCGACGTGAACCCGCTCTACCTGCTCGCGTCGTTCGCAGCAATCGGACCCGAGACCGTACGCTCCGGCACGATCACCCGCCCGGGCAGCCTCCACGTCAACGCGCCGTCGTCCACCACGAACTCGCCGCCGACGAGGACGTATTCGATCCCGTCCGGGTACTGGTGCGGCTCGGTGAAAGTCGCACGGTCGCGGATCCGGTCGAGGTCGAAGACGACGATGTCGGCCGCGAACCCTTCGCGGATCATCCCCCGGTCGCGCAGCCCCAGGATCTGTGCCGGTAGCGACGTCATCGACCGTACCGCGTCCTCGACCGAGATCACTCCGCGCTCGAGCGCGAGCCAGCGGATCTTGCGGGGGAACGTGCCGTAGTAGCGCGCGTGCACCGCCGGGCCGTCCTCCGGCAGCGCGATCCCGCCGTCGGATGCGGTGGCGACCCAGGGGCGCGCGGCGTACGCCTCGACGTCGGCCTCCGACATCGAGAAGCCGCGCAGTCTCGCGCCGCCCGGCCGGCTGCGGTCCCCCTCGAGCTGGAGCCGGATCGCCGCCTCGACCGGGTCCACGCCCCACCCCGCCGCGAGGTCCGCGATGCTCTTCCCGATGAAGCTCCGGTCCGGATGATCGAAGACGATGACGGCTTCCGCGCCGCCGCGCCGCGCGATCTCGTGCGCGATGTCGCGCCGTAGCTTCGCCGCCTCGGCCGGGTCGGCGAGCACGCGCCTGATCGCCGTCGCGTAATCCGGCCGCCCGGCGCGCCCATCGGCCATGCGGTCGTAGGAGAGCGCCCAGCGCGGGATCAGGACCGTCGAACCGTCGGTCCCGCTCGTCGCGTACGGGTACTGGTCCGCCCAGATGTCGACGCCCCGGGCGCGCGCCCGCTCGATCAGCTGGATCGCCGCGTGGCTCGAGCCCCAGTAGTTCGCGCCCTTCGCCTTGATGTGGCTGGCCACGACCGTCGCGCCCGTGCGCTCGCCGATCTCGATCGTCTCGCGCACCGCGTCCAGCAGCGTCGGCGGGCCCGGCTCGTCCTGGCTCGGCCAGTACCACATCGGGTCCTGCCCCTCGCTCCGCTCGTGTGAGATGTAGACGCCGCGCCACGGCACGATCTCCTCGACCAGCGCGACGATCTCGTCCGTCGTGCTCCACCGGCCGGGCACGTACTCGAGCCCCGCCGAGAGCCCGACCGCGCCCTCCTCCATCCCCTGCCGCACCAGCGCCCGCATCCGCTCGATCTCCTCGGGCGCGGCCGGGCGCCGGAAGTCGTCGCCCATGGCCAGCCGGCGCACCGTGCCGTGCCCGACCATGAGCATCGCGTTCGGGCCGATCCCGTTCGCCTCGATGAACGCCCGCTGGTCGCGGATCGGCCACGGCGAGCGGCCGTCCTGGTTGACCACGACGGTGGTCACACCCTGCGCGACGATGTTCGGCGCCGCGCGACGCCGCGGGTCCGCGTCACGGAACCCGCCCTCCGCGCTCGCGCCGTCGTCGGCATGGCTGTGCAGGTCGATGAACCCCGGCGCGACGACGAGCCCGCGCGCGTCGATCACGCGCGTCGCCCGTGCGCCCGCGAGTCGGCCTACGGCGACGATCTTCCCGTCCCGGATCCCGACGTCCGCGTAGAACCACGGGTTGCCGGTCCCGTCCAGGACCCTGCCGCCGGTGATCAGCACGTCGAACGGCCCGGCCGGATCCGCGCCCTGGGCGTGGAGCGGCGCGTGGTGAACGAGGAGCGTCGCGACGAACACGGCGAGGTGGCTGCGTCGCATTGGGACCTCCGTGGTCGTGGGAAGCGGGCGGTCGCGCACACGGGCCGGCCGGGCCGGCCCACACCGGGTCGCGCGAGCCGCGTCTCGAACCCGGGGGCGCGTCGCGCCCGGACGCCGGCCCCGGACCCTCGGCCCGGGTACCGGTTCCGGTTCGGTTCGTGTAGCATAGAGGCGGGACGACCCGCCCGGCAACGTCCGGGCACCTTTGCCGGGAGGTAGGTGATGACCAGGAAGATCGTCAAGTCGGACGAGGAATGGCGCCGCGACCTCACGCCCGAGCAGTACTACGTCTGCCGCCAGAAGGGCACCGAGCGCGCATTCACCGGCAAGTACTGGGACTTCAAGGGCGACGGCATCTACCGCTGCGCCTGCTGCGGCAACGAGCTCTTCGACTCCGACACGAAGTACGACTCCGGGACCGGCTGGCCCAGCTTCTGGGCGCCGATCCGCGGCGACGCCGTCCGCACGGAGGAGGACCGCAGCCACGGGATGCGTCGCATCGAGGTCCTCTGCGCCGCATGCGACTCCCACCTCGGCCACGTCTTCCCCGACGGCCCCGAGCCGACCGGGCTGCGCTACTGCATGAACTCGGCGGCGCTGGAGTTCGAGCCGCGGAACGAGGCGACGGAGTAGCAGCCGACCGGACCTGCGGGCGCGATCGAGTCGTGGCGTGGGAGGACCGAGGATGACGGGCGGGGCGAGCATCGTCGCCGAACGGCTGTCCAAGACGTACCGCGTGAAGGTGCGCGAGCCGGGGCTCGCCGGCGCGTTCCGCGCCCTCTTCCGGCCCCGCTACCGCGAGGTGCACGCCGTCGAGGACGTCTCCTTCCGCATCGAGCCCGGCGAGGTCGTCGGATTCCTCGGCCCGAACGGCGCCGGCAAGACGACGACGATCAAGATCCTGACCGGGCTCCTCTACCCCACCGGCGGCCGCGCGGAGGTCGCCGGGTTCGACCCCTGGCGCGGCGGCGCGCCCTTCAAGCGACGCATCGCTCTGGTCCTCGGCAACAAGCAGCAGCTGATCTGGGACCTGCCGCCCGAGGAGACGCTCCTCCTCAACCGCGCGATCTACGGCCTCTCGGACGCCGAGTACCGCCGCAACCGCGAGGAGCTGGTCGACTCGCTCGGGATCGCCGGCGTCCTCGACAAGCCGGTCCGTCAGCTCTCGCAGGGCGAGCGCATGCGCTGCGAGCTGGCCGCCGCGCTGCTGCACCGCCCCGAGCTGCTCTTCCTCGACGAGCCCACGCTCGGCCTCGACCTCGGCGCGCAGGAGGCGATCCGCGCCTTCGTCAGGGAGTACAACCGTCGCCACGGCGCCACGGTCCTCCTCACCTCCCACTACATGGCCGACGTGACCGCGCTCGCGCCGCGCGTCCTGATCATCAACCGCGGCCGCCTCCTCTACGACGGCGGCCTGACGGAGCTCGCCGACCGGATCGCGCCCGTCAAGCGCCTCGAGCTGGTCCTCGAGCGCGAGGTCGACCGCGCCGACCTGGAGCGCTTCGGCGCCGTGACCGTCCTCGAGGACCACAAGGCGACGATCGAGGTGCCCCGCCGCGACGTCGCCCGGGCCAGCGCCCGGCTCCTCGCCGCGCTCCCCGTCGCCGACCTCTCGATCACGGATCCGCCGATCGAGGAGGTGATCGCTCGCGCGTTCGCGGGTGAGGCGACGAAGGGGGTGGATGCCGCGGAGCGCGCAGGCGACGTGGGCGACGCGGGGGGCGCGCGGGGCGCGGGCGTGCCGGAAGGCGCGCCGTCGCCTACCGCCGCGGCGCCGCCACGCAAGGAGGCGGAATGACCGCATCTCTCCGCGCCTGGGCCCGCCGCTACGGCGCGCTGATCCGCGCCGGCTGGCTGGTCGACGTGCAGTACCGCGCCGCGATCGTGATCTGGCTGATCCTCGGCGTCGCCCAGCCGGCCATCACCCTCGCGGTCTGGTGGTCGGTGGCCGGCGGCGGCGAGGTGGGCGGGTTCGGGCAGGCGGACTTCGCGCGCTACTTCTTCGCCGTCATGCTGATCGACCAGGCGACGCTCGCCTGGGACATCTGGTACATCGACCGCTGGATCCGCGAGGGCGAGCTCAATTTCCGCCTCGCCCGGCCGATGAACCCGTTGCATGAAGCGATCGCCGACAACCTCGCCTACAAGGGGAAGTCGGTCGTGCTGATCGCGCTCGTCTGGTTCCTGATCGCGGTGTTCTGGCCGGCCGTCCGCCTCCCCTTCGATCCAGGCCGCCTCGCGCTCGCCGCGATCGCGACGACGCTGGCCGCCGCGATCCGCTTCCTGACCAGCTACGTCAACGGCCTGCTGGCGTTCTGGACCACACGCGCGACGGCGATCGCCGAGCTGCATTGGGGCGTCTCGCTCTTCCTGGCCGGGCGGATCGCGCCGCTCTCGCTCCTGCCGCCCGCCGTCGCGAGCGTGGCCGGCGTCCTCTGGTTCCCCTACATGCTCGCGTTCCCCGTCGAGATCCTGACCGGCACGCTCACGGACGCGGACGCAATCCTGAGTGGCTTCGGCTGGCAGCTCGTCTGGCTGGCCGCGTGGACGTGCGCGTATCTCTTCGTCTGGACCCGTGGCCGACGGCGCTATGGAGCGGTGGGTGGGTAGGCCTGCCGGCGATGCGGGAGCGGACCGGCGACAGTCCGGCGACGGCGCTCCGACCCCGACCCCGGCCCCGGCGCGCCCGGCGCGCCCGGAGGGTGCCGGCTGGCCGGCCAGGCTCCGCCGCGCGCTCGGCGTGCTCCGCGCGTTCTGGGCCGCCAACCTGGCCGAAGAGCTCGAGTACCGCGCCAACTTCCTGGCCAGCCTCTTCGCGACCATCTTCTGGCTCGGGATGGCGGTCCTGACCGCCGCGGTCTTCTTCCGTCAGACCGAGGAGCTCGGCGGCTGGGGGTTCTGGGAGGTCGTCGCGCTGCTCGGCGTCTTCAACGCGATCGGCGGCATCGTCGACGCCGTGCTGCGACCGAACATAGGACGGATCGTCGACCTGGTCCGCCGCGGCACGCTCGACCTGATCCTCTCCAAGCCCGTCGACGCGCAGTTCCACGTCTCGTTCCGGCGCCTCGTCGTCTGGCGACTGGCCGACGTCGCGTTCGGCCTCGCACTCTCGGTGTTCGCCCTGACCCGGATCGATCGAGCGCCGGGCGTCGACGCCGTCGTCGCCTTCCTCCTCACCCTCGCCGCCGCGTTCGCCATCGTCTACGCGCTCTGGCTCGGGCTCATGTCGTTCGCGTTCTGGTTCGTCGACGTCGAGAACCTCGGCATCCTCTTCGACGCGCTCTACGAGGCCGGCCGCTTCCCCGTATCCGCCTACCCCGCGCCGATCCGGTTCGTACTCGTCTACCTGGTCCCGATCGCGTGGATCACGACCGTCCCCGCCGCCACGCTGACCGGCCGCGGCGGGTGGGCGACCTCGCTCGCGGCGGCCTTCGTTGCGGTCGCCGCCCTCGTCCTCTCGCGCCTGCTCTGGCGCGCGGCGTTGCGGCGCTACACGAGCGCGGGCGGATAGAGCCGTCGCGCCCTCCGGCCTCGAACGAAGGCGCCGGAAGCCGCCGTAAGGATTCTCCCTACATGAGATCCGGCGTTCGCCCGATTTCCCGCAACGACGGACTCCGCGTAGGATGTCGCATGCGCATCGACCGTCGAAGGCCCGACGCGGGGTCAGGCTCGCCGCTCCGACGCCTGGTCGCCAGCGTACTCGCGACTCTGCTCCTGGCGGGGACGCTGGACGCGGGGCGCGTGCACCCGTGCCCGCATCACGATGTGCTCCCGGCGCAGGGCACGCCGCGTGGCGTGCACCACGACGCTCAGCACGGCGGACCCGACGACGGGACCGACACCGCCGGCGATCCGGGTGACGCGCACGCCGGTGCGTGCGTGTGCATCGGTGACTGCCTCGCGGGCGGCGGGTCGTCGTTCGCACCCACCGCGGTCATGCGCCCGGGCGTGGCGCCCGCCGTCGAGACGACGTCGCATCCGTCCGAATCCGGCCACGCGGCGCCCGGGCGGCGCGTGGCCTACCTCCTCCCCTACTCCACAGCACCACCCTCGCAACACTGAGCATTCCGTCAGGCGAAGCACCGCGACCGCTGCCGGTCGCGGATCGAGGAAGTGTGTTCAGTGAATCGACGAGGGAACCAATGCACGTGGAAATTGCCCGGCGTGCCTCGGGCACGCCTGCTCGCCGGGGCATTGCCTCGGTCGTGCTCCTGCTGATCCTTGCCGCCGTAACGCCTGCCGTCGCCCAACAGGGCGGACGCATCGAGGTCCACGTCGTCTCCGCCGCCGGCGCGCCGGTCCCGGGTGCGATGGTCCGGGCCCAGGCCCAGACCGGACGCACCGCGGGTCCCGACGCGCGCGAGTCCCTGATCGCCACCACCGATGCCGACGGCTACGCCGTGATCGACGCGCCTGCGCCCGCCCGGTACGCCGTCGAGGTCAGCCGTATCGGCTACCGTGAGGCGCGTGAGATCGTGGACTTGACCGCCGGAGGCATAGCGCGCGTGGTCGTCACGCTGACCGAAGAGCCGATCGCGCTCGCGGCAATCGAGGTCGCCATCCTGCGCCCGGACCTGAGCCCCACGGCCGAGCTCGACGAACGGGACGTGGCGGAGGCCATCGCGCATGACGCCGGCACGATGCTCCGCGCGCTCCCGGGCCTCGATGCAGTCCGCCGAGGCGCGCTCGGTCTCGATCCCGTCGTGCGTGGGCTGCGCGAGACCCAGGTCGGCGTCTACGTCGACGGGATCCACGCCTTCCCCGGCGGGCCGGGCGGGATGGACACGCCCCTCTCCCACACCGACCCCGCGGCGATCCGCTCCGTCGAGGTCATCAAGGGGCCGTACGCCCTCACCTGGGGCGCGGGGAACATGGGCGCGATCCGCGTGGAGACGCTCCCGCTCCCCGGTGAAGGAGCCGCGCCCTTCGGCGCTCGCTTCTTCTCCGGCTACGACGCGAACCTCGGCGCGGTCGAGGCGGGCGCCCAGGCCGCCGGCGCGCTCGGCGCCATCGCATACGCCCTCTCCGGCGCCTGGCGCGAGGGCGACGACTACACCGCCGGCGACGGCTCGGTCGTCCCCGCGTCGTTCCGCTCCACCGAAGGCCGCGCCAAGCTGGGGCTCCGTCTCGCGCCCGGGTCGCGCATCACCCTCGCCGGCGCGTACCAGGCCCAGCGCGACATCGACTATCCCGGCCGCCCGCTCGACGCCGACTACTTCGACGTCTACAGCGGATCCGTGCGCTGGGAGATCACGCGTGACGGCGGCGCACTCGTCGGCCTCGACGCGCTCGCCTACGCGTACGACGTCGACCACGGCATGAGTAACGACGCCAAGCCGACCGCGTTGCCGAACCCCGACCGGATGCCTCCATTCCCACTGGACATCGACACCCGTTCCGGGATCCGCGTCTACGGCGGCCGCCTGGCCGCGCTCCTGCGCGCCGGCGAGACCCGGCTCGAGGTCGGCGGCGACGCATACCACGCGATCCACGACGCGTACCGCACCATCGACCGGCGCGACACCGGCGCGCCCATGGGGCGGCACCTGATCTGGGGCGGCGCCCGCATCACCGATGCCGGGCTGTTCCTCCGCGCCGAACGGTCCGTCGGCGACGTCGACCTCTCCGCCGTGGTCCGCCTCGACCGCGTCCTGGCCGACGCGGACAGCGCGAGCGAGTTCTTCCGCACGAACGTCACGGACGACCTCTCGGCAGCGGAGACGAACGTCAGCGCCGCGCTGACCGCGGGGATCCGTATCGCCCCAAACTGGACGCTCTCCGCGGGGATCGGCTCCGTCGTCCGCACGGCCGATGCGAACGAGCGCTTCTCCGACCGCAACGCTGCGCGCAAGATGCAGATCGGCGCGGAGTTCGTCGGCGACCCCCGGCTCGCCCCGGAGCGCAGCACCCAGCTCGACCTCTGGCTCGAGGGACGCTACCCCGCAGTGGCCGTTTCCCTCAACGTCTTCGGCCGTCGCATCGACGACCACATTACCATCGAGCCGACGGAATTCCCGCGGCAGAGCATGATGAGCGCGCCGACGGTCTACCGGTACGTGAACGGGGAGGCGACGTATTGGGGGTACGAGGCGATGGCGTCTTTCCGGCTGCCGAGGGACCTCACCCTGTCGGCGGCGGCGTCCTACCTGCACGGCCACGACGAAACGCTCGACGAGCCGGCCTTCGGCGTGCCGCCGCTCCGAGGCGACGTGCGGCTCCGCTGGGAGCCCGGCCTCCGCGGCATCTTCCTGGAGGGCGGCTGGCGCGGCGTCGCCCGGCAGGACCGCGCCGCGACGAGCCGGGGCGAGGCCGCGACGGCGGGTTACGACCTGTTCGACGTCCGGGGCGGCGTCGACCTCACCCGCCGGACCCGCGTCCGGATGGGAATCGAGAACCTGACCGATGAGGCGTACGTGAACCACCTGAACGCAACGAACCCGTTCGGCGGCGCTCGCATCCCCGAGCCCGGCCGCGTCGTGTTCGTGCGCGTGGAGCAGCGGATCTGACCCGCCGCCGCAGGCGGCCGACACCGCCCCGAAATGGCCTCTCCCGCCGCCGGCGAGCTCCGCTCGCCGGCGGCCCCCCGCGCCGAAGGCGCCTTCTCCGCGCCGTCAGGCGCCGAGCCCGCCCCGCTGGGGCCACCC
>Ga0207864_1001279_pt1 | contig 28483 bp, 18 predicted proteins | sample HigsolmetaAR202D_FD_184834 | JGI IMG/M metagenome (GOLD analysis project Ga0207864, IMG submission 184834) | Ionic liquid and high solid enriched microbial communities from the Joint BioEnergy Institute, USA - AR20-2-D (SPAdes) (version 2) ... | reverse complement strand
GGGGTGACGGTCCGGGAGATCGACCCGGTCAGCGCGCTGCAGAGCATGACGTATTACTTGGAGGACGCGCACTCCACGCCGTAAGGATGCGTGCCCTCGGGGTGAGGTGGCGGAAGTCCGGCTGCTGATTCGGGAGGCTGGCGTTCGCCGCCTGTGGCTAGCGCTCCATGCTGCTCGGTCAAGAGCTGTGCCGCACCCGAAGTCGTACCGCCGCATTAGTGGGCGAGTGATGCTCGGGGTGGAATTACGCTGTCTGATCCTCCATCACATCAGGCACGCGCTTTGCCAGTTTATCGATCGTTTCTGGCCCATGCCCGTACTTCATGATGCTGTCGGCATCTCGGACCAGATCCTCCGCGGAAAAGAAGCCGCAGCGACGATGTAGCTCGAGCGCCTGAAAGGTCGGTCGGTGAAGCTGCCTGCGGACCTCATTCATCCGACTTTCGGGTACGACGACGTATAGCGGGAAGCTCAGATTGGGTACTTGGACGACGAGATCACTCATGCGAAGCAAGCCGGAGTAGATGGATGTGCTGTGCTCGACTTCAAACGCTGCCACTACTTGGTGGGTGCCTCTCAGCCAAAGGACGTCAATGAGCTGGATGTCCCGTTGAGCGATTGTCCCCAAGCCCAATTGCGGAAGCTCCGTCAGGCTCAGGTCTTGTAGCTTTTCCTCGCCCCACGTCTTTGTCCAGTCATTCCTCGCGATCCAGACTTTGCAGCCAAGTTGTCTGCCAATCTTGGCAAGGAGCCACTGGACTTGCACATGACTCGGGCCAGGCTCCCCCTCAATCGCAGGTTGGGACCCGGGGCTCTGCGTCACCTCTCCATTCCCTTGGCACCCATTTTCTGGACCAGGGGGGTCTTGAGGAGGGGCTACTGGCTGTGGAGGCGGTGTATCGATCTTCCTTAGCCAAACACAAAGACCTTCCAAATCCCAAGAAGCCACGCCAAGTGCGCGCTGAAGAGCAAGAAACGCCTCTCGCATGGCGAAGTAATTGGCGATCAGATCCTGACTTGATTCAAGCAGTCCATCGGCTACGAGACAGTCGCGCACTGATGGATAGTAGACGGGCCAGGTCTCAGGTTCTTGCTGGTGCCACCAGGCAGTCAGGAAATAGATGCTGCGATGCGGCTGCAGCCGTTGCTTCGTGACGACGCCGCGCGAGATGAGGTTGAGCAAGTACCGCGAGAAACCAGATAACTTCGCTTGAGCCTCACCGGCAGAAGCAGGAACTCTTAGTGCGTTTCGAAGCTGACTCGTTAGCTCTCCCTGTTCGGGGATATACTTGACGAGTATGTTCAAGAACATCGCCCCGCTGAATCCCTTGAGGCCGAAGGCATCCCATTCCTTGGCGACCTTAGCCTGCAAGATGGAGCGGAACTCCTCAATCGTGGACTGATCATTGAGAAAGGCATCCAAGAGCGAAAGTAGCTCTGTCCGTACCTTAGTGCGAAATTTCTTGTACGACTCCCATTCCTGAAACGCGTTCTGATCCGCTTGATACTTTTCCCAGCGGACTTTCCACTGTTCCACAGCGTCCTCGGTCAACTTGATCCTAGTCATGCGTATCAGCCTGGTACTCTCCAAGACTCGAGCAGTAGCTATTGAGCTTCGCGCCGTCCTGCTTGAACCACCATCCATTCGCATTATCTTGCGCAATCACGACACCATACAATGGTTCTATTGATCTAGTTTGCAAGTATTTGAGCGTCTCGCGCTCATCCGAACGCTTCCTGAGTCCACGATCTCGGGCGCAATCGTTGCCTCAAGCAAGGCAGCACGTCTTCTTATGCCGCGCTGGTTGGAGCCGGAACGGCGACCTCGGCCAGAGCTGGGAAGAGGCGGAGCGCGTTCCGCCACAGGATGGCTTCGGTTTCGGCTGGGCTTAGCTCGGCGTCCTCGTACGCGGCGCGCATGTATGGCAGCGAGATGAGCGGGTAGTCGCTGCCGAAGAGGACTCGCTCGGGTCCAACGGCCTCGATGCCGCGCCGGATTGCCCCCGTCGTCAGATAGGTGCTGCAGAACTCCAGGTAGATGTTCGGTGCGGGTGCAAGCCGGATCGCGGCGTCGTGCGTCGGTCCTGGGGCATCGCCGTAGCCGGCATGGGCGGCGATGACCGGGAGGCGCGGGTGCTCGCCGGCGATCTCGACGAGCGCTTCTGGCCAATCGCTGCCGAGCGGATGGATCAGCACCGGGCGCTCGTAGGCAGCGATGCTCCGGAAGAGGCGCTTCAGCGACGGAGACGCGGTCGGCGTTTGGGCGTAGGAGCAGTGGATCTTGACCCCGACGAATCGCGGGTCGCGCTCGAGTCGCTCCAGCTCACGCGCGGAGGCGTCCGGGTAGCGGGGATCGACGACCACGTAACCCCGTAGGCGAGGAATAGCGTCCAGCAGCGCCGTGACCTCATCGTTGCCCTGCGCCAGGTCGTAGAAGATGCCGGTGACGGAGGAGACGGCGCCACCGGCGATGGCGCAGCGGTCCAAGGTCGCTTGGAAGCGCTCGGGCGTGACCGGCTCGATTGGGGCGCCGGGGAAGCGATCGTGGAGATGGACGTCAATCGCGGGTCGTAGCTCGGACGGGCGCCGAGGTTGACGCTCAGTTGTCCGCGCGGAGGATGGCGGCTCGATGCCGAGGAGGCGCGAGGCGTTGCGCCAGGCGATGGCTTCCCGCGCTTCGGGCGAGATTGCTGCCTGCTCCAGTACCTGCAGCGCGACTCGCGCCGGGTAGCGCGCCGTCCCAGAGCCGAAGAGGAGGCGATCGGCACCGAGCGTCTCGACGCAGCGCTCGATGCCTTCCGGGCTCGTGATTCGACTGGTCTCAATAAAGACATGCGGATATTGCCGCGCCAGCGGCAGGAGTTCGGCGAGCGGGTAGTACCGCGCCTCGCTGAAGATGATCGGCACGCCAGCCTCCGCAGTCGCCGCGGCGAGCCGGGTGGGCAACCCGTGCGTCGTTGCCGTGGTCAGCAGCACGGCGCCGGTGCCGGCCAGTCGCTCGATGACTGGCGCGAAGAGCGCGGTGTCCGGGGACCAATGCGCCTGCTCGGGGTAGATGCGGAAGAGCCGTACACCGGCGGCGAGACAGCGCTCGACTTCGTTGCGCCAGGAGAAGGTTTCTCGCGGATCGATTGTGCCGACGGGACGCAGCCAGGGATGCTGCTGGCAGAGCGCCAGCACCTGGTCGTTCGCGGCGCTGGCATCGGTGGCTCCCTGATTGCAGGAGACGAAGGCTATGCTGCACCCGATGCGCTGAAGCTGCTCCAGCATCGTCGCCAGCGGGAAGCGCTGGACCGATTCTCGCCCGCCAAAGGCGGCATTGACGTCGATCAGCATCGTCCTACGCTCGAGCTTCGGCTGATCGCCGAGACATTGCGGCCGTGAATACCTTGCGGATGGCGTGCGCGATGTCGTCGGCATCCGCGTCTGTCCACTGCTCGTCGACGGGGAGAAGCAGCAGCTGCTCGCGCGCTCGCTCGAAGACTGGGCAGAGTCCCGACCCGTACTCGATTGATCGGCTCGCGTACGGCGAAGTGAATGGGAAGCCGGAGTGGCCATAGGTGCGGCGCTCGCGGAGGACCGGCCAGGTGTAGAGGGGTGTGATATAGCGGGCGCTGAAGGGGATGCCTTCTGCCCGTAGCCACTCCGCGAGCTCGGCGGCATCCAAGCCCGGCTCGGCGAAGAGATGGAAGATCCAATAGCTCGAGCGTGTGCCCCGCCTCTCGCTCGGCAAGCGGACGCCGGGGACGTCGCGGATTTGCTCCCGGATGCGAGCAACGACGCGCCGCCGGGCGGCGACGTTCTCCGGCAACCGTCGCAGCCCGACGAGGGCGACCGCTGCCTGCAGCTCGCTCAGGCGGTAGTTCTGGGCTAGGAAGAGGCTGTAGCGGTCGGGTTCGTCGCGCGGCCAGGCTTTGTCATGGAAGAGCCGGGCGCGGCGGGCGAGCGCGTCATCGTTGGTGATGACCATGCCCCCTTCGCCCGCGTTGAGGTGCTTCGTCGAGTTCAAGCTGAAGCAGCCGAGCGTTCCGATCGTTCCGGCAAGCCGCCCGTTTGTCTCGCTGAGCTGTGCCTGGGCGCAGTCTTCGATTAGCGGGATGCCGTGGCGGTCGGCGACTGCCTTGAGCCCGTCGATATCCGCCAGCCCGCCGAAGAGATGGACGACGACGATCGCTCGTGTGCGCGGCGTGATCTGCGCCTCGACCGACGCGGGATCGAGCGTGAGTGTCTCCGGGTCGAGATCGGCGAAGACGGGGATCGCGTTTTGCCAGAGGATGCCGAGGACCGTGCCGAAGTCGGTGCAGGGGGTGGTGATGATTTCGTCGCCGGGCTCCGGGTCGAGCGCCGCGATTGCCGTGTGGACCGCGGCAGAGCCTGACGAAACGGCGATCGCGTGCCGCACGCCGTAGAGCTCCGCGAAGGCGCGCTCCAGCTCGCGGACGGCTGTTCCGCCGTGCCTGCCGAGCTGACCGGAGCGGATCACGGCGGTCAGCGCCTCGATCTCTTCTTCGCCCATCGCGCGACGCTCGACGCCCGGCAGCGGCGCTGTCCGCACCGGTGGGCCGCCGTCGATCGCGAGATGACCCGTCGAGAGGTCGTCAGTCCGCGCATCCGTGGCCATGAGGGCGGCTCCTTGTCACCGAACGGCGACGCGCGCGTTGCTCTGCGCCTGGGATTCCAGGATGCCCATGATGATGGCGACGGTCTTGCGCGCTTCTTCCGGGGGAGATTGCGTTGGCTGGCCCGTCTCCAGCGCGAGGATGAGATCGGCGAGCGCCGCTTGCATCCCGGCGCGGGTCGCGCGCGGCACGATCGGGTGGATGCTCGGGCCGCCGTCGCCGGGCACGGTGCGGTAGGCGCCGGTGTCGTCGACGTGGATGTGGCCGTTGGCGCCGATCAGCTCGATGCGAACTTGGGGGATGCCGCGCTTCATGCCGCTGAGGAAGGCGCGGACGCCGTTCTGGAACCCGATGTAGGCGTTGACGCCCGGTTCTAGGGAGGGATCACGTCCGCCGTCGCCGCGATAGGCGGTGCCGTAGTCCTCGAAGCCCGTCTCCAGCTCGCCGATGACCCATTCGGGCTCGGCGTCCGCGAAGTAGCAGATCATATCGATGACGTGCGTGTGATTGCGGAAGAGCATCGCTCGCTCGCCGCCGAGGTGCGCCATGATGGTGACGAGCGGGCCGATCTCCCCGGCGCGGAGGGCTTCCCGCGCGGCGATGTACTGTGGCATCCAGCGGCGGGTGTGATTGACGGTCATCGCGACGCCCCTTTCGCGGACGGCGGCGATGATGCGGTCGGCGTCTTCGAGACTCGTCGCGAGCGGCTTCTCGGCGAAGATGGCGCGGACGCCTGCCTCGACGGCGGCGAGGATGACTTCGGCGTGGAGGTGGTCGGGGGTGACGACACTGAGGAAATCGATCTGCTCTTGCTGGAGCATCTCCCGATAGTCGGCGTAGAGGTGCATGCCGGGCCAGCGATAGTTCCAGCGCTCGCGGAATGTCTCGGAAGCGGCCTGATCGATGTCGCAGGCGGCGACGACTTCGATGCCCGGCGTGGCCGCGTAGGCAGAGGCATGGCTGAACGGTATGGCTGTCCCGAGCACCGGGTGGGTGGCCGGCCCCGCGGGGTCAGCAGAGATCCAGCTCAGCCCGACGATTCCTGCTCGATACGTTCCCACGCTTACTCTCCCTCCCCTCGCGCCGCCGTGGCAGGCTCCATCGGCCGCTCGTCGCACGGCGCGCCGCTGCCTGATGCCGAAGTGATTTCGCCGAAGAGCTCCGGATGCGTCGCGACGTAGGTGCGGATCGCGGCGGGGTACAGTTCGCACTCGGCCGCGAAGACCCGCGCGGCGAGTGTTTCCACCGTGTCGTCCGGCAGGACTGGCACCCGCGCCTGCATCACGATCGGTCCTGAATCGTATTCATCATTGACGACATGTACTGTCGCGCCGGAGACGGTCGCGCCGCTCGTCAGCACAGCGGCATGCACGCGGTCGCCGTACAGCCCGGGGCCAGCGGGCGCGTCCGGCAAGAGCGAAGGGTGGATGTTCAGGATGCGCCCTTCCCAGCCGGGGCGGACGACGAGCCGGCGGAGGAAGCCGGCCATGACGATCAGATCCGGTTGGTAGGGACCGATCGCTGCGTAGATGGCGTCGGAGTAGGACTCGTCGTCTGGGAAATCGCGACGACGCAGGGTCAGGTGTGGGATGCCCGCTTCCTCGGCTATGCTCAGCCCGCGGACGCCGGGCTTCGAGCTGACGACGACGGCGACCCGGGCGTTCAGCTCCCCCCGGTCGATGACGCGCAAGAGGTTCTCCAGAGTGCGGCCGCTGCCTGAAAGTAGCACAGCCAGCACAAGGGGACGGATCGGCCCCCCGATCGTCTTGGGCACGACTCGCTTCCGTGGTATCACGGTGACAGACGCTCCATCGCGGCTTGCCGGCTCGGTGGCCGGGAGGGTCATTCTACCCGGCGCGGCGCGCGGTCATCAGGAGGAGCGATGGAATGCGGCGAGATAACAGGGTGAGTCGTTCGGGACACACGCGAGCGCCGCGATGGCTCGGCGTCACACTCGGCATTCTGCTCGCGCTGGCGACGACGCAGGCGGTCAACGTGGCGCGTCAGGCAGACTGCGGCATTGCCGCGGGCACTCCGCGGGCGGACGCGCGGCGCGACGATCCCCCGAAGCTGATCCTGCTCCAGCGCCGCACGACCGATGTTCACACCACCCGTCTGCCCTACCTGCTGGAGGAACGGGAACACATCGACACGATCCCGTTCGACGGCTTCGTGGTCAACATCCCGGCGTCCTGGATGGTCATGAATGGCCTGCCCATGGCCAAGGCCGAGATCGATTCCTGGCTCCAGCCGTTGAAGGGCGCATACCAGCACGTCAATCACAACTTCGTCGAGATCATGATTGATGATCCAGGCGATGTCTTCGATGACCGCGCTTGGCGGATCACGGTCGAGAACTGGCGACGCATGGCGGCCGCCGCGCGCGATGCCGGGTTCGTCGGGATCTTCTTCGACAATGAGGAATACAAGGAGACGTGGCTGGACTATCCCGAGGACTACCCGGGAACCAAGCGCACGCTCGAGGAGTACCGCGCGCAGACGCAGCTTCGTGGCCGGCAAATCATGGAGGCGATCGTCAGTGAGTTCCCGGAGATCGTGCTCGTGGTCTACCACGGTCCGTATATCTCCGAGCCCAAGACGCCACTGGAGGTGATCGCGCGCCAGGCCCCGGAGCCGGACGGAACGGATCTCAGCGGCGCGCTCTTCGTCGGGTTCCTGGAAGGGCTCGGGCCCAAAGCGACGCTGGTTGATGGCGGCGAGGTTTATGCCTATCGCACCCTTGAGGACTTCCAGCGTTCCTACGATTGGCGGAAGTACGGAATGCCGTCGGAGGAGACGGATAGCGAGCTCATCCCGCCGAGCCTGCGCGCGGTGTGGCCCGAGCGCGTGAGCATTGGCTTTGGCCTCCACAACCTGCCGTTTCCACGGGACATGACGATGTCGCCGCGGATCTTGCGCTCGGCGCTCGAAAACGCGCTCCTCACCGCTGACGACTACGTCTGGCTGTTCACTGACCGCGACAACTGGCTCATTCCCGGCGGGATGCCGCGCTGTTGGTTCGAGGCGGTCACCGAAGCGCGGAAAGCCGCCGGTCTGCCGGAGCAGGGGCGCTGGGTGCCCGTTGCTACGCCGGTTGCCACGCCCGCTGCGAGTCCGCGCGTGGGCGAGCGCCGATAGCGCGAGGCGTTGGCTGGCCGGCGCCATTCACACCGCGTCGAAAGCGGCGTTGACATGATGTAGGGACGAAGAAGGCCGCCGAGCGCTGGCATTGGCTCGCGCGGCCGGGGGAGGGCTTGTCATGTCCGACGCGGGTGGGATGCTGGAGTTTCCGCTGGTTGGGCCGGGAGGGGAGCCAGTCGATCTCTGGCGGACGCTGCAATCGCACGGGGTAGCTGAGCTGCCGCCGGCGCGGGTGGATGCGGCGACGCGGACGATGACGATCACGCTGGCGCTTCCCGGTGGGCCGCGCGTCGTCACTATCGGAGAGGGACGGCCTGGTTTCGGCCGCGTAATCGTCGCCGGACCGGCGCCTTCGGAGCGGGAGGCGGACGCGATTCTGGCGAGCGTGCGGCATATCCTCCGGCTGGATGAGGACCTTTCCCCGTTCTACGCGATGATCGCGGACGATCCCGACCTTACCTGGGCGATGCGCGGCGCGGGGCGGATGACGCGCTGCCAGAGTGTCTTCGAGGAGATCGTCAAGACGATCTGCACGACGAATTGCGCGTGGTCGGCGACGGTGCGGATGGTCAATGCGCTGGTGGAGCATCTCGGGGAGCCAGCGGACGGCGCGCCGCCGACGGGCGTGGAGGGGCGGACGTTCCCGAGTCCGGCGGCGATGGCCGCGGCCGACGAGGAGTTCTATCGCCAGGTGGTGCGCAGCGGCTATCGTGGGCGCTACCTGCGGGCGCTGGCGCAATTGGTGGTGGCGGGTGACGTCGATCTGGAGTGGCTGGGGCGGGCGACGCCGGAGGAGCTTTCGGACGAGGATCTGCGGAAGCGGTTGCTGGCATTACCGGGAGTCGGGCCATACGCGGCGGCGCACATCATGATGATGCTTGGCCGGTATTCGTGGCTGATTCTCGATTCTTGGACGCGGCCGAAGTATGCCCGGCTGGTGGGGCGGGAGTCGGTGCCGGACGCGGAGATTGTCGAGCGGTTTCAGCCGTATGGCCGGTACGCCGGTCTCGCGTTTTGGCTGTTCTTAACGCGGGATTGGGTGGAGGATTGAGTGGCGGAGGAGCCCCAAAGAACCAGCGGCGAGCGCGACACGTAGAGTGGCAGTGACGGCAACGGTAGCTATCTTCACAGAGCCGAGACCTCTAACTCTTGAGATACCTGAGTCTCCCGCTCGTGAATCATTCGCTGGAATACCTGCCAGGCATCAGCCAGTGTCCCGCCGTCGTCCTTCAACCACGAAAGAGGATGAGCTGGATTGACGCTAAGCCAAGCAGTTTCTTGGCCTTGAGCCCCAGTATGCTGTCCCATAATGCCAATGACGTATTGCAATAGAATGGATTTTGGTAAGATCCAGCAATGCGCTTGAAATGGCGAGAGTCCAAGACAAAACCAACCTGCAACAAGCCGTTCACCGATAGCCCCGCGTTGTCGCCTTGCTCACGCGCGAATCCAGGCAAAAGGGCTTCCTACCCAAAGCTTGTTGGTATCACTTGAGTAGTCTCGCTCAATCTCCTGTGATAATGCCGCGAGCATTTGGGTCTCAACATCCATAAGTCAATTCCTCGAGAGACTTTTGCGCGAACGATAAATGGCCGGTAGGACTCTCTAGAGTCGACAGCGATCTTCCAGCGGAGTCAACGAATGCCAAATTGTTCGGGCGAAGTCGCCGATGCATGACCCGGATCGCCTCCGGATTGTTGTCGATTAGCACGAACCTGCGTCCAAGTTGTTGGGCAACAGCGCCTGTTGTTCCACTACCAGCAAAAAAGTCGAGCACCCAATCTCCCGGGCGAGACGATGCTTGAATTATTCGACGCAAAATACCTTCGGGCTTTTGAGTCGGATAGGCGGTCTTCTCACGACCGTTCGTTGGAACAATGGTGTGCCACCAGACATCCGTGGGCACCTTGCCACGCGCCGCTTTCTCGGGCGTCACGAGTCCTGGAGCCATGTACGGAATTCGATCCACAGCCTCTTGGTCGAAGAAATGCTTCCCCATGTTCTTGACGTAAACCAGAATCGTGTCGTGCTTGGCTGGCCACCGATCGCGCGGCCGACCGCCGTAATCGTATGCCCAGATGATTTCATTCAAGAAGCACTCACGGCCGAAGATGGAATCGAGAAGCACTTTGCAGTAGTGTGCCTCTCGATAATCGATATGAAAGTACAGTGTTCCGCTTGGATTGAGAAGGCGATGCGCCTGACGCAACTTGGGTTCAATGTACGAAAGGTAATCGTCAAACACGTCGCGATATGCGATGGTACTGATCCTCGTTGCGCGATAGCGTTTCCCCTGGAATCCGATGCGTTCTCCCGATTCTGCTTGCTCGGTACGCAAGGTCACGCGCTGCTGCAGCTTTCCTGTGTTGAAAGGGGGATCAATATAGATAAGCTGAAAGGATTCGTCCGGAAAGCATGGAAGCACGTCGTCATTGTCTCCAAGGATCACCAAATCCTTCTCTTGGGCAAGATGCCAGAGCATCTGAAGCGTTCCCCCTGTCGATGGACTCAAACGCCAGGGACTGGACCGAAGTCGGCCCAGTCCCTGGTGCGGAATCGTTCAATATTATGAGCAGCCGAGGCTGTTGCCGCAGTTGAGGCACTTGTAGCAAGCGCCGTTGCGGACGGTGATATGGCCGCAGACGTCGCAGAAGGGGGCGTCGCCCATCAGCTCGGAGAGTTGGGCGTCCATGGCGCTCTGCGGCGCGAGGACCGCGGTCGCTGAGCCGTTCGCTTGGACATGGAGGCCGTTCAGCGGCGCGCCGCTGCTGCCAGTATGGCCATTGGCGTAGGCCTTCGGCGGAGACGCGACCGGCGCGGCGGTGGCGACGGGCGGCGTGGACGGCTGATCCGGCTCGACCGGCGCGGACTCGGGCGCGGACTCCGCGCTCGCGACCACCTTCGGGGCGCCGAGATCGACCGTTGCATCCCCGGCGCCGCTCGCCTCCGGCTCCGGCACGTCTTCCGGCGGAACCTGAGCGAGGTCGGTGCGGCCGAGGTACTCGAGGCCGAGCACGCGGAAGACGTAGTCGATGATGCTCGTCGCCATCTTGATGTTCGGGTGCCCGGTCACCATACCCTGCGGCTCGAAGCGGGTGAAGGTGAAGGTGTCCACGAACTCCTCCAGCGGCACGCCGTACTGCAGGCCCTTGGAGATCGCGATGGCGAAGCAGTTGATCATCGAGCGGAAGGCCGCGCCCTCCTTGTGCATGTCGATGAAGATCTCGCCGAGCGTGCCGTCCTCGTACTCGCCGGTCCGGAGGAAGACCTTGTGCCCGGCGACGCGCGCTTCCTGGGTGAAGCCGCGCCGCTTGGCCGGGAGCCGCCGCCGGTACGGGCGAGGCTGACGCGCCGCCAGCTCGCGCTCCATCTCGGCGCGGGCGGCCGCGACAGCTTCCTCACGCTCGCGCTCCGCCTCGGCCTTGACCTTCGCCACCGCGGCGGCGACTGCCTCGTCAATGCGGCGCTGGATCTCCTCCTCGGAGATCGCCTTAGCCTCGGCGGCCTCCTCGTCCTTCGACTCGGAGCGGGTGGAGAGCGGCTGGCTCAGCTTGGAGCCGTCGCGATAGAGGGCCATCGCCTTGAGGCCAAGCTTCCAGGAGGCCGTGTACGCCTCCTCGATGTCCTCAACCGTGACCTCGTTCGGCATGTTGATCGTCTTGGAGATCGCGCCGGAGAGGAACGGCTGGACGGCGGCCATCATCTTGATGTGGCCGAGGTGATGGATGAAGCGCGTGCCCTTCTTGCCGCACTTGTTCGCGCAGTCGAAGACCGGCAGGTGCTCCGGCTTGAGATACGGCGCACCCTCGATGGTCATCGTGCCGCAGATGTGCTCGTTCGCTTCCTCGATCTGCTCGCGGGTGAAGCCGAGCGCTCGCAGCAGGTCGAAGCCGGGCTTGCTGGCGTCGGCCATGCTGATGCCAGCCCGCGCCAGCGCCTCCTCGCCGAGCACCCAGGGCGAGAGCGCGAAGGAGAGCTCGAAGACACCCGGCAGCGCCTGCTCGACGCGATCCAGGTCCTCATCGGTGAAGCCCTTCGCCTTCAGGCTCTCGCGGTTGATGTGCGGCGCGCCGTCGAGGCTCAGGGTGCCGAGGACGTAGGTGAGGATCGCCTTGCGCTCCTCCGGGCTGTAGCCGAGGTTCTTGAGCGCGGGCTCGATGCTCTGATTGGCGATCTTGAAGTAGCCGCCGCCGGCCAGCTTCTTGAACTTGACCAGCGCAAAGTCCGGCTCGACACCGGTGGTGTCGCAGTCCATCAGCAGGCCGATGGTGCCGGTGGGCGCGAGCAGCGTCGTCTGGGCGTTGCGATAGCCGTAGAGCTCGCCCCAGGCAAGCGCCCGGTCCCACGCCTCCCGCGCGGCCCTGACCAGATCGGCCGGCGCCAGCTGCGCGTTCAGGCCCATCGGCAGGACGGACAGGCCCTCGTACTCCTCCGCCGGAGCGTCGTACGCGGCGCGCCGGTGGTTGCGGATGACCCGCAGCATGTGGCGCTCGTTCTTCGCGTAGCCGGGGAAGGGGCCGAGGTGCTTGGCCAGCTCGGCGCTGGTCGCGTAGGCCTCGCCCGTCATGATCGCGGTCATCGCGGCGGCGAAGGCGCGCGCCTCGTCGCTATCGTACGGCAGGCCGCGCAGCATCAGGACGGTGCCGAGGTTGGCGTAGCCGAGACCGAGCGTGCGGAACTCGTACGAGAGCCGGGCGATTTCCTCGCTCGGGTACTGCGCCATCAGGACGCTGATCTCGAGGACGATCGTCCAGAGGCGGATGGCGTGCCGGTACGCCTCGATGTCCACCTGCCCCGTCTCGACATCCACGAACTTGAGGAGGTTGAGGCTGGCGAGGTTGCAGGCGGTGTTGTCGAGGAACATGTACTCGGAGCAGGGGTTGCTCGCGTTGATACGGCCGCTCTCCGGGCAGGTGTGCCATTCATTGATGGTGGTGTCGAACTGCACGCCCGGATCAGCGGAGCGCCACGCCGCCTCGGCGATCTTGTGCCATAGATCGCGCGCGCGGATCGTCCGAGCGACCTTGCCGTCGGTCCGGCGGATCAGGTTCCAATCGCCGTCCTCCTCGACCGCGCGGATGAAGTCGTTGGTGACGCGGACGGAGTTGTTCGCGTTCTGCCCGGAGACGGTCTGGTAGGCCTCGCCGTTGAAGTCGTAATCGAGCTTCAGGCCGAACTTATCGGCGAGCGCCTTCTGCTCCGGCGAGAGGTGCTTCATCCCCTCGACCATCGCGGCGACCTTGAGCTCCTCGCGGGCCTTCCAAACAACGAAGTCTTCAATGTCAGGGTGGTCGGCGTCGAGAACGACCATCTTCGCGGCGCGCCGGGTGGTGCCGCCGCTCTTGATCGCGCCAGCCGCGCGGTCGCCGACCTTGAGGAAGCTCATCAGGCCGGAGGAGGAGCCACCGCCGGAGAGGGGCTCGCCCTCGCCGCGAATCTTCGAGAAGTTGGTGCCGGTGCCGGAGCCGTACTTGAAGATGCGCGCCTCGCGCACCCAGAGGTCCATGATGCCGCCGGGATTGACGAGATCATCCTCGACGCTCTGGATGAAGCAGGCATGGACCTGGGCGCGGGTGTAGGCGTCGTGGCTTTCCTTCGTTTCGCCCGTCTCGGGATCGACGTAGTAGTGGCCCTGGGCCGGGCCGGTGATGCCGTAGGCCCAGTTCAGGCCGGTGTTGAACCACTGGGGCGAGTTGGGCGCGGCCATCTGGTGGACGAGCATGTACTTCAGCTCGTCCTCGAAGGCTTGGGCGTCCTCCGGCGTGGCGAAATAGCCGTGCTGCTCGCCCCACCAGCGCCAGGCGCCGGCGAGCCGGTGGATCACCTGCTTGGCCGAGCGCTCCGGGCCGAGGACCGGGCTGCCATCCTCATTGAGCAGCGGCTTGCCGTGCTCGTCGTACTGAGGAACGCCGGCCTTGCGGAAGTACTTGGAGACCATGATGTCGGTCGCGACCTGCGACCAAGGTGCCGGGACCTCGGCGTCCTTCATCTCGAAGACGACCGAGCCATCCGGATTTGTGATGCGGGAGGTGCGCTTCGTCCACTCGATGGTGGCGAAGGGGTCTTCGCCAGGCTTGGTGAAGCGCCGCGGGATCGTCAAACCCCGTCGAGTCTGCTCGTCACTCACCTTGGATCCTCCCTCATCGTTCATATTCGCGCCCACTACCCTTCCCAGTGTGCAGAAAGCGTTCCCGCGAACGTCCGGCGCCCGAGGGCGCCCTGGCGATCTCCTGGCATGACGTTGCCCTTCCTTTCGTGGCGTTCCTCCCCAAGTCGCCACGCGGGGAGAAGAACATATGTTCTATATCATCTGGGGCTCCGCTTGTCAAGCGCAAGCACTAGATGATGTGGTGGTAGATGTCCGTGGCGCCAACCTATGGCGCACGGGCAAGGGGTAGTATAGCGACCTGGCAGCAGAACACAAGATGTGCCACCTTGTCACGGCAAACGGCTCGTGCCGATGCGGGTCTCACTTGGGGCGTTGGGGTGTACGTACATAGTAGCACACCGAACGGCCGGTTGCGGAAGGGGTGGCGCGAGTCAGTTAGAAGAGGGCGGGGCGCGGTCGGTGACGGGGCCTACGACGTGGTCTGGGGTGCGGTCGTTTGCCCGGTGCTGGTCGGTCCGGAGCGTGTTGGGGAAGGCGCTGCTTCGGTCCACGGCTCCCAGCCGAACCGGTCGTGATAGCGCTCGAGCACCCGCAGTGCCGGGGCGCCCAGGGCGAGCACGAGGGCGGCGTTGCCGGCCGCGCGGAAGAGGTCGTAGACAAGCGACGTGGTGAGATAGAACGCCGCGTACCGCTCCAGTGTCTCCCGGAAGGAGAGGCCGGGCGCCCAGTACAGTCCGACCGCCTCGCTCGCGCCGGGGGCAGTGAACGGCCACGACCACAAATTGAGGATGGCGCCGAAGAGGAAGCCCCAGCCGGCACCGAACGCGGCGAGCATGACGAGTCGCCGCCGGGGCGAGCTCGAGCGGGGGAGCCAGCCGGCGGTCAGGCCCATCCAACCAGCGCCCAACATTTGAAAAGGAAGCCAGGGGCCAACGCCGCCGGTGAGGAAGGCCGAGACGAGGAGCGTCAATGCGCCCATCTGAAAGCCAAACACCGGCCCGAAGACCGCGCCGGTCAGGATGATCAAAAGGAAGATCGGTGAGGCGCCGAGGAAGGTCGGCACGAGGCGCAGCGTCGCGTCGATCGCGACGAGGACGCCGAGCAGGGCGACGGTCTTAGCGGGAGATCGTCGCGCCGCGCTGTCTCCTTCGAACGCTGCCGCGATCGCGATGAGACAGAGAGCGGTGATCGCGGCGAAGAGGAGCGGTGCATCCGCCGCGTGGGGGCTCGCCGCGCGAGCCGTCACGGCCGGCAAGAGGAATGGATAGAGGAAGCTGGCGGCGCCGATCAGGCTCGCGAGCGCCACGAGCCAGTGGGAGCGGCTGGGAACGGCCTTGGGCCAGATCAACCCCCGGCGTAGTTTGTGCAAAGCGTCCAAAGACATGCGCGTTTCTCACGATTATGCTGCGATCGAAAGCGCGCGTTGTTCGGCGCGCCCCAAGAGTTGTGCGTGATGACCAATTCCTGCCTCCCTCGGAGGCGAGAGGGAGGCGACATGGCGACTACGATGCCCGAGATCACACTTGGCGATTTGCTGACCTGGGAGCCTCGTCTGCAGCTTGTCAGTCTGAATGGAAAGGCGGCGCCGAGTCGGGCGTCGCACAACGGTGTCGATTCCCTTGTTGACCGTGGGCTGAGCTGGGCGGTCACCGTCCGCGCGACGCCGCCGATGCTCCCGACGATTCGTGGCGACGAGCTGGTAATCGTGCCCTCCCGCGTCGTCTCGGAGTCCGGGATTTCGCTCGGGATCTTGCTGCTCGAGCTCGCGGGACGCGGGGTAGCAGGCGTCGTTGTTGACCAGCCAGTGACGCCGCCCGATTCCCTGCCGGTGCTCATCGCAGATCCTTTCACGCCCGACCTCGAAAGCGACATCAACCGGCTGCTGACCGAGCGTCGGGGCGAATTCTACCGGGCGGGCTCCGAGCTTGGCCGCCTGCTGGTGGGCGCCGCCTCGACGGGAGCCGATCTCTCGGAGATTCTCGCGATCGGGGCGAGCTTCTTGGGGGTGCAGGCGGCGATCGTTGACGCGCAGGGCGCGCTGACGGTGGCGACGTCCGCGGCCGCGGTGCCGTCGCCGGGGAGCCAGCCTTCTGGCGATGGCTGGCAGGCGGGGCGCCTCGGCATCCGGCTCGGAAGCGGCAACACGTTGTGGCTTGGGCCCGTCGAGCCGGAGCGGCGCGCGCTGGTGCGACTGGCGAGTGAGCGCTTGGCGATGGCGGTCGAGGCGGCGCTGCAGCGGGCGGCGGATGCGCGACCGCGAGGACCAGCGCGTGCTTCGGCGCTGGGATCGCTTCTCACCGGCGCGGCTGGCGATCCCGCTCGCGCCGCGCTGGTCCTCGGGTTGCCGGCGAGCGGGCGGTATCGGGTGGTGCTCGCCTCGCCCGCGTTCGATGCTGGTGCGCTCTCTCGCGCGTTGACTCCGCTGGGGACGGTTCATGAAGCGGGGACGATCGATGGGGCGTGCGCCGCGTTGATCGAGCTGCGCTCCGAGGCGCCGATTCGGTCGCCGGCGCTCCGGCGTCAGGTTCCCCCTGGGCGTCTGCCCGCGGCTGGTGACCGCAGCTGGCTGGCGGTTTCGTCCGTCGGCGTGGGGACCGCTGCGCTGCCCGGCATCACCCGGGAGGCGCGTTTCCTGGCGGCGTTGCTCGCCGGGGGGCTCATCCCGGGCCCGATTGCGCGGTTCGACAGCCTGGCGGACCTCGGCGCCTATCGTCTCCTCTATCACCTCTGGGGCACGCCTCAGCTCACCGAGTTCATGCGTGAGGCGTTGGGTGAGCTGGTCACGCGCGATCGGCGTGGCACGCTCCGGCGGACCTTGCTCGCGTATCTCGAAGCGGGCGGATCGCATGTCGCCGCGGCGAACCGGCTTGGGGTGCATCGCAACACTCTCGCGTATCGCCTCAAGCAGATCGCGAAGCTGACGCATCGCGATCCGGCCGATCCGGCCAATCACCTGGTGTTGCATTTGGCGCTGCTGGCCGGTTCTTTGCCGCCTGCCGTGTAAGGGTCGGACGAGGGCGGGCACGGGCGCCAGGGCGAGCACAAGTGTCGGGGGCTGGAACTGGCCCGAGGGCGGCGATGATTGTCGGCCCGTAGGGCCGTTAGTGTTCCGATCATTTGGCGCCAATTTGAATCGCACGCGGCGGGGCGGGTTGCCGCAATTCGGGACGAGGTGTGGCCACCACGTCGTTTTCGTTTGGGGCACCTGTGGCGCCGTTTCGATGCATGTTGTCGGCCCGCGGACGACACACGGGCACAGGCCCGTCTTTCTCGTGCCGCGAGGGGGCGCGGGAGCGTGCACAAGTCTTGGGATCGGCATAGGTTCCGCGTCCACGGTATCCTCTGCCGGGCACAGGACCGTCTCGTGCGATATCCTCTGGCGGCGAGGCAGGTCCTGCCCCGACGATTGTTGGGCCGTTCCCGGTGGTCACGATTTCCACGGCCCCGGCGCCTCCTTTCTTCCCCAATTTGCGTAATGCAGGTTATGCAACCAAATAGCGGTCATTGACTAATTGTCACAATAGGAAGCTTGAATGACAGGCTTCCAGTGTTGTGATAGACTGTCCGTACATGGTGCTGATTCACTGTGTTGGTGTTTCGCTTACGGTGAATGTTGACGGCACCAGGATCCCGCGCTCACCCCGCTCGCCCCGCGACGAGCTGAAGAGAACGAGACACGCCGTTAGGCCAAACCCGGGCCGGGAGGGGATTCGTTCATGGGCGAGCAAGCGCCCGTTGCCGGCTGGCATCGCGATGCCGCCTGGCGCGAGCTGCAAGCTGAAGGGATCGTCTGGGAAGGTCGAGTGCTCATCCGGGGCGATGAGTCCGATCTTGCCGCGCGTCTCATCGTGACGAACGAGCGGCTGGCGTTCGTCCGAGACGGGCAGATCTTGTTGGAAGCCGACCGCGATTGGCTGCGCCCGGCGCCGACGCTCGGCCTCGATGGCACGCTGCTGCTCCAGATAACGCCGTACGGCGCGCGGGTCCCTGAGCCGCTTCGCCTCTTCATGCCCCAGGGAAGGGCGGTGGCTGCGCACGTCGTCAATCTCTTGACGACGCCGCGGGTGCGTCCGGTGAGGCGCGCATCGTCGTTTGCGGCCGCTGAGGATTCGTATGCTGATGAGTCGTTCGACGAGGAACCATTCGAGGAGGAGCCGCCAGCTCCTCGGCCGCGATACGCAGCCCGTCGCGAGGAACGGTCGCGCGCTGCGAAGCGGTGGCACGGCGAAGAAGAGGCGCAGGGCGTCCTGCCGCCGCTGGAGCAGCTCGATCTGGGCGATTTCCCGCCGGTGGCCGAGTCCCCAGCTCGGTCGCGCGCTGGCCGCTTTGATGCTGGCGAGGCCGAATCGCTGCCGCGATCGCGGGAGGATGCCCGCGAGCGCAGGAATGGCGCGGCGGCTCCGGTCGTCGTGGCGTCGAATGGCGTGGCCCGCGAGGGGAATCGGCCGCTGCTCCCGCTGCCCGGCATTGAGCCGAAGGCCTCGCGGAATCGCCGTAATTGGATCATCCGCCTGGGCGGACTCGTCCTCTTGATCGTGGCGCTCGGCGCGCTCGGCAGCGGTCGCGTGCCCGGATTGCCCGATCTGCCTGGGCTCGATCGGCAGGAGAACGTGACGCCGACGCGTGAGAGCGCGGCGACGCTCGACCAGCCGGCGACTCCGACGCCGACGAAGGTTGTGACGCCCACGCCGACGGTCACGCCGCTCACCGGTAGCCGCCCATCGCTGACGCCGCCACCGAGCGAGACGGCGATCGCGATCGGTGTCGGTGGTGAGGATCCGACGGTCACACGGACGCCGACGGAGGAGCCAACGGAGACCATTCCGCCGACCGAGACCGTCCCGCCGACCGCGACGGCGACAGAGGAGCCGACGCTGACGACCGCTTCCGAGGAGACGGAAACGCCGGAGCCGCTCGAGCCAACGGCGACGGAGCCGCCGGCGCCCACTCCGACCACGGAACCAACGGAGACCGTTCCTCCGACGGCGACGACGGAGCCAACCGAAACTTCCGAGCCAACGGAGACTCCTGAGCCAACGGAGACTCCTGAGCCGACTGAGCCGCCGGCTCCGACCGAGACGCAGGCGCCGACGGAAACGCCGGAGCCGACGGAGTCTCCATCGCCGACGCCTTCGGAGACGGCGACCGCGACCGCAACCGCGACCGCCACGCCGACCGAGACGCCGGAGCCGACTCCGACGCCGACTTCGGTGGTGCACGATCAGCGTGCGACGGTGCGCAAGGATGAGCAGCCGGCGCAGGTAATCGCCGCTGGGCAGTTCCGCTACACCGTCGAGTCGGTGATGCGCGGGCCGGAGCTGCCGGAGCTGGCGCTGGCGTCGCCCGGATTTGGGGACTGGGTGGTCGTCGTCGCCCACGCGCAGAACTGGTCGGAGGACAACGCCTCGCTGCAGATGGCCGATTTCCGCCTCGCTCCCACGGGCGCGCCGGGGCTCTCGGAGGGGCTGGATGTGGCGACGGGATCGGTCGCTCAGTTCCTCGGCTTCTCCCCGGCCTACGATGCGGACGACCGCGTCCTGTTCGCGCCCGGCGAGGGACACTGGCTGGCGTTGGTCTTCCTGATCAGCCCGGACATCGGCGATCTGACACTGTGGATTGGGAATCAGGCGATCGACCTCGCGCCCGCGATCGCGCGAGCGTCCGACGGGGCGAAGCTCGAAGAAGCGCCGCGCACGCCGGAGCTGATGGAGGGGACGGTGGTCGAAGTGCTCGATGGCCGGACGGCGGTCGTCGCCATCGGTGATGAGCGCGTCACCATCCGCTACCTGGGCATCGAGGTGCCAACCGGCAACGCTTGCTACGCGGCCGAGGCGACAGCGGCTAACCGCGACCTGGTCGTGGGCCAGACGGTCTGGCTGGAGCGGGAGCGGCGCAACCGGTTCGAGCAGGGCATCTACGGGCGGGATGTTTGGATCGAGCGTGACGGCGCGCGGGTCCTCGTGGCTGCCGAGCTTGCCGCCGCCGGCGCGGCCGTCCCAGCTCCGACCGAGCCGGATACCCGGTTCGCCGGGTGGATCGCTGCTAGCAGCGCGGCGGCTCAGTTCGAGGGACGCGGTCTCTGGGGCGCATGCGGAGGGTTGATCGATGCAGGAGTTTGAGCCGGGTGATATCGAGACGGCGGTTGCTTTCTACCGGAGCATCGAAGAGCGGCACCGCGTCGTCCTTGACTTCCTGATCGACCATCCGGAGGAGCGCATGGATGAGGCGACCATCGCCGATCGCCTCGGCCTCCCAGAGCACCGGGACGTTGCCCGCGCGACGTACGCGATGGGGGAGGCGGCCGCAGCGCTCGGGAGAAAGCGGCCCTGGGGAGAGAGTCAGCACGGGTATCTCATGCCCTCGGCGCAGGCGGAGTTGCTGCGGAAGGCGCGAGAGATCGTCCGGGGAGAGAGCTACGAGCGTTGACGAGGAGCGAGCGCGGCGTCCGGAGGTGATCCGAGACGCCGCGTTCCTATTTGTGGCGGTATAGTCCCCGGTGGGCCCACGCCAGGTGATCCTGGTCCAGGCTCGTCGTTCGGTCCGCGCCGCGGGCCCACGGAGCACGCGAGGATTCGAAGGCGCGGACGATCCGTGGGCGTCTCCAGCGATGGAGAGGAGGGAGAGACATGGCGACTTTCATCTTGCTTTCGACGCTTACCGACGATGGCGCTGAGACGATCAAGGAGAACCCGGAACGGATCACCGAGGTCAACAAGGAGCTGGAGCAGATGGGCGTCCAGGTCCTGAACCAGTGGGCCGTCCTGGGGCCATACGATTTCGTCAACATCGTCGAGGCGCCGGACAACCTGACGATTGCCCGTGTCTCCGCCGAGATGGCGTCGCGGGGCAGTGTCCGCCTGATGACCATGGCGGCGATCCCGATCGACGAGTTCATCGCCGGCCTGAAAGAGAAGCCGGAGCGCGAGGAAGAGGAAGACGAGGAGGAGTCATAAGCCTATCGTCCCTGTAGCGCCGGCAGCACCGACTCAGCGACTTGGTAGAAGACCTCCTCTTGCGCCTCGTTGCGGGGCCAGGGGAGCCGGAAATCGGTGAACCCGGCGGCGCAGTAGGCCTCGACGCAGCGTTGGAACTCGTCGACTGAGGCGAAGAAGTTCAGTGACGGGCTGATCGAGCGGACGATCGTCGCTGGGTCGCGGCCGATCTCCGCGCAGTAGGCATCGAGCTGGCGGTTTCCTTCTCGCGCCTCTTCGGGCGTGCCGCGCGCGTTCCAGTTGTCCGCCCAGCGCGCGACGATGCGGAGCATGCGCGGTCCGCTCGCCCCGATCAGGATCGGCAAGCGACCTTGGATTGGCTTCGGCTCGAATGGCGCGTCGAGGAGCTGGTAGTAGCGCCCTTCGTAGGTCGTTCGCTCCCGGCGCTGCAGCAGGTCCCAGATCTCGAGCGCCTCGGCGAACATTTCGACCCGCTCGCGGGCCGACGGGAAGTGCCAGCCGTAGGCCTCGTGCTCGCGCTCGACCCAGCCGGCGCCGACGCCGAACTCGACGCGTCCGTTCGAGGCGTGGTCCACCGTCACGGCCTGCTTGAGGAGGAACGCCGGGTTCCGGTAGGTGTTGCCCGCGACCATGACGCCGAGCCGGATCTTGCTCGTGTGTGGCGTGAGCGCGGCCAGCGCGGTGTACGCCTCGTGAGTCGGCTCCATGACGTCGAAGAGCCCGTAGAAATGGTCTACGACGCTGAAGACGTCGAAGCCGAGGCGCTCGGTTGTGGTGATGCGGCGCACCAGCTCCGGCCACGGCGCGCGTTGCCCACAAACAATCCCGAACGTCAAAGGTTGCTGCACAGCCAAACTTCCTTTCTGTACGAGGGGCGAGGAGCGAGGGGGTAGGAGTTAGGGGTTGGGGAGGGAGGCGGGGAGGCGAGGCGGGATGCGGAGCCTCGTGGAGGCGTCTCCGATCGATTGGGTCGGCGGTCGCCTTTCACGACCCTAACCCCTCGCTCCTCGCTCCTAGACTCCCGACCCCCGGCCCCTAACTCCTCGCCCCTAACGCTTGGTCCCTGACCCCGAGCCCCTCACGCTGCTCTCTGCTGTTGCCCCACACCTGGACGTGGTGGCCGCAGCGCTCGCCTTCCCACAGCAGCGTGGTGCAGGTGCGGCGCAGCAGATTTTTCCAAAGTTGCGCGTTGGCGAACGTCTCCTCGTCGGCGCTGAAGATTTCGAAGACGGACCGGGCGGCGACGAGGATGAGCTTGCGCTTGGCCCGGCTGAGGGCGACTGTCAGGCGACGCGGGTCGAGGAGAAATTCGCTGCTGACGAGCAAGTATTCCGGATCGCTCTCGGTGGCGCTGACCAGGATGACCGTCCGCTCGTCCCCTTGGAAGCGCTCCACGGTGTCCACGGTCGGCGGTGGCACCGGCCGGGTCTGCAATGCCGAGATGCGATCCACGAACTCTTTGAGCGTTGCGCGCTGTGCCCGGTGAGGCACGACCACGCCGTAGCCCTCGTTGTGGCTCTCCTGATCGTAGAGCGCGGCGTCGGACAGGGCGTCCAGCACCGGGGCGAGGAGATCGCGCTCGAAGAGGTTGCGGACCTGGCTCCCCTCCTCGTCGTGAACGATGACGACGAGTGGATGATCTGGCTCCAGCACCGCCGCGACGAACGGGTCATCGCATTTCACACGCGGCAGCACGTCCGTTCGCAGCGAGTGATAGGGGATGCCATCGAGCCGGTAGATCTCCTGGCGGAGGAACTCGGCGACATCGGCGTGGAGCCGGAAGCTGCGCTCGAACTTGATCATCGGCGGCGGGGGCGTTTGGTCGCGTAGCGTGAGGAAGAGCGATTCGTAGGACCGGAAGGTCTTGAAGGTGCGGCGCGGCTCCGCCAGCCAGTCGTGCTGCACGATGGGCGGCATCTGCCGGTGATCGCCGACGACGATCAGTTGTCCCTCCGGCTTGAGCGGCAGGGCCGCCATGATCGCCTCCGGCAGGTTCATCTGCGAGGCTTCGTCCAGCACGAGGCAATCGGCGAAAAAGTGGCCGAATAGGCCGTTGCTCCAACGTTCTTTGATCAAGCCATAGATGCCGCCGGGCGTCGCACCGAGGATCGCCCAAGGTTGCTGCGTGAATCGGTCGGCCGCGACGGTCTTTTCCGGAGACTGAGCCTTGGCGTGGAGGGGGACGGCGCCGTGTGGCGGATCTCCCTTCGGGCGGTAGCGGTAGATCGGCACGTCGAAGAGGCGCTCGTCGAGCAAGCCGCGCACGTGCTCGCGGTGCCGACTGTAGAGCAGCCGGAGCTTTTCTTGCGCATCGACGATGTTCCTGACCAGGACGTCGGTGGCCGAGTGCGTCTTGCAGGAGACGATGACGCGGAAGGGGAGGCCAGCGGCCATCGCGCCCTGCATTCGCGCGAAGAGGGCGAAGGCGGTGGTGTAGCTCTTGCCAGTGCCAGGCGGTCCCTGAACGAGGAGCGTAGGCGTGCTGCCGTGCCCGGCGATGTATTCGCGCTTGCTCGGCTCCCAGCCGTGGAGCGCGCCGGCCTCATGCAGGGCATCGAGCGCGGCCAGGAAGCGCGCTTGCCCCTCCTTGGCAGCCTCTGGCCAAGACGCTCGTGCCTCGCCGGGCTTGTCGAGGCGGTGAAAGAGCGTATTCTCTCCGCCTTCCTTGAGTCCTTCGGTGATCTTCTTGCACCAGTAGTCGTAGAAGCTGTTCGGGTCCGGGTCGATGGTGTAGCGCTCGCCGGGGATGAGCGGGCGCGCGACACCGCGAAAGACATAGCCGCTCCCGAGCGATCGGCGTGGGCCATCTTGGAGCGCGAGCACGGCCCAGGCGGCCTCGACCCGACCATCCGGTCCGAGTTTTTGCTCGAAGCCGACGAGCCTGGCGCGCATCCCGTAGAGAAGCTGCTTCGGCGTCGGGGCGAACGGTCGCTGCTCCTCCGGCGGGAGCCGCTCGTCCACTGTCCACCGCGGCATGATGACGACGGGATCGCCATCGCGCAGGGTGGTGAGTAGGAGCGCCTCGTTCAGGTCGCATTCAAGGTCGGTATCGTCGAGGCGCAAGCGGATCGTGATGCCCTCTAGGGAGCGATTGGTGGCCTGCCGCTGCTCGCGTGTGAGCTGGACTCGCGAGGCGTCTGGATTTTGGGCGCGGTATGCGGCGCGCATCTCCTCCTCGCACTGGCGTCGTCTCTCGTACTGGGCTAGCCGCACGCGTGTCTCTGGCGACTGGTCGGCCTCCTCATATCGCCCAATCAGCGTATCCCCGCTCAGCACGCGGCGCTCTGGCTCGGGGTGGCGCGCCGCTTTCCACTGAGCGAGGTCGGCATGGCGCTCGATCGTCACGAATTCATCAAGAGCATCCGCGAGGGTCGGCTTCCGATCCAGGAAGCTTGCCAGGTCCGGCAGATGGAAGGAGGTCTTCTGCGTCTGCTGGTTGCCCCGGAACCTGCTGGCAATGTGCTCCATAGCCTCCAGCCGACGCGTTTGGAGGGCAATGAGATGATCCGGGGTGACATGGCGGTATGGTGCGAACGGATCCTTCCCTTCGGATGGCGGAGCCTCGAGCTCATTCCAGGCGGCATAGGCGTATTCGAGCGGGATTTGGCTCGAGAATCGGGCGCGCCGGGTGTACCACGGCGTCTGGTCGCCATTGGGGATGGCCCCATCTGGGAATCGCCCGGCGTAATCGAAGAAGCGCTCGCGGAAGATCTCCCGGAAGTGCGACCAATCAAATTTAAGGAAGGTGGCGACGGATTGGAGCGATTGGCAGACCATCGGGAAGTTCTTCAAATCCCGGATCTCGTCGGTCAAGAAGGTGAGAACGGGAGAGTCGAACGCGGCGATCTGGGTCACGAAATCGTAGAGCGGGGTCGCGCCGAAGACTGTTTCGGCGTGACGGCCGAGCCCTTCCAGTAGGCAACGCTGGTCGAATCGGTTGTAGAAGATCAGATGGACGGGGGCATTCGGCTCTCCCAGCTCGTCGGGCGCGGCGAGCTCGACGATGGCGCGAATCGTTGCCTCCACCCAGTCGACGAAAAGTGCCTCCTCGCGCTCGTCGTTCGGCGGTCCGTCGCAGAGCCGGACGATTGCCCGGCGCCGGTGCGACACGATCTCGCCCCCCTCCGCCGCCACAACGAGCGCGCCCAGCAGGTAGACGCGATTGGCGAGGTAGTCGTGCTGGGCATCGAGGTAGACGCGGACGAGGTTGGGATTGTGGTTCGCGTCGCAGTACGGCAATGAGCCGTACCCCTTGCTCGGGATGTCGGCTGGCGGATCGAATGGATCGCCCTTGAATTTGCGGTAGCGGCGAGCGCGGTAGATCAGCTCGTCAAGGCGCGGGCCGACCGGCCAGGTTGTCGCGAGCCGGGCGACGAGCTCCTCTCGGCCGGGCGCCGGCGTGAGCTCTGTTTCATCCCGCGCGCCCGGAGCAGGCTCCTTGAGCGTGGCAAGGTCGCGCGTCGTCCTCACACCGGCCTGCCGCAGCGCGGTCTTCTCCGTATCAGTAAGGTGGGGGATGAGGGAGAGGTCGTCGCGCTGCGCGCACCACTTCATGCAGAACTCGTTGTAGAGACAACCGTCGCACTTGTAGGTCAAATGGAAGGGTAAATCGGCGAACGGCGTGACAGTGACGCGCCGGGCAACCGCCCGATCACCGGTGACGAGATCGCGGATGGCGCCGAGGTAAGCGTCCGGGTCGGGCACGCGCTCCAGGAGCGCGCCGGATGTGCCAAACAGTCGCTCGGCGTCAGCTATTTGATTCGCGATGTCGGCGGGTCGCTCACCAGCGCCGAGAAGCGGATCGCCCTGAACCGCCGCGATGGCGGCTGACTCGCCCCGGTAGAGAATCGCCATCTCGATCGGGGCGTGGGAGAGATTCTCTTCGTCAAAGATCCGCGTCAGGAGCTCGTGATAGAAGGCGACCTGCAGCCGATGCTCGACCTTCGCGGTGGTCGAGCTCTTCATATCAGCGATGAGGGGGTGCAGGTTGCCGTCGGCGTCTCGCTCCAGTCGGAGGAGATCTATGTCTCCGGTGATGAGCCAGCCGGCAATTTCGGCTTGGAGGCGCGGCTGGAGCAAAACGATTGTCTCGCCGGGCGGGAGCGACCGTGCGATGTCGATCACCTGGTGGTTGTTCGGCGAGCGCTCGCCGGGCGGGGGCGCCTCGGCGGCGAAATCGCGAACGCGGTACCGCGCGCGAACCTCTTCGGTCACCTGGGCCTCGAATTCGGCGCCGGCGCGGGTGAGGAGCGGCGGAATTTCCTGGGGAGCGACGTCGAAGTCGCGTAGGAAGCTGTTGCCCGCGACACGCTCGTGCAGCCGCAGGCGGAGGAAGCGCCGGCATTGGTCGAGGCGGACGAATTGCGCGACGTCGGTTGGAGAAATGGGGAGCGGAGTTTTGGCGAAGATGGCGGTCGACAACCGATCGTCGGGCGACATGTGACGGTCTCCGGAATCGCTGGCGGTGAACACACAAAGGTCAGCCAGCGGGGCAGTTGCGCGCGGGAGCGGCTCGGTGGGGATCATGACGGAGATAGGCGGGTTGGGTCAAGCCGCGTTTCCAGCCTGATGGTGGGAGTTGCGCGCGAGGATGCCGAAGTGGAGGGCGCGGGTGGGCAGAACCGGATGGCGGTAATCAGAAGAAGGTTGTGGCGGCGTGTCGCAATTGGAGACGTGATGTGGCCGGCGCAACGTTTTCGTACGCGCGGGCACAGGTCCCGCCCCTGCGAGGGGATGGTATCCGCGCGATCAAAGAGTCGTGGGCGCAGATCCAGGCCGCGGGAATTCAGGCGGAGGTGTGGCGGTGGGGCTAGTTGGTTGCGACGCGACCGCGGAGGTTGGGGTCGAGGAAATCGCGCAGGGCGTCGCCGGTGAGGTTGGCCGCAAAGACGGTCAAGGAGATGGCGAGGCCAGGGAAGACGGCGAGCCACCACGGTGGGCTGAACTGCGATGCCATAGCGCCGCCGATCATGGTGCCCCAACTCGGCGACGGAGGCGGCACGCCGATGCCGAGGAAGCTGAGCGCGGCCTCGCTGGTGATGGCGATGCCGAGGTGGGCGCTGGCGACGACGAGGAACGGGGCGATCGTCTGGGGAGCGATATGGAGCGCCATGAGCCGCGCCGGGGAGGCGCCCGCCACGCGCGCGGCGGTTACGTAGTCGGCGTGTTTGAGGGAGAGCACGACCGAGCGGACGACGCGGTTGCTGGCTGGGATACGGGTGATGGCGATCGCGATGATCACCGTGTGCAGGCCGGTTCCCAGCGCGACGACGAAGATGGTGGCCAGGATTAGCCCTGGGAACGAGAGGAGGATTTCGAGCAGCCGCTGGCTGGCGAGATCCAGCTTCCCGCCAACGTAGCCGCTGATCAAGCCGGTGATTAGGCCGATGGTGTCCCCGAGCAGCACCGCCGCAAAGCCGACAATCATGGACGTGCGAGCGCCGTAGATGATGCGGCTAAGGACGTCACGACCCAGATCATCGGTGCCGAGGAGATGTGCCGAAGACGGCGATTGGCGAATCGCGGTGTAGTCACCGGCGAGAGGATCGTAGGGTGCAATGATCGGGGCGAGGGCGGCGACCGCTGCGATCAGAAGCAAAAGCAGGGCCGCGCCAGCGCCCAACGGAGAGGAGCGGGCGACCGCGATAAGGCGACTCGTGCGGCTTGGCTTCGCCGGCAGGCTACTCGTAGCGAACGCGTGGGTCGAGCCAACCATACGCCAGATCTACCACCAGATTCATGACGGTGAAGATGACCGCATAGAGCAGGACGAGGTTCTGGATCACGATGTAGTCGCGCTCACTCAACGCCTTCACCAGGGCGGCGCCGAGGCCGGGCACTGAGAAGGCGGTTTCGACGACGACGGAGCCGCCCAGTAGGCCGGCGAAGGTCAGGCCCGACAGGGTAATCACGGGCAGGATCGCCGCGCGAAAGACGTGGCGCGTCAGGACTAGGCGCTCTCGCAATCCCTTGGCTCGCGCAGTGCGCACGAAATCAGCATGCAGGACTTCGAGGATCGAGGAGCGGGTGATCCGGACAAGGTACGCGGCAGCGACGCTGCCCATCGCAACGGCCGGACCCAGCGTTAGCTGGAGATTCTTCCAGGGATCTTCCCAGAGGTAGGCGCGCTCGACGGGTGGTCGCCAGGAGAAGTAGAGGACGCCGACGAGGACGATCACGACCGCCAACCAGAACTCCGGGATAGAAAGAAAGACGGCCGCCGTTGCACGGATCAGGTTGTCTGGCCAGGTGTTCCGGCGAACCGCGCTGATGATGCCTAGCGGGATACCGATGATCCAGGAGAAGACGATGGCCATGATGGCGATTTGCGCGCTGATCGGTCCACGGGCGACGATGAGGTCGCGCACCGTGTCCGTGCGCCAGAACGAGCGGCCGAGATCGCCGGAGAAGACGTCCCCCATCCAGTTGAGGTATTGCCGGTAAAGCGGCTCATCGAGACCGAGGGCCTGGCGAAAGCGCTGCTGATCCGCTTCGCTCAGCGCGCCGAACGTTTCCTGCCCGAACATGACGGAGGTCGGATCGCCGGGCAGGAGCCGCATAACGATGAAGATGAGGATGGTGACGCCGAACAGCGTCGGGATGCTGATGAGCAGTCGGCGGAGGAGGTAATGGAACATGGACCTTCAAGGGGCGGCGATGGG
>Ga0207864_1001276_pt1 | contig 28557 bp, 16 predicted proteins | sample HigsolmetaAR202D_FD_184834 | JGI IMG/M metagenome (GOLD analysis project Ga0207864, IMG submission 184834) | Ionic liquid and high solid enriched microbial communities from the Joint BioEnergy Institute, USA - AR20-2-D (SPAdes) (version 2) ... | reverse complement strand
GTTTTTCTGCGAGGTGCGTGTTACGTTCTTGTTCGTTGGCCGGTGATTACTTTGGAGCCGATGACTGATTCCCGCGATCACTACGAAAGCAAAATTTCACATTTGCTCGCAAGCAATGATCCCGACGAGAAGAGAAAAGCATATTGCACTTGCCTTCAACTCCTTCCTTGCAGTGAAGAAACAGCCGCGTGGCTCGGACCCCTGCTTATCAGGACGGGATTCGCATTAGAGCAACAGGGTTTTCACAGCGAAGCGCGCGAACTGTATGCTGCCGCCCGATACAGTGAGGAGGTGGCTGAGGACCTTCGTGCAAATGCGGCATATCGATGCGGGATTCTGCAGCAAATCGGCGGCGATTTGGAAGGGGCCATCGCCACCTATGAGGAAGTGGCGGCGCAGCACGCTTTCCCCTTAGTTCGTCAACTGGCTCAGTATCACCTGGCCTGCCTTCTGGTTCATACCGAACGCTTTCAAGACGCGATCCAGAGACTCGATTGCCTTCTCGCCGAAGAGATTCCGGCCGATCTGTCGGTAGCTCAACTGCAGCTCCTGCGCGCTATCTGCCTGATTAAACTTAACCGTGAGGCGGAGCTTCCAGAAGACCTGCTTGCTCTCCTGCCTGAGGCTGGCTCAAAGATTGGAGCGGGGACAGCGGGAATCTGGATGAATGCCGCGTTTCATTTCGAACAGCACGGCCAGCTCGAGCTGGCGAAGGAACTGTATGCCCGCCTCGCCGCGATGCAGGATGTGCCCGGTGAAGTCTTAACAAATCTGCACTTTCGGTTAGGTTTCGTGCTCGAATGCCTGGGCTACTACGATGAGAGCTGCACGGAGTACCAAAAGGCCGTCAATTCCCCGCACACCTTCACCACAGCTCAGGTTCAAGCTCGGTGGCATCTGGCGAATCTCCTGTATCTCGCCGAATCCTACGATACCGCCTTTCATCATTTCGCCTGTCTCCGAAACGCCTCTGAGCTCACGCCCGAGCAGTGTGCCGACGTCGAGTTGAAGTACGGCATCTGCCTTTACAGGACCAATCAGCTCAGCGAGGCTAGGCGGCATCTGGAATGGTTCCGCCAGTGGGCAGAACAATCGGATTCAGACTTCGACTTGAAGGCAGACCTCGTGCTGGCGGAGTTATGCCAGCAGGAGAAGGATATTCACGGCGCCCGCGAATGCCTCACCCGAATCATCCACCACCCCGGTGCGGAGCAATTGATGAAGACGGCGGCCCTCAATTCGCTTGAGCGGTTGACGAGCTAGCGGGCACCGGCTCAAGTCGGCAGATGGTTCCGTGCTGACTGCTTGGGCGCAGGGGCGGAAGGCGGAAGTGAATCCGAAAATACTCAGTCATTGGATCTCCGCACACCTGGCAGTACCGACGATCTTCGGGCGGAAAGCTCGCCCACAGCCGCTCAGCGACTTCCGACCTTGACGTTATAGCCCAAAGCGTCGGCAGGTAGCCGTGGCTCCTTTGATGAAACACGGAGATCCAGGTGTCCCAGTAGCTCCCGACAAGGTGTGTGCATCCCAGCGCTCGAATCGACTGCACCCGGGCGCCTGTGACACGGTCGATACGCCCAAGAGCAGCAGCGGGCGAAGACGCCCCGAATGCGTTCACAACCACGGCAAGGAGCAGAAGGGCGCAGCTCGTCGACGCAAGAGACGGAGAGCCTGTTGCTTTCTCTAGCCAACGAAACAGCGCAGACGCCAGCCAGCCGGTCATCACAAGGAGGATAAGAATCATTGACGTCGTCCAGTACCGTGCTTCGTGGTTGTTCATGGCAACCCAATCCAGGGCAGCCATCGCCAACGCGAACGTGACTGCGAGAGCCAGGAAGACGGCGGCATCCGCCACGCGATAGTGGAGAGCGAAGGTCTTGCGACGGTGCTGAACTGCCATCGCCAGAAGCAGCAGTACGACCAGAACTGACATCCCAACGGGATGAAGAAACCATGTGAACGTATTTGAAGTCAGAAGATAAACGGCATTGGGGATTGTCGAAATCGGGGCGATTTTGAGTTCGGCGAGGCGCGGATAACGGCTTGCATGCCAGAAAACACCGGCGCCTGCCGCAAAGACCAGGGAGCAGCTAAGCAGCCGTAAGGTCAGACTGCGCCGGTAAGTACAATCGAGGACGGGAAGAAGCACTACAAGGCCGAGCGCCAAGGCAACGTGGGACAGGTTGATCCAGAAGGACAAGGCGAAGCAGATGCCCGCGATCGCACTGCGAAGAAAAAGCGGACCTCTTCGACTCCGAAAGAGCAGAGCCACGCCAACGAGTAGCGGCAGGAGAGAGATGAGGTACGGATGGGCAAGCGCCAGTACGTGAGCCGTTTGATGTGTCGGCCGCAGGACCAGGATGCAGCCGATGAGCGAAAGGGCAGCCACAGAAAGGTTGGGTGCGGTCAAGCCCGTACAGCGATGAAGAAACCATCCTTGAAAAACCACGGCGTTTGCGAATGCTGCCAGGATCATTATTTGCGTCTGGAACAGCAGGTTGTAGCGGTAATCGCTAATCCAGGAGGCCAGCCATGGCACGGGCATTCCGTAGCGGTTATCACCCCAGTAGTACGGGGTATAAACTTCTCGACTGATAAAGGCAAGAAGGAAGGAGTCACTATTGTGGTAGTCGTGAACCCAACTGAAGTTCACACAAAAAGCGCCGAACACAAAGGCCAAGATCAGGAGAAAAACGGGAAGTTTCGGGGAATCCATTAGGGTAGCGGTTACAATCATACAGATCCTTAATAAGTAGCCTCATTCATCCTATGAAATACAACAAGGTATGCAACCTGGAGGACTGGTGCGACCAGACGCTCACCGCAACGATGCGTCGGGTTCTTCCTTATTTTCTCAAGGTTTATCCTGACTACCCTCAGGGCAAGCAGCACCGAAAACATTGGGAGTACGCACATGTTCTCAACGGGCTTGACCGACTTGGGGCGACCCATCAGCAATCTTTTGTGCTCTCCGTCGCCGGGGGGCACGAGGAGCCTGCCTTCGACCTCACCAATCGCGTCCGATGGGTGTTCGTCACAGACATCTACGGCACAGGTGGTTTTAAGGATCAGGAATCGAACATTACGATGCTGACGAACCCGGATGCCTTCGCGCGCTGCCCTTATAACCGGAACAGACTCGTCGTCGAGTATATGAACGCGCTCGACCTCCGATTTGAAGAGAACACTTTTGATGGGGTCCTTTGCTTAAGTTCAATCGAGCACTTCGGGGGTATCGAGGGGGCTCAAAGGAGCCTCGCGGAAATGAGACGGGTTCTCAAGCCCGGAGGGATCGCAGCCATCACGACTGAATGCATCATTAACGGCGCAAGCGACCTCCATTTGCCTGGGCTGAGCCTCTTTGCCCCCACAACTCTCCTGAATTTGGCCCTTTCATCCGATATGGACCTCGTAGACGAGCCCGACCTGACGGCCAGTAGAGAGACTATTTCCACGGTGATGCCTCTTCAACGGGCGATTCAGCATGCGAATGAGAACCGGGATGTATTTCCAATGGTGGCGCTCGAACTGGAGGGCCGTATCTTCACCTCAGCGGCTTTGTTTCTTCGCAAGCCGTAGAACCTTCGACCTTTATTCCAGCTAGTCCCTTCCGGAGGTCCGCTTGCATTCGCGTTTCGTGCATTTCCTGGCGACGCTTGCTGTCATCCTGACAATGCCCGGCGTCGCCCAAGAGCCAGCCACTTCTCGCGGAGCACGGATCGCCAAAGGGTCTCTGCTACGCGCACCCCTTCCTGAAGGCACCGAGGTTGCTCGTATTGCCGCCTCGAACGGCACCGTCTGGTTTGCGGGATTCGACCGCACAGAAGAACCTCCGGAGGCGGTCGTGTACTCCTGGTCAGCTGCTGGCGTACGAAAGCTACAGCTGCCTTCGCTCGATGGAGCAGTACAATTTCTCGACTTGGCAGCAGACCGTAACGGAACGGCGCTGCTGGTGACCAGCGCGGGCGTCCTGCAACTGGACGAGGTGCAAGCCGGCTGGTTCGAGTCGCTCCAGGAAATCCGAGTACGAGGAGTAGCCGGAACTGACGGTTACTGGGCGATCGCAGACGGGGACAAAGTGTACTACCTGGCGGGACCCTTTGATCGGCTGGTCCGCAGGGAGGGAATTCGCGGTGAAGTGACTCACTGGGCGGCAACGGCCAGCGGAGAGCTCTGGCTTGCAGCACAGAGGGCGGGAAAGAGCGTACTTTATGAGGTTCGGCGCGAGCAAACCAACGTTACCGAGGTCGCCCTCCCGATTCTGGCCAGCGAACCGTCCCTCGTGACGGCACTGTTCGCCGACTCTGCTGGCATGGTCTGGGTGTCGCTGGCAAATGGAACGTTGTTGCGGTACTCAGCCGGAGCCTTTGACAGGTATGACGAATCAACCGGCTACCCCAACGTGGCCCTCTCGGCAATTGCCGAAGACCAGCTCGGAAACTACTATCTCTCCCCTTTCGCGAGCGATGAGGAGCCGACCCGCCTTTGGGGGATCCCGTCGAGCGCCAGGGCGCGGGTGCAGTTGGACTTCTTTCGATTTGAGATGGAAGGGTTTACGGGACAAATCCGGACATTATCGGCCGACCCGAGGGGAGGGCTTTGGGTAGCAATCGGAGCCGAAGGTGCATATCGCCTGCAGGGCAGCAAGTCGCTGCCCTGGCCGCGAGGCTGGGCGCAGGACAGCGCGAGAGCGGGCGCCGGAACCCAAGCAAAGGCCGTCGCACCGCAAGAGCGCTTCTCAACTGTCGCTTCCGGAATCGAGGGGATGACGGGCGGTAAATTCACGCTACTGAATAGCCTGAAGGGGCTTGTGAACGACGCCGTCAGCTCGATTGTCTCGGACAGTCAGGGGAACATTTACTTCACCACAGGCTACTCGCAGTTGGGTGGGTTGCCTCCCCTGCCCGGAGGAGGTGTAAGCAGGTGGGATCATCACACCATCACGAACTATACGACGGCGAATGGCTTGGCAAGTAATACCGTCCAGGCCAGCGCCTTCGACGCCGCCAACAACGTCGTATGGTTTGGAACATCCAACGGACTCTCCCGATTCCATGTAGCGACGGGGACTTTCACCAATTTCCTTCCCGCTGTCCTCGTGACGGACATCAAGGTGGATGGCTCCGGGAGTCTGTGGGTCGCTACGTGGGGGCACGGGCTGTACCGGATCACTGCGGCGACAGGAGCCATAGCGGCGCAGTTTACAGCCGCTACCACCGGTGGGCGCTTGGGAAGCAACAACGTAACATCGGTAGCACTCGATGGATTCGGGAATGTCTGGGTGGGCACAGATGGCGGAAGCCTCAGTTCGTACTCCATCGCAGGGAATACCTGGACGAACCACTCATCGTCGCTCTCGGCGATTGCAGGGAGCGCATCCGCGCGCGTGTTCCGGGTCGAAACAGATCTTTCGAACAATGTTTGGATTGCAATTCCGTTCGCTGGCGTCGTCCGGCGATCCTCAGGCGGCGTTTACTCGAAATTCGACCGGTCAAGCACGCCGCCGCTCGGTGGCAATACCGACAACGTCATTTACGCCCTGCATAGGGACAGGTCCGGGAATCTGTGGTTTGGGTACGCCTACAATGGCGAAATCCCGAAACCAGAGAAAGTCGGCGTGACCTTCCTCGCGGCTTCGCAAGTGAACGCCTCTGCGCCAGCCTTTGTTAACTACAGCGCCTCAGCCAACGGTTTCCCCTACAACATCGTGATTTCCATCTACGGAGAAGACCAGTCCACAGTGTGGTTCGGGGGATCGGGCCAGGGGGTGTGGCGCCTTGGCGGCCCGTTCGACGCGCCTGGTTGGCCTCAGCGGTTGCAGGGTATGGTTTACCACTCCTCACCGGTACTCGCCGACCTGGACGGAGACCAGGACCTCGAGGTGATCGTCGGGGACACCGCCGGTTGGGTGTATGCATTCCGGCCCGACGGCTCTCTGTTTTGGAAGTACGACACGCGGAACGCAATTCCGGTTGGCACACCGGCCGGAGCGATGACCGTACAATCCTCGCCTGCCGTCGCGGACGTCGATGGCGATGGGGAACCCGAAGTTGTCGTAGGCTTAGGCGGGCAGGCACTCCCTGGAATTGGGATAGGGCAGGGCGGCGTTCTGATCCTGAACAGCAACGGAACGTTCAAGCGCATTCTGTACACGCAGGACATCACCGACTCCGCAAATCGAGGTGCGCCCCAGGATGGATTCCGGGAAGGCGTTCTGGCAACACCCGTCCTGGCGAATGTGGATGACGATCCCGAACCTGAAATCCTGGTTGGTGCTTTCGACAACCTCTTCTACGGCTGGAACGCAGACGGAACAACGATATTCGCGCGCGACAATGACGGTGACGGCCGGTTTGACGAGGATTTTCTGGGCGACTCTACTCCGTACACGCCGTTTGACTCTTCGGACGATTTTCCCGGAATCCGCCTGGTGGACGATGACAGCAATGGAGACACTGACGAAGGCCATCCAGCAGATGACGATGAAGACGGACTGATTGATGAGGACTACCCGGAGTTTCCCTTCAATGCGACGGATACCCTGCTAACCGGTACAGTAGTCACCGATCTGCTCGGCAACGGCCAGCCCGCCATCATCTTCGGCACAGACTACTCCGGTACGCCGCCCTTCAGTCGGGGCGGAGTGTTACGGGTCCTGGACCGCACGGGTTCTCCTCTGCCGGGCTTTCCGAAGGGCAATCTGGAACAGGTGATCTGGTCGTCACCCGCGGTCGTCGACCTGGACGGCGACGGGAAGCTGGAGATCGTTCACGGCTCTGGATTGGACCTGAGCACTGTTGGCGACACGCCGGCAGATTCCCTGGTGGGACGTCTGGTCTACGCATGGAGAAACGACGGCTCGCCCTTTATTGCAGGTTCCAACGGGAAGCTGGCAGACACTGAAGGGCGATCTTATGCTTCATTCGCAGTCGGCGACCTCGACAATGACGGACATCCCGAACTGGTCATTGCGACAACTCCGCTCATGAACAAGCAGGGACAGTACACGGATTCGGCTGGCAATGTGATTAGCGCGTCGAACGCCATCGGGCAGATGCTGTATGCATTTCGCAGAGATGGCTCCTTGCTGCCGGGCTTCCCTGTGAGGCCCTACACGGCGAATCGAGCCACCAATCTCGTTGGCTCCCCGGTATTGGCCGATGTTAACGCCGACGGCTTCCTCGACATCGTCCTTCCCGTAGGAGCAGGCATCGTTGTGTTCGACCGTACAGGGCGAGCCGTGCCCGGCATGGGCATCTACGAGAACCTTCAGGAGGATAACTTCCCGGGGGAAATCACTTCAACTCCCGCCGTCGGCGACATCGATCTGGACGGGCGCCTGGAGCTTGTATGGTCAATGGGCACGGGTTCGGGAACGACAGGGATTGTCCGCATCGTGAAGCTCGGGGCGGTAAATGCAACAGCACAGCGCAGCTGGCCGTGCTTTCTGCGGACTCCTCAGCGCAACGCGGTATTTGATGTGATCCTGGGACAGGTACGTGCCGTCGACGCGGGAGGTCATCTTCGACTGACCGCACAGGCGTTCGCCGGCCGGAGCCCCATTGCTTCGGTAACCGTCGATCTCTCCAGCATCGGCGGCGCGCCCAACTTTGCGCTGCGGGACGACGGCACTGGCGGCGATCCTGTCGCCAGCGACGGGTACTTCACCGGGCAGATCTCTTCCGCGTCGATTTCACCTGGACGGTACCAGTTCGGCGTAACAGCGACCGATCAGGCAGGACGCATCAGCACGCACACCTTGTTCTTCGTAAAGCGCACCTCGGGCGCGCGGCTGTCCGAACCCTCGGCCGGGACCGTAGCTTTCGGAAGCGTCGGCCGTGAGTTGACCGAACAACGCCATGTCAGCTTCATGAACATCGGCGATGCCCCGGTACAAGTCACTTCGATTACGAGCAGCAATCCACAGTTCCGCGTACAGTACCCTTCGCTGCCGGCTATGCTCGCGCCTGGGGAAGTCATGACGATTCGACTGCTCGTCCAGCCCAGCTCCACGGCGGACGGCACTATCAGCGGGATGCTGACCATTCGGAGCAATGACAGCGTAAATCCGGTACAGACGGTCCAGCTCCTGGCGACGGTCGTGCCGGTCAACGGCGGAATCACTCTGCTCCACGGGCCCGCGATCACGTTCGAGCCGAGGCGAGTTGGCACATTTCAGGACCTGTACTACGGGATTTCCAGCTCAGGAGCCGAGCCATTAGTCATTCGGAGCGTGGAGTTCGGACATCCCGCTTTTTCCCTGTACAAACCGGCAAACCCCCAGACGCCCAGGGTGATCGCGCCCGGCACGACCGTGCCGTTCGCGGTCCGGTTCAGACCGGCATCAGCCGGCAGTTTTAGCAGCTACATGAAGCTGACAACAAACGATCCTGCAAATCCCACTGTCACAATCACGCTGAACGGAACAGGACTCGGTGGCTCGTCCGGATGCACTTACACGCTGTCACCAGGGGTGATTCATGTAGCGGCAACGGGAACAGCGGGAAGCTTCACGCTGACAACGGCGGGCACGAACTGCGGGTGGACCGCAACTTCCAATCGAAGCTGGGCTCAAGTGTATCCACTCTCCGGGACGGGAAACAGCACAATCACCTACACAATTTTTCCGAACTATACCTCGAGCCCGCGCTCGGCCACGTTCACCGTAGGGACCGGCACCATCACAATCAATCAGGCAGCCTCGACCGAGAATCCCGACAGGCGCCTCATCGGACAGATGTACTTCAGCTTCTTCGGACGTATCCCGTCACAGGGAGAAGTCGATTTCATGGAAACAGCCCTCGTAAGCGGTCTGGCGCGTGCGGATTTCGTCATGAACTTCTTCAACAGCCTGGAGTTTAACAACGCTGGGCGCTTTATCGCCGGACTGTACGTCGGCATTCTCGGTCGCGACGCCGAGTACGGCGGATGGTTGTTCAACCGCAATGCGCTTGCAACAGGAGTGGTCAACCACAAGCAGCTCGTAGACAGCTTCCTCAACTCAGTGGAATATCAACTCAACAACCCCAGCCTCAGCGATGCCGACTTCGTGAAGCAGATGTACCGGCAAATTCTGTTGCGGGAGCCCACACAAGCCGAGGTGGACTTCCACGTCAGTGCACTGGCTGGCGGGATATCACGCACGCAAATGGCGACCAACTTTCTCAACAGCACCGAGTTCCGCATTAGTACCGGCCCCCGGCTCACTACGTTCCTCCTATATGCCTGCTTGTTCCTAAGAGACGCAAGCGGGGCAGAGTTCAACACCACCGTGAATGCGATCAGCAGCGGAACGCCCGTCAGGGACTTGGTTGACAACTTTCTGAACAGCTCCGAGTTTGCGGCGTTACTTCAGTAGACGGGAAACAGAAATTTTCTACCGATAAGTTTTTTGGCCCCCAGCCACTACACTTGGGGTGCCTGCGCGATGCGGCTGCGGATAGCGATTCTGGTTCTGCTTTGGGCCCTCATTGCCGAAAACCGTTCTGAGGCGGCAAGCTATAACATCACGTCCACCACGCGATTCGGCGGCACGGGAATCGAGGCCGTTACAGGTGTGGCGGTGGATTCCCAGGGTTATGTCTACATAGCCGGCTATACGGATTCGCCAAATTTACCGCTGGTCGGGGCAGTCCGAGGCTACAGCGGCGGAGTTGACGGATTTATTATCAAGTGGAATCCCGTCACTCGTCAGACCGTCTTCTCAACCTATCTTGGAGGCGCCGGAGACGATCGTGTGCTTTCTCTCGCCGTCGGAGCAGACGGTAGCGTCTTCGTCGCTGGATCGACCAGCTCAACCAACTTCCCGATTGTGTCCGGCCGACAGCAGTATTTGGCAGGCGGCCGGGACGCCTTCCTCACGCGGCTTGCACCGTCAGGGTCTAGCATCATTTTTAGTACCTACTTCGGGGGAACAGGAACGGAGGCTGTGAACTCTATCGCTCTGACACCTCAAGGGGACGTATGGGTAGTTGGTGAAACAGATTCATCCAATCTCCCCTTGTGGAACCCCTGGCAGAGTTCCAAGCGCGGAGGACAAGATGTCTTGCTGGCGAAGTTCAGCGCTACCGGCACGCTCATTCTGAGCTCCTACTTCGGCGGATCGGGAGATGACCGTGCGCTTGGCGCTGCTGTTGGTTTATCCGGGGACCTCTATTTCACGGGAGGCACGACCTCCGCAGACCTTCCTCTTGTCAACGCCTACCAGAAGGTGAATCGGGGAGGCCAGGACGCGTTTGTCGCCCGGTTCTCGGCCTCCGGCAGCGCGCTGATCTACAGCACGTATCTCGGTGGACAGGGCGGGTCGGCAGGATTCAGCGAAATGGGAACCGGGTTGGCGGTGGACTCGTCGGGAGCAGCCACGGTAGTCGGCATCACAAGCTCTCCCGACTTCCCTCTGATCAACGCCTTTCAAACGGTCTATGGGGGAGGGAACACAGACTCCTTCATCGCGAAAATCTCACCCGGAGGAAACTCACTCTTAGCCAGTAGCTATTTCGGCGGAGCGAGCATCGATGAAGGCAAGGCGGTTGCGTTACGAGCGGACGGGTCTGTCGCCTTTGCCGGCATGAGCGGCTCTTCCAACCTTGTAGTTAAGGAGGCCGTTCAAACGAGCAACAGGGGCTTCTATGACGCCTTCCTAGTCACTCTGTCCGCCGACATGCGCACCGTCACGTCCTCATCCTATCTGGGAGGAAGCGGATCTGATGCCGCGGTGGGAATCGGTTTCACTTCAAGCGGAAGCATTTACCTCGCTGGAACGACATCCTCGGTGGATTTCGCCACTAGTCCATTCGTTCAAGGTTTGGTCGATGCCTTTGTGACGGAGCTGACGCCGGCGAATGCCTCGATGGTGCCTCTGACGGTGGCCTCGTCGCCGCCGGGATTACAGGTCACGATCGGGGGGGCTCCAGCTTGCTCACCAGGAACCTATGCTGCTCCCGTTACAATCCAGGTTCCGAGCGGGACATCCTGCAGCCTCATAGCGGCCAGTCCCCAGCCGGCCGGAACTGGAGCGCGCTATCTCTTCACCAAATGGTCGAACGGCGCCTCAACACCGACAGTCTCGATTGTCGTCCCCACTGGAGGTAGCACGTATACGGCGTTATTTCAACTCCAGTACCAGATTCAAAGAGCGGTGTCGCCAGCCGGAAGCGGAACGATCAACATAACTCCTTCTTCCGCTGATGGCTACTACGCGGCCGGGACGCCCCTTACACTCTCTGCTTCCTCCAGCCCCGGGTTCAAGTTTCGTGCCTGGAATGGATTAGTCAGCGGGACACAAAACCCGGCAAACCTCGTTGTGGCCTCTCCCGGAACGGTTGGAGCCGAGTTCTCTTGTCCGACCACGATTACTCCCTCCGGACTTGTGAGTATCTCCAGCACGTTGACGAAGTTGACCTTTAGCTTGTCCGCGGGCGCTTCCTGTACATGGTCCGCTTCCTCAGATGCGAGCTGGGCGCAAGTCTTCCCGCTTTCGGGGTCCGGAAACTCCATGCTCGAATATACGGTCTATCCGAACTACAGCACGGTTATCCGGGAGGCTAGGCTTTCTGCAGGCACAGAGGTCGCAGTCGTGCGGCAGGCGGCTGCTTCGGGCAACTACAACCGCCGCTTTATTGGTCAAATGTACTTCAACTTCTTCGGCCGCATTCCCTCCAATGAAGAAGTGAATTTTATGGAGGCCGCCTTAACGAGCGGTTTGCCGCCAACCGACCTCGTGATGAACTTTTTCAACAGCGAGGAGTTCAACATTGGCGGCAGGTTCATCGCTGGGCTGTACGTTGGCCTGCTTGGTCGCGATGCTGAATACGGGGGATGGCTTTTCACAAGAAACGCTCTGGCATCGGCCATTGTTACGCACAATGACCTTGTTTTCAATTTTCTAAACTCGGCAGAGTTTCAGCTGAAATATGGACAGCTGAGTGATGAGGAGTTTGTTCGCCTGATGTATCGCAACATCTTGCTCCGCGAGGCGACTCAGGCAGAGGTTGACTTCATGCTGACTGCGCTTGCATCAGGAATCCCAAGAATCCAGCTCGCCACGAACTTCTTGAACAGTGAAGAGTTTCGTTTGGGTGTCGGCCCTCGGTTGACGGCATTTATCCTCTACGCATGCCTGCTGCTAAGGGATCCCACCAGCACAGAGATGGAGCAGCGCGTTGCTCAAATCGCCGGAGGAACACCGGTTCGGACGCTGGTTCAGGAGATCCTCCAAAGTTCCGAGTTTCAGAATCTCCTTCGGTAGAGGTAGCGGTCAGACAGCCAGAATGTCGGTGGAGTTATTCCGGACGGTTTCCTCTCATACGGTTCCTTGCTGCCGAATGATGCTGTCGAGAACGTCTTTGTAGGTCCTTATGACTGTATCCCACCGATACGTCTCTGCAACGTAACGTCTTCCGCTTCGTCCCAGCGCAAGCCGTATATCATCCCGCTCCAGCAGCAACCTCAGAGCCTCTCGAAACTCCTGATAGCTCGTGTACCATAGCCCACCGTTCGAACGAATACAATGGCCGACCAGGACGGGCGATTTGCCATTTGCAAGCAACGGCTTGGCGTGCTGCCATGATTCGAGCGCGGCCATGCAAAGGCTTTCAAATGGGGACGGGGAAACCGCGACGTGCGTGTGTTCGAGCGCGTGGTATTTGACGAACTCACTCACATAGCCCGGACATAGGACTTGAGGATGTCCCCGGAATGGCATGGTGCGCCTTCCGAGCATCAAGAGGAGCAAATCTCGCCGTTTCTCCTCGCTGACGAACCGGAGGAAGAACTCCAAGAGCTCATCGCACCCTTTGCCATTCTCGATACGACCGACAAAAGTCAGGACAAATTTATCGGCGAGTTCGTTTTCAAGAGGCTCCCACGCGTCGTCGTATTGGCCGGGATTCGGGTCGTCGAGCCCCAATCCGACAACAGTGCCGACAGAGTCGGGCAGTCCGAACCGTCTCTGCAGCAGAAACTGCTCCTCCTCGGTGTTGAAGAAGATGTGCGGAGTCTGCCGGAACACGTCATCGAGAATAGTCAGATACAGCGACGCCTCGTCGTGCGCCGTGGGTACGAACACGGCCTTACTCTTGAGCAGCGGCAGGCAGTGGATAGCGGGGTAGTAGAGATACGTGAAGACAATGAAGGCGTCGTATTTCTGGCGGTTCGCCTCGACGTAGGAGACCAGCTTCGGGCAATAAGGCCCCTGCCAGCGCACCATCTCGTATTGCTGAGTTTCATCGAGCTGGGTCAGGAAAATCCTGTCATAGATGAGGTGGAATTTCTCGAGATTCCGCTCATGCTCTGTCGGAAACCGGCGGATTGTCACACCGTTCAACCGGGTCTCAGTCTCGGGCAGCTCATTCTTCCAGCTCAAGTGGTCAACGGCGCAGGTCGTAAGAACTTCGACGTCGTAGAAGGGAACGAGGCGCTCTGCTACTTGCCGGCAGTGGCTCTCTGATCCGCCTGTCAGATTCTCGCCATATCGATGAATGATTATGCCTAGACGCGGCCGCGAGAACTTGTTCATGCTCTTTCCACCTCGGCAAGCAGCGACAACAGCTTCTCGCGGATGACGTCGGGGTGATAGTTTTCTTCGTAACGCCGACGCCCGGCCGTCGCCAATTTGCGATAGAGCATCGGATCCTCGATACATTCATCAATGGCCCGGGCAAAGCACTGAGCGTCGAAGTGCTCAAAAATCTTGCCGCAGCTTCCCGCCGTTTCGCCCACCGCCGACGTGCCCCAGGCTACGATCGGCACGCGAAAGGCCATCGCCTCCACAAGCGGCACGCAAAAGCCTTCATGCTCGCTGACGCAAAGGAACACGGAGCAAGTCATGTAAAAGGACCGCAGCTGCGAAGGACTCACGGAATGAGCGAACTCCACCGCATCATGCACCCCCAGTTGCCTGGCATACTGGTGCACTTCCTCCGTGTACAGGGAAAGGCTCGGGTCAAAATTGCCGACAAACACCAGGCGAGGCTGCCTGTCTGTAATAGCGCGATATTCCGCGAAAACTTCGACCGCCCGAAAGTGCCCTTTGTTTGGACGCAAGCCGCCCACAAACAGCAGATATGGTCGATCGCCCCTGTGCGTCCCCATGACGACGGCATCGAAGGGTTCTCGCAGGAGTTCCTCGATGCGGTGAACGGGAGGAACAACGCGGCATCGCGATTCGTCAAAGCCGTACTCGATAAACTCCTGGTTGTTGTAGAACGAATCGCCCCAAAGAATGGCATGATCGAATCGGGCCAGGCGCTCGGTAGCCTTTCTACCCTCCTTGCACGCCTTGTAGTAATGCTCGGCGTAGCGAGCGTAGAAGTGAGCGGGAGTTACGTTGTGATACTTAATGACGAGCTTATTCTTGCTGCGAAGCAGAATTTTCTCCCCCAGCTCCCAGTCAATGGCATGGTGATAGATCAGTATGTCATCGGGAGAGCTCCAATACTCGTCGGCGTCCAGCCTCACCAGTTCCGTAATCGCTTGCAGTTTCGGGTGAATATATTCCGCAAAGATCCGGACATCGTAGCCGGCCTCTTGAAAGATGCGGTGCATGCCCAAGACGTCATTCCCTACCGCATCATTCGGCTGAAAGGTGGGGACGAGGAGAAAGATGCGTGGCTTTCTCATGCTTGCTGCCGTTCCGTCTCCAACAAACGGCGCAACGATTCTATCTGAAGGTTTGTCTCCTCCAGTACCGTCGCGAGCTGTTCGGCAATGGCAGCCTGCTCCTCGAGCGCGGTCGCAGTTTGCATATGAGCAGCTTTCAGTGGAGGGATCAGCCAGAAGAGGGCACGGCGGACCAGCCAGACGAGAACGAACCCCAGGCGTCCGCGAATCGTAGGCGGCACAGGAGGAAATTCCCCTACTTTCTCTACGGAAGCACGCAGCCCCGCAGCTTGGGCGCGAAATGCCGCAATCGAGGTGCGAAGGGATGCAGGAATTCGCGCTCGGGCGCGGCGCGCTAATTCGTCCTGACTGCGATTCTGCTGCCGCACGCGCAAGCGGATTTCCGCCATCAATCCCAACACATTTACTTCAGTTTGCTGCTCCTGCATTTTGCTGTCCCGAGCGCTCAAACTAGAGATTTTCGCACACTGCGTTTTCGCTGAATCCCCGCTGTTACCGTTAAAGCCGATACTACGAGAGCGCGCGGGAGACGGAGTTCGCCTCCTTCGGCTCAGATTCCGGAAGGCGCCTGGTCCAATCCCTTTTAACTGAGTACGCCCGGCGAAAAACCTGAAGGTAGGAAGCGGCTACCTCGGAGGGCGTGGCAAACGTAGCGGAGCGGCGCAACCCGCGCAGCCGGAGCTGATCCGCCAGACTGCTCTCAAATTCGAGAAGCTCAATCGCTCTCACAATGGATTCCGCTTTTCTGGGGTCAAAGCGAAGGATTGCGTCACCGCCCAGTTCTTCAAACGCCGCAAGGTCGCTTGCCAGGACCGGTACACCCGCCGTCATCGCTTCCAAAATCGGGATTCCAAAGCCTTCATAAAGGGAAGGGAAGATCAGGCCTCGTGCCGCTTTGAGAAGACCCGCGAACTCCCTCTCTGGCAGGTATCCGGCAAAGGTTACTGACTGCGACAGCCCTGCCACCCGCGACCAGGTTCGAAGCGCATGTGCGCGGTCATCAACTGTCCCCGAAAGAACAAGCTTCAGATCGCAGTTAGGATGCCGCCGGCGGAAGATGCCAAAAGCCGTGAGGAGAAGCGCGTGATTCTTATGACTCCAAAAGTTCGCCGGGTAGAGCAGATAGCGACCGCGCTGGATGCCAAGGCGGTCCAGGAGCTCGTTTTCTGGCTGAGTAAAGTGAGATACAAGCCTCTGTGAGACACAACTGTAAATCCTGCTTACCTTCTCGGGAGCAACACACCCCTCTCGAATCACCGCGTTACGAACGTAGTCAGAGACGCAAATGATGTGCGTAGCCAGCCGGCACGCCTGACGAAAGACGCGATCGCGATAATTGCGGTCCGCCGGATCAAAGAATTGGGGATAGCGAAGGTACTGAAGATCGTGAACAACGCTCACCGTGGGCACCGTGGAATCGTAGAACAGCGGCGCCGTGAAGGGACAGAACAGTAAGTCCGCCTTGAGGCGGCGCATCAATGTGCCGTTCGGCAACCGTTCGGCTATGACCTGCTGAACGCGCTGAAGCTGGAGCAGCATCGGCTCCGGGATTACGGCGGCTGCAAGCCGTTTAAGCTGGATCCGCGGTCCTACCGGCTGAGTTCCGTCCCCATTCTCAATGACGCAGAGGCGTCGTACATTCGAGGTTTCGAGGGAAGCGAGCTCGTCGTGCGCAATCCGCGAAGTCAGCAGCAGAAACTCGGTTCCGGGTAGAAGGGCAGAAAACTGGCGGATCAGTTCGAGTGCAAGAACTTTTGCACCGCCGTTCTCGCCCCCTGGCGTGACAGGCGTAAGATCGATGACCACCCTGCGGAGCGGATCAGGCAGCGAGTTCACAACCACTCTGTTTGCCGACTCCTTCTGAGTAAGCTCTGGACCCTCAAACGCTTAACACTTCTTAGAACTCCTCGCGACGGGGAGTGTCGTGTGACGCGCGTCAAAGACCGACGTGCGCGTACCACGGTGCAAGGCAGACTTTGCGGCCCGAGATAAACAGGCCACCAAGATTTCCAGAAACAACCATAGCACAGAGTGCTGTGCAATCAGAGATTTAATTGATTATTTCCCGATGCAAAATGTGGAAAAGATACGATTCAGGATATCATCGGCCGTAGTAGCGCCAGTAATCGCGTCGATTGGACGGAGAGCGGCGTATAAGTCGAGCAGTATCATTTCGTGCGGGATGCCAAGGCTCGCGGCGGTCGCAGCCTTCTCCATCGCCTCCAAACTCTCCCGGAGCAGTTGCTCGTGACGGATGCTCGTGATGAAGCCCGCTTCGGTGTCGGCACGTCCGAAGGAACCAATAATTCGGTCGCGGAGTTCGGATATTCCGTCGCCCGTGGCCGCAGACACCGTAATCATGTTCTCGTCCGGTTCCCAGGCGTGAGGGAGGTCGCTCTTGTTAGCGACGATCAGGTGGCGCTTGGACGAGGCGCGCCCGAGCAGCTCCCGGTCTTCCTCCTCCAAGGGAACAGACAAGTTCAGTACCACCAGGGTCATGTCCGCGTCCGCCATCGCCTGGTAGCTCCGCTCAATGCCGAGGCTTTCCACCAGATCCTGTCCCACCCGAATCCCCGCGGTATCAATCAGCTTGACCGGAATACCTTTCATCGACGCCGTTTCGGACACCAGGTCCCGCGTCGTTCCGGGAATCTCGGTAACGATTGCACGGTCTTGCTCCAGGAGCCGGTTAAACAGACTGCTCTTGCCGACGTTTGGACGTCCCACAATCGCCAGCGTCAAACCTGACTGCACCAGTTTCCCGTAAGCGAAGCTCCCCAGCAGCCTGCGAAGTTCGGCGGTAATGGGCTCAATGGCGCACAGGATCTGTTCCGTAGAGGCGACACCGACATCGTCCTCCGCAAAATCAATTCCCGCTTCGAGCAGCGCCACAAGTTCGACGAGCTGATTCTTGATCGGGGCAAGCCGCCGGGAAACCGATCCCTCTAGCTGTTGTGCGGCTACCGACGCCTGATACAGAGTTGTGGCTTCAATGAGGTCGCGAACGGCTTCGGCTTGCGGAAGATCGATGCGGCCGTTCAGGAAGGCTCGAAGCGTGAACTCGCCCGGCTCCGCCAGTCGAGCGCCGGCAGCACAAGCGCACTCCAGGCACCATCGAAGAACAACGGGAGAGCCGTGGCACGATATTTCGACCACATCCTCTGCTGTGTACGAGCGAGGCCGGGCAAAGTAAGTGACGACGACATGATCCACCGGAGCGCCGTCGGGTCCCGGAAGTGCAGCCAGTTGGGATCTCCATGGCTTCCATTCCGGCTTGCCGTTCGGAGAGCGGGGAAAACGCAGGATCTGCTCGGCAACGCTAACCGAGTCCGGACCGGATAGGCGCACGATGCCGATACCGCCCCGGCCCGGTGGCGTTGAGATTGCGGCAATCGTATCTCGGAGAATCAAGCTGAGCGCCGGCGTGCACGGCCGAGGCCGCGCATCGGAGACGACGTTGAAGGATCAGGAGGCGTGGGCATGTTCGCGGGATAGATGACGACCTGCCGGTTGGGGCCGACACCGGAACTCTCACTGCGGACCTCGGTTTCCGACCGCAACGCCAAATGAAGAATTCGGCGCTCCCGGCTGTTCATCGGGCTGAACTTGAACGGAACGCCGGTCTTCTTCACCTTCTCCGCAGCAGTAAGCGCGCTGAGCCGTAATTCCTCAATGCGCAGCACGCGGTAGTCATTGGCGTCAAAGCACAGCTTCGAGTGGTGCTCTGGCGGCATCCGGAGCATTTCCATCGTGAGGTGCTCCATTGCGAGCATCAGCTCCGCCCTGTTTTCGAGCATCAGCTCCACATCGGGCCCCGAGAAGCGGACGAGGATATCCGGATTCTCGAAGTCCGCGTGCAATTTGCTGCCATCCGTGATCTCGTAAGAGAGCCGAAGGCCTGCTTTGCCAATAAGAGTTTTCAGGAAGCTGTCAACTATCGGTCCGAACTGATCGACCGGATACTTCTTGTCATCCACGCGTTAATTCCTGGACCGCTTTTTTTGCTGCTTTCCGGGCTTTGGCTCGGTGACAGTAACGTTCACAGTGCGGTTGAAGAACCACTGCTGCACGATACCGACCAAGTTTCCGGTCAACCAGTATAACACCAGGCCGCTCGATACACCGTAGAACATGAATCCAAGCATCAGCGGCATCAGGAGCATCACACGCTGCTGAGCCGGGTCCATACCCGTTGACGGCGACATCTTCTGAAGGATGAACTGCGTTGCAATCATCGCAAGCGGAAGGATCCGGATTGGAAGCGTCTCCGGCTGCGAAAGATCCGTCACCCATAGCCAGCTTGCGCCGCGCATTTCGATCGCAACCGTCAGGACCTTATAGAAAGCGATGAAGAACGGAATCTGCAGCAGCATTGGCAGGCAGCCGCCGGCGGGGTTCACCGAGTTCCGCCGGTACAGCTCCATGATTTCCTGGTTCTGCTGCGCCTTCCGCGGGTCCCGAATGCTGATGCCCTTGTACTTCTCATTGATGGCGGCAATCTGCGGCTGCAATACCTGCATCTTCTTCATCGACTTCAAGCTGCTCAGCTTCAGAGGCAGCAACAGGAAGTTGATCGCCACTGTGACAAGGACAATCGCCCAGCCGTAGTTGTGCGTGATTGTATGATTGACCCAGCTCAGAACGAGGAAGAGCGGCTTTGCCAGTACGGCGAACCAGCCAAAGTCGACGACCTGCTCCAGCTTCGGATCGACGCTACGGAGAATGCCAATGTCTTTTGGTCCGACAAAGACATTGAACTGGTTCGTGCCATCGCCACCAACCGCCGCCCCGATGTGCGGTTCCGGCTTTGCATCAGGCGCTGAGGCGATGGCGTCGCCGAACGTCTGCATCGAAAACGATCCGCCGTTGAAAGGAAGAAAGACAGCCGCGAAATAGGCATCCTCCAGGCCAGCGAATGCGAACCTGCCGCTCGCCGAGATTGGTCCGTCTTTGGCAGCCTTTGCCTCCTTCACTATGAGCTCGTTCTCGGCCGGATCGAAATGGAGAGTGCGCTGCAAGCTCGCGCTCTTGACGACGGTAGGATCCCCGAAGCCGCCGCGCCACGCGAGCAAATGCGGAACGGGCGCACCGTTCTGAGTAACGGTGGATTCCACTCGCGCCAGGTACCGGTTCGGCTGGAACTCGAAGGTTTTGCGGGCTGAGACGTGCCCGTCTGAAAACTCGAATTCAATCTTGCGGCCGTCCTCAGAAATCTTCGCCGCATAGAGAGCTTTATCGAGGTCGACTCCCGGCTTCTGGTTCGGGAAGACAAGTGAGAATGGGTAACCCGCTTTGTCCGAACCGCTCGGGTGGACGAGATCGACGAGCCCGTCCTTGCCGTCCTTGTAGTGCTTCAGCACCCAGCTCCGAACAACGCCGCCGCGGTTGGAGAAAACGACCTTATAGACGTCGGTCTCGACAACGTATGTCTCTTCCTTATCTGCCGAAATCTGGCCCGGAACCACTGGCGGCGACGCTGTTGTCGCCGGAGCCGCCTCCGCGGGCTTTGCCGGAGCTGCTTCGGCTTGCGCCGTGGTTTCCGCTGCCTTCTGAGGTGTGTTAACGGGGGCCTGCGGCTTATAGAAATACGGCGTAAGAAACAGCACCGCGCCCATCAGCAGAAAGGCAAGAAGGAGACGGAGCTCCATCGATATCTCTTTCTTCTTGGTGGTAACCGTCGAAGTGCCGTTTTGTGATTCAGGCATTGTTCGTTACTTTTAAACCTTTTTCAATGGGACCGGATCGAATCCGCCGGGATGAAAGGGGTGGCACCGGAAGAGTCTGCGGACTCCAAGCCAGAGTCCTCTCAACGCCCCATGCCGTTCGATTGACTCCCGCATGTATTCGGAACATGTCGGATGGAAGCGGCACGCGGTCGGCAATAGCGGGGAGACCCAGGATTTGTACCACCGCAGAAGCTGAATCAGGAAGCCTTGCATCGGGAGAAAAGTCTTTCGATTTCCAGCTCCAACTGGGCGAATTCCGCATCCAGTACAGTTCGCCGGGGGTTGAGTACAATCTCCCACCCAGGCGGTAGCTTCGAAAGATGTAGTCGGACAGCTTCGCGAATACGCCGCTTGATCCGGTTCCTGACCACCGCCTTGCCCAGTGCGCGAGGAGCGGTGAAACCAATTCTGGACCCGTCCTGGCCGGCGGCTCTGCGACAAAATGCAGAGAAGAACGGGCTCGAAAACCTAAACCCCTCCTGATAAACCCGCCGGAACTCAGACGAGCGCAGGATCCGGAAGTGCTTGGGGAAGGATTGACCTAGCCTGGAGGCTTCCTGCTTACTTCGCTTGACGGACAGCTCTTTCGTCGCTAACGGTGAGTTTCCAGCGGCCCTTTGCCCGACGGCGCGATAAAACCTCACGGCCGTCCTTACTCTTCATCCGCGCCCGGAATCCGTGAGTCTTGGCCCGCTTGCGATTGTTCGGCTGAAATGTACGTTTTGGCATTACTATGACTCCGGGCAGACGACCCGGTTTGACGCACACGTCAGGAGCATCAATCCGGGGACCAGCCCCAAGTTTCAGTATAAAAGTGATTTCTAAAGGGTGTCAAACATTGAGATTTGGCAGTTGTGGACCACTCTGGCATCGAAATCGGAGCCAGGGCATCCAGTTGCCAAACTCAATATAGATGAGGACGCTAAGAAGCTTACCACATCTTCTACCTAGTATATACGGCAGCAGCGAATGAGTGTGCAGGTCAGTGTAGCTCGTCCGATACAGTGACTTTGGATTCGGCCTGAAACTTGCGGTACCGCGAGTACACTTGTTCGGTTTCTGCCCAGCGAGCCTGTCCGGGGCCCTTAAACGGCCGGCGGAGAACAATCTTCTGCACAAGCCACACGGAATCCTGCTGCTGCGCGTACCAATACCAGACCTTCGACCCTTTCCGCAGGCGCCCTGCGTCGCGTAGAACCTCGACTTCCATCTTCACGCGCAGCAGGCTCTCCTTCTCCAGCCATAGGCGAATTCGCATCGCGTGGGTCTCGAGGTCGCCCAGATCGGTCGGACGACGTCTGGACTTTGGATAGGCCTCCAGCACATAGGTGTCGTACCCGCTGACCTTCTCCTCACCCAAATAACGAACCTTATGAAGATCTGGAATCCGCGAATACCGGACGGTGATTCGAGGGCGTTCGGAGCTTGCCGCAGACGTTTGGCCCAAACTGCGCCGTTCCGCCGCAACAGCTTCCATGCGCCGCTCCTCCGCTTCCTGCTCGGAAGGAGACAAAGGGGAGCCGTTTCGCCCCGTCAGCTTGTAGTAGGGCTGGTTCTCCAAATAGATGACTTCGTAGCTGGCCGAACTCGTCTCGACGGCAGTTCCTGATTCGGTTAGGACCCGCTGGGTGACGTCTTCGCTGTACAGGTAACTGGAGGAACGCTGGCGGTTCTCGGAGTCACGACTGATGCTGCGCTCCAGCAGAGCCATAGGGTCCTGGTCGCCCGGAAGCGCAGCAGCGGCGACGGCGAAGAGTACGAAGCCAAGCTGCCAAGCGACTTTAATCATCGAAGGATCCGCTTCCGGCCATCCTTCCCCATCCAGTGCGGCAGCGCCCCGAGCGGCAGTGAAACAGTAGTAGCGATGCGACTTATCGCCCTTCCGCTTCCAGGAAGCGCTCGACTTCGAGTGCTGCCATGCAGCCTGCTCCGGCAGCGGTAATCGCTTGGCGGTATACCCGGTCCTGAACGTCGCCTGCGTGGAAGACCCCAGGGACACTCGTCCGCGCGCCGCCATAGGAGACGATATATCCGTCCGCGTCGAGATCTACCTGTCCTACAAAGGGCTTTGTGTTGGGAATATGGCCGATGGCGACGAAGAATCCGTCTACTTCCCGAATACATTCTTCGCCCGTGGCGAGGTTACGAAGCTTCACGCCGGTCACATACCCTTTGTTGACGTCGTACACCTCGTCGACCACTGTGTTCGTGATGAAAATGATTTTCGGATGTGCCTGCGCCCGCTCCAGCATGATCTTGGAAGCGCGGAACTGATCGCGGCGGTGCACGATGGCCACTTCGGTAGCAAAGCGAGTCAGAAACAAGGCTTCTTCCATGGCCGAATCTCCGCCCCCGACGACCATGACCTTCTTTCCGCGATAGAAGAAACCGTCGCAGGTGGCGCACGAACTAACGCCATGACCGATCAGCTTCTGTTCGGACTCCAGTCCGAGCCAGCGGGCAGATGCACCCGAAGCGATGATGACTGTCAGCGTTTCGATCCACTCACCATCGATATTCAGGCGAAAAGGGCGTCGCGACAGGTCCGCCTCAATTACCGAACCGTGAACGTACTCAGCCCCGAAATTCTGAGCCTGGCGCTTCATGTTTTCGACCAACTCCGGGCCGTGGATGCCTTCCGGGAAACCCGGAAAGTTTTCAACGAGACTTGTGAGAGAGAGCTGCCCACCCGGCTCGTGTCCGCCCACTACGAGGGGCTTCAGATTAGCGCGTGCTGTATAAATGGCAGCCGTATTGCCGGCGCAGCCGGATCCGATGATCACTACATTCCGCATGAGGAGACCTGAACATATTGATGCTCACAAATTGGGTATGGGCTCTGCAAGGGGCAGGGAATGAGAGCGCGGCGCTTCAACCGAGCCGGCTGACGATCTGGTAAGCCGCCAAGGCGCTCACGTAGGCCAAACCGCTCATGTATGCAAACTGTATGACGGGCCATTTCCATCCACCCGTCTCACGCCGGACGACGGCAATCGTAGAGATGCACTGCATCGCGAACGCAAAGAAGATCAGCAACGCAACCGCTCCGGCAAGACTCAGATCCTGCTGAAGCGCCTGCTGAAGTCCTTCGGTCTCGCTTTCGCTCTCCATTCCATAGATCGTTCCCAAAGTGCCGACGATCACTTCACGAGCCGCCAGCGAGGTAATGAGACCAATCCCTACCTTCCAGTTGAAACCGAGAGGCTGTATCAGCGGTTCGACGCTCTTGCCGACTGCGCCCGCGATGCTCTCCTCAATCGGGGGCGCCTGGCCATCCTTCATCGGGAAGCTTGCCAGAATCCACAGCAGGACCGTCACGCCGAGGATGACGGTGCCGGCGCGCCGGAGGAAGACCTTTGCACGATCGATCAGCCGCAACCCGATGGATTGTACGGTGGGCCAGCGATACGGCGGCATCTCCAGCACGAATGGAGTCCGGTCGCTTTTGAGGATCGAGGACTTGAGAATGCGAGCGGTTACCACGGCCGCGAGGAAACCGATCACGTAGAGGGCAAGCATCGCAGCGGCGCGCAACCCGAGCACAGGGCCGAGGAGCGGACGGTCCGGCAGGAATGCCGCGATGATTAGCGTGTAGACCGGAAGACGCGCAGAGCACGTCATGAAAGGGGCAATGAGCATTGTTGCGATTCGGTCGCGCTTGTTCTCAATCGTCCGGGTAGCAAGAATGGCAGGGACCGCGCAGGCGTAGGCGGACAGAAGCGGGATGAAGCTCTTGCCTTGCAATCCAACCTTCGCCATCGTGCGATCAGCAATGAGAGCCGCACGCGCGAGATAGCCGGAATCTTCCAAAATCCCGATGAAAAGAAACAGCAGGAGGATCTGGGGAAGGAACACAACCACGGAGCCGACCCCGCTCCAGACTCCGTCGATCAGCAGCGAGCGGACGGGCGAGTCAGGCAGGAGATTTGCAATCCACTGTCCGCTCACGGCAATGGCCTCTTCAACCGCGTCCATCATCGGCGCCGCCCCAGTGAAGATGGTTTGAAAGACGGCAACGACCACCACCAGAAAGATCAGCGGCCCCAGGACCGGATGCAGAAATACGCTGTCCAGACGGCGGGTCCAAATGGGCGGCGCAGGAGAACGATACCGCGCCTGACTGCCAACCGCCTGAGCCCATTGCCGGCACCGCGGTACGTCTTGCAGGACGGGCAATTGAACCGGGGTAGGGACTCCGAAGGCTCCGGAGAGAAACTCGATAACCGTCTCCAGCCCCTCGCCTTTCGCGGCGCTCACCAACGCGACCGGAGCGCCCAACTGCTTCGCCAAAGCTGCACAATCGACCTCGCCGCCGCGGCGTTCCAGCTCATCCGCCATCGTCAGGATGACCAGCGTCGGAAGTCCGAGACCCAGCACCGGTGCAGCCAGCATCAGGTGGCGACTGAGACTGGTGGAATCCAGGACAAGCAGCACGGCGTCCGGGCGTGGAATCCCCGGCATCTTCCCGAGGAGGACGTCGTGCGTCACACGCTCGTCTTCCGTGCGCGGGTCGAGGCTATAGACTCCGGGCAAATCGACCAGATTCACTTCCCGTTTACCGCCGATTCGCGCCTTTCCTACGCGCTGCTCAACGGTCACGCCCGGGAAATTGGCGACCTTCTGGCGGAGTCCCGTCAAACGATTGAATAAAGTGGACTTTCCAGCGTTCGGCGGCCCAATGATCGCAACGACACGCCGGTCCGGGTTCGCGCTCCCGTTGCCCGGAACTATGGGCAGGGTAGCGGGTGTCGGCCCGGAGTGGCATTCGCTCATGACCGAAACGTTCGAACGTGAAGCCGAGTTGCGGTTTCGCGTCGCAGTGCGATTTCCGATCCATCAACCCGATATACGCGCGGGTCGCCGCCAGGGGCGCTCCGAGCTGCGGCGATTGTGCTGCCGGGAAGAAAGCCCAGTTCCATGAGCCGGCGGGCGAAGTCTTCGGGCAGGTCGATGTGCTCGAGGACCGCTTCCTCACCCGGGCGCAGATCGGCAAGGCTGTGCGAAACGTGAGGATGAGGCTTCTTGAAACTCAGTTGCAGCACATCATCAGTATGCGATCCTGAGCATACGAAGTCAATCGGGATCGTATTCTTCCTGCGGCCCGGGACTTCGTAAGCTCAAGACGGCTGTTGAGGTTAGGCCTCTTCAGCCGCCGGAGACATGCTAAAATCGGCGCGTGGCGGCCAAACTGGTGAATCAGGCCTTCACTCGGGCAGAGGTGCGCCGCGCGCTATCGATCAGCGAGCGGCAGTTGCGGGCTTGGGAGCGAAACAAGCTAATACCGGCTTCCAACTCCTTTGCATTTTCCGACCTGATTGCCCTCCGCACCCTTCATCTGCTCCACAAGAACCGCGTGCCGACCGCGAGAATCCGGCGGGCGATGGATGCAATCCGCGAAAAGCTGCGGGGCGTTTCGAACCCGTTAAGCGAAGTGAAAGTCTTTGCACACGGCAAGAGGATCGGTGTGCAGGTGGAGGGGCGGAAGATGGAAGCGATCACCGGCCAACTGCTTCTGGATTTCGACAACGCTCAAACGCGGCTGGTGGCGTTTCCCAAAACGGCCGCAAAGGCGCAGTCGCAGCCGGAGCACGCGCGGAAAGCCGAAGCCGAGCGCTGGTTTCAGCGGGGCATTGACCTTGAGCAGACCGGCGCGCCGATTGAGGAAATTGTGGAAGCCTATCGCCAGGCCATCGACAGTGATCCTAAATCCGCCGGCGCGCTCGTGAATCTCGGCACTCTTCACTTCAATATGCGAGCGTGGAAGCAGGCCGAGATGTACTACCGCAAAGCCCTCGAAGTGGACAACACCTATCCGCTGGCTCATTTCAATCTGGGAAACCTTTACGATGAGAGAGGCGACCGCAAGCGGGCGCTAATGCATTACCTTGCGGCGATCAAACATAATCCGCGCTACGCAGATGCTCACTACAACATCGCCCTTCTTTATCAGCTCACCGGACAGACCCTGAAGGCAGTTCACCACTGGCGCCTCTATCTGAAGCTGGATCCTTCCAGCAGTTGGGCCGCAATCGCAAGGCAGGAGCTCGAGAAGCTGCGGAAGGCCACAGTTGTTCACGGCTCCAGACGGCCTCCCACTGAGCCCGCCAGCGGCGGGTAGAACATCCTACATCCGAGGCGCGCCTGCCCGCAATCCTTCAAACTTCCTCAGCTTTGTCAGCCATACGCTGAGGGATTGTGTCTCAGCAGAAACTCGAATATGATTTTTGGCTGCTGTCGGGGAGGTCAGTCCAGGTGCGACAAATTGGTCTTCCTTTCTTCTTCCTTTGTCTCTGCCTAAATCTCTTCGGGCAGTACACTTCACAACAATTTTCCGGCTTCGTTCGTGATTCGAGCGGAGCTGTGGTCGCAGGAGCAAAAGTCACGGTCCGGCAAACGGCCACCGGCTTTACGCGTACAGCGGAATCCGCGGAAAGCGGATATTACGTGATCACGAATATACCGATTGGAGTCTATGAAATCTCCGCGGAAGCCCAGGGCTTCAAGAAATACATACAGAAGGATGTCACCGTCACTGTCGGATCAAAACCCACTGTCGACATCACACTTGAGATCGGCCAGCTGACTGAATCCGTTACAGTCACCGCTGATGCCGCAATGGTGGAAGCGAGCACGGGCGAGGTCGGGCGCCTGATTACAGGAGAGCAGGCCACGAAGCTGCAGTTAAATGGACGCAATTTTGCCCAACTACTGGCACTGTTGCCCGGCGTTTCGAGCACTGCGCGCTCGCAGTTTGATCTGTTCGGCGGCTTCGGCTCCAACATGAGCGCGCAATCGGTCAACGGAGGCCGAAACTATACGTTTTCCTGGAATATCGACGGCGCCGACAACAAGGATAACGGCGGCGGCGGCAATAACTTCGTCAATATCAACCCGGATGCGATCGCCGAATTTAAGGTCTTGACGACTAACTACAGCGCCGAGTATGGCCAGAACGCCGGCGCAGTCGTGAATCTTGCCTTAAAGAGCGGGACCAAGGAGTTCCACGGAACGCTTTACGAATTCGTTCGCAACGACGCCTTCGACGCGCGTGCGTTCAACGCTCTCTCGAAGCAAAAACTCCGCTTCAACAATTTCGGCTGGAATTTAGGAGGCCCCATCTATATCCCGGGCCGCTTCAACACCGACAAAAACAAGCTCTTTTTCTTTACCGGAATGGAGTTCAAGAGGCTCCGCCGGGGCAACCCACAAACATGGCTCGTACCGACTCCGGAGCAGCGGGCCGGAGACTTCTCCGCGCTCCCCGCCAGTCAGCGGCCTCGCGATCCCCTGAACGGGCAGCCTTTCCCCGAGGGCATCATTCCTGCCAGCCGGTTCAGTCCCAACGCCAAGCGGCTGGTGGATCTCTACCCCCTGCCCAACGCGAGCGTTGCGGGCGGCAACTTCGTCTTTGAGCCTCCGAATCCGCTCGACTCCAACCAGTACATTTACAAGGTGGACTACAACCTGAGCGAGAAACATCAAATCGCTGTCCACTATCTCCGCGATTACTACACCTCCCTTCAGCAGACCAATCAAACGGCCACTTTCGACCGCAACATTCCTGGCACCAACGCCAGCGCAAAGTGGACCTACGTGGCGAATCCCACGACGGTCAACACGTTTCAATTCACCTTCACGGGGAACGTCATCCGGCAGGTCAACTTCCAGCCGAATCCGGTGTTCCTGACCGACTATTCGCGTCAAGCCAACGGCATCGACTACCCGATGATCTACGGCAACGAGACGTCAATCCCTTCCATTGCCATCTCCGGGTTCAACTCGCTGACAACAACCCCCCGTCAGTGGAACAACTTCAACCGCATCTTCCAGTTCAAAGACGACTTCTCGAAGGTGCTGGGCAGCCACACCTTGAAGTTCGGCGTCCTTGTCATGCGGAGCCGCAAGAATCAGGACAACCAGCCGGCCATCAATGGCACGTTCAACTTCAGCCCGGGCCATCCTCTGCATTCGGGGAACGCACTGGCTGACGCGCTTTTGGGGAATTTCAACACGTATACGGAAGCTTCGGCCGGCCGCGAAGGGTGGTTCCGCTTCACCCAGGCAGAGTTCTACGTTGCAGATAACTGGAAAGCCGGCAGCCGGCTCACACTCGATCTTGGCGTGCGCTACATGCTGATGCAGCCTCAGTACGCCGCCTTGCAAAATGCCTCGATCTTTTCGCCGCGGTTCTTCGACCAGTCCCGGGCGC
>Ga0207864_1001275_pt1 | contig 28608 bp, 20 predicted proteins | sample HigsolmetaAR202D_FD_184834 | JGI IMG/M metagenome (GOLD analysis project Ga0207864, IMG submission 184834) | Ionic liquid and high solid enriched microbial communities from the Joint BioEnergy Institute, USA - AR20-2-D (SPAdes) (version 2) ... | reverse complement strand
ATGTTCCCATCCGCCGCCGGGCGTTCACCCTGGTTGAGCTTCTGGTGGTGATCGGCATTATCGCCGTTCTCATAGCTATTCTGCTGCCGTCGCTGAAGAAGGCGCGGGATGCTGCCAACCGTGTGGCGTGCATGTCGAACATGCGCCAGATCATCACGGCAACGCTCAACTACGTGAATGACAACGATGGCTACCTGCCGGGTCCGAACTGGGGTACGAACCTCATGCCCGGATGGCTGTACACGCTTCCCAACGGCTTGCCCGCGTCGGTCAACGCGCGGAACAAGAACGAGGACAAGGGCGTGATGACCGGGCAGCTTTGGCCGTATCTGCAGACCAAGGAAGTCTATCACTGTCCGGCGGATGTCGGGCCGTTCGACATCCAGAACTACCCGATCCGCAACCTGACCAGCTACCTGATGAACGGCGAGGTCAGCAGCAACACGAATCGGCAGTACAAGATCACCAGGTTCAAGCGGGCGCCGCGAGCGGTGATCTTCCTGGAGATTCGCGAGGACAGCCACTGGCATGACGGGTCGAACTATGCCACCGAAGGCATCCCCAACCGTCATGACGGCGGCGGCTCGGTCGGATCGATCGACGGATCGGTGCAGTGGGTTCGGGCTGAGACGCTCCAGCAGGCCAAGCGTGCGCACGACGAGCTGAAGCAGGCCAACCAGTACTACTGCGATCCCGAGGACGTCGAGCGGATGGCGAACTACGTCGAGATCGACTGACCTCCGCTGTTCGCGTCGCAGTGAGAGGAACTGTGCAGCCGTGGTCAACCGTTGGGAAGCGACGGATGTTGGCCGTAAGGATCCTTCCCGGTTGACCGGCTGCACAGGCCTGTCATCGGCGGGCTGCGCAGTTGTGCCCACGATCGGGGGAGGGGTAAGGTGTTTTGTGTGGCGAAGCGTTGCTCGCCACGTGCAGGCGTTCTTCAACGGGAAATCCATGCGTCCTTTCCTTGCAGCGTCTAGCGGCTGGCGATTTGGTCTTGGACACACCCTGGCGCTTGGCGGCGGTCTGCTGCTGAGCCTGCTGCTTGCCCAGCAACTGGTCGGCCTGGAGACAGCGACCAAGCCGACGGATTTGATCGAGATCTTCGATGAACAACTGATGCCGTCTGCCCAGTGGCAGACGCCGAAGGCTGAGCATCTCAATCAGCTTGTGCGCGACACCGGGGGATATGCCGGCAAGCACTGGGTGCATTTCCGCTGGCGCGAGGGTGAGCTGACGATCAGCGGGCTGTCGATTCCCGTCCGTCAGAACCCAGGCCCCGGCGAGGTTCGCTATCTGTCATTTGCCTGGGTGAAGTGGGGTGGCGGGCAGATTGCGCTGGAGATCCAGCGGGACCCGGCGCAGGACGGTCAGCGGCGGCGGGGCGAGATCTTCGGTTATCGCTATGACGCCGGGCCGGGCGATCCAGTGGACGGCAAGGCCCTGCGGCTGGCGGATTCGGCGCCGGGTCGCTGGATGGAGGTGACGCGCGACCTGTGGAACGATTTTGGCGACTTCACGATCACGGGGCTGCGGTTCCGCGCGACTGGCGGCCGGGACTGGGGTATCGATCGCATCTACCTGGGCCAGACGATGGCTGCGCTGCAGCAGATGCCGCCATCGCGACGGATGGAGGAGTTGGTCGCGATTTTCGGCGAGGACGGAGAGATCGCAACGGCGGCTCCAATCCTGCCGGCGCAGGTGGCGGAGAAGGTCGATGTGGACGAGATCGAGACCGCAGCCGCGGGGTCGGAATCGAGCGGATCCACCGAGTCGGGCACAGTAGTCCTGCACAGCGATGTCCAGGGCGAGCAGCTCTCGGTCGACTGGGGCCAGAAGCTGAAAGACGGCGGCGCGTGGATGTACCCGCTGTACCTGCTGTCGGTTGTGTTGGTTGTGCTCACGGTGCTGCGGCTGTTTACGGTGCGCGTCGGGCGGTTTGCGCCGGAGGGGCTGGATTCAGCCGTGCGGCGGGCGCTGCTGCGCGGCGACGTGGCGGCGGCGCTGGAGGCGTGCGAGCGTCAGCCGTCGACGCTGGCCAACGCGCTTCGCTTCGTCATCGAGCATCGGCGCAACGACATGGAGCAGGTTAATGCCGGCGCCAGTGATATCGCCGCGCGCGACATCCGCGACCTGATGGCCAGCATCTATCCGCTGTCGGTGATCGCCTCGCTGGCGCCGCTGCTGGGGCTGCTGGGGACGATCATCGGCATGATCGAGGCGTTCGAGCTGGTCAGCATCTATGGCGACGAAGGCGGCGCGACGATTCTGTCGCACTCGATCTCGCTGGCGCTGATCACGACGGCTGCCGGCCTGATCATCGCGATCCCGGCGGTCACGCTGTACTTCTTCTTCAGAAACCGCGTGACAGCCATCGCCTCGCGTGTGGAGGTGGCGCTGGAGAGCGTGATCACGGCGCTTTACCTGAAGAAGGACCCAGCCGTCGCCGGCGCGGTGCTGAACCATGAGCAGGATCGGGCCATTGACGCCCGTGTCGAGGCGCCGGCTTTGAAGTAACGATCCCGGGCGGAGCGATCCATGCGCGTGCCGATCGAAGATGAAGGCGAGATGGGCGTGATGATGACGCCCCTGATCGACTGCGTCTTCCTCCTGCTGATCTTCTTCCTCGTCACCACGATGATGAAGAAGTGGGAGAAGCAGATCCCGATCGAACTGCCCGACATCACCTCCAGCCTGTCGGTCGAGTCCAAGCAGGATGCCAGCGTCATCGCGCTGGATGACCGCGGGCGGGCATACGAGCTGGTGAGCCACAACACGTACTCGGGCGAGACGGCCTACCGGCCGATCGACGATGTGCTGGCTTATCTCAGCCAGTTGCGCGCCGCCCGGGGGAATGAGATTCCGCTGGAAATCTCCGGCCCGTGGAACGTTCCGGTTGAGCGGGTGATCGAAGTGTTCGACCTCTGCCAGTTGCAGGGTTTCGCACATACACGTGTCCGTCTGGGAAACGCTCCGTATGAAGATCCAGTTCCACAATGAGACTGACACGGACGTTCCGATGACGCCGCTGATCGACTGCGTCTTCCTGCTGCTGATCTTCTTCCTGGTCTCCAGCATGACGAAGATCAAGAGCAAGGACATTCCGATCGACCTGCCGGTATCGACGTCGGCGGTGAAGATGCGCCCCAGCGACAAGCAGATCGTCGTGGGTATCGATCGCAATGGCAGTTTGTACTGGGAAGGCGAGCCGTGCAGCACCAACTACCTGCACCAGAGCCTGCGCGAAACGGGGCTGACCAACCCCAGCCAGCGCATCCGCATCGACCTGGATCGTCATGCGCCCTTCGGCCGGTTTGTCGAGGTCATGGATGCCTGCCAGTTCTACAACCTGAGCAATGTCGGGATCAGGACCTATGACGACGACTACGAGGGCTGAACCACGTTACATCGTCGTGGCCTGGGCCGTGGCGATCCTGCTGCACCTGGCAGCCGCGCTGCTCGTGTGGATGAGTGCGGGCACCGAGATGATGGGGCGGATCGTTCCGGCTGAGCATCCCGTCCGGCCGCCGCCGGAGCATCTGCGGAGCCACTTTGAGCAGCGCGATCGGGATCGCGTGCTGCCGGAGGAGCATGCGCGCCTGCTGGTCGAACAGGCCGAGCTGCTGATCCGCCAGGAGCTGCAGCAGCGGCTCGAGCGGTTTTACGAGATCGCCGGCAAGGTGATCGATCGTGAGGAGCAGCTTCTGCAGCGCATCGAGCAGCGACCGGTCGATGCCTATGGCAGCGAGATCAACGACACGCAGATGGCGCGGGCGAACAACCATCTGGTCGTTACGCCGCTGCCGCCGCATGCGTCGGTCGAGGAGCTGTATCGGCGGCTGGCGCAGCTCGAAGCGCAGATCCAGGAGAACTACACCGACAGCCGCGCGGCGGAGCTGGCGTTGCGGCGCGGGCAGGCATTTCCCGAGGTTCGTTCGCTGCTTCAGCCGAACACAACGCGCATGCCGGCGTTTAATCGGCTGGTAGCGGAAGAGCTGGCCCAGTGGGCTGCGTCCAATGGCGGATCGGCATCGGGAGGAGGTGGGCCGGCGGATCGGCTTGAGATCCGCACGATCGACGATCTGAACGCTTATCGGCAGGTGCTGCAGCGCAGCGTGCGTGAGTCGGCGCTAGCCGAGACGCGGCTGGCGAGCCTGGTGCGTCCGCCGTCGCCGGGAGGTCGGCCGCCGCCGGGCGCGATGACCTGGGGTCCGGGCAGTGGTAGCGGCGATGGCGGCGAGTATGCCGAATGGCAGGCCCGCAGAAGCAGCGAGCGGGCGAAGAACACCCGCCGGCCCAGCCTCAATCCGGAGATCGTGCAGGCCCAGGCGCTGCCGGGCCGCCGTTTCTCGCGCAACTCCGAGCGCCGCGGCTGGCTGTACATCAACACCTGGTACATGATCGGCCCGTGGGACAACTTCGGGCGCAATGACTTTGCCATCATCCATCCGCCGGAGCTGAGCATCGATTTCGATGCCGTCTACACCGATGGCATGAAGGGCCTGGCCACGGACACCAGCGGCGGTCGCGGCGCCCGCGGCAAGCGCAAGCAGATTGTGCTGGATGGCGTGCTCCGCTGGCAGTTCATTCAGAGCGAATCCATCCAGAACGTGCCGCCGGCGACGATCGACTGGGGCACCTACTACGCCTACACCGAGCTGTACTTCGACGAGCCGGCGCTGATGTACGTCGCCATCGGCACGGACGACAGCGGCAAGATCTGGATCAACGGCGAAGAGATTTGGCAGGACCGCGGGATGAGCTACTACTACATCGACGAGCACCTGCAGTTGTTCCAGTTCCGCCAGGGCGTGAACCGCATCCTGGTGCGGCTTGAGAATGACGGCGGCGGCCCGACGGGGTTCAGCTTCCTGGTGTGTCCGCCGGAGGCGGTCAGCCAGGAGGTCCAGCGGTAAGGGCGAATCGGCTATGTCCCGCCGCGGGCGGGATGTCCAGACGAGATCACAACCAGCGCAATGGTGGAACAGAGATCGAAGCAAGACAACCGCCGCCCGGTCGGGGCAGGACAGGATCGCCGCGCGCTGGCGGTGCTCGGGCTGATCGTCCTTGGCTTTGCGGTACTGGTGCAGACGCTGCAGGGCGTCGGCGCGCCGGAGGCGTCGGATGCCGTCACGGTCGTCGAGATCTGGGGCTGGAACCTGGCGGCTGAGAGCCTGGACTATCTGACGCCTGCGTTCGAGCAGGCCCATCCCGACATCGATGTGCAGGTGAAGGTCAGCGGCGCGATGGTGCAGACGCGGCTGCTGCTGGCGCTGGCTGGCGGCGTCGGCGCGCCGGGGGCATGCCAGCTTCAGGAGCGCGAAGCGCCCAAGTACGTCTCCACCGGCCGCCTGGCCGACATGAGCCGTTGGGCGCAGCGGTATGCCGATGCGTTCCCAGCCGCCTCGTGGGCGAGCTGCACAATGGAAGGCGGGATCTACGCCATTCCGTGGGACATCGGCCCGTGCGCGGTCTTCTACAAGCGATGGGTCTTCGATCAATATGGGCTGGACCCCAACACGATCGAGACCTGGGATGACTTCATCGCGATGGGGCGGGAGCTGCATGAGCGGTCGGGCGGGCGCGTACGGATGCTGCCGCTGTCGGTCTCGGGCCTGGGGGACATGTTTCAGATCCTGATGCAGCAGAACGGCGGCGGCGTCTTCGACGCCGAGGGCCGGATCGTGGTGCATCAGCCGAGGAACGTCGAGGCGCTGCGCCTCATCCGCAAGCTGCTGGACAGCGGCATCTGCGCGCCGCTGGGCGTGAGCTCGGATGAGGGGCTGGCGTCGTACAACGGCGATTCGATCGCCTGCTACCCCGGGGCCGTGTGGCTGATGCACAACATCAAGGACAAATCGGCCAGCCGCGCGGGGCAGTGGGGCGTGTTCCGTCTTCCCGCGATCGAACCCGGCGGCCTGCGCAACAGCAACATCGGCGGATCGGTGCTGGTCGTGCCCGATCAGGGATTTGCGTCGCAGGCGGCACAGAAGTTCGTCGAATACGCCCTGTGCACTGTCGACGCGCAGCTCACGCAGTACGAGAAGTACGGCCTGTTTCCCGCGTATCTGCCGGCGCACGAGGACCCTCGCTTCGATCAGCCGGATCCGTTCTTCGGCGGCCAGCGCGTCGCCAAGCTCTTTGCGCAGGACTACACCCGCGTTACCCCGATGGTGCGGACGCGCGACTGGGCGGATGCCGAGCGATACCTCAATGAGTCGCTGAGCGTCTGGGGCATCCAGCGGCAGGATGAGCGGGCCTTCCTGATGGAGGTCGCGCGGATGCTCAACCATCGTCTCGGGCGCGAGATCGCACCTGTGGAAGGGGGCCAGCCATGAGCATGGCGGCTGCGCGAGCGATGGTCGCGGCGGAGCAAGCCCGCCCAGCCAAAGGCCGATCGCTGGCGATGCGCCTGTGGCAGCATCGGCACTTCTACCTGTTCATCAGCCCGTTCTTCATCTCGTTTGCGATTCTGGGCGTCTATCCACTGATCGCATCGCTGAAGTACAGCCTGCTGCAGTGGGATGGCCTGACGGCGCCGCAGTACGTCGGGCTGGAGAACTACCGTAAGCTGCTGAGCGATCCGCGGTTCTTCCAGTCGCTGTGGAACACGGCTGCGCTGTACGTGCTGCATGTGCCGCTGATGCTGGCACTGGCGTTTCTGTTTGCCGTCGGGCTGAACGGACCGGTGACGCGGCTACGGGCGCTGTTTCGCGGGGCATTGTTCATCCCGTCGGTGACGCCGATGGTGGTGATCGCGCTGGTCTTTGCGCTGCTGTACAACGTCGAGAGCGGCATGTTCAACGCCGTGCTGCGGTGGATCATCAAGCCGCTGTATCCCGAGTTCAACGGCCTGCTGTGGCGCGAGAGCCCAGGCATGGTCAAGCCGTCGATCGCGATCCTGCTGATCTGGCGATGGACGGGCTACAACATGGTGCTGATGCTCGCCGGGCTGCAGGGGATTCCGCACGACGTGTACGAAGCCGCGCGCGTCGACGGCGCCGGCCGGCTGCAGGTGCTGACGCGCATCACCCTGCCGCTGATGCGGCCGACGTTCATCTTCTGTGCTGTCATGTCGCTGATGGGGACGGTGTATGCGTTTGACGAGATCTTCGTACTGACCGGCGCCGGGCCGGGCGGATCAGCGCGGAACATCGGTCTGCTGCTGTTCGAGGTGTCGTTCTCCGATTTCCGGTTCGGATATGCGTCGGCACTGGCGTACACGATCGCGGGGATCATCTTTGTGCTGACGATCGGCGTGTTTCGCCTGTCGCGAAGGGGGAACAGTTGAGTGCAGCCATGACACAAGCCGATCGGCGCGGGCGGGCGGTGCTCTACGGCACGTTTGTGCTGGCGACCATCGTCTTCCTGTTTCCGTACTACTGGCTGGCGACCAACGCGCTCAAGAGCGAGGAGCGGATCTTCACCGCGCCGCCCGGGCTGCTGCCGTATCTGTCGGATGGGCCAGCCGACCATGACGAGGGGATCTTCTTCAAGCCGGAGCTGAGCAACTTTCGCGACATCTTCGCGAAGACGCCTTTTGCACGGGCATTCGTGAACTCGGTGGTGATCGCGGTGGGGCATGTGGCGCTGTCGCTGTTCCTCTGCTCGCTGGGCGGATATGCCTTTGCCAAGGCGCACCGCGCGCCGGGGCGCGATGCGCTGTTCAAGTTCGTGCTGGGGACGATGCTGATCCCCTCGGCTGTGACGACGATCCCGGTGCTGGTCATCATGAGCCGGCTGGGGCTGATGAACACATACTGGGCGATGATCCTGCCCGGCGCCGCCAGCGCCTTCGGCATCTTCTGGATGCGGCAGTACATCGCGTCGAACGTGCCGGATGAGTTGCTGGAAGCCGCGCGGCTGGATGGCTGCAGCGAGTTTTCGATTTACTGGCGCGTGGTGGTGCCCGCGATCAAGCCGGCGCTTGGCGCGCTGGCGATCATGGTGCTGATCGGCTGCTGGAACAACCTGATGTGGGCCTTCATCATGCTGCGGACGGAGAACATGTACACGCTGCCGATGCTCATCTTCATGCTGCAGGGGGAACAGAAGACGGACTACGGCATGGTGATGGCCGGCGGCCTGCTGGCGACGCTGCCGCTGGTGATCGCGTTCCTGGTGTTCCAGCGATCCTTCATTGCCGGCATCACCGCTGGCGCGGTGAAGGCGTGAGGGACCGGTCACTCGTGGGCGGAGCGGCGCATCAGGGCACCGTCGATTCTCGCACGACCAGCCGCGGCTGGACGCGCTGTGACTCGGCCTTCTCGCCCTGAAGCATCCGTTGCAGCGCAGCCGCGGCCATGTGGGCGCAGGTGTCCATCTCCGCGGTGACCGACGTCAGGGGGACCAGCGCGTATTCCGATGCGATGGGCGAATCGTCGACACCGGTGAGCTTCGGCCAGCGGTCGCGGGGGATGCCTCGTTCAATCAGACAGCGCTGCACGCCGACGGCTTGTGCGTCGGACTGGGCCTGGATGGCATCGAACTCGACGCCGGAATCGAGCAGCTTCACCGCGGCGTCATAGCCAGCCTGGGTGACGAAGTAGTCGGGGCCCGGGATCTGCACGACCAGTCGCTTGTCGAGGGAGATGCCGGCTTCGGAAAGGGCACGACGGTAACCGTTGTAGCGCGAATCCAGGGCATGCAGGTGCGCGATGCGCCGGCATCCGATCTCGATCAGATGCTGGGCGGCGATGTATCCCTGCTGCTCGGGGTCAACCTGATAGTTGACAAACTCCTTGCCGACAGGGCCATGGCACGCCAGCACAATCGGCACGCCGGCTTGCTTGAGCTCTGTCAGCCGGTTCATCATCCAGGGAAACGCCATCCCGCCGATGATCAGGCCGTCCACCTTGGAGACCAGGGCCTGGTTGCAGGTGGCTTCAAAATCCTTCTGGGCTTCGAAGTAGTGGAACAACAGATGCTGGCCATCGGCCGACAGGGCATTGCCGATACCTTCGATGAAGCGGAGGACCAGATCGCTGCCCTTGACGCCCACGCCATGCACGCACACACCCACGGCGCCGCGTCGCCCCTCGCGCAAGGCGAGGGCGAGCGGATTGGGCCGATAGCCCAGCTCCTTGGCGCGCTGCAGGATGCGAGCCCGCGTCTTGGCGCTGACGCCGGTGGTTCCCATGCGATTGTTGAGCACACGCGAAACCAGGGCATGGGAGACCCCAAGGTCCGCGGCAATCGTCTTGAGTGAGACCATAGCCAGATCCCTTGCGAGGATCGATGTACATCAGGTTGGGCAGCAGATCGCCCATCGAACAGGCGGCTTCAACCGCCGGTGATCCTGTCGTTTTAAACTCCTTCGACGTCACACCATACGTTCAACTTAACCGCAACCGCGTCGAAAATCCATTTGCATTTCATCGAAAAAGGCCTATATTACACGTATGCATTAACCGGACAGGCGTATCCCATCTGAGGAGGACAATCCATGTTTCGCTGCATCAGGCCGCTGTGCGGGCTGTTCGCTGTCGCCGCCATTTCCATCCCTTCTTACGGCGCGCTGGTGGTTCACTACACCTTCGACGAAGCATCGGGCCCAGCCATCAACCAGGGCACTGCGGGGGCTGCCGCCAACGGCACGTTCAATGGTGCGGCCACGCGGAGCAACAACACGCCCAGCGGGTTGGGATATTCCCTGGATACCAACGGCGGATCGGCCAGTGATTACCTGACGGCGGGGGATGTGGAGGCGATCGACGCCATTGGCGGAAAGTTCACACTGGTCGCGTGGATCAATCTCCAGGCTGATCCGTCGGACGGCGACGGGATCATCACCAAGGGCACGCACGGCAACGGCTTCAGCTGGCAGATTGAAAAGCCGTCGACGGGAACGATCTCGGCTCAGAACTTCCGGCTGGACATTCACGTCGACTACGGCGGCAGCCTCTTTTCGGCGGACATCACGTCCGGTGATATCGACAAGTGGCTGTTTGTAGCGGTGTCGTACAACTATCAGTGGGTGCCTTCGCCGGATCCGACGGTCCATGTCTATCACTACCTGGGCGACATGACGACACCGGTGGCGCTGATCGGATCGGCAACCCACACGACCATGGATGCGCCTAACGGCAATGACGGCGATCTGCGTGTCGGAAGCTCGACGCGGGCGGCTGACGCCCGCAGCCCGGACGCGCTGATCGACGATGTCCGCATCTACAACGAAATCCTGACGCTCGAACAACTCGAAGCGATTCGGCTGAGCATGGTCCCCGAGCCGACGGCGATCGGGCTGGCGGGGATCGGATGCACGGGGCTGGCCCTGCGTCGCCGCCGGGCCGTGGTGGGGTAACGGTGTCGGCATCACCGCGGGGCGGCGCCCGATGCGCGATGCTGCCTGGGCGCCGGCTCGCGGCAAGGCTGTGAAGCGGTGTCCGGAGAACGTGGGACGCACCCGGATCGAGCGCTCCTGGGAAGGCGGGCAACATGATGACGCGCAGGCATGCACAAGCGTTCACCCTCGTCGAGCTGCTGGTAGTCATTGCCATTATCGCTGTTCTCATCAGTCTTCTGCTGCCGGCGCTGAACCGGGCGCGATCGGCTGCGCAGAGCGTCGGCTGTTTGTCGAACCTGCGCCAGATCGGCTTGGGCATCATCGCATATGCCAATGATCACCGCGGCAGTCTGCCGCTGGGGATCTGGAACTACCAGGGCAGCTCCGTGACCTGGCACACGCTGGTCAACCCGTATCTCGGCGGCATGGGCGATACGACTGTCTCGGTCACGCAGCGGAGCAGGGTGCTGCTGTGCCCCGGCGCGACAGTCGACGCCGGCTTCAACCATTACACCTCCAACCCGGTGCTCATGGGCCGCGAGAACGAAGCCAAGCCTTTCGACCAGACGCCGGGCTACTACCCGCACTACAAGCTGTCGCAGGTCCGGCCAGCCCAGCGGATCATGATGGTGATGGACGGTGTGCAACTGGTCATCCCGGGCCATCCGTCGTATGGCACTGCCGACGCGGTGGCCTTCATGATGAACAACAACATGGTCTTTACGGCGCCATGGAACCTGAACGGCATCAGCGATACGGCGCGCATGCGACCGATCGCGTTGGGGCAGAACCGTGAGGGGACGACGTGGGGCCCGATCGGCGACATCCGATGGCGGCATCAGGGGGACAGGGCGATCAACGTTGTCTTCGCTGACGGCCATGCCGATAGCTGCCTCCATGGCACGCTCATCGGGGAGAACATGTTCCCGGATGGCTGGCGGCCGACGCCGCGCGACCAGTAATCGCACACCGATCGTCGCGGCAAACAACCCTTGCACGCAAACGGCTGAAGGATGGTACAAACGGGGTGTGTGCGGCGGTCAAAAGGACCGGCATCGCCCCGGCAGGAAGGTCGAAAAGTCTCGAGATTGCACGTGTAATATAGAAGAGAAGCACCATGATGATCCGCACGCCTGTGATTGTTGTTGCTCTGCTTGTGATGTCGGCGATCGCCGCTGCGCAGACGAAGACTTCGTCCACCAGTTGGTGTGACGTGGAGTATCCAGCCGTGGCGGTCCTGGGCGACACGTTCGAAGTGAAGGTGACGCCCGGCGATGTGCCGGCGGGGATGAAGATCGCCGTCGATCTGCACTGGTCGAGCCGGGACCAGTCGCAGGGCGGATTCCTGATGCATACCGAGCGTCAGGAGGCCGTCAGCGGCAAGGCCTGTGTGTTCCGCTTTAACCTGCCGGTGCGCGATGGGATCGGCGCGATCCGGCCGATCGTATTCCTCACACCGGATGGTTCGTTCGAGAGTCGAACGGAGATGTACGCCGTGCCGGCTGTCTCGGTCGGCACGCGTCAGCAGCGGGAGGCGGCGGGGAATGCGGCTGCCACGCGCAAGGCTTCGGCGAACTGGTGCGAGGTGGAGTATCCGGCTGTTGCCGTGCCGGGGGACACGATTGAGATCAAGGTCACGCCGCGCGAGGTTCAGGGCGAGATGAAGCTGGCCGTCGATCTGCACTGGTCGAGCAAGGATCAGGCCGCCGGCGGGTTCCTCGCTTACGCCGAGCGTCAGCCGGCGCAAAGCGGCAAGCCGCGGGTGTTCCATTTCCGCATCGCCGAGCGGGAGAACCTGGGTTTTGTCCGGCCGATCGTGTTTCTGACGCCGGACGGCTCGTTCGACAATCGCACAGAGCAGTTCAATGTGCCGCCGATTCCCGTCGGTACGCGCGAGCAGCAGCAGGCGGCTGGAGCGACCGCCGTCCGCATGCGCAAGGCGTCGTCGGACTGGTGCGATATGGAATACCCCAGCACGGCTAAGCCGGGCGATGTCATCGAGGTCAAGGTCACGCCGCGCGACGTCGAAGCGGGCATGAAGCTGGCCGTCGACCTGCACTGGTCCAGCAGGGATCAGAAGTCCGGCGGCTTCCTGACGCAAACCGATCGCCAGGATGCGCTCAATGGCAGCACTTGCGTGTTCCACTTCCGCATCCCGGCGCGGGAGAACATGGGCACGATCCTGCCGATCGTGTTCATCAGCCCGGATGGTTCGTTCGAGAACCGCAAGGCGCAGTTCAATGCACCAGGCATTGCGGTCGAGGAGGCGAAGCAGGAGTCCGCCGCGGCTGAGCCGGCGGCGCCCAAAGCCGAGCGGCCGGCATCGGCGACCTACCGCAAGAGCTGGATCTGGATCCAGCCGGTGGAGCGCGAGGTTACCGAAAACGACACCTTCGATCTGACCGTCGAGTACTACCTGGATCCGTCCGACCACTGGGGCGGCAGCACGAAGCTCGCGATCGTTCCCCTCGGCCCGTGGATCGACAATCCCGACGGCAAGTACACGACCCAGCGGATGCACATCAGCTATTACGGCCTGTGGCCGCAATCGGTTGAGGTCTCGCCAGGGAGAAACAAACATACGTTTACACTGAAAACAAGCAAACTGTATCCGTTTAACAGTCTGCATTTCCTGGCGCGGTTCGAGGATGCCAATGGCGGGCCCTGGCCGTGGGACATCCGCGGCGGCGGCGTGACGCTCATACCCGCACGGCCCTACTACACGCTCGGCACAGCCGTGCCGGGCAATCTTTTTACCTACGACCAGCAGCCGCACCTGCAGATCCGCTTTGCGGACGGCGCGATCAAAGGTGAATCCAGGACGCTGCGGTATACGGTCGTCGATACCGCCGGCCAGGAGTTCAGCGGCGAGCATGTGTTCGTCAGCGGCGCACCGGGGGAGGTGGTGGAGTTTCCGCTGGAACTGAAACGTCGCGGCATCTCGCTGATCGAGGCGGAAGTCGACGGCTGGGGGCGGCGCGAGATGACGATCGGCTGGATCCCGAACGTGCAGCAGGTCGTCAATGGCAAGCCGACGCCGTTTGGCGTCACCAACGTCTCCTCGGCTGAGGCCAGCCGGATCGCCCAGCGGCTGGGCTTCAGTTGGGTGCGGCATTTTACGAGTTGGGCATCGCTTCAGCCGGCGCCGGATGTCTGGAAGCTCGAAGGCATGGACCGTGTGCTGCAGACGAACCGGGAGTATGGCTTGATGCCGTGGATCTGCCTGATCGGTCCGCCGGCGTGGGTGCAGACGGATGAGCCGCGCAATGTCGGCTATGCGCCCTATGCGTTCGACCCCGCGGCCCTTGCCCAGAGCGTGCGCGTGATGAGCGAGCGATGGAAGGGCCTGATCTGGGGCTGGGAGTGGCAGAACGAGATTGTGCCGGGCAATGATGTGCCGGACCCGGTTGCCAACTACCTGGAGTTCTGCCGCGTGGGCACGGAGGCTGCCCGGTCGGTCGATCCGTCGCTGCGGGTGCAGATGGCGGGCGGCCTGTGGCCGCGCAACTTCCGGGCGGAGCTGCTGAAGCGCGGCATCGCCAACTATGTCGATGTCGTACCGGTGCACTACAGCAATCTCGACGGCGTGCGCGATGCGCAGGAAGACATCGCCGCGGCCGGCGCGAAGCACGTTGGCGTCTGGGACAACGAAACCGCCCGCGGCCTGTCGGTCTGGAAGATGCCCCTGCGCGAGATGCTGCAGGTCAGGATACAGTCGCGCTGGGTGATGGATCGCTGGCCGGATCTGCTGGTTGCCGGTGCCGAGCAGGTCACCTACTTCGGCGGCGGCAGCGATCCGTGCGGCAACTGGAGCTATTTGCTGGACGAATCGACGCCTCGCCCGGTTGCAGCGACGCTGGCTGTGCTGATTTCGAAGCTCAGCCATGCCCAGCCGATTGGCAAGTTCTATCATAGCGGCGGCACGTTGCATCTGTTCGCCAAAGACAGGCGGGCGATACTGGTCGCGTCGCCGTACGGCGATGGCGCGATTCGCGGCCTGCGCGTCTCCTCGCCGCAGGTGACCATCGTCGATTACCAGGGAAATGAGACGAGCCTGGCCACGCCCGACGGGCTGATGGATCTTCAGCTCACGGACATGCCGGTCTTTGTTGAGGGGGCGGATCTGGCGACGCTCAAGTCCTATCTTGTGATGACAGTCGGCACGTCGACGCGCCCGCGTCCGCTGGTGCAGTTGACAGCCGTTCAGGGCGAGCCGCTGGAGGTCCCGCTGCAGTTGCAGAATCTGTACGACACGTCGATGACGTTCCATGTCTCGCTCGTGACGGAGGAGAAGGTGGAGACGGTGAGCGAGGCAACCGTTACGCTCACGCCCGGCGAGCGGAAGGTCGTGCAACTGCGGGTCGATCCATCGCAAACCGCCCGGCAGTGGCTGGCACGCATTGCGTTTGTGGGCAGCGATCTGCCGGCTGTGGAGAGGCCGTTCCAGGTCACATGGATCAATCCCTCGATGCTGGGGAACCTGCTGAAGAACGGCGGATTTGAAGCGCCATCGGCGAGTGCTGCCAAGCCGGAGGCCTGGTGGCTGTCCGAGGGCGTGCAGCGCATCGCCAGCGACGGCCGGCTCGGCACGGGCAAGTACATGCTCAAGTACCAGGGCAGGGACACCTGGCTGAGCGCGTCGCAGTCGATCCCATTTACCGGTGGGCAGTCGTTCCTCTACACAGCCTGGGCGCAGACCCACAATGTCCGCCAGGGTGGCAGCAATGTGACCTACGTTTTTGCCAATGGGAAGAAGCAGGATCTCTATATCCCGCATGTGTTCCAGACACCGCCCACGTCGAAGGGTTGGCAGTTGCTCATCTTCCGCGGCAACGCGCCCGAAAGCACGAAGGAGTTGAGCGTTACGCCGCTGATGAGCGGGGCTGACGGCTCGATGCTTCTGGACAATGTGCGCGTGACGCTCTACGAGGGCAGCAACTTCGCAGCCGAGGCGCGAAGGGCTGCTGGGGCGCCGAAGATTGATGGCGATCTGTCGGATTGGGTCGGGCATGAACCGATCCCATTGCTGGCTGAGAATCAGTTGACGCGCTTCTCGTCTGGATACGATTGGACGCCCGAGAATCTCAGCGGTGTGGCGTATCTGCAGTGGGATGAACAGGCGCTGTACCTGGCTGTTGACGTGATCGACGATCGCGCCGCCACGCCGTTCACCGATGACCGCACGCCCGATAGCGACTCGGTAACGCTGGCCATCCAGCCGAACCGCATCGGCAAGGATGCGAACCATCAGGCCTTCGCCTACTACCTCAGCGCCGCGACGCCGGGCGGCGGCAGCGGCCGGGTAACGCTCTATCGACCTCCGGCATATGCGGGCGGGCTGCCGTCGGGGCAGTTGGCCAGGGATTCGTCGGTCTACGAGGTCCAGATCCGCCGCAACGGCACGCGCACGACGTATGAGGCGCGCCTGCCGTGGTCGGAACTGGGCGGCGTTCAGCCGCGGCTTGGGATGAAGCTGGGGCTGTCCATCCGCCTCGACGACAACGACGGCGACGGCCGCGCCGCAGCGATGACCTGGGGCGACGGCCTCGAGCCGGCATGGGAGCCGTCGATGTTCGGCGTGCTGACGCTTACGAACTGACATGCCTAAGGACCCATCGCGGAGCGGCTGGGGCGCGATCTGCACGTGTCGGGCGCGTTGAACACGTCGCGCGATGGCCATAGATCTATGACATTGGGCGTGGTCATGCTAGGATAGGGGGCATGGGTACACGTCGGTCCGTCAGCGGACGGAGTGTGGCATTGGGGTTGGCGGGGGTGCTGCTGATCTGCGCATTGACGCCGTTCAACAACTACGTCCTGCGCAACACGGATCTGGTGGGCAATCATCTGCCGGCGAGCCTGCTGATCTTTTTCCTGTTATTCGTACTGTTGATCAATGCGCTGCTGTTGCGATGGTGGCCGCGGCAGGCGCTCAGCGGCGGAGAGCTGGCGGTGGCGCTGGGGATGACGCTTGTCGGCTGCGCGCTGCCGAGCGTGGGGCTGATGCGCTATCTGCCCGGGCATCTGGTGGCGCCGTTCGGCCATGCGGCGATCCACCACGAATCGGCTGAGCTGCTGCGGCAGTTGAACCTGCCCGACTGGCTTTGGCCGACGATGCAGGCGGATGATCCCGCCGAGCGCGGGCTGGAGCCGGTGGTCCGGGATTTCAGCGGCAGGATCGCCGTCTATCCGGACACGTTTGTCAACCGCCTGCGCGCCGTGCCGTGGGGGGCATGGGTGAGGCCCGCGCTGCCGTGGGGGATCTTTCTGGCGGCGCTGTATGGCGCGGTGCTCTGCATGTCGGTGATCTTTCGGCGGCAGTGGGTCGACAACGAGCGGTTGCCGTTTCCGCTGGCCAGCGTCTACCTGGCTCTCATCGAGCCGCCGCCGCGCGGCAGAGTGCTGAACACAATGCTCGCCAGCCGGGCGTTCTGGATCGCGTTTGCGGCGGTGTTCGTCATCCACGGCCTGCGGGCGTTGCATGTCTACTGGCCGCAATACTGGCCGGAGCTGCCGCTGCAGTTTGATCTGTCGAGCATTCTGGCGGATGCGCCGTTCAACGCAGCGCAAGGGGAGTTCAAGCGGCAGCAGATCTACTTCACGGTGATCGGGCTGATGTTCTTCGTGCAGACGCGCATTGCGTTCAGCCTGTGGTTCTTTTTCGTGCTGATGCAGGTCGTCCGCATGGGGTACGGGACGTATCACGCGGAGTTCACGGGCGCGATGGAGGAAGATCAGCGGTTTGGGGCTGTGCTGGCGATCGCGATCGTCACGCTGTGGATCGCGCGGCATCAGTTGGCGCTGGTGGCGCGGCAGATGTTCGGGCGTGGGCGGGCGGAGGAACCGGTGGGGCGGTATCTGCCGTATTGGCTGGCGGGTTGGGGGCTGGTGGCATGCGTGATCGTGCTGATCGGCTGGCTGGTGGCCGCCGGCGCGTCGGTGATGGGGGCTGTGGTGCTGGTGGGCGTGATCGGCATGGTCTATTTCGTGCTGGCGCGCGTGGTGGCGGAGACGGGGCTGCTGTATGTGCTGTTGCCCGTCGTGCCGACGCGGGCATGGCTGTATGCGGGGGAACTGGCGGGCGCGCGGACGACGCTGGGGTCGATCTTCTTCTCCAATTACCTGTTTGGCATGTTGTTGCATGACACGCGCGAGGCGTCGCCGGTCTTCATGACGCATGCGCTGCGCGTCGCGGATGAGCAAGCCTATAGCGGGCACCGCACCTGGCGATCGGCGGTCGCGTTCACCGGCTGCCTGGTCCTGGCGCTGGTCGTTGCGGTGGTGGTGTCGGGAGCGAGCACGCTCTATGCGCACTACAGCTACGCGTCCTCGGTCGATCAGGCGCAGGAGCAGCCGATTGGGTCGTGGGGATCATGGTCGATGCCGCGGGCATTCGCGCTCGACGATACGGCTCAATACATGCCCCCGCGCGACGGGCCGGTGGAACGGCACAGCCGCATGGGGCATTTCGGCACGGGCGTTGGCATGACGGGGCTGCTGGCGTTTTTCAACCTGCGATTTGCGGCGTGGCCGCTGCATCCGGTGGGATATCTGCTGGCGATGAGCTGGGGCACGCGGCAGATCTGGTTCAGCATCTTTCTGGGATGGTTGGCCAAGTCGCTGATCGTGAACTACGGCGGCCCGCGGCTGCTGGCTGCGAGCCGGCCGGTGCTGCTGGGGCTGATCTTTGGCGAAGCGGCAGCGGTGGCCTTCTGGCTGACGGTGAGCCTGCTGCTGCATGCGATGGGCGAGCCGTATCACGCGATCTGGGTGTTGCCGGGGTGACGGCTGGTGGGGTGTGTTATTCACCGCAGAGACGCAGAGACGCGGAGGAAATTCGAGAGTGCGCGGGCTGGTAGCCTGTGGCACGGATTACGTACCCTTCGCGTGGGCCATCGCAGGGGCCGCTTCAGCCAACCGGTGATGACTCGGATTTGTTCTGTAGGGGCACATGGCAATGTGCCCTTTTTCTTCGCGCGCATCGGTAGTCCCTGTGGCGCGGGCATCTGGTCCACATTCTGGAGAAACGCGGGCGGGGACGCCCGCGCCACGGTGTTTGTCACCGCAGAGTCGCGGAGATGCGGAGGAGCTTCGCGGGCTGGTAGCCCGTGGCACAGAGTGAGTGATGCTTTGCGGTCTCTGGGGCCTTTGCGATCTTTGCGCTTCCTTCGCGTGCTTCGCACCCTTCGCGCGACGCTATGAGGGCGATGCCGCAATGGGTAGGGTATCGCCAGTAGATGCAGGGATATCAACGCCATGCCGTTCCCTCAGCCCGTCAGCGATCGGCTGGCAGGCCGATTGGAGCGGAGCGGGTTTGCGCCAGCGGGATGGCTGGGCGAAGATCGGCGCGTAGCCGCGTTTGCGGGTTGGGGGCGGAGTCGCGGGTTGGCTGGGTGTTGATGGATCGGCGCCGTCAGGCGTGGTGGCGGATTCCTCGGCATCAGTCTTAGCCTGATCCGCGTCAGCCGGCTGATCCTCGACCTTGGCGAGCTGGTAGAAGAGTTTCACCAGCTTCCAGTACTGGTTCTGGACCGCCCGCCGCTCGCGGGTGAGGGCGGGCAGGGGGTTGTTGCGCGGGTTCGCGTAGGCCCGGGCGAGGGTCTCAGCCTTCGGTTCGTCCAGGCGGCGTTGGTGCTGGCTGCAGGCGTGATCGATGGCCTGGTCCAGGCGATCCAGCTCCGCCTGCAGATGCGCAAGTTGTTTGATGAGCTCAGCTTGCGCGGCATTTTGCGGGACCAGTCGGCTGGGCAGATCGAGCGTGTGAGAAGCGGTGGGCATGGGGGACCCCTTTCTGATGAGATGACTGTTGTGGCCAGCGGCACGAGAATCCGCTGACGCGATGACTGCCTAATAATAACCTAACTCATGGGCGGCGTCAAGGAAAAATCTTACGCGAAGGGGCGGAGGGGAAATGGTGGGCGGTGTCCACTCTACAGGGCTGTTGGCAGGGCCTTTTCTGTAGGGGCACATGGCCATGTGCCCTCTTTCCGCGCGCATCGGTAGTCTCTCTGCCGCGGCATCTGACACGCGGCTGGAGGAAGCGCGGGCGGGGACGCCCGCGCCACGTTGTTGTTTACCGCAGAGACGCGGAGACGCAGAGGAGCTTCGTGAGAGCACGGGCTGGTAGTCCGTGGCACAGAGTGAGTGATGGTTTGCGGTCTTTAGGGGCTTGGGGATCTTTGCGCTTCCTTCGCGTGTTTCGTGCCTTCGTGTGAGATCCACGCCGAGCGCGGGGATCAGCGGCGCTCGGTGCGGCGGTAGGCGCCGGGGGAGGTGCCCGTGTAGCGGCGGAAGGCGTTGCTGAAGGCAGCCTGATTGGCATAGCCGACGCGGGCCGCGATCTCCTTCAGCCCCAGCCGCGTATCACGCAGCAGAGCCTGCGCGCGGCGCATGCGGCAGTGCGTAAGATGCTGGACTGGCCCCATCCCCACCACAGCCATGAAACGCGCAGCAAAAGCGCTGCGGCTTATGTTCAATCGCTCAGCCAGCGATGCGACTGTCCAGGGCTCTTCCGGATGGAAATGCATCAGCCCCAGGGCATGGCCGATGTCCGGATCGAGCAAGCCGCGGAACCAGTTGGCTTCGCCGGTGGGGGCGTGATCCGCAAAATAGGCGCGCAGCGCCGTCAGGTAGAGCACATGGGCCAGATGATGGACGATGCCGCGTCCGCCCGGCTGGCGGTCGGTCAGTTCATGGCAGAGGAATCGGACGGTCTCCTGGATGCGCTCGGCTGCGCCGGGCTGGTCGCCGGGCAGATGGATGACTGGCGGCAAAGAGGCCAGCAGCGGCCGATCGGCCTGGTCGTCGCGTGAGAGATACACGCCGTGAACGAATCGCGTCGCCGGTCCGTCGCCGCCGCCGGAGAAGTTCTCGCCGCCTTCGAACGAAGCGCGCGTGAGCATCGCGTGAAACGGCTTGGCGGGGGTCTGCGGATCGTCGTGCAGCACGTATGGGCCGGGGCGGTTGACCAGGAGGAAATCTCCGCCAGCCAGTGGCAGAGGCTGGGGCTGAGCCGGGATCTGCAGGTAACATGATCCTCGGACGATGGCGAAAAAGGCACCGACCATCCGCGGCGGACGATGGGCCGGCGGCGGTTCGATGCCGAGCGTTTCGAGATGGCGGCGGAAGTCTTCGGTGTTGGCCAAGCCGAACTCGATGCCCCACGGGGCGCGCATCTCGAAGATGCCTGGCACGACGCCACGGAGCGACACGCCCTCCAGGACGGCTGACAGCGGGTCCATCGTGCGCAGCGGGATGGACACCTTGGTCGGGTGGCCAGCGGCGGCGGAGGCCGTTGGGGAGTCGCGCATGTCGGAATTATAGCATGTCTTTTCCGGTTGGACGGATACGCAACAAATATGGACTTGTGATGCGTGGTCGTCCGGCAACGCATCGCCAATAATAAGATCATGACCCGTGTGTCAAACAGCGAAACAGGCGTTTCGAACGCCGGCGCAAGCCGGGCGAGTGGAGCATCGGCGCGCCGGCGGTCGGGGCGGCTGAAGCGGTGGAGCGTCGTGTCGGTCGTGGTCGGCGTTGGGATCGTGGGCCTGGTGTTCTGGTGGTCGCGCGCGGATCAGGCAGCGGCGCTGCAGGCATCGCAGCAGGACTCGACGATCCCGGTGGCGCGCGGGCGCGTCGAGCGGGTTGTCGAATCGACCGGCACGGTGGCGGCGAATCTGGAGGTCGAGATCAAGAGCCGCGCCAGCGGCGAAGTGACGCAGCTTCCGGTCGACATCAGCCAGAGCGTCCGCAAGGGGGATCTGCTGGTGCAGCTCGACCCGACGGACGAGGAACTGGATGTGCGATCGGCTGAGGTCGTCGTCGCACAGGCGCAGGCGCGATTGGCGCAGGCGAAGGCGACGCTCGAGCAGGCCACGCTGAATCTGGAGACATCGCGAAAGAAGACGGCGTCGGATCTGGAGTCTGCCAGGGTGCAGGCGGCGCACGCCCGCGCGCGGGCTGATCGGCAGAAAGAGCTGCTGGCGCATCAGCTTACATCGCAGGAAGAGTATGAGGCGGCTGAGAGCGAAGCCGCCAATGCGCTGGCGGCGCTGCGGGCGGCGGAGGTGGCTGTCGAAGAGATTCGCCAGCAGGAGGTTGCGCTCGAAACGCGCCGGCAGGATGTGATCCTGGCCGAAGCCGACCTGCGTGCGGCGCAGATCGCGCTGGATCAGCAGAAAAAGGAACTGCAGTACACCACCGTCGTCGCGCCGATCGACGGCACAGTCTCGAGCCTGGATGTGCAGGTCGGCACGATCGTGGCTTCGGGGATCAACAATGTCAGCGGCGGCACGACGCTCATGACGCTGGCGGACCTGTCGCGCATCTTCGTTGAAGCCAAGGTGGATGAAGCCGACATCGGCGGCGTTCGCGTCGGCCAGCGGGCGCGCGTGATGGTCGACAGCTATCCCGATCTGATCTTCGAGGGCAAGGTCGTCCGCGTCGCGGTGAAGGGCGTGGAGTCGTCCAACGTCGTGACGTTCGAGGTCAAGGTCGAAGTCACCGACGAACGCAAGGGCCTGCTCAAGCCGCAGATGACGGCCAATGTCTCGATCATCGAAGCCGAGCGCGACGATGTGCTGATGCTGCCGACGGCAGCCATCCAGCGGCGCGAGGGCAAGGCATTCGTGAAGCTGCCTTCGGGCGAGCTGCGGGCTGTGGAGCTGGGCGTCGAAGGGGCCGAGCACGTCGAGATCGTCTCCGGCTTGCGCGAAGGCGAAAGCGTGCTGGCGAATCTGATCGATCAGCCCAGCCGCTGGCGCAATCAGCGCGATTCAGGCCCGCCGCATCCACCACCGCACTAATCCGCCGCTGCCGCATCGATCTTCTCCGCGACGGGCCTGCGCTATGCCGATCATCGTTGCCGAACAACTTCGCAAGTCGTACGAGCTGGGTGGTCAGATCATCCATGCGCTCGACGGCGTGAGCATGAGCGTCGAGGCGGGGGAGATGCTGGCGATCCGCGGCCCCAGCGGTTCGGGCAAGAGCACGCTGATGAATATCCTCGGCTGCCTCGATCGGCCGGATGAAGGGCGATATGTGCTGGGCGGGGAGGATGTTTCGGAGATGACGCCCGACCAGCAGGCGCGCGTGCGCAACCGGCGGATCGGCTTTGTGTTTCAGGCGTTCAACCTGCTGCCGCGGATGAGCGCGCTGGAGAATGTCGAGCTGCCGATCCAGTATGCCGGCGGCCGCGGCGCGCGCGAGCGGGCGGCGGAGGCGCTGCATCGCGTGGGGCTGGGGGATCGCATGCACCACGAGCCCAATCAGCTTTCCGGCGGCCAGCGGCAGCGTGTCGCCATCGCGCGGGCGCTGGTCAATGATCCGGACATCATCCTCGCCGATGAGCCGACCGGCGCGCTCGACACGCGCACCGGCGAAGAGGTGCTGGAGCTGTTCAAGGAGCTCAATGCCGAAGGCCGCACGATCCTGATCGTCACGCATGACCTGTCGGTGGCGCGGCACTGCCCGCGCGAGATCTATCTTCGCGATGGCCGCATCACGCCGCCGCCCGAGGCGGCAGCCGTGGCGGGAGGGAGGGGCTGATGCTCTTCTGGACCACCGTCAAGGTCTCGATGAAAAGCCTGGCAGCCAACAAGCTGCGCTCGCTGCTGGCGATGCTGGGCATCATCATCGCCGTCTGGTCGGTGATTTCGGCGCTGGCCCTGGCGGCTGGCGCGCGGCAGTCGATCATGAATCGGATCTCGTCGATGGGGACGAACCTGCTGATGGTCACGCCCGCGCAGCGCAACATTGGCGGCGTGATGAGCGGGACGTATCAGAACCTGAAGGTGGAGGATGCCGCGGCGCTGCTGGCGATCCCCGAGGTGTCGCATGTGGCGCCGGTGGTGCGCGGCAACGTGCAGGCCAAGTACCTCAACCGCAACACGTCGACGACGCTGGTCGGCACGGCGCCGACGTACTTCACGATCCGGTCGTTCGTTGTCGAGTATGGCCGGCCGCTGACGGATGCCGACATCGACTCGGCTGCGCGCGTCGCCGTGATCGGCCCGACGACGGCAGCCAATCTCTTCGGCGAAGATTACACTTGGTGCGTCGGCGAGTCGATCCAGGTCAAGGGCGTGCGGTATCGGGTGGTCGGTCTGCTCGAAGCCAAGGGCGATCAGGGCTGGTTCAACCCCGACAACCAGATCATCATCCCCTACACGACGGCGATGAAGCGCGTGCTGGGGGTGACGACGGTCAATGAGATCAACATTCGGGCGCATGACGAATCGCAACTTGCGGCTGTGCAGGAGAAGGTGACGCAGCTTCTGCGCAAGCGTCATCGCCTGCGCGAGGATGCGGAAAATGACTTCAACGTCCGCAACCAGGCGGATGCGATCAGCACAGCCAACAGCGTTTCGATGATCATGTCGGCCGTGCTGGGCGGAATCGCCGGCATCTCGCTGCTGGTGGGGGGCATCGGGATCATGAACATCATGCTGGTGTCGGTGGCGGAGCGGACGCGGGAGATCGGCGTGCGCAAGGCGCTGGGAGCGCGGCAGCGCGACATCCTCACGCAGTTCCTGATCGAAGCGCTGGTGATGAGCGGATTGGGCGGGATGATCGGGCTGGTGGTCGCCTTCGGAACGTCGGCTGTGCTGACGAAGGTGCAGGATCGGTTTGTGTTCATCGTTCAGCCGGAGAGCGTGCTGCTGGCGGTGGGGTTCTCGCTGTGCGTTGGAGTCTTCTTTGGTTACTACCCGGCTCGACGGGCGGCCCGGCTGGATCCGATCGAGGCGCTGCGCTATGAGTAAGCTGAAAGTGGCTATCGTGCTGATCGCCGGCTGCTGCGTGGGCGGCTGTGTGAACTGGTCGAGCGATGTCGATCGCTATCGGCAGGTGCTCGACACAGTCCAGCCGTCGATGCGGCCGGCGTATGACGCCGATGCGCCGCTGTCGCTGATCGCGGCGCTGCGGATCGCCAATGCCGACAACGAGACGATCGCTTCCAGCGGCGAGGACTACATCCAGGCATTGGCTGACAAGATGCGCCAGGCCGGCACGTTCCTGCCGACCCTGACGCTGTCGCCCTCCTACACCATCAGCGACAGCGGCGGGACGAGCTTCAGCGGCATCGGCGGCGGGGCCGGCAGCGGCAGCCGGCGCGAGTCGACATCCGTCACCGCAAGTGCATCAGCCTCCGGGTCGCTGTCGGATGTGTCCAGCATTCGCGCAGCCGATCGCGTGGTCGAGCAGCGAAGGCAGCTCCTGCTGGATACGCGCGAGACCGTCCTGCTGCAGGTTGTGCAGGCGTACTACGAAGTGCTCCGGCGCGAGAAGCAGGTGGAGGTGCTGCGCAGCAGCGTCGCGGTGCGGGAAGAGCAGGTGCGCGATCAGGAAGAGCGCCTGCGCGTGGGCAATGCCCGCCCGCTGGATCTTGCGCAAAGCCAGGCCGATCTGGCGGCGACACAGGTATCGCTGTCGCAGGCGCGGACAGCCGCCGCCAACGCGCGAAGCGCGCTGGCGGTGCTGATGGGCGTGGATGCGGTGGCCGGGCCGTTGACGGATGAGTTTTCGCCGCCGAATGACGGCGATGAGCTGGATGCATGGCGTCAGCAGGCGCTGCAGCAGCGGCAGGATCTGGCGGCTGCGGCCCGGGCGGTCGAAGCGGCGCGCGAGAATGTCGAAGCCGCCATCCGCCAGTACTTCCCGTCGGCTGGGATCAATTTCGACTACTTCCTTTACAGCGATCCGGATTCGTCGCGCGACTGGACAGCGGGCGTGTCGCTGAACGTGCCGATCTTTTCGGCGATGCGGATCGAAGCCGAGATCCGCCGCGCGTGGAGCGCGTATCGCCAGGCGGGCCTGGCGGAGCAGCGGACGCGGCGCTCTGTGCTGGATGAGGTCACGCAGGCGTACACGAGCCTGATCGCCAGCCGCGAGGAGGTGCGGCTTCTGCAGATCCAGGTCGATGCCGCGCGGCGGGCGGTCGATCTCGCCGAGCGCGCCTATCGCCTCGGAGCCGAATCCAACCTCAATCGCCTGATCCAGCGGGACAACCTGCTGACGGCTGAGCTGAGCCTGATCGATCGGCAGTTCGATGAGAAGGCGAACTACCTGGCGCTGCTCCGCTCGGTGGGGCGGTTGTCGGAAGTGTTGTCGCCGCAGCAGTAATTCGAAATATTTGGCGGCGATGCGATGGCTGGCGCGACGTATGGCGAGCCGGGAATTTTCCGCTACGCTCTACGCCGCTGATGGGCAGGATCTTCGCCATGTCGAAATCGCCGTGATCCGGCCAGGCAGCTAGAAAGAAATCACATGACGCAGGCTGAATCCCTTCCGCTTCTTCCCAAGCCTATTCGTGCTGAGCGCCGCGAAGGCTCGTATCGCGTTGATGCAACGACGCAGTTGTCGATCCAGACATCCGGCAGCGAAGACGTTCGCCGTCTGAGCTCGGCTGCGCGATCGACGCTGAACTTGCCGCTGCCGCTGGCGCAGGGTTCGGCGGGGATTCGCATCGAGGTGGATGCTGCTCAGGAAAATGCGCTGGGGCGCGAGGGGTATCGGCTGAGCGTTACCGCGCAGGGCGTGTGCGTGATCTCGGCCCAGCCGGCGGGGGCGTTCTATGCAATCCAGACCCTGCGGCAACTGTTGCCGGCGGATCTATCGGCTGGCTCGAGCGGCTGGCAGATTCCGTGTGTTGAGATCGAAGACCGCCCGCGCTTCGCATGGCGCGGCATGATGCTCGACTGCTGCCGGCACTTTTGGCCGCTGTCGTTTGTCAAGCGGTTCATCGACCTGATCGCGATGCATCGGATGAACAGTTTTCACTGGCATCTGACGGACGATCAGGGCTGGAGGATCGAGATCCGCAAGTATCCCAGGCTGACGGAGATCGGCGCCTGGCGGCGCGAGTCGCTGGTGGGGCATCTGAAGGATGAGCCGCGGCGGTTTGACGGCCAGCGCCATGGCGGCTTCTACACGCAGGAGCAGATCCGCGAGATCGTCGCGTACGCAGCCGATCGCTACATCAACGTCATGCCCGAGATCGAAATGCCCGGGCATGCCCGCGCCGCCATCGCCGCGTATCCGGAGCTGGGATGCGTCGACTACCCGCTGGAGCCGTGGACGCTGTGGGGCATCTCCGGCGAGAACACCGTCAATGCCGACGACAGCACCATTCGCTTCTTCCAGGATGTGCTGGCGGAGGTGGTGGAGCTGTTTCCGTCGAAGTTCATCCATATCGGCGGCGATGAAGCCAACAAGGATTTCTGGGTCAACAATCCGCGCATCCAGTCGCGCATCCGTGAGCTTGGGCTGAAGGATGAGCATGAGCTGCAGGCGTGGTTCATCCGGCAGATGGATGAGTTCCTGACCGACCGCGGGCGGCGGCTGGTCGGATGGGATGAGATTCGCGAGGGCGGGCTGGCTGCCGGCGCGGTGGTGATGAGCTGGCGCGGGCCCGAGGGGGCGATCGAGGGCGCCCGCAGCGGGCATGACGTGGTGATGGCTCACACCAAGTACACCTATCTGGACCACTACCAGGGTCCGCCGGAGACCGAGCCGCTGGCGATCCACGGGTTTACGCCGCTGGAGAAGGCCTACGCATTCGATCCGATTCCGCCGGAACTGACAGCCGAGCAGGCGCGCCACATCCTCGGCCTGCAGGCGCAGCTCTGGACCGAGTACATCGCCGAGCCGTCGCACGCGGAATACATGATCTTCCCGCGTGCGTGCGCGCTGTTGGAAGTGATGTGGAGCCAGCCGGAAGGGCGGGACTTTGGCGAGTTTCGCCAGCGGCTGGTCCCGCACCTGGCGCGGCTGAAGGCGCAGAACATCAACTACCGCCCGCTGGATCCGTATCCGGCGTGATGTGTGTCCGTCATTAGGAAGATCATCTGCATCGCATTTGTGGCAAGAGCGATCACGCGAAGCCTTTGATGGCGGCTCGGCTCAAGCCGGACTTGCCGCGGTACTGGCGGCGGAAGGACTTGGGCGTCATGCCCGTCGCCTGGGTGAACGCGGTGAAGAAGCGTGATCGGCTGGTGAAGCCGCAGGCGCGCATGACGTCATCAACGCGGAGGTTTGTGTCGATGAGCAGGCTCTTGGCGCGCTCAATGCGGGTTCGCAGGATCTCGTCGAGGATCGACCGCTGAAGGTACTGCTGGAATCGCCGCTCGAGCACGCGGCGCGAGACGGGAATTTCCGCGACGACCGAGGCCACATTGATCGGCTCAGCCGCGTGCTTGCGGATGTAGGCGAGGGCGGCGGTGACGGCGGGGTCGGGGATGGCGAACAGGTCGCTGGACTGGCGCGAGGTGATGCCCAGCGGCTGCATGCGGATGAGCGTCTGCTCCGGCTGCTCGCCGCGCATGATGCGATCGAGGAGGGCAGCGGCCTCAAATCCGATCTGAAATGTCGGCAATGCGACGCTCGAGAGGGAGACCTCGACGGAATCGACCAGCAGATCGTCGTCATCCACACCGATGACGGAGATTTGCTCGGGCACGCGCAGGCTCATTTCCTCAGCCATCTCGATGACGCGGATGCCGACTTCGTCGTTGGCTGCGAACAGCCCGCACGGGGGGCTGATCGATTTGAGCAGATCGGGGAATGCCTCGTAGCGCATCGCGCTTCGCACAGTAAACCCCGCCTCGACAACCGTTTGCCGGAAGCCCTTTTCGCGTTCGCGGATGAACGCCGGCACGTACGACGAATCGCACTGCGCGCAGAAGGCAAAATTGCGAAAACCCCGGTCGATGAAATGCCGCGCCACCAGCGCGCCAACCGCGACGTCATCGGGCAGGACGGAGACCGGGTGCACATCAGGCAGGAGGGACGACACGCAGACGAACGGTTTTCCGTGTCGGTCGATCGCCCGCATGATCTCCGGGCTGGAGACCATGGCGATCAAGCCGTCGCCGCGCCAGTGGTCGAGGTAAGTCATGGGCTGAAAGACCCATGTGCGCATGAGGGAGATTTCCCAGCGGCGATATCGCTGGTAAGCCAGGACGCCGCGCGTGACGCCTCGGCCAAACGCGCCGATCGGATCGACAAAGACGCCCACGTTGTCCCGCCGCGCAGATCGCATAGTCGCCTCAAAGGTTATACATCGACCAGATTACCAACGCCGTTCGCGAATGGATACGTGCGGTATCTCACACAGCCACGATGGTTATATCCGATCCGGGGCCTTGTCCCGCCACCTGGACACTGAATTTCAGCCTATAATTCGGCTAAACAATGCCACTTCAACCGCCCATTTCGCGGCCATTCGGAGGGGGGTCTCCGCGGGTGCCTGGCGCGTCGCAATACAGAACAAGTTTGTCGCAATACGGTGCTGTTTACCCTGTTTTCCCGTGCTATATTAG